>Ga0302262_10000739_pt1 | contig 13843 bp, 15 predicted proteins | sample II_Fen_E3_4_FD_194557 | JGI IMG/M metagenome (GOLD analysis project Ga0302262, IMG submission 194557) | Peat permafrost microbial communities from Stordalen Mire near Abisko, Sweden - II_Fen_E3_4 | ecosystem: Environmental > Terrestrial > Soil > Wetlands > Permafrost | place: Sweden: Abisko...
AATGATCCCGATGATCAATGACAACGAACTGGAAAGCCTGCTTAGTGCAGCTCACGCAGCCGGTGCGCTGAGCGCCAGCTACATCATGCTGCGCCTGCCGCTGGAGGTGGCGCCGCTGTTCGAGGAGTGGTTGCAGGCGCATTATCCACAGCGCGCCGAGCATGTGATGAGCCTGGTGCGCCAGAGTCGTGGCGGGCAGGTGTCTGACAGCCGTTTCGGCTCGCGCATGCGCGGCGAAGGGCCGTTTGCCGATTTGCTGGCCCAGCGTTATGCCGTGGCGATCAGGCGTCTGGGGCTGAACCAGCGGCGCGGTTTTACCCTTGATTGCGAGGCGTTTTGCCCGCCGGGTGGGCAGATGTCATTACTGTAGGCGTTGGAGCCCACAGGCCAGAGCGGTTGTATTCAGTTTCATTTAAGCTTTGCCGACTAATCTGAATTTTGAAGTGGCTTTTGGATGACGCGACACATGGATGTGTCCGACGTCCTGGCAGGAAACGTCCTTCATAAAGTAATTAATCCACATCAATCCGTCATAGAGGATGAGACATGAGCGACATGGATAAACAGACGTTGGCTGCATCGGCCAGCCAGCTGCCTGAAGCAGATAGCCCCGAGGCAGCCTTGCAACACATCGTTGATGGCTTCAAGCATTTCCGCAAAGAGGTTTTCCCCGCCCAGAAAGAGCTGTTCAAGAAGCTCGCCACGGCGCAGAACCCGCGTGTGATGTTCATCACCTGCGCCGACTCGCGCATCGTTCCCGAGTTGATCACCCACAGTTCCCCCGGCGACCTGTTCGTTACCCGTAACGTCGGCAACGTCGTGCCACCCTACGGGCAAATGAACGGCGGTGTTTCTACCGCCATCGAATACGCCGTGCTCGCCCTTGGCGTGCAGCACATCATTATTTGCGGTCATTCCGACTGCGGCGCCATGCGCGCGGTGCTCAACCCCGCGTCCCTGGAAAAGATGCCCACGGTCAGAGCCTGGCTGCGGCATACCGAAGTCGCCCGCACGATGGTCGAAGACAACTGCCATTGCACTGGCGAAGCAGAAACCATGCACGTCCTGACTCAGGAAAACGTCATTTCCCAGTTGCAGCACCTGCGTACCCATCCGTCGGTGGCCTCGAAAATGGCCAGTGGTCATCTGTTCATCCATGGCTGGGTCTACAGCATCGAAACCAGCGAAATCCTCGCCTATGACGCCGGGCAGGACAGGTTCCTGCCCCTGGATGGCGGCACCTCGATACCGGTGGCGACACCCAAGGCGCGTTTCTAGCCCTTTGGGCTGAATACGACTAACGGTCGAATCCTTCTTTTAGCCTGAGGCTGCGCAAGTGATGCGCAGCCCGGCTTTGCCATGTCTGAAGAAAACCCGGAGCGTCATCATGGGTGCTACAAAACTTAAAACGCTGTTGCCACGGGAGTTGCTGGCCTCCGTGGTGGTCTTTCTCGTTGCCCTGCCCTTGTGCATGGGCATTGCCATTGCATCGGGCATGCCCCCGTCCAAGGGCTTGATCACCGGGATTATCGGTGGCCTGGTGGTGGGCTGGATGGCGGGCTCGCCGTTGCAGGTCAGCGGCCCGGCCGCCGGCTTGGCGGTGCTGGTGTTTGAACTGGTGCGCGAACACGGCATGGCCATGCTCGGGCCGATCCTGTTGCTGGCAGGTTTGCTGCAAGTATTGGCCGGGCGTTTCAAGCTGGGCTGCTGGTTTCGCGTCACGGCGCCGGCGGTGGTCTACGGCATGCTCGCCGGGATTGGTGTGCTGATCGTGCTGTCGCAGATGCATGTGATGTTCGACAGCGGGCCAAAACCTTCGGGGCTGGATAACCTGATCGGTTTCCCGGTAACCCTGATCGACGCGTTCGGCCCTGGCAGCGGCATGTCTGCCGGTTTGTTGGGCGTGGCCACGATCCTGATCATGTGGTTTTGGGACAAACGCCGGCCACATGCGCTGCGCTATGTACCGGGGGCCCTGCTGGGGGTCGGCACGGCGACCGTTGCCAGCCTGATGCTGGCGCTGCCGGTCAAGCGGGTCGAAGTGCCGGCCAATCTGGCCGAAGCCATCGATTGGCTGCGTCCCGCCGATCTGCTGAACCTGGCGGATCCGGCCATTTTGGTCGCTGCCTTGGCCGTCGCCTTCATTGCCAGTGCCGAAACGCTGTTATCGGCGGCGGCGGTGGATCGCATGCATAACGGCGTGCGCTCGGACTTCGACAAGGAACTCAGCGCCCAGGGCGTGGGCAATATGCTCTGTGGCCTGGTCGGTGCGTTGCCGATGACCGGCGTCATCGTGCGCAGCTCGGCCAACGTCCAGGCGGGCGCGCAAACTCGTCTGTCAGCGATGTTCCACGGCCTGTGGCTGCTGGCGTTCGTGCTGTTGTTGTCCAGCGTGCTGCAAAGTATTCCGGTGGCGAGCCTGGCGGGTGTATTGGTCTATACCGGCGTGAAACTGGTGGACCTGAAAGCCTTTCGCGGGCTGGGCCGTTATGGCCGCATGCCGATGTTCACCTATGCGGCGACCGCGATTGCAATCATCTCGACGGATTTGCTGACCGGCGTGTTGATCGGTTTTGCCCTGACGCTGGCCAAGCTGGCATGGAAGGCTTCGCGGCTGAAGATCAGCCTGATCGCGCTGGAACCTGAAGGGGAAATGGAGCTGCGTCTGATCGGTGCCGCGACGTTCCTCAAGGTGCCCGCCTTGACCCAGGCACTTGGTGCAGTGCCCCCGGGCAGCACCGTGCATGTGCCGCTGAACAATCTGAGCTATATCGACCACGCCTGCCTTGAGTTGCTGGAGGAATGGGCGCGGGCGAACGCCGCACAAGGCTCGCGCCTGATCATCGAGGCGCGTGGGTTGAAGCGTCGTCTTGAAGGGCGTCTGCGAACAACGGTCGGGATGGGCAGCGCGGCGGGGTAAAAAAAGCCCGCAAATCTGCGGGCTGTTTTTTATCTCAAGGGTTTCAGCCCTTGCCACACTCCACTTCCAGGCCGATGCCCAGTTGGCGTGACAGGCTTGGCCAGCGCTTCCAGGCAGCCTCGGTGTCGGGGCTGCTCAAGCGTTCACGGTAGGCCTCCACGGACTCCAGGGCAAAGCTGTCATCGTCGAGCAAGTTGTCCACGGCATGATGGACGGCTTCATCCAGCTGGTTGGCGAACGCTTCGCCGATCAACTGGTGAGCGATGACGCTGGCGACCGTGGTGTTGGACGGAATCAGCGGCTGGCCGAAGTGCATGATGTACAGGTCGTTGACTTCCTCTACCAGACGATGAGCCAGATAGGCTTCGTCGAGCAGACTGTCGAGTCCTTCGTGGCCTTCCATGATGGCCGGTGGCGCAGTAAAAAAGTGTTCGGCAATCTTCAGCACCGGCTTGATCTGGCCCTCGATGCCGGCTTCGACGGCCACTTCGTGGGCGGCGTCCAGCAGGTCGGGAACGAGGTCGATGTAGGCGGTGACAAAACGGGTCAGTACGTCCCGTGCATTGACTTCGGGTAAATGAATCGCTGGGTGCAGGTGTGGCAGTTGGACTTCCAGTTGCTTTACCAGTTGGCCGGTAACGGCCTCGTGCTGATGGGCACGTTGTATCTGCTCGCGCAAAGCGGCGGTGTTCATGCACTCTCCTGAATACGTAAAGCCAGGTGATTATTGGGGGAAGTCATACGTTAGCTTGCTTGGATACTTTGCTAAGACGCATTTGTCATAACCGCGTCACCTTTATGTGCGTTCGCTATTAAAAACCCCTTTTTCATTGGGTTTACTGCTTTTTTCATCAAGAGCGGGCGCGCGTATAGCTCATTTGCTGATTTTCCCGGTCCGTTGCAGGCTCAAAGTGCTGTCTATACTCCGTTCCAGAAGGAAGATGGCTGATATCCAATTGCCCCTGTTCAGGTGTGGCGTGGAGCGGAGTATCTTGTGGCAGCCACCTCCCTTGTCCGCAGGTCAACGCTTGCGGGAGACAAGAACAAGAGGGGAACCCGCAATGATGCGACATCCACACACCTGGATGGGCCTGCTGTCGTGGTCGTTATGCACTGAGGTGCAGGCGGCCTGGACGACAAACATGGCGCCGGGAGCTACAGAGGTCAGCCAGGCTGTCTTCAATCTGCACATGACCATCTTCTGGATCTGTGTGGTGATTGGCGTGATCGTGTTCGGCGCGATGTTCTGGTCGATGATCGTTCACCGCCGCTCTACCGGCCAGGTTGCTGCCCGCTTTCACGAGAGCACCACGGTCGAGATCCTCTGGACCGTCATTCCCCTGCTGATCCTTGTGGTCATGGCCATTCCGGCCACCAAGACCCTGATCCATATGTACGACTCCAGCGAGTCGGACCTGGATATCCAGATCACCGGTTATCAGTGGAAATGGCACTACAAATACCTGGGCCAGGACGTCGAGTTCTTCAGCAACCTGGCCACCCCCGCCGAACAGATTCATAACCAGCAAGCCAAGGGCGAACACTACCTGCTGGAAGTGGACGAGCCGCTGGTGGTCCCGGTGGGGGTAAAAATCCGCTTCCTGGTCACCGCCGCCGACGTTATCCACTCCTGGTGGGTGCCCGCCTTCGCGGTCAAGCGCGATGCCATCCCCGGCTTTATCAATGAAGCCTGGACCCGTATCGAAAAGCCCGGCATCTACCGTGGTCAGTGCTCCGAGCTGTGCGGCAAGGACCATGGCTTCATGCCCATCGTCGTCGATGCCCGGCCCCAGGCTGATTACGATGCCTGGCTGGCCGAGCGCAAGGCCGAAAGCGCCAGGCTCAAGGAGTTGACGAGCAAGGACTGGAGCCGCGACGAACTGGTGGCCCGTGGCGACAAGATCTATCACACCACCTGCGTCGCCTGCCACCAGGCCGAGGGCCAGGGCCTGCCACCGATGTTCCCCGCGCTCAAAGGCTCGAAGACTGTCATGGGACCTGCCGACGATCACCTCAAGACTGTGTTCAACGGTCGCCCCGGTACGGCAATGGCCGCGTTTGGCAAGCAGCTGTCGGAAGTCGACATTGCCGCCGTGGTGACTTACGAACGCAATGCCTGGGGCAACAACAAAGGCGACATGGTCACGCCTAAAGACGTGCTGGCCCTCAAGCAGGCGCAGAGCAAATGAGCGGAATAACGATGGCACCCATTGGCGTGAGGCTTAGTGGGAGCGAGCTTGCTCGCGAAGGCTTTCTGGTCGGCGCTGAATGCACCTCTGCCTTCGCGAGCAAGCTCGCTCCCACAAAAACTCTGTGTCAGGCACTCACAGATGGAGAACCAACATGAGCGCAGTCATCGACAACCCTGGCCATGCCGATCACGCCCATGGCCCCGCCAAGGGCTTGATGCGCTGGGTGCTGACCACCAACCACAAGGACATTGGCACCTTGTACCTGTGGTTCAGCTTCTGCATGTTCCTGCTCGGCGGCTCGTTTGCCATGGTGATCCGCGCCGAGCTGTTCCAGCCGGGGCTGCAAATTGTCGAACCGGCGTTCTTCAACCAGATGACCACCATGCACGGGCTGGTCATGGTCTTCGGTGCGGTGATGCCCGCCTTCGTCGGCCTGGCCAACTGGATGATCCCGTTGATGATCGGTGCGCCGGACATGGCCCTGCCGCGCATGAACAACTTTAGTTTCTGGCTGTTGCCTGCGGCCTTTCTGCTGCTGGTCTCGACCCTGTTCAGCCCTGGCGGCGGGCCGAATTTCGGCTGGACCTTCTATGCCCCGCTTTCCACCACCTACGCGCCGGAAAGCGTGACGTTCTTCATCTTTGCCATTCACCTGATGGGCATCAGTTCGATCATGGGCGCGATCAACGTGGTCGCTACCATCCTCAACCTGCGCGCACCCGGCATGACCCTGATGAAAATGCCGCTGTTCGTCTGGACCTGGCTGATCACCGCGTTCCTGCTCATCGCGGTGATGCCGGTATTGGCGGGTTGCGTGACCATGATGCTGATGGACATTCACTTTGGCACCAGCTTCTTCAGTGCTGCCGGTGGCGGTGACCCGGTGCTGTTCCAGCATGTGTTCTGGTTCTTCGGCCACCCCGAGGTGTACATCATGATCCTGCCGGCGTTCGGCGCCGTCAGTTCGATCATTCCGGCGTTCTCGCGCAAACCGCTGTTCGGCTACACCTCCATGGTCTACGCCACGGCGAGCATTGCCTTCCTCTCGTTTATCGTCTGGGCCCACCACATGTTCGTGGTCGGTATTCCGCTGGTCGGTGAGCTGTTCTTCATGTATGCGACCATGCTCATCGCCGTGCCCACCGGGGTGAAGGTGTTCAACTGGGTCAGCACCATGTGGCAAGGCTCATTGACCTTCGAGACGCCGATGCTGTTCGCCGTGGCCTTTGTCATCCTGTTCACCATCGGTGGCTTTTCCGGGTTGATGCTGGCGATTGCTCCGGCGGACTTCCAGTATCAGGACACCTACTTCGTCGTCGCGCATTTCCATTACGTGCTGGTGCCGGGAGCGATCTTCGGCATCTTCGCCTCGGCCTATTACTGGCTGCCGAAATGGACCGGGCACATGTACGACGAAACCCTGGGCAAGCTGCATTTCTGGCTGTCGTTCGTGGGCATGAACATGGCTTTCTTCCCCATGCACTTCGTCGGGCTGGCCGGCATGCCGCGCCGGGTGCCGGACTACAACCTGCAATTCGCCGACTTCAACATGATCTCGTCCATCGGCGCCTTCACCTTTGGCGCGACGCAGATTTTCTTCCTGTTCATCGTCATCAAGACCATTCGCGGCGGCCCGCCCGCCCCGGCCAAGCCCTGGGATGGCGCCGATGGCCTGGAGTGGAGCGTGCCGTCGCCCGCACCGTATCACACCTTCACCACCCCGCCGGAGCTGGAGCCGGCGGTGGAACACGCAAGTGAACGGTCATGAACTCATCCCGGCCGCTGCGTCGCCTGGTCAGCCGCCTGCTGTTGCTGGTGGTGCTGATGTTCGCCTTCGGTTTTGCCCTGGTGCCGCTGTACACCGTGATGTGCAAGGCGTTCGGCATCAATGGCAAGACCGGCGATCAATACCAGGGCAGCCAGGTCATCGACGAAAGCCGCAAGGTGCGGGTGCAGTTTCTGTCGACCAACTCGGCGGACATGGTCTGGGGCTTTTACCCCAAGGCGCAGGAGCTGGACGTGCATCCCGGCGCGGTCAACCAGATGCTGTTCGTCGCCCAGAACCCCACGGACAAGCCCATGACCGCCCAGGCGGTGCCGAGCATTTCACCGGGCACGGCGGCGGTGTATTTCCACAAGACCGAATGTTTTTGCTTCACCCAGCAGGTGTTGCAGCCGGGTGAGCGCATCGAAATGCCCGTGCGCTTCATCGTCGACCGCGCCCTGCCCGAGGATGTGAAACACCTGACGCTCGCTTACACGTTGTTCGACATCACCGCTCGCCAGCCGCCCACCGTGCACGTCGCGAAGAATGGCGGTTAGCCAGGAGATACAGAGATGGCCACGCATCATGAGCAGTACTACGTTCCGGCCCAGAGCAAATGGCCGATCATCGCCACGGTCGCCCTGCTCGTGACGATGTTCGGCCTGGCCACCTGGTTCAACGACCTCAAGGCTGCCCGCGCCGGCTCCCATGGCCCGTGGATTTTTCTGGTCGGCGCCCTGCTGATCGCCTACATGATGTTCGGCTGGTTTGGCACGGTGATCCGGGAAAGCCGCGCCGGCTTGTACAGCCCGCAGATGGACCGCACCTTTCGTTGGGGGATGAGCTGGTTCATCTTCTCCGAGGTGATGTTCTTCATCGCCTTCTTCGGCGCCCTGTTCTATGTCCGCACAATGGCCGGCCCGTGGCTGGGCGGTGAGGGCAGCAAGGGCATCGCCCATATGCTGTGGCCCGATTTCCAGTACACCTGGCCGCTGCTCAACACCCCGGATCCGGCGCGCTATCCGGCACCCAAGGGCATCATCGACCCATGGCGCCTGCCGTTGATCAATACGATTTTGCTGGTCAGTTCCAGCGTCACCGTGACCATCGCCCACCATGCCCTGAAAAAGGGCCATCGCGGCGCCTTGAAACTCTGGCTGGCAATTACCGTGCTGCTGGGGTTGGGCTTTCTGACCTTGCAGGCCGAGGAGTATCACCACGCTTATAAAGAGCTGGGCCTGACGCTCGGCTCGGGCGTCTACGGCGCCACCTTCTTCATGCTCACCGGCTTTCACGGCGCCCACGTCACCATCGGCACCATCATCCTGTTGGTGATGCTGATGCGCATCCTGCGCGGGCATTTCGATGCCGAACACCAGTTCGGCTTCGAGGCGGCGAGCTGGTATTGGCACTTTGTGGATGTGGTGTGGGTGGGGTTGTTTGTTTTTGTCTACGTCCTGTAGGCGCCGCGGATTTTGTAGGAGCGGCTTCAGCCGCGAAGACGGCATTACTGGCAACAGCGATGTACTGAATGTACTCGCCTGTTCGCAGCTGAAGCCGCTCCTACAAAAAATTACCAAGGTGCATTAGACACCAACTGCCCGCTATAGAACCCCCAGGTAATCAACCCGAGGGTAATGATCGCCAGGCATACGCGCACGGCCAGGGCTTTGAGCAGGCGCGTCGAGTGGCCTTCGTCTTTGACCAGAAAGAACAGCCCGCTGAACAGGCTGGCGAGGGTGGCGATGAGCATCACGACAATAACGACTTTAAGCATGGCGGGGCCTGTGGGAGTCAGAGCATGCAGCGAAGTATAGGAGGTCGGTTGGGGATCCTCGCGGTCCTGGCAGTGTTGCCGCTGTTGGTCTATCTCGGTTGCTGGCAGTTGAGCCGGGGCGAGGAAAAGCGCGTGATGCTGGCTCAGTATGCCGAGCGTCGCGCCGCCGAGCCGCTGAGCATTGCCGAGCTATCTGCCATGGCCGATCCGGCCTGGCGGCGGGTGCGGGTGTCCGGGCATTTCGATGGTGCCCACAGCCTGTTGCTGGATAACAGCCTGCGTGGAGGCCAGACCGGGGTTGAACTGATCCAGCCGTTTCAGGACCAGGCCAGTGGGTTGTGGCTGTTGGTCAATCGCGGCTGGCTGCCCTGGCCGGATCGACGCACGCCGCCGACTTTCGATACGCCTGCGCAGGCGATGGCCCTCGATACCTGGGTCTATGTATCGCCCGGTGCAACCTTCCAGTTGCACACCGATCCGGCCGGGGCTAGCTGGCCGCGCCTGGTGACGGCGGTCGCCCCGGCCAGGCTCTGGGCTGAACTGGGCCGTGACGGATTTGCCCACGAACTGCGTCTGGCGTCTGGCCCTGCCGCCTATCGTCTCGATTGGTCGGTAGTCGCCATGGGGCCGGAAAAACACTTGGGCTACGCCGTGCAGTGGTTTGCCATGGCCGCGACCCTGGCGGGCCTGCTCCTCTACCTCGGCTGGCGCAACGTGAACAACAAGAAAAAAACCAAGGAGAACGCCCATGGCCGCGACCACCCATCCACCCAGCGTTTCTGAACCGCGCCAGGATCGGCGCAAAGGGCGCCTGCAACTGCTTTTGGTGCTGCTGGTGACCCTCGGGCCGATGATCCTCGCCACCAGCATGTACACCTTCAAGTTCTGGGTGCCGCAAAGTCGCATCTATCACGGCGAATTGATTGGCACCGGCCAGACCCGCGCCGACCTCGGCGTGCCGGCTGCTGAAACGCGCTGGCAATTACTGGTCACCACGCCGCAGCGTTGCGACGCCGACTGCCAGCATCTGGTGTACCTGGCCCGGCAGATTCAGATTGGCCTGGGTCGCGATGCCTCCCGCGCCAGCCACGCCTTGAGCACGGCGCAGCCGCTGGATGCCAGCTACGCAACGACCCTGAGCCGGGAATATCCGCAGCTGCAACGCTACCCGCTGCAATTGCCGGCCTATCGCACGGCCGCGCCGGGGGTGGACGTTGCGCAACTGTGGATCATCGATCCCCACGGCAATCTGGTGCTGCGCTACGGCGCCGAGGTCAATGGCAAGGATGTGCTCAATGACCTGCGGCATCTGTTGAAACTGTCGAATATCGGCTAGGAGGTCGACATGACCAGTCGCGGATTTCGTCTTGCCTTGCTGGCCACCGTACTGGCATTTGTCGTGGTGCTGCTCGGCGCGTACACCCGGCTGACCCATGCCGGGCTGGGTTGTCCGGACTGGCCCGGCTGCTATGGGTTTATCAGCGTGCCCAAGACCCCGGTGCAGTTGGCCCACGCTGAACTGCACTACCCGGATAGCCCAGTGCAGGCGCACAAAGGCGAGAGCGAAATGACCCACCGCTACTTTGCTGGCGGCCTGACGCTGCTGATTCTGCTGTTGGCGGCGCAGGCCTGGCAGCGTCGGCAGCACGAAGGCCAGCCGGTGAAACTGCCTTGGCTGATCCTGGCCGTGGTGCTGGCGCAGGCAACGTTCGGCATGTGGACGGTGACGCTGAAACTCTGGCCGCAAGTCGTCACCCTGCATTTGCTTGGCGGTGTGCTGACCCTGAACCTGCTGTTTTTGCTGACCCTGCGCCTGCGTGGCGGGTGGACGCCATTGCCGGACTTGCCCCCACGCCTGCGGCGGCTGGCTGCCATCGGGCTGGTGCTGGTCGCGGCGCAAATCGCCTTGGGCGGTTGGGTCAGTGCCAATTACGCGGCCCTGGCCTGCACGGACTTGCCGACCTGCCAGGGCCAATGGTGGCCGGAGGCGGATTTCGCCAATGGCTTTCATCTGACCCAGCACATTGGTCCGGATTATCTGGGCGGCAAGCTCGACAGCGAAGCCCGCACGGCGATTCACCTGAGCCACCGTGCCGGTGCGCTGCTGGTCAGCCTGTCACTGCTCGGCCTGGCCTGGCAACTGCGGGCCGCAGGGCTTAAAGGGCTGGCCGGGTTGCTGCTGGCGGCACTGGCCCTGCAAGTCGGTCTGGGCCTGAGCAATGTGTTGTTCCATCTGCCGTTGCCAGTGGCCGTGGCCCATAACGCCGGCGCGGCGCTGCTGATGTTGAGCATGACGTTGGTCAATTACCGGTTGCGGGCGGTTGCAGCAAACGCTGGCCCTGTAGCGGTTTTAACCGCGAGGAAAGCGCCGCTATTTCGCGCGGCTAAAGCAGCCCCTACAAAAGCTGCCTTTATATATCCAGGCCTGAAGGGGTGGACAGGTGGGGGCGGCTTCAGCCGCGAAGGGGCCGGGAAAGGCGATACAGCCTTCGCGGCTAAAGCCGCTCCTACGGGGGGGGCAACAACTGGTCAGGAGTACCCATGAACACATTAACCAACGTCCGCCACGCCCACTGGCATGATTATCTGGAGCTGACCAAGCCCAAGGTCGTGGTGTTGATGCTGATCACGTCGCTGATCGGCATGCTCTTGGCTACTCGCGAGGCCTTGCCCTGGACACTGCTGCTGTTCGGCAATCTGGGCATCGGCCTGTGTGCCGGTGGCGCGGCGGTGGTCAATCATGTGGTGGACCGGCGCATCGATGCGCTGATGGCCCGCACCCACAAGCGGCCGATTGCCGAGGGGCGCATCACGCCGTTGGCGGCGTTGAGTTTCGCCCTGCTGCTGGGGCTGGCCGGGCAAGCGTTGTTGTGGCTCTTCACCAATCCCCTGACCACTTGGCTGACCCTGGCTTCGTTGCTCGGTTATGCGCTGATCTACACCGGCTTTCTCAAGCGCGCCACGCCGCAGAACATCGTCATCGGTGGCCTGGCCGGGGCGGCCCCGCCGCTGCTGGGCTGGGTCGCGGTAAGCGGCCATGTCAGCGCCGAACCGCTGTTGCTGGTGCTGATCATCTTCGCCTGGACCCCGCCACACTTCTGGGCCCTGGCGATTCATCGCAAGGCCGAATATGCCAAGGCCGATATCCCGATGCTGCCGGTCACCCACGGCGAGGCTTACACCAAGTTGCATATCGTGCTGTACACCTGCATCTTGTTGGCCGCCAGCCTGATGCCCTTTGTGATTCACATGAGTGGCCTGTTGTATCTGGTCTGCGCGACGGCCCTGGGCCTGCGTTTCCTGTATTGGGCCGGGGTGCTGTACCGTGGCACTCGACCGCACGCGGCAATCAGCACCTTCAAGTACTCTATTTATTACCTGTTCCTGCTGTTCATCGCCTTGCTCGCCGACCATTACCTCTTGTTGACGCCATGACCCGAACCCAGAAAACCGTATTCATCCTCGTTGCCATCGTCGCCTTGATCATGGGCCTGACCGTTTATCGGGTGCTGTCCGGTAACAATCAGGGCAACCAGCCCGCGCTGATCGACGCCGGGATCATCCTATTGCCCCAGAGCCGCACCGTGCCGGACCTGGCCATGACCAATCAGGATGGCCAGGCGGTTTCCCTGAGTGAATTGAAAGGCAAGTGGACGCTGTTGTTCTTTGGCTACACCTTCTGCCCCGACATCTGCCCCACCACCCTCGCCCAACTGCGCCAGATCAAGAGCGAGCTGCCCAAGGACGCCTTGGCCAACCTGCGCGTGGTGCTGATCAGCGTCGATCCCAATCGCGATACGCCGCAGCAACTCAAGCAATACCTGGGCTACTTCGACAAGGATTTCATCGGCCTGACCGCCCCGGTGGAACAGATCCAGAAACTGGCCAACGCCGTCAGCATCCCGTTTATCCCGCCCGACACCAGCAAGCCGAACTACACCGTCGATCACAGCGGCAATCTGGTGATCCTCGGCCCGGACGGTACCCAGCGCGGGTTTATCCGCGCGCCGATGAGCAACCCGAAACTGGTGGCGCAACTGCCAACGCTGCTCATCCGGCAATAAACCGCTCGGCCAGATCCCCTTACATCCCGAGCCACTTAGTGGCAACGTACGCCTTTGGGTCATTCATTCACGAAGGGGTCGTTCATGCCACGTCCTGAACACTCGTCCTTCGCCAACCACTTCGTCCCGGCGGCGTGGCTGGGCAACCCGCATTTGCAAACCCTGTGGGGGCCTTTGTGGCGTCGGACCATCCACCTGCAGCGCCAGCGCGAACGCATCTGGCTGCAGGATGGTGACTTCCTCGACCTGGACTGGCATGGCCCGCATCAGGCGGATACGCCGTTGGTGTTGGTGTTGCACGGCCTGACCGGCTCGTCGAACTCGCCTTATGTGGTTGGCCTGCAACAGGCCATGGCCGTGGAAGGCTGGGCGTCGGTGGCGCTGAACTGGCGCGGTTGTTCCGGGGAGCCCAACTTGCGCTCGCGCAGTTATCACTCCGGGGCCAGTGAAGACCTGGTCGAAGTCATCGCCCACCTGCGTGCCTTGCGGCCCATGGCGCCGTTATATGCCGTGGGCTATTCGCTGGGTGGCAATGTGCTGCTTAAGCATCTGGGGGAGTCCGGCGCCAACAGCGAGCTGCTCGGCGCCGTGGCGGTGTCGGTACCGTTTCGCCTGGACGAGTGCGCCGACCGCATCGGCCAGGGCTTTTCGAAGATCTACCAACGGCATTTCATGCGCGAGATGCTGGCGTATGTCCGCGACAAACAGCGGCGCTTCCAGCATGAAGGGCTGAGCGAAGGGCTGGCCGAGCTGTCGGCCCTCGGCTCGCTGGAAAACATGCGCACCTTCTGGGATTTCGACGGCCGGGTCACCGCGCCCCTGCATGGTTTTGCCGATGCCCAGGATTACTACCGGCGCGCGTCCAGCCGTTACTTCCTCGGTGAAATCCGCACGCCGACCCTGATTATTCAGGCTGTCGACGATCCGTTCGTGTTCAGCCACAGCCTGCCCGAACCCCACGAGCTGTCGTCCAGCACCGAGTTTGAATTGCAGGCCAGGGGCGGCCATGTCGGCTTCGTCGATGGCACGTTGAAAAAGCCCGGTTACTACCTTGAACGGCGCATTCCGCTGTGGCTGACCAGTGCGCACGGCGGTGAATTGAACCGCTGAACTGCACAAATCTGC
>Ga0302262_10000743_pt1 | contig 13809 bp, 11 predicted proteins | sample II_Fen_E3_4_FD_194557 | JGI IMG/M metagenome (GOLD analysis project Ga0302262, IMG submission 194557) | Peat permafrost microbial communities from Stordalen Mire near Abisko, Sweden - II_Fen_E3_4 | ecosystem: Environmental > Terrestrial > Soil > Wetlands > Permafrost | place: Sweden: Abisko...
AATGCGGGATCAGCGCGGTGCATACGGGCGATGTGATCGCCGGGTTTGCGCTGGATGCGGCGGGGTGGCGGCCGCGGAGTTTGCTCGACATGCTGGGCTATTGCTATCACGTGGCGGGGGCCGTGGGGGTGGTAATGGCGCTGGTGATGGGGGTGGACCCGGAGGATGGCGATACGCTGGGCCGGGCGAGCGATCTGGGGATCGCGTTTCAGATCGGCAACATCGTGCGCGACATTGCCGAGGATCATGCCGGGGGGCGGTGTTATTTGCCGCTTGATTGGCTGGACGAGGCGGGGATTGCGCCCGAGGCGTTGATGGCGGCGGAGAACCGGGCGGCTTTGGTGGAGATCGTGGCGCGGCTCTGCGCCATCGCGCAGGTCTATGAGGCCAGCGCGCGGGCGGGGGCGGCGCGGCTGCCGTTTCGGTGCCGCTGGGCGGTGCTCTCGGCGGCGGGGATTTATGGCGGGATTGCGCGGCGGGTGGCCGCGCTGGGCCCGCGCGCGTGGGATGCGCGGGTGAGCACCAGCAAAGCGCAGAAGCTGGGCCATGTGGCGCGCGGGTTGCTGGGCGCCTTGGGCGGGGCGCCGGGGCAGGTGCCGCTGGTGCCCTATCGCCGGGGGGAATTGGCCGTGGCGGTGGCGCGGGTTTAGGTGCGCTGTGGCGGTCAGGCGTTTGTGATGGCGGCCAGAAAACTGGTGAGATGCAGCTCGATAATCGGCTCGATCTGATCGTTGAAGCTTTTGCCATGGCCAAGGAACATGGTCATCCCCTCCATCGACCCGGAAATCAGCAAGGCGAGGTTTTCATGGGTCTGTTGCGGCAAATCGGGCCGCATATCTTGCAGAATGGCAATGATCGGTGCGCGCGCGCGCCGGTAAAGCGCGTTCATCTGATCTAGAATGAAAGCGCTATGGTTCGATAAGGCCCATAGTTCGGGGAAAAGATGCGTCGTTTCGCGCGTCTGGATGTCTTGCAGCACAAAGCGGCAATAGCGCTTGAGGCGCTCGGTTGGGTCGCTCGTCTGGTCATGAACGATTTCGTCAAATTGCGCTTCAAAGCCAGCCACCACCGCTTCGAGCAAGGCGTGCACCATGTCTTCGTGGCTGCGGTAATAATAGGTCAGGTTGCCGAATTTCAGGCCGCATTCCTTGGCCACGCGGCGCATGGTCATGGCCGCATAGCCTTCGTTGACCAGAACATGCAGCGCCGCGCGCAGGATTGCCTCGCGGTTTTCATGGCCTTTGGCGTATCCGCCTTCGCTGGCTTGGATCAACAGGTCGAGCATGGGGCTTCCTGAGAGAGGGGAGGCCGCTGTGGGCACATTCGCGGCAGCGTTAGCTGCGCAATATGGCGTATTCAAGCCGATTCGCCGCTCAATCTTTGTCAGTTGGCAAAAGTTTGTCGATTGACAATTATTTGGGTTCCGAGCGATCAAGCCCGGCATCAGGCGCAACAATTGGTTTAGCGCGCCGGGAGGTCTACACATGAGGTTGATTGCCTTGACGCTCGCCCTTGCGGCGAGTGTTCCCGCCTGCGCGGCGCCGCCGAGCTTTCCCAAGCCGCTGGCCGAGGAGCCGCTGCTGCAAGTCGCGCAATTGCCCGACATCTGGCCCAAAAGCTATGTTGTCGTGCATGATGTCAATTTCAACGCCATCCTTGATGGCCGTCTCGGCGTGGTGGATACGGCCTCGGCCAATCTGCCGCTCAAGGGGTTGATCCGCGACAGCCAGATGGGCGGCGCGCTGATCTCGCGCCAGCGGGGCGAGATTCTGACGGCGGAGACGTTTTACAGCCGCCTGACCCGTGGCGAGCGCACCGATGCGGTGACGATCTGGGATATGAAAACGCTGCAACCCAAGGGCGAGATCGTGTTGCCCGGCGGCAAGCGGCAGCAATCGGTGATCTATCCGCATCTGTTTCAGTTTACCAACCACCAGAAATGGGCGCTGCTGGCCAATTTCACCCCTGCGCAATCGGTCAGCGTGATCGACATCGATGGGCGCAAGGTGATCAATGAGATCGATTTGCCCGGTTGCGCGCAAATCTATCCCACCGGCGAGCGCGGCTTTTCCAGCCTGTGCGCCGATGGCTCGATTTTCAGCGTGACGCTGGATGAAAACGGCAAGGCGGTCAGCTCGAACACGATCAACAAGGTGCAGGAAATCGACCATCAGGCTTTGTTCAGCACGCCTGCCTATGTGGGCGGCACGGCGTGGTTTGTCAGCCAGCGTGGTTTGCTTCAGGGCTTCGATCTGTCTGGCCCCACGGCCAAGGTTGTGCCCGGCGCTTTCTTGCTGGGCAGCGCGCCGGGCGCTGATCCTGAATGGCGGCCCAGCGGCTATCAGCCGATCAACGCCGATGCGCAGGGGCATCTCTATGTGGTGATGAACCCGCATGGCAAGGAAGGCAGCCACAAGGATGGCGGCACGCAGGTGTGGGTGATTGACCCTGCCACCAAGACCCGCCTGCGCACCATCGATCTCAAAGGCCCCACGCTGGGCATTACCATCACCGAGGAGGCCGAGCCGCATCTGATCGCGGCGCAGGGCGATGGGGTGGTCAATGTCTATGATGCCCAGAGCGGGGCTTTCGTGCGCAGCCTTGGCGCCACCGTCGGCTTCAACCCTTTCATCATCTATGCGGTGAAGTGAGTATGGGCGGGTTGACCTTTTTCCTCGCCCTCGTGCTGGCCGGTTCCGCCGGGCACAAGGCGCTGGCGCATGAGCGCATGGCGCTGGCGGCGGCGCGTTTGCTGGGCTTGCGCGCATCGCTGGGCATTCTGGCGTTGATCGCGGCGGGCGTGGTGGAGGGCGCTGCGGCGCTGTGCCTGCTGGTGCCTGCGCTGCATGGCGCGGGTGCGGGCATGGCCGCTGTGCTTTGGGCGGTTTACGCCATCGCGCTGGCTCGCCATCGCGGCGAGACGCTGGATTGCGGATGCGATCTGGTGGCGCGCAGCCGCAAGATTGGCGCGGCCCATATCCTGCGCCCGGCTGCGCTGGCCTTGCTCGCGCTCATCCCTTCCACGCCTTTTGACATCACCGCCCTGTTCGCAGGGCTTGGCCTGCTCGCGCTCTATGTGGCGCTGGGCGAGCTGCTTTCCATTCCTCATCCTGCCTGGAGGCATTCCTGATGCTGGTTTCCCAGATTTTCCTGTGGGTCGCGGTTATCGCGCAAGCCCTGCTGATCGCTGCCCTTGCCCGGCAGGTTGGCATTCTTCATGAACGCATCGCCCCGGCGGGCGCGCTGACCCTGCACCAGAAGGTGAATGTGGGCGAGGTCGCCTCGCCGATGACGGTGATCACGACGCAAGGGCAAAGCCTTGAGGTTGGTGGCCAGCGCGATGGGCGCAGCCAGCTCCTGTTCTTCGCCTCGCCCGATTGCCCGGTGTGCAAATCGCTGTTGCCGGTGCTGCGCTCGGCGTGGCGGGCCGAGGCGGCTTGGCTTGATGTGGTGGTGGCGGGCGATGGCTCCAAGGCGGCCTACAAGCAACTGGCGCGCGATCATGGGCTGGAGGGCGTGCCGATGGTACTGTCCGAGGCGCTGGGCAAGGCGTTTGGCGTCTCCAAGCTGCCCTATGCGGTGTTGCTGGATGAAGAGGGGCGCGTCGCTTCGCTGGGCCTGATCAACAGCCGCGAGCATCTCGAAAGCCTGTTTGAAGCCAAGGAGCGCGGCGTGGCTTCGATTCAGGATTTCCTCGCCCGTCGCCAAAAGGAGGCCTGAGCCATGGCCAGCTTTGACCGCCTGATCGAAAAACTCACCCGTAACACTGCGCGCAGCACGTCGCGACGCAGCCTGCTGGCGCTGTTGGGCGCGGGGATGACTGGCGCGGCGGCCTTTCCTGTGCTGCCGGTGGCCCGCGCGGCCAGCCATACCGGTGCCAGCGGCGGATCGGCCCATGCGCCGGTCAGCTCGGGCAATATTCAGGATCCGGGCGACCGCACATCGTGCGATTACTGGCGCTATTGCGCGATTGATGGCTTCTTGTGCACCTGCTGCGGCGGATCGGTCAGCTCTTGCCCGCCGGGCACGGAAATGTCGCCGATCACCTGGATTGGCACCTGCACCAATCCGGCCGACAACCGTGCCTATATCATCAGCTACAACGATTGCTGCGGCACATCGTCTTGCGGCCAGTGCCTGTGCAACCGCAATGAGGGCGACCGCCCGCAGGTGCGTCCGCAATCGAACAATGATTACAACTGGTGCCTTGGCGCCTCCAGCAGCGTCTATAATTGCTCCACGGCGGTGATCGTGGGCGTGGCGCTGGATAAAAAGCTGTGAGGGCGGGGCTGGCCCTGCTGTTGGTGGGCGCGATGGGTCTTGCCGCCCTGGCGGCCAGCCCGGCGGCGCCAGCCCCCGCCAATCCGCCCGGTGTGGTTGATGCGCGGCAGGCGCATGAGGATTATGTCCTCAAATGCCAAGGATGCCATCGCCCCGATGGCAGCGGCGATGATCATTCCAACCCTGCCATGCGCGGCGTGGTCGCGCGCTTTCTGGCGGTGCCGGGCGGGCGCGAATTTCTGGGCCGTGTGCCCGGCGTGGCCACCACCAATCTGGATGATCGGCGCCTCGCCAATCTGGTGAACTGGACACTGTATCGCTTCGATCCTGCCCATGTTCCGGCGGGCTTTGTGCCCTATACGCCGGAAGAACTCGGCAGGCTTCGGGCCAATCCCATTCGGCTGGATCGCGTCGAAACAAGAGCGCGACTGGTCGCCGCCTTTCCGCAGGAGTGAGCCGGAGGGCACCGTTTTGCACCATCAGTGAAGGGATCAATCATGAGGGAAACACCGCTGGGCAGCGGGGCGAGAGTCCTGTCTGTCATCATGGCCTTGGCCGCGCAACCGGCGCTGGCGCAAAGCCAGACCACCGCGCCGGGCGACATCGTGGTGACCGCCACCAAGCGTTCGGAAAATCTGCAATCGGTGCCGGTATCGATCTCGGCCATCGGCGGCGATGCGCTCTCCAAATCGCGCGCCACCAGCGTGGATAGTCTTGTCAGCAAGGTTGCCAACCTCCAGCTTTCGGGCGTGGTGGGTGATAATACGCCGATCTTCTCGCTGCGCGGCGTTTCCATGTCGGATTACAGCCTCAATCAGGCCAGCCCTGTCGCGACCTATTATGACGAAGTCTACAAGGGCAATTTCGCGCTGCTGGGCGTGGCCATGTATGATCTGGACCGCGTCGAAGTGCTGCGCGGGCCACAGGGCACGCTGTATGGCAAGAACACCACCGGCGGCGCGGTGAATATCATCGCCAAGGATGCCAAGCTGGGCGAAACCAGCGGCTATGCCAATGTCGGCTATGGCAATTACAACCGCGTGGATGCCAGCGCGGCGATCAACGTGCCGCTGGCCGATACGCTGGCCTTGCGCGTGGCGGGCACCTATTCGCGCGCCGATGGCTGGTTCAAAAACACCGTGCCGGGCGTGGGCGACTTGAACGCCACCAACGAATATGGTCTGCGCACCACGCTGCATTACGAGCCGAGCGCCAAGCTCAAGATGGTGCTGCGCGCCTCCACCAGTTTCCAGAACCCGAACAATTATGGCATCTATGCGCAGGATGCCCAAGGCCAGCGGCTGGGTGCCACCAGCGATTACACCATCGCCTCGGATGTGACGCAAAAGCGGCGTGCGCGGACCTTCTCGCTTTCGCTCAACACCAGCTATCAGCTTTCGGATAAGGTCAGCCTTGTCAGCGTTTCCTCTTATGATTACGGAAGCCTTGATTTCCTTGAGGATTCTGATGGCGTTGCCGCCAAATATCTCGAAGTGGACTATGGCGACAAGGCCCGGCAGTTCGCGCAGGATCTGCGGCTCGTCACCAACACTGGCGGCCCCTTCGATGCGATCCTTGGCCTTTATTACAACCACGAGAAAGTGTTCAACTCGAACTCTTTCAACATCGGCAATGATCAGGATCTGACCGGCGACGGCAAAGTCACCAGCGCCGATTGTGTGGCGGGCGTGGCTGCGGGCAGCTTCATGGCCTGCAAGGTGATGAACAGTTTCGACCAGACCAAGAGCAGCTTTGCCGCCTATAGCGACCTCAAATACAAGCTGACCGATGCGCTCACCTTGCGCGGGGGCCTGCGCTATACGCATGACACCGGCAGCCAGAGCGCCTTTGTCTCCAACGCGGTGGGCGTGGAGGGCACCCTTGTCGCCAATCTGATCCCCACCACCAGCCAGCATTTCACCAAAGACAATCTCTCGGGCAAGATCGGGCTGGATTACACGCTGGCCAGAGACAATCTGGTCTATGCCAGCATCAGCCGCGGCTATCGTGCGCCCAGCTTCAACGCGCAGGCCTTTTTCCAGCCCTCTGAAGTCAGCACCGCTCAGGCCGAAAAGGTGATGGCCTATGAGATCGGCTCGAAAAACCGTTTCTTCAACCGCCGCCTGACGCTCAATCTGTCCGCGTTTTACTATAGCTATTCGAACCAGCAGTTCATCAACCTCGATCCGGCCACCGCCGCGCAGACTTTGCTCAACACCCCAAAATCCCGCATCTTTGGCGGCGAGGCGGAGATCAATCTGCGGGTGAATGACGCCATCACCGCGCATGCCGGCCTTGGCCTGCTTTCCACCAAAGTGCTGACCGGCACGGTGGGCGGCACCAATGTTGCGGGCACGCAGTTGGCCAATGCGCCGGGCCTGACCTTCAACTTTGGCCCCGATATTACCCTGATCGATAGCGCCCATGGCAAGCTCAGCCTGCATCCGTCGGTGGCCTATCAGGGCAAGCAGTATTTCGAGGCCTTCAACCGCGATTACCTCAAGCAGAAGGGCTATGCTTTGGTGGATGCCCATCTCGATTATGACGCCCCCGGCAGCCACTGGACGGCGAGCCTGTGGGTGAAGAACGCGACCAATAAGTTTTACTATACTTCGCGTATCGATCTGCTTTCCGGCTTCGGTTATGTTTATAACCATATCGGCGCACCGCGCAGCTTTGGCGCGAGCCTAGGCTACAAGTTCTGATCATTCGTGCAACCGGGCTGTCAAGGCGAAGGCTTTGGCAGCCCGGGGTAGGCTATTGCCAAAATCTGCGGAAAATTCCGACCCCGTTCATCCTGGTGTGAGCGGGCATGGAGGAAAAGATTGACGTTGCAGGCGTGGCTGGTCTGGCCCGCGCAAGCGGTCGATCATGGCTTTTGCCCCAGCCGCATCGCTCGCACCCATGCCGACAGAGCCAAGCGCGCCGGCGTTTGAGGATCGGGCGCGTCAATGGGGGAAGCGCGGATGGTGTGCGTCGCGATTTTTCAGGCATTGCATTGTCGGGCCTGCCCCCATAGGCCCGTTTGTGCTTGGTAGATATCTGGCTTTTAAGATTTTTTGGGGGTGCCATGAGCAAGTTTTCACCGTGTTCGAGCGCGGGGTGTTCGAGCGCGGGCACTTTGGCTGTTGCGCTGTTGGTGTCGGGGCTTCATGCGGCCCCTGCGGTGGCCGGCGCTGCTGTGGATGGCGGGGCCATCATCGTGACGGCGCGGCACCGTGAGGAGCGGTTGCAGGATGTGCCGCTGGCGATTTCGGCGGTATCTGGCAAGGAACTCAACGGTCAGCATCTTGACCGCTTGCCCGACTATGCGGCCAAGATCCCCAATTTCAGCGCCTTTGCCGCCAATCCGCGCTTGGCAACGGTCAACATCCGCGGCCTTGGCGGCAATGCCAGCAATGATGGTGCCGAGGGCGGGGTGGGCGTGATTGTCGACGATGTGTTCTTCACCCATGTCGGCTTCTCGTGGCTCGATTTTGTCGATCTGGAAAGCGTGGAAGTGGCGCGCGGGCCGCAGGGCACGCTGTTGGGCAAGAACACCACCATGGGCGCGGTCATTGTGCGCACGGCCAAGCCGAGCTTTGATCCCTCGCTCAATGTTACGGCCACGCTGGGCAATAATGCGCGCTATCAGTTGCGCGCCAATGCCACCGGCCCGATCAATGACAAGCTGGCCTATCGCGTTACCTTTGCGGGCGATACGGGCGGCGGCTGGGTAACGAATCAGGCCAATGGCCAGAAGTTGCTCGACAACAATCGCTGGTCTGTGCGCGGGCAATTGCTGTTCAAGCCCAGTGGCACGATCACGGACCGCCTGATCGCGGAATATGACAGTTTTGCCGAATATAACAATCACACCTCGCCGGTGGGGGACCTGACCTCCAACGACAAGACCGATGGCACTGTCTTGTCGGCGCGCTGGGTGAGTTGGACCAATGCTGTGCGGCGCCTTGCGCCCGGCTATGTGCCCAACCTGACCGGCCCGCAAAACGCCAATTCCGATACGCTGGGCCGCAACCACCAGTGGGTGGTGGGCCTGTCGAATGCTCTCGACATCGATCTGGGCTTTGCCAAGCTGACCTCGGTGTCGGCCTATCGCAGCCTGTGGTTCCGCCCGCAGAATGATTATGATCTGACACCCTATCCGGCTTGGGATGGGGGCTTCAATGTCGATGTCGATCAGTATTCGCAGGAAGTGCGCATTGCCTCGCAGGGCAAGACCAAGACCGAATGGCAGGCTGGCGTCTATTACCTGCACGAGGATATGACGAGCGAGAATTACAACCGATTTTATTCAGGCGCTTCGACCTACTTCAACGCTTTTGGCGCACCGCTCACGGCTGCGGTGCTCAACGGCCTGACCCTGTCCATGCGGGGCCATGTCCAGCAGGATAGTGGCGCGGTCTTTGGTCAGATCACCCAGCACATCACCGACAAGCTGAGCCTGACGGGCGGCTTGCGCTTGACCCGTGAGCGCAAGAAGCTGGATGTGCAGGCCAATGTGCTGGTTGGTTCCAGCGGTCTGGCTGATACGGCGCTGAGCATGACAGATCTCTCCTATCGCTATGCTTTGCTGTCTCCGGCGGTGCTGGGGGGCGCTTTTGCGGACACGATGGTTGCCGATACGCGCAACTTCGTCTCGTGGCTGGCCAATCCGGCCTACAAACTGTCGGACAATGCGCTGCTCTATCTGGCGGTGAGCGGCGGTTCGAAATCGGGCGCGGTGAACACCACCGCCAGTCAGGCGATGTTTGCAGCGGGCAAGGCGATCATTGCGCCGGAGAAATCCTTCGACATCGAGTTGGGCATCAAGACGAACTGGTTTGGCAAGAAGCTGGTTGTGAATCTCAACGCCTATCGCAATGACATCAAGGATTATCAGGCCGCGCAGATCGATCCGACCAGCGTTTCGCTGGGCCCGGTGCTGGGCAATGTCGGCAAGGTGCGTCTGCAGGGTGTGGAGTTCGAGAGCAATTGGCGCGTGAGCAAGGTGGTGACGTTGAGCGGCAATGTCGCCTACAATGATGCCCAATATCGCTCGTATGACAATGCGCCCGCGCCGGTTGAATATCAGACCTATCTGACCGGTGTTCAGGGGGTGGCTGCCAATGCCACCACCTTGTCGCTGACGGGTTATCAGGTTGTGGGCGTTCCCCAGTGGACGGCCAATACCTCGATCACCATCGATCAGCCGATCAAGGGCGCCGTGAACCTGAGCGCCTATGCCAGCGAGAGCTTTCGCAGTTCGACCCAGTTGATCAATCCGCGTTCGATCTATGGCGCGCAGGCGGCCTATGGTTTGACCAACGCGGGGCTTGGGCTGCGCGCTGCCGATGGCAAATGGTCGGTCAATCTGTGGGCCAAGAACTTGTTCGATAAACGGTTTGTGATCGGTTATAGCGCGCCGACGGGCTTCACGCCGCTGCTCGCTTATTGGGGGGAGCCGCGCAGCTATGGGGTGAGCGCCAGCAAGACATTCTGATCCATAAGCCGCGGGCGCGGAAGGATGAGCCGAGGCGCGGGCCTCCCCTGATGGTGGGGGAGGCGATTATACCGTTTGCCGCGGCGATCCGGGGTTTTTGCGGCTGAACAGGCTGCCATGTTCGCTGAACAGCACCAGCAGGACGCAGCTGATCCCGGCCACCAGCAGCGCGGTGGCCAGCGGACGGGCGGAGCCATCAAAGGCCTGCCCGATGAGCGCGCCCAAGGTGGAGCCGAGCGAGATGCGGATGAAAGCCTGCACCGAGGCGGCCGAACCGGCCTTGCGCGCGAAGGGTTGCAGTGCGATCGAGCTGAAATTGGCGCCGATGAAGCCCATCAGGCACATGTTGACCGTCATCATCGGCACGAATTCCCACAGCGTTTCGCCGGGCCGGCTGGCGGTGTAAAGCTGGAGCGCGCTGGTGACGATATAGACCAGCAGCGCGCTATGGCTGACGCGGCGGGCGCCAAAGCGCTCCACAATGCGCGAATTGGCGAAATTGGTGACCGCCATCATCAGCGCCATGCCGGCAAAAATCAGCGGGAAGCGGGCGCCCGCGCCGAAATGTTCGGCCACAAGTTGCTGGCTGGAATTGATATAGCCGAACATCGCCGACTGGATCAGCGCGAGGCCGAAAATATAGCCGATCGAGGCGCGGGTGGTGGTGACCTCCAGCATGGATTGGGCCAGCGCGCCAAGGCGGATCGGCTGGCGGTATTCCGGGCGCAGCGTTTCGGGCAGGCGCAGGATCATCCATACCGTGATCAGTGTGCCCAGCAGCGCCATCGCGCCAAAGATCCAGCGCCAACTGGCCACCAGCAGGATGGCTTGGCCCATGCTGGGCGCGATCATCGGCACCACCATGAACACCATCGCCACGGTGGATTGCAGGCGGGCCATGGCATCGCCTTCGAAGCGATCGCGGATGATCGCGGCGGGCATCACCATCAGCGAGGCGGAAAACAGGCCCAGAATGGCGCGCAGCACCAGCAATTGATCGAAATTGCTGACCAGACCGCAGGCTGCCGAGCAGAGCACATAGGCCGTGAGGCACACCGTCAGCACCGGGCGGCGGCCAAAGCGATCGGCAAAGATGCCGGGGATGAGGCAGCCAAGGCCACCGGCCATCAGGAAGATGCCCACCACCAATTGGCGCCGGTTGGGATCATGTGCGCCCAGATCATCGGCCATAGAACCCAGCGCAGGGAGCATGGAATCGACCGCCAGCGCTTGCAATGCCTGCATCAGCCCCATCAGGGCGACAAATTCGGTGCGGCTGATGGTTTTTGTTGGGGAGGGATTCATGGGCGCTTTCATGGCGGCAGGGGGGGGAATTGGCTAGCCCCCAAAGTGTGTTTTTGAGTTGGTGAAAAATACACTGAATAATGGTAGTAATTTATAACTTTGACGGGGAGGCGGTGGGGTGGGGTGATGAGATGGGCGGAAATCAGCCGTTTTCCGGAATTGGCACGGCTCCTGCAATCCCTTGGGCATGCGGCACAGAGCCCTTCCGCTCTGGCCATAACCCAAGAAGGATACCGACCATGCCCATGTTTCGTAACGCTTTTGCCAGCCTCGCCACTACTCTTGCCCTGGGTGCTGTCACCTTTACCGTGGTGATGCCCGCGCAGGCCCATGCCCATACGGCCCCAGCCGGCGTAGTCGTGAGTGAGGATGGGGTGCCCTCGATGGAGGTGCGCTATGCGGATCTTGATTTGAACACGGCGTCGGGCCGGGCGGCCTTGGCCAACCGGATTGATCGCGCGGCGACCAGTGTGTGCCGCGCGGTGAGCACCCAGCCCGATCCGTTCCACACCCGCCTGGAGTTTGATGAATGCCGCAAAGAAGCGCTCAAGAGTGGGCAGATGCGGATGGCGCTGTTGCTGACGGGGCCGAAGGCGGGGTGACATTCTCTTTTTGTTCTGATGGGTGCGATTGCCCCGGTGCGCATTGCGTGCCGGGGCGCTAGGATGCGCGCCATGGACTCGGGCACGGACAGGGATGAGGAAGAGGCGCAGGGGCTGCGCAAGATCATCCATGTGGATATGGATGCCTTCTTTGCCAGTGTGGAGCAGCGCGATGATCCTTCGCTGAAGGGGCAGCCGGTGGCGGTGGGGTATCATGGCGCGCGGGGCGTGGTGGCGGCGGCGAGCTATGAGGCGCGCAAGTTTGGGGTGCGATCGGCCATGGCCAGTGTGGTGGCCTTGCGGCAATGCCCGCAGCTGATTTTCAAGCCGCCGAGGTTTGAGGTTTACAAGGGCGTATCGCGGCAAATCCGGACGATTTTTGCGGAATTTACGCCGTTGATCGAGCCTTTGTCGCTTGATGAGGCCTATTTGGATGTGACGCGGGATTTGCAGGGGATTGGCAGCGCGACGCATATGGCCGAGCTGATCCGGGCGCGGATCGCGCGCGAGACTGGGCTGACCGCGAGCGCGGGGGTGAGCTATAACAAGTTCATCGCCAAGCTGGCCAGCGATCAGAACAAGCCTGATGGGCTATGCGTGATCCGGCCGGGCGAGGGCGCGCGCTTTGTGGCGGGATTGCCGGTGCGGAGGTTTCATGGGGTGGGGCCGCGCGCGGCGGAGAAGATGGCGGGGCTGGGGATTGCCACGGGGGCGGATTTGCGGGCGCAGCCCTTGGGGTTTCTGCGCGAGCATTTCGGGGCGCAGGCGGATTATCTGTATCGCGCGGCGCGGGGGATCGATCTGCGCCCGGTGCGGCCCAATCGCCCGCGCAAATCCATCGGTGGCGAGCGGACGTTTGAGCGGGATATTTCCACCGGGCCGGGCCTGCGCGAGATTTTGGTGGGGATCATCGATCTGGTGTGGCGCGACATCGAGAAGGTGGGGGCCAAGGGGCGGACGGTGACGCTGAAATTGCGCCTCTCGGATTTTTCGACGCGGACCCATGCCAAATCGCTGGGTCGGGCGGTGGCGGGGCGGGAGGAATTTGCCGCCATGGCGCGGGAATTGCTGGAGGATGTGCTGCCCTTGCCCCATCCGGTGCGGCTGATGGGCTTGACGCTGTCGGCGCTGGAGGGCGGGGTGGTGGCCGCGCCTATGCCCGCGCCGGTGGGCGAGGCGGCGCAGATGGATTTGTTTTGAGGGGGGATCAGGATTTTTTCTGCACGATTTTCACAGTGTTTTGATTATCCGGGATTTTGAAGTTGACTGTGGTTTGGTTTGCGCTGCAGGCCGCGCCGCCTTCCGGGCGGAAGCTGGATTGATAACGGGCGGTGGTCATCATCTCTTGCGCCGGTTTGCTGAAAATGAAGGGTGGATAGGCAATCACGGCGTGGATGCCGGTGATATGGCCATCGGCCTTGATGTCATATTCGGTGCGCACCCAGCCTTCGAAGCCCCAGCGCATGATGTCCCACGGGAAGGCGCTGGCGCCATTGTTGACGCCGGTAAGGGCGGGTTTAGGGCCTATGAGCGCGCATTGTTCCTGAGTTAGCCCGGTGGCGGCGAACCAAGTCTGCGCCTCGGCCAAGCGGCCATCGCGAGCGGCATCATTGGCGAGGCGCAATTGGGCGAATTGGCGGATCGGGTGGTGATCGGGCAGGCGGGCATCGGTGGCCACGCGGGCGAGGTGGGCCTGAGCCTCGGCGGCCTCGGCGGAGCGGGGGCGTGTGGCAAGACCAAGCAGCACCGCCGTATCCTGCGCCAGCGGATCTTGCGCGATCAGCGCATCATCGGCGAGCGCGAGCAGGGCTGGATCGGCGCGTTTTTCCTGTTCGGTGGGGCTGGATTCGCGGCGTTCCTGTCGGCGCAGCGTGGCGGTGCGGGTGGCGGTGAGCAGGATGCGCGTGGCATTGCTGGCTTCGGGCGGCAGAGTATCGGGGCTGGTGGCGAGGGTGAGGGCGTGATCGATCGAGGCCAGCGCGGTGGTGGGTGCGCGCAGATCGAGTGAGGCGAGATAGGTGCGCGCGACGATTTCCGCCTTGGTATCCCCGGCTTTTTGCGCGGCTTCGGCGATGGCCAGCCATTGCGGCCAGCCTGTGATCCGCGCGATCGCGGGGTGATAGGGCGCGATCAGGGGGA
>Ga0302262_10000752_pt1 | contig 13739 bp, 10 predicted proteins | sample II_Fen_E3_4_FD_194557 | JGI IMG/M metagenome (GOLD analysis project Ga0302262, IMG submission 194557) | Peat permafrost microbial communities from Stordalen Mire near Abisko, Sweden - II_Fen_E3_4 | ecosystem: Environmental > Terrestrial > Soil > Wetlands > Permafrost | place: Sweden: Abisko...
AGGGCGAGGTTGGGTCGGCGCACCGGATCGCGTGCCCTGCCGGCTGTGGTCAGTCCGGTGCGACGTGGGGCACGGATAGCTACACGGGTGATTCTGCGATCTGCCGCGCGGCGATCCACGCCGGGCTGGTCAGCGACCAGGCTGGGGGCGAGGTCACGGTGATTCTCGAGACCGGGCGGCCGGCGTACCGCGGCAGCTCGCGCCACGGGATCTCGTCGTCGGACTACGGCGCCTACGGGTCGAGCTACCGGCTCCAGCGTTGATCTCGGCGCTGGCCGGTGAGGGCGTCGGCGCGCGAGGCAGCGCTCGCGGATCACCGCGAGGGCTCGCGCCGGGACCACCGCGGCGTCGCGATGATCGCCGAGACCGCGGGTGCGCCGTGCGCGCAAATCCGCGCGCACGGTTTGAAAAGGCTCCCTGCAGAAAACCACCCTCCGGTTGGGAGCGCTAGGCTCGGCCCATGCGCAATCGATTCGTTGCCAGCGTTCTCGCGGTCGTCGGTGTCTGGGCGGCGCCCGCCGCTGCCGACCCGTCCGCCCCGGCTTCGTCGAAGTCGGTGTCTCGCACGGGGCTGCCGTACAAGCCCGACGATGACCAGGCGGGCCCCAAGGAGGTGGTCGACGCGATCCGGTCGCGCCGCGAGGGCGGCAAGCTGCTCAACCTCGACCGCATGTTGCTCAACAGCCCTGGATTCGCGAAGGGCTGGAACGGCATGTTCGGGGCGATCCGCGGCCAGCTGGCCGTGCCCGCCAAGCTGCGTGAGATCGCGATCATGGCGGTCGGCTCGCTGAATTCTGCCGACTACGAGTGGGCGCAGCACGCGCCGGAGTTCGTCAAAGCCGGCGGCACCCAGGCCCAGCTGGCCGCGCTGAAGGACGTGCCGGCGGCGCGGAACAACGCGAAGCTGTTCGACGAGGCCGAGCGCGCGACCCTGGCGTTGACGCTCGAGATGACGCGATCGATCAAGGTCTCGGACGCGACGATGCAGCGCATCCGCAAAGCCTTGCCGGTCGATCAGGTGGTCGAGCTGATCGGCACGATCGCCGGGTACAACATGGCGTCGCGGTTTCTGGTCGCGACCGGCGTCGAGATCGAGTAGCCAGGCCCGCCGTGTCAGCCGTCCGCGTGGGCAGCGCGGCGCGTCGATCGCCCGCGCCACATGGGATGCGTCGAGGGATCGATGGCGTGCGTGCGCGGGTCGCGGCATACTCGGTGCTTGCGCAGAAGTCTTGGCACGGTCGTCCTCGCCGGTGGATTCGCGATCCTGCTCGCGCTCTCGATCGGGCTCCTCCAGCTGACGCATAGCGCCCCGGACGCGTGGGAGGCGTCGGCGGCGGTCGTCGCCGCACCGACACCGCCCGCGGCGCCGGCGGCCGCCGCGGCGCCCGTCGCGCAGATCGCGCGATCGGTCGCGGCGCGCGAGCCGCGTCCGGTGTCCCCGGTGCCCGGGCACGTCGCGATGCCGGATCGCCCGCCCGAGCTACCGGCCGCGCACCTCAGCTTCAAGCCCGAGCTCAAGCGCGACGCAAATGGCAAGCTGGTGCCGATCATCGCCGTGCAGGAGCTGCGCAGACTGATGCCGCCGATCGAGGCGCCGATGAGAGCATGCGTGGAGCGCGCCGGGCGGGGCGCCACCGGCAAGGCGACGCTCAACTTCACGGTCGCCGCGAAGGGCGGCAAGCTGTTTGTCGAGAGCACCGGCGTGCAGGACGACGAGACGCTCGCCGCCTACCCGGAGCTGCTCGACTGCATGCACCGCACGGCGAACGCGCTGGTGCTCGATGGCCGCGCCGTGCCCGAGCTCGGCACGCCGGTCTACGTGCGGCGCAGCGTGCGGGTGGAGAATGGCGTGCTGGCCGATGACTCGCTGGTGAACTTCTCGTACAGTCCGTAGCGCGGGCGGCTAGCGATTGTCGGGCTGGGCGGCGATGAAGCTGGCGATGTGGGCGGTGAAGTCGTTGTGGTCGATCGCGACGGTGCCGCTCGTGCCGGCCAGGCTGCCGATGATGAAGGTCGCGTCCTTGGGGATCCCGGCGGCGGCGTAGGCGGTGATATCCGTATCGGCGTTGCCGTAGGCCGCGACGGGGACCCAGCCGAAGTCGGCGACCATGCGCTGCCCCCACACGGTCTTGTAGCCGGCCGGCTCGACTCCCAGGGTGGCCGCCGTGATCACCGGTCCCGCCGGAAACCCGCGATCCCGCAGCCAGGTGCGGGTCTCGACCTGCAGGATGTGCGGGCGCGCGGTCAGGTAGATGATCGGATACCCCTTGGCCGCCCATGCCTGCGCCATCGCGTCGGCGGCGGCCATCTGCTGGGGGACGTAGGTCGCGTCCGCCAGCTCCATGAGCAGCTCGCTGTCGGACGTGGTCAACGTGCCGTCGATATCGGTGATGACGACCTTCGAACCCGGCGGCAACAGCGCGACGTGGTGCTCGGCGCAGCTGCCATCGGCCTCGAGGATCGCGTAGACGGGTGGGCCGTTGGCGGGCATCGCGCTCGCCGGGATGGCGTAGCTGCCGTCGCTGGCGGTCTCGGCGCGGCCGAGCATCGACCACGCGGCCGTGGCGTCGTCGTGGCGCCACAGGCTGACGTGCTCGCCCGCGAGCGGCCTCGCGGTCAGGCCATTGGCGGCCTCGCTGCGCGCCTTGACGCCGACGAACGACAGCGCGGTGACCGGCGCCGCGTCGTCGGCGAGGTACGTGTTGGCGCTCGCTCCGCCCGGTACGCCGAGCGTATCGGAGGCCTCGGCCTTGTCGCGCGGTCGGCTGGCGACGAGGGCGGTGTTCTGCGACTGGAAGCCGTGCGACGCGAGCCGGAACGGCAGGTCACCGGGCACTGGACAGCGCAGCTCGGTGGCATCGGTCAGGGCCGCCAGGTTGTCGCTGCCACACGCGGCGAGGCTCGCGACGACGAGCGGGGTCAGGAGGATGACGGAGCGTGGCTTCATGGGGGGCGACCTTCCGCGCGCTGTGAAGCCTCTTCGTACGCCAACCGCGGTGCGATCGCCAGGCCGGCGTGGCCGGGACAATTGATAATCATTTTCAAAATGAGGCGGGCCTTGTATAGAAGGCCATGGCGCGTCGGACCTACGGCATCTTCTGGCGCTGGCACTTTCTCGCCGGCGCGATCGCGTCTCCGCTGCTCGCCATCGTGGCGCTGACCGGCGCGCTGTACGCGTTCCAGCCCGAGATCGAGCGCGCGCTGCAATCCTCGCTCGCCGTGGTCGAGCCCCACGGGCGGCCGCAGGCGCTCGGCGAGATCGAGCGTGCGTTGCCGGCGGGCTGCGTGGCGCGCGCGTACTTCTTCCCCGGCTCGCCGGACCACAGCTGGCGGGTGGTGTGCGCCGATGACCGCGAGTTCGCGATCGACCCCTACCGCGTCCGCGTGCTCGGCCGGTGGAAGGCCAACGGGGTGTTCGCCGCGGTGCGGGGCCTGCACTGGGAGATGCTCCTCGGCAAACCCGGCCGGATCGCGATCGAGTGGGCCACGTCGTGGGCGGTGATGCTGATGCTGTCGGGCGCGTACCTGTGGTGGCCGCGTGGGCGCAGCGGCGGCGCGTGGTGGCCGCGCCGCGGGGTGCGGAGGTCGGCGCGCCAGCGGCTTGCCGACCTGCACGCGGTGCTGGGCGCGTACGCGCTTCCATGTCTGCTGGCGATCGCCACCACGGGGCTGTTCATGACCGCGTGGGCCGGCGAGGGCCGCTGGCGGCGGCTGCACGACAACGCGGTCGAGCAGCTGTACGAGCATCCGCCGAGCTCGAAGGTCGTGCCGGGAGCGCCGCGGATCAGCGCGCAGCAGGCGCTCGCCGCGTCCGGCCTGCTCGATGGCGCGCACACCGTGTCGATGCTGCTGCCGACCACGCCCGAGGGCGCGTTCGCGCTGTTCGGGTTCGACGAGCGGTTCGGCAAGCCGTCGCTGGGCGCGATGGTGTACGTCGACGCGTACAGCGGGGCGCGGCTGGGCGAGCTGTACTGGCGAGACCTATCGGCGCTCGGCAAGCTCGACCGCGCCGGCTACTCGATCCACGTCGGTGCGCTGCTCGGGCTGCCGGGCCGCGTCCTGGCGTGCCTCGCGTCGCTGGTCCTCGCGGCGCTCGCGGTGACCGGCCCGTGGATGTGGTGGAAGCGCCGGCCGCGCGGCGGCCTGGGGATCCCGCCGCGGGCGCAGCGCGTGCCGCGCGCGCTGCTGGTCGCGATCGCCGCGCTCGGGTGGCTGCTTCCGACCGTCGGCTGGACGCTGATCGTCGTGCTCGCCATCGAGCTGGGGCGGTGGACCCAGCGGCGCTGGCTCGCGCCGCGGTCGATCACGACGGTCGCTCAGAACGCGGCGTCGAACGCGACTTCGCCCTCGACGCCGACCTGGTAGGCCGAGACCCGGCGCTCGAAGAAGTTGGTCACCTCCTGGACGTCCTGCAGCGCGAGGAAGCCGAACGGGTTCTTCGCGCCGTAGTGGCGGGGCAGCCCCAGCGTGGCGAGCCGCTGATCGGCGCAGTACTCGAGGTAGGTCCGCACCTCGCGGACCGAGAGCCCGGCGATGCCACCGGCCAGCAGATCCTCGGCGAACTGGGTCTCGCAGGCGATCGCCTCGTCGAGCATCTCCTGGATGTCGCGCGAAAGGCTCGCGTCGAACAGCTCCGGTTCCTCGCGGCGCACCGTGGCGACGACCTCGAACGCGAACGCCATGTGGGCGCTCTCGTCGCGGAACACCCAGTTGGTGCCGCCGGCCAGGCCGTGGAGCAGGCCCTTGGACCGCAGGAAGTAGACGTAGGCGAACGCGCCGAAGAAGAACAGGCCCTCGATGCACGCCGCGAAGCAGATCAGGTTCAGCAGGAACTGCCGGCGGTGGGCGCGCGTGGTCAGCTGATCGAGCGACTGGATCGAATCGATCCAGCGCATGCAGAACCGCGCCTTCTGCTGGATCGAGGGGATGGTCTCGATCGCGGCGAACGCCTGCTGGCGCGCGGCGTGGTCGGGGACGTAGGTATCGAGCAAGGTCAGGTAGAACTGGACGTGCAGCGCCTCCTCGTAGAGCTGGCGCGACAGGTACATCCGCGCCTCGGGCGCGTTGATGTGCTTGTAGAGATTGAGCACGAGGTTGTTGGCGACGATCGAATCGCCGGTGGCGAAGAACGCGACCAGGCGGTGGATCAGGTGGCGCTCGGCGGGCGTCATCCTGGCGAGATCGGCGACGTCGGTCGAGAAGTCGACCTCCTCGACGGTCCACGTGTTCTTGATCGCGCCGCGGTACATCTCGAAGAACGCCGGGTACGCCATCGGCCGCAAGGTCAGGCACATGCCCGGATCGAGCAGCCGGGCGGGGCGCGTCGCGGCGGCCGCGGCGGCCGGGGTGCGGGTCGGCGCGCTGCCGTCGGCGAACATCGGGCGGGGGATCGTCGGATCGGTCACTGGCAGGCCTCGCAGCTCTCGGGGTTTTCGAGCGAACACGCGACCGCCGCTTCGTCGGTGGCCTGGGCGCTGGGCGCCGCGACCTCGATGGTGGCCTTGGCGATCTTGGTCGCCGGGCGCGACCGCAGGTAGTAGGTGGTCTTGAGGCCGCGCTTCCAGGCGTACATGTACATGCTCGAGAGCTGTCCGATATTCGGACTCTCGATGAACAGGTTCAGCGACTGGCTCTGATCGAGGAACGCGCCGCGGTCGGCCGCCATGTCGATCAGCGACCGCATCGGGATCTCCCACGCGGTGCGGAACACGTGGCGAACGTTCTCCGGCAGCTCGGGGATGCCGGCGACGCTGCCCTCGGCGAGCTTCAGCTTGGTGCGGGTCTGCTCGCTCCACAGCCCGAGGCGCCGCAGCACCTCGACCAGGTACTTGTTGACCTGGATGAAGTCGCCCGACAGGGTCTCGCGCTTGAACAGGTTCGAGACCTGCGGCTCGATGCACTCGTAGCATCCGGCGATCGACGCGATGGTCGCGGTCGGCGCGATCGCGATGAGCAGGGAGTTGCGCAGGCCGACGTCGCGGATCCGGGCGCGCAGCGCGTCCCACCGCGCCAGATCGCTCGGCGTGACGCCCCACGCGGTGAACTGCAGCTCGCCGCGGGCGGCGCGGGTCTCGGCGAACGCGGGGTGCGCGCCGCGCTCGGTCGCGAGCGCCGCCGAGGCCGACAGCGCGTGGAAGTAGATCTCCTCGGCGATCTGCCGCGACAGCTGGCGGGCCTCGGGCGCGTCGAACGCCCAGCCGAGCTGGAAGAACACGTCCTGCAGGCCCATCACGCCCAGGCCGACCGGCCGCCAGCGCAGGTTGGACCGCTTGGTCGCCGCGATCGGATAATAGTTCAGATCGATCACGCGATCGAGCTGGCGCACCGCGGTGCGCACCGTGTGGGCGAGCTTGGCGAAGTCGAACGCGCCGGCGGCGACGTGGCGGCCGAGGTTGATCGAGCCGAGGTTGCACACCGCCGCCTCGTCCTGCGACGTGACCTCGATGATCTCGGTGCACAGGTTCGACAGGTGGACGGTGCGGCCGGGCAGGGCGGTCTGGTTGCACGCGCGGTTCGACGCGTCCTTGAAGGTCATCCAGCCGTTGCCGGTCTGCGCCAGCACCCGCATCATGCGGGCGTAGAGGTCGCGGGCCTTCATCGTCTTGCTGGCGAGCCCGGCGGCCTCGGCGGCCTCGTAGGCGCGCTCGAACGCCTCGCCCCACAGGTCGGGCAGCTCGGGGACCCGCTTGGGATCGAACAGGCTCCACTCGGCGTTGGCCTCGACGCGCCGCATGAACAGATCCGGGATCCAGTTGGCGAGGTTCAGGTTGTGCGTGCGGCTCGACTCGTCGCCGGTGTTGTCGCGCAGCTCGAGGAACGCCTCGATGTCGGCGTGCCACGGCTCGAGGTAGACGCACGCCGCGCCCTTGCGCTTGCCGCCCTGGTTGACCGCCGAGACCGACGCGTCGAGCGTCTTGAGCCACGGCACGATGCCGTTGGAGTGGCCGTTGGTGCTCTCGATCAGCGAGCCGCGCGACCGCACGCGGTGGTAGGCCAGGCCGATGCCGCCCGAGAACTTCGAGAGCAGCGCGACGTCGGTGTAGCGCTGGTAGATCGACTCGAGGTGATCGGCGGGCGAATCGAGCAAGAAGCAGCTCGACAGCTGCTCGTGCGAGGTGCCGCTGTTGAACAAGGTCGGCGAGCTCGGCAGGTACTCGAGCGTGGAGAACAGCCGGTAGAGCTCGAGCGCCTCGTGGGGGGTCTCGCTGAGCGCGCAGGCGATCCGCAGGAAGAACTGCTGCGGGGTCTCGATCACCAGGCGGGTCTCGGGGTGGCGCAGCAGGTAGCGATCGTAGACCGTGCGCAGGCCGAAATACTCGAACTCGCGGTCGCGCTCGGGGACCACCGAGTCGTTGAGCTTGCGCGCGTGCCTCGCCACCATGTCGGCGAGCCGCGCGTTGATGAGGCCCAGGCGGTGGCCGGTCAGGATCGACTGGCTGAACGCGTGGATCTCCTGGTTGCGGACCTCCTTGTCGATGTAGGTCGACAGCAGCCGGGCCGCGAGCTTGCCGTAGTGCGGCTCCTCGGTGATCAGCGCCGCGGCGGTCTGGATCGACAGCCGATCGAGCTCGCTCGTGGTCGCGCCGTCATAGAGCCCGCTGATCGTCTTGGTGGCGACGCGCAGCGCGTCGACCTCGTCGAGCCCGACGCAGCACCGGCTGACCGCGCGCACGATCTTGTTGAGATCGACGGCCTCCTTCGAGCCGTCGCGCTTGGTGACCCGCATCGTGGTCTGCGGCGCGGTCTCGGCGCGATCGCGGTTGCGATGCGGCGCGGCGGCGGGCGGCGCGATGTTCGGGGCGTGGGCTTGGGTCTCGGTCTCGATCTCGGTCTGCATCGGTCCTCCTTCCAGGGAACGTGAAGCCACGACGAGACCGCCCGCTGCGATCGCTCGCGGCCGGGGCTCGCTCGACGTGTCGGATGCGTCCGTGCTGGTAGGTCGCAGGACTTGCGAGCCCGCCGATCGCTCGGCGCCTGCGATCCACACTTGCCAACCCGGAAGGTCAGGGCCCGATGTGGAACGTCGTTCTCGCTCGCTGCTACGGGGCCGTCCCGGCCTCGCACCGGCGTTGCCTCATAGGTCCGGCGGCGAGACGTGGGCTCGCTGCGCTGGCACCAGCATGGATGTACGTGGTCGTGCGGTCGGTGATCGGCTCCTGGCGACGTCCCTTGTAACGCCACGGGGGCTGGAACGCAACCATTCACACTAGGAATAGGGGTCCGGTTCGGGGATCGGCACTAGGGGTGGGAGATTTGTGCGAGCCACCCCTTCCGCAAGCCGCGGGCCGAGGTGTCGAGCACGCGATCGGCGAGCCGCTCGGGCGGCCGGGCGTCGACGTGGAACTCGCGGCCGGTGAACGCTTGCCGGGTGGCGATCAGCTACTCGACCTGCGTCACGGCGATCTGCCGCGCGTCGCCGCCATACGCGTGGGCCGTGGCGACATCGGCATCGAGGCGATCGAACGTCGCGGGGAACGCGGCGCCGGTGAACAGCATGACGCGCACCGTACCGTGGGACCGCAGCACCTGCTCGAGCACGTAGCGTCGGCGGCTGCCGGCGTAGGTCACGGCACACCCGTCGCCGTCGTTGCAGCGCGCGATCGGCTCGTCGTCATCGCCGTACAGCCGCAGCTCGATCGGCGCATCGGCCGTGGCGGTCACGACCAGCGTGTCGCCCAGGTGGGCCGCGCCCGATCCGCGCCGCACGCCACCAGCGCGGATCTCGGTCGTGACGGTCGGTCCCTCGGGCGCAAGCGACGCGGCCACCTGGGCCGGCAGGTCTCGCGGCGCAGGGGGGCGGAGCACGAACCACAGGATCACCGCCGCGGCCGCGAGCGTGGCGACCGCCGAGACCCCGGCCCACCGGTGGGTGCGGAGCGCGGGCGCGGCGACCGCTGGCGCTGGATCTGCCGGCCGATCGATCGCCTCGAGCACTCGCCGCTTCCAGTCGGCCGGTGCCGCCGGGTCAGGCAGCGCGGCGATCAGCTGCTCGAGCTTGCGATACGGCGCGCGGCGCGCCTCCGGGACGTGCGAGATATCGTCGCCGCGCTCGCGCTCGGCCAGCCACGCGTGATCCGCGGGCTCGGTCATGGCGCCCAGCCCTTGGCCTCGAGGCAGCGCTTGAGCACCGGCAGCGCGCGCGAAACCCGCGCATGCAGCGCATCGGCCTTGGCTTCGAGCACCTCCGACATCTCCTCGTACGTCATACCCGATTGAAAGCGCAGGACGACCGACATTCGAACATCGCCCGACAGCTCCTGCAGGCAGTCCTCGAGCGCCGCGAACAGCTGGGCCTGCGCGACGCGCTCCGCCGGCACCGCGGCGGGATCGACGGCGTGGAGCGCCGCGATGTCGTCCCGCCGGAGCCGGTGCTCGCGGCGCTTGCGCGACTTGACGGCGTCCTTGCAGCGGTGGCTCGCGATGCCCTTGAGCCACGTCGCGAGCGACGACCGGCGCTCGAACCGGCCGATATCGCGATGCGCCTCGAGGAAGACCTGCTGCGCGACGTCCTCGGCGAGCGCGCGATCGCCCAGCGCGCGGACGCAGAATCCAAACACCGCGGCGCCGTGCGCGTCGATCAACGCGGCGATCGCCGCCTTGCGGTCGCCGCGCGCCAGGATCTCCAGGGCGTCGACCGGTGCGGCGGCTGGCTGCGGGGGGGCAGCGTTGCGCTCCAGCGTGACATCTGGCTCATCCACCGCGCGAGCGTAGCGAACTGTCGCGACGACCGTCTACGCTCGGCGCGACGTGAGCGCTGGCCGGACCAGGTCGCCCAGAAATCCGTTACGCGGCGCAGATCACCATGACCACCGGCGTGGGTGCGGCGCTCGGTGCGCCGCCGCCCAGGAGAAAGTTCGCGTAGCGCGTATTGTAGTCGCTGACCCCGGCGAGCAGCGGGGGCGGCGGCGGGGGCGGCTGCGGCCACGGGTCCTTGCCGCTGGCGTACACCGTGGCCACGATCGCCGAATTGGGATTCGTGATGGCGACCTGGTGCTTGGTGACAAAGCCCAGGATCTTGCCGGCCGGGACCTCGAGATCGAACCCACCGGGCCCCTGCACGATACCCGAGGCTTGCTCCGGCAGCGTCGCGGGGGTGGTGGTCAGCAGCTCACATGACTCGACCGTATCCTCCGTTACGACGTGAACGGTCACCGAGGTATCCCGCGACTGATTCACGAACGCGACCCGTAGTAGCAATTCAGCCATGACCCCTGCTCCCTGTGCCGCGCTTGTGGACGGCTTCCCTATAATAGGCCGCGGGTGGGCACGACGTTCGATACGGCACGGCTTGTCGCGATGATGCTGACCTCTGCCGCGTGTCGGCCCGATCTGTCCCAGCGTTGCATCGCCGATCGCGAGGCGCAGGATTGGACCGCCGCGCTCACGTCGTGCGGCGGCGCGGCGGACGCGACGCTCGATCCGCGGCGCGCGATCGACGCGGCGATGGCCGCCTACCAGCTCCAGCGGCCCCAGGACGTGCTGCGGTACGCGCGACGTGGGCTCGACGGCACGCCCAGCGCGGCGATGGCCGCCGTCGCGCACTTCTACCTCGGATACGCAGCGGTCGAGCTCGATGACTACGCGGCCGCTGCGCGCGAGCTGGAGACCTCTGCGCAGCTGAACGGCAGCATCGGAAATGTGCGGGAAGAGGCCCGCGCCGATCAGCTGCTGGCCGGCGCCTGGCGGCAGCTCGGCGAGCACGTCAAGGCGCTGGAGACGGCGATGGCGGCGCACGCGCTGGTCGAGCCGTTGCACGACGCGCGCATGCTCGCGTACATCGACCTGGCGCGCGCCGTCACGCTGCGCGAGATGGGCCTCGGGCGCGAGTCGGAGGCCATGCTGGAGCAGGTGCTCGCGGAGGCCGACGACGACGACGAGCGCATCATCGCGCTGCTCGAGCGGGGCATCCTGCACATCGAGCAGCACCACCCGGCGCTGGCCCGCGCGCCGCTGGCGCTCGCCATCGACATCGAGCGCCGGGCCCGGCAGCCGCGGGTCAGGGACCGGCAGGCCCTCCACCTCAACCTCGCGCTGGTCGAGCGCAAGGCCGGCGAGTTTCAGCGCGCGCTCGACGAGGTCGACGAGGCGAAGCGCGCCGGGGTGGACGCGATGTCGTATCACCTGGAGCGCGGCATGGTGTACGCCGACATGGGCCGGCTGCCCGAGGCGCGCGACGACCTGGACCGGGCGGAGGCCGAGCATCCGCTGGGCGACTGGACGTGGTGGATCCCGCTGCAGCGCGCGCAGGTCGCCGCGCGCATGGGCGATGTCGGGGCCGCGATCGCCGCGGATCGCCGCGCGATCGCCGCGGTCGCCAAGGTCGCGTCGGCGGCCGGCGCGTTCGGCGCGACGATGATCGCCAATCATCGCGAGCCGCACCTCCACCTGATCGGCCTGTTCGCGGCCCAGCGGCGGTGGCGCGACGTGCTCGACGTCGTCGCGGTGCTCGACGGCCAGGCGCTGCTCGGCTCCCGCGAGGCGGCCTCCGAGCGCAGCGCCTCGGACCCAGGGGCGCTGGCGCGGGCGGCGCACGTGACCCCGCCGGTGCCGCAGGATGCCGTGGCGCACGCGCTCGAGGCGTGGCGCGGCCGCCGGCTCGTCATCGTGGTGCCGGGCGGCGATCGGGTGTGGCGGCTCGACGTGCAGGGCGGCGAGATCACCGGCAGCGACGTGGGCGCCGCGACCGCGCTGGCGGAGCTCGCGCGCAAGCTCGAGACCGAGCCCGGCGACGCCGCGGCAGGGCGCGCGCTCGGCCAGGCGTTCTTGCCCCCGCTGGCCCCGGGGGAGGTCGTCGCGCTGCTCGTCGTGGGACCGCCGGCGCGCGCGCCGCTCGCCGGGCTGCTGATCGGCGACCGGCCGGCGTTTGCGCGCAACCCGCTGGTGCGGGCGCGGGGCCTTCTGTCCCGCGCCACGCCCGGCGCGCGCGGCGCGCGCTCGATCGTCGTGGGCGATCCGCGCGGCGACTTGCCCGCAGCCGCCGAGGAGGCTCGCAAGGTCGCCGCGCGGCTCGCCGTGCCCGCCCTGGTCGGCCCGGCCGCCACGCGCGCCGCGGTCCTGAGCGCCGCCGGCGCCGACGTCCTCCACGTGGCCGCGCACACCGAGCAGCGCCACGACGGGGCGACGCTCGAGCTGAGCGATGGGCCGATCGCGCTGGCAGACATCGCCCGGCTCGCCCCGGCGCCGCGCCTGGTCGTGCTGGCGAGCTGCGGCGCGGCCGCGGGCCGCGACGACGCCGGCAACGGCTCGCTGGCCACCGCGTTCCTCGACGCAGGCGCGGATGCGGTCGTCGGCACGCGGTGGTCGGTCGGCGACGCCGACGCCGCGCAGGTCATCGCCACGTTCTATGCCGCCGATGGCGCCCGCGACCCGGCGCGCGCGCTCGCCCGGGTCGCGCTCGATCCGAAGCTCGCGATCACCACGCGCGCGGCCTTCGAGCTGTTCGTGGCGCGCCCCGACTGATCACCGGACGTGGACCGCGGCGGACCGCGACCGCGATCACCGGCGCGCCGGCCGGCGGACCCGGCAGGCACGGCACGATCGCGAGCACGCGCGCGCGCCACGCGGGGCCGGGCGCCGGATCGGGCAGCGCCGCCAGCAACTTGTCGAGTCGCTCGTACGTCGCGCGCGCTGGCACGGGGATGTGCGAGATGTCCTCGCTCCGCTCGCGCGCCAGGAGCCACGCGCGGTCGTCTCCGTCAGCCCCCGGCCCCCGCGGAGCTGGTGGCTCCCCCCTCCGGGCGGCTTTTCGCCTCGCCATCATCCTTGGGTTGGGTAGGCGACCGGTCCGCGCGCTTCCCGACATCGCGATCACCAGATTTGCAGGCGTGACGCGTGCGACCACCGAGCATCGCGATGCCATGCCCGGTATCGTCGGAGCTGAGCCTGCCCGGAACGCAAGGGCCGCGCGGGTCAGCGCAGCTGCTTCCAGTCCGCGTGCACCCTCAGGTAGGGCCCTTTGAACGGCGGTGGCGCGCCTAGCGGGGCGAGCACGTAGTCGGCGCGCCGGTTCGCGCGCTCGTCGACCTCGTCGCGCGTCTTCACCTTCAGGACGTCCTCGCCAAACCCGGCGAACGCGATCGGCATCGCGAGCCCGTGGCTCCGGAAGTACAGCGCGATCGTGCGCGCGCGGTCGAGCGAGAGCTTGCGGTTCTGCGCGCTCGCCCCGACCGTGTCGGTGTGCCCGGCGACGTAGAGCTGCAGCTTCACGAACCGGGCCGAGCGCTTCGCGACCTCGGTGATCTTCGCGAGGCTCGCCTCGAGCTTTGTGTCCTCGCCGGCATCGAGCGTCGCGCGGTCGGTCGCGAAGCTCACGTCGTCGTGCTCGATCGTGACCGACCACGGGATCAGCTCGACCGTGGTGACCTGCCCGTCGGCGGACACGACGCGGAGCGCGAGCGTCATGACCCGCGCCCCGTCCGGCTGGGTCCACCCGATCGACAGCCAGGTGCCGGGCGCCTCGTGGCGGTAGGTCGCGGTGCCGCTGCCGAGCTTGCTGCCATCCTCACCGATCGCGACCAGCTCCGCGGTGCCGGCGGGCCGCGACATCCGAAATTGCAGCACGTGACCGTCGAGATCGAGGTGCTCGAGATCGTAGCTCACGCGAAACGGCGCGGGCACCGCCTGGGCGACGGCAACACGGACGGCGATCCAGACGGCGACGACGGCGCAACGCATGGCACGATGATAGCGCCACCCGGCATCTCGGACCGGGCCGGTGGTCGGCCGGCTGCTACAGCGAG
>Ga0302262_10000754_pt1 | contig 13727 bp, 14 predicted proteins | sample II_Fen_E3_4_FD_194557 | JGI IMG/M metagenome (GOLD analysis project Ga0302262, IMG submission 194557) | Peat permafrost microbial communities from Stordalen Mire near Abisko, Sweden - II_Fen_E3_4 | ecosystem: Environmental > Terrestrial > Soil > Wetlands > Permafrost | place: Sweden: Abisko...
TAAGCTGGATGGGGATCTGAAGGACAGCCTGAACCCCGTGAGTTCGACGAAGTACTATATCAATCTCGGGCCCACTCTGGTGTTCATCAAGAACGGAGAGCGTGCGAAAGACAAAGATGGCGCGGTAATAGCTGATGTGGTTGGCCACCACTCCAAAGAGCAGGTCGTCGACTGGATTGGTCAGATGCTCACTTGATCTTTTTTCCGTCGGGAGATCCACCCTGTTAAAGGCAGACTTTCAGGCATTTGTCGGAGATCAAATCAACTTGGCCGCGCAGGGCATTGCCACCAAAAAGAGCGTAAAACTGGACGACATCGGTTTCGGCAGACTGGTTTTCTTGTTGTCGCTGCGGCGAGCATTGCAAGGCTCTGCCAATGCCGAAGATATCGGCCTGCTGGATGCCATTAATGATTCATTACAGGCTTTGGGGCTGCTGGGTAGCAGTAAGACTTTCCTGGACAGCTTTACCGGCTGAGCCGAATCGGCAGCAGTGAACAAGGGCCTTCTTGAGACAGAAGGCCCTTATGGCATCAGAACAGAAAATACCGCTGCGCCATCGGCAATACGTCTGCCGGTTCACACCACAGCAGTACGCCGTCGGCCTTGACCTGATAGGTCTGCGGGTCGACGTCGATGGTGGGCAGGTAGTCGTTGTGGATCAGGTCTTTCTTCTGCACATTGCGGCAGCCCTTGACCACGCTGATCTGTTTTTTCAGGCCCAGGGTTTGCGGCACGCCTGCGTCGAACGCCGCCTGGCTGATAAAGGTCAGGCTGGTGGCCTGCAGGGAACTGCCGTAGCTGGCGAACATCGGCCGGTAATGTACGGGCTGCGGGGTCGGGATCGAGGCGTTGGCGTCACCCATGAGGCTGGCGGCAATGGCCCCGCCCTTGAGGATCAGCGTTGGCTTTACGCCAAAGAACGCCGGGCGCCAGAGCACCAGGTCGGCCCATTTACCCACTTCGATCGAGCCCACTTCATGGCTGATGCCGTGGGTGATGGCCGGGTTGATGGTGTATTTGGCGATGTAGCGTTTGGCGCGGAAGTTGTCGTTGCCTGCGCCGTCCTGAGGCAGCGGGCCGCGCTGTTTTTTCATTTTGTCGGCAGTCTGCCAGGTGCGCATGATCACTTCGCCGACCCGGCCCATGGCCTGGCTGTCGGAGCTGAGCATGGAGAACGCGCCGAGGTCGTGGAGGATGTCTTCGGCGGCGATGGTTTCCCGGCGGATGCGGCTTTCGGCGAAGGCGACATCTTCGGCGATGCTTGGGTCCAGATGATGGCAGACCATCAGCATGTCCAGGTGTTCGTCGATGGTGTTGCGGGTGAACGGCCGGGTCGGGTTGGTCGAGCTGGGCAACACGTTGGCGAAGCCGCAGGCCTTGATGATGTCCGGGGCATGGCCGCCACCGGCACCTTCGGTGTGGTAGGTGTGGATCGTGCGGTTCTTGAATGCGGCCAGGGTGGTTTCGACGAAGCCGGATTCGTTGAGGGTGTCGGTGTGAATGGCCACTTGCACATCGTATTCGTCGGCAACGCTCAGGCAATTGTCGATGGCTGCGGGCGTGGTGCCCCAGTCTTCATGCAGCTTGAGGCCGATGGCCCCGGCCTTGACTTGCTCGATCAACGGCCCCGGCAGGCTGACGTTGCCCTTGCCGGTGAAGCCGATGTTCATCGGAAACGAGTCGGCAGCCTGGAGCATGCGCGCCATATGCCATGGCCCCGGTGTCACGGTGGTGGCGTTGGTGCCGGTGGCCGGGCCGGTGCCGCCGCCGATCATGGTAGTGACGCCGCTCATCAGGGCTTCTTCGATCTGCTGCGGGCAGATGAAGTGAATGTGCGTGTCGACGCCGCCCGCCGTAAGGATCATGCCTTCCCCGGCGATGATTTCGGTGGCCGCACCGATGGCGATGGTCACGTCCGGCTGGATATCCGGGTTACCGGCCTTGCCAATCGCCGCGATGCGGCCGTTCTTGATGCCGACATCGGCTTTGACGATGCCCCAGTGATCGATGATCAGGGCGTTGGTGATCAGGGTGTCGACCACCTCGGCGGCCAGCAACTGGCCCTGGCCCATGCCATCACGAATGACCTTGCCGCCGCCGAACTTCACTTCTTCACCGTAGGTGGTGAAGTCCTTCTCGACCTCGATCCACAGTTCGGTATCCGCCAGGCGCACCTTGTCGCCTACGGTAGGGCCGAACATGTCGGCGTAGGCTTGTCGGCTAATCTTCATCGGGATTCCTTGAGTTCAAAAATATACTGAGCGCACGAGTGAACTGTAGGACCGGTTTTAGCCGGGAAGGCGCTTTCGCGGCTCAAGCTGCTCCTACAAGGCATCAAAGATCCCCCATCACCCGCCCGGCAAAGCCAAACACCCGCCGCAACCCGGCCAGGTCCACCAGCTCGACTTCCCGCGCTTGCCCCGGCTCGAAGCGCACGGCGGTGCCGGCCGGGATGTTCAGGCGCATGCCACGGCTGGCGGCACGGTCGAAGGTGAGGGCGTCGTTGGTTTCAAAGAAGTGAAAGTGCGAGCCGACCTGGATCGGCCGGTCGCCGCTGTTGGCGACGCTCAAACTGATGGTGCGGCGCCCGGCATTGAGTTCGATGTCACCGGGCTGGATCTGGTATTGGCCAGGAATCATGCGGGTTGTCCCAGGGTCTTGAAGTAGATGGCGGTCGGCGTATAGCGGCCGTCCGGGCTTTGGCAGTAGTTGGGCAATTCGCCCGCCCGGGTATAGCCGAGCGCGCGGTAGAAGGCTTCGGCGGCAGAACCGGCTTCTGTGTCCAGGTACAGCAGGCCGCGCTTGTGCTGTTGGGCCATTTGCTCGACGGCTTTCATCAGTTGGCTGCCCAGGCCGCGGCCCTTGGCAGTGTCGCGGACCATGAGTTTCTGGATTTCCGCGCGATTGCGGCCATTGGGCTTCTGGCACAGCGCCAGTTGTGCGCTGGCCAGCACCTGTTCGTCCTGGACCACTACCCACAACAGCAGGCTGCCGCTGGCGACTTCGTTTTTCAGGCTGTCGCACCAGGCGTAGGCCTGTTCATTATCCAGATCGGCCATGAACCCTACCGAAGCGCCGTGCTGTACGGCATCCAGCAACAGCTCGACCAAACCATGGCGGTAGTGCGCAAAGCTTTCAGCGTTCACACGGCGTAACTGGGCAGGGTTCATGGGGCTGCTCTCTAATGGGTTTGCGGAGCTTGCGAGGCCGGGGCCGTAGCGCCCGGCGACAGGTCCAGCTGCATGAAGGTCAGGTCCAGCCAACGGCCGAACTTGGTGCCCACCTGAGGCATCTGCCCGGTGGTGCTGAAACCCAGGCGCTCATGCAGGCTGATCGAGGCCGCGTTACCGCTTTCGATGGCGGCGACCATGATGTGTTTGTCACACAGGCGCGCGCGGGCGATCAGGGCCTTCATCAGCAACGGGCCGAGGCCCTTGCCACGTTGGTCGCCGCGCACATAGACCGAGTGCTCGACGGTATGGCGAAAGCCCTCGAAGGGGCGCCAGTCACCGAACGAGGAATAACCCAGCACCTGGCCGTCGTCGCCGACAGCCACGAGGATCGGATAGGCCTGCAGCTTGCGGGCTTCGAACCAGGCCTGGCGGTTGGCCAGGTCCACGGGCTGTTCGTTCCAGATCGCCGTGGTGTTGAGTACGGCGTCGTTGTAGATGTCCAGCACGCCCGGCAGGTCGGCGGGCAATGCATCGCGAATCAGAAAAGTCATGAGCGGTTCAGCGTCCTTATGATTCTTGGCCGGCCTGATCAGGCAATCGGTTGATGCACGGTGACCAGTTTGGTGCCGTCCGGGAAGGTCGCCTCGACCTGGATCTCCGGGATCATTTCCGGGATGCCTTCCATGACTTGTTCACGGCTCAGCAGGGTCGTGCCGAAATGCATCAGCTCGGCCACGGTGCGGCCATCGCGGGCACCTTCGAGCAGCGCTGCGGAAATGTAGGCCATGGCCTCCGGGTAGTTGAGCTTCACGCCCCGGGCCAGGCGCCGTTCGGCAACCAGACCGGCAGTGAAGATCAGCATTTTGTCTTTTTCGCGTGGCGTCAGGTCCATTGTTCAGTCCGTTCAAAAATTCAGGTTGTCTGGCTGACCGTCTTCGCGGCTGAAGCCGCTCCTACGGGTTGTCGTGCGTCGTAGGAGCGGCTTTAGCCGCGAAGGCGTCAGCCCAGACACTAAAAACTTCAGGTACTCCAAATCCTCGGTGCCAATGCCTCGCGGCCCAGCAACGCCGGGCGCAGCAGTTTCCATAATTCAATCAGCCAGGCCCGCGCATGCAGCGCCTCGTCAGCCAGGCAGCGGGCGACCAACAGGCCCGGGAGCTGGGTCAGGTCACCCCGTACCGGGGTCGCCAGGGTGCGACAGGTTTCAAGCAATTCACTGTCGATCTCGCCGGTGATCAGCAGCGTGGCGAACACGCTCTTGCCGTCCAGGCCCATGGGCGAGTCGAGCAGGCCGTCGCCGCCGATAATGCGTTGTCGTTCGTGCCAGAGCAATTGGCCATCGCGGCGAATATCCAGGTGCGCCTGAAAATGCCCCTGAGCGAAGCGCTCGCCACTGGCCGGCCGGCCCAACGCCACCACATCCCAGTAAAGCAGGCGGGCGTCGCCTTGCAGCTCGATGCGGGTGCTGAGTTCGGCCTGGGCTGCGCTGAAGACAATGGTTTCCTGGGGCAGCCACTCCAGGGTGGCGCCAGGGGCGACGGTCAGTTCCAGCTGTTGATAGGCGGGCCCGGCCGCGCGATACCACTTGGCCGCGCCGGGGCTGGTCAGTTGCGCCCAGGCATCGGCGCCGACGGTGGCCGAGATGTTCAAACGATCGCCGCCAGCAATACCGCCGGGGGGGTGAACGATGATGTGCTGGCAGACTTGCGGGCCTTCGGCGTACAGGTGCTTTTGCACCCGCAGCGGGCCGATATGGCGTCGCTGCACCGGCCGTGTACTGTCGCCGAAACGCCCATAGCCTAGCTCCAGCTCGGCATGCCAGCTGGGGGTGAAGAGGGCGGCGTGGGCTGGAAGATTCATGGCGCTCGTTATCGTCTTGTGAAGAGGCGTACTTTAGATGGTTACCAGGCCGCGAACACCTTCGCTTTCCATATTCTCGCCACGGCCCTGCTGGACGATTTCGCCACGGGACATCACCAGATACTGGTCGGCCAGTTCGGCGGCGAAGTCGTAGAACTGCTCCACCAACAGAATCGCCATATCGCCGCGCTCGGCGAGCTTCTTGATCACCGCGCCGATTTCCTTGATCACCGACGGCTGGATGCCTTCGGTGGGCTCATCAAGGATCAACAGGCGCGGGCGGCTGGCCAACGCCCTGCCGATGGCCAGCTGTTGCTGCTGGCCGCCGGACAGGTCACCGCCGCGGCGTTGTTTCATTTGCAGCAGCACCGGGAACAGTTCGTAGATAAAGGGCGGTACTTCTTTCGCTTCGGCGCCGGGAAAGCGTGACAGGCCCATCAGCAGGTTTTCTTCAACCGTCAGGCGCCCGAAAATCTCCCGGCCTTGCGGCACATAGGCGATACCGGCCTGCACCCGTTGGTGCGGCTTGAAGCCGGTGATGGCCTTGCCTTCCCATTGCACCGCGCCTTCTTTCGAGGGCAGCAGGCCCATCAAGACCTTGAGCAACGTGGTCTTGCCCACGCCGTTACGCCCGAGCAGGCAAGTCACTTCGCCGATCTTCACGTCGAAGGACAGGCCGCGCAGGATGTGGCTGCCGCCGTAATACTGGTGAAGCTTTTCGACTTGGAGCATTCGTTCGTTCCTCACAAGCGGCGAGCTACAAGCTTCAAGCCGCAAGAAAAAAGCAGTTCGGAGTACGCGCTTCCAGCTTGTCGCTTGCAGCTCGAAGCTGGGTACCTTTCAGCGCCCCAGATACACCTCGATCACCCGCTCATCTGCCTGCACGTCTTCCAGCGATCCTTCGGCCAGCACGCTGCCTTGGTGCAGCACGGTCACATGGTCGGCGATGGTGCCGACGAAGCCCATGTCGTGTTCCACCACCATCAGCGAATGCTTGCCCGCCAGGCTCTTGAACAGCTCGGCGGTGAATTCGGTTTCGGCGTCGGTCATGCCCGCCACCGGCTCGTCGAGGAGTAACAGCTGCGGGTCCTGGACCAACAGCATGCCGATTTCCAGAAACTGTTTCTGGCCATGGGACAACAAGCCCGCCGGGCGCTGCATGGAGGTGGTCAGGCGGATGGTGTCCAGTACTTCGCCGATGCGGTCCTGCTGTTCGCCCGTCAGGCGCGCGCGCAGGCTGGCCCACACCGATTTATCGGTCTTCTGCGCCAGTTCAAGGTTTTCAAACACGCTCAAGGCTTCAAACACCGTGGGTTTCTGGAACTTGCGACCGATCCCGGCCTGGGCGATCTGCACTTCACTCATCTGCGTCAGGTCCAGGGTTTCGCCGAACCAGGCCTTGCCGTGACTGGGCCGGGTCTTGCCGGTGATCACGTCCATCAGGGTGGTCTTGCCCGCGCCGTTGGGGCCGATGATGCAGCGCAGCTCGCCGACGCCGATGTACAGGTTCAGGTTGTTCAGGGCCTTGAAGCCATCGAAGCTGACGCTGATGTCTTCCAGGGTCAGGATGGTGCCGTGGCGGGTATTGAGGCCACTGCCGACCGACTGGCCCAGACCGATGGCGTCACGGCTGGTGCCCGCATCCTTGTTCGGCGACAGCAGCGGCTCGTAGGCCGGTTCGAGCATGAACGATGGCGTCGGAGTGGTTTTCATTGTTCGCCCCTTTTCTTGAGCAGACCGATCACACCCTTGGGCAGGTACAGGGTCACGATGATGAACAGCGCGCCGAGGAAGAACAGCCAGTATTCCGGGAATGCCACGGTGAACCAGCTCTTCATGCCGTTGACCAGCCCGGCGCCAAGCAGCGGCCCGATCAGCGTGCCACGCCCGCCGAGGGCGACCCAGACGGCGGCTTCGATGGAGTTGGTCGGCGACATTTCGCTGGGGTTGATGATGCCGACCTGCGGCACATACAAGGCCCCGGCCAGCCCGCACAACACCGCACTCACTACCCAGACGAACAGCTTGAAGCCACGTGGATCGTAGCCACAGAACATCAGGCGGTTCTCGGCATCGCGCACGGCAGTCAGCACCCGGCCGAATTTACTCCGGGCCAGACGCCAGCCGAGCAACAGGCTGGCCACCAGCAGCACCACGGTGGCGAAAAACAGCGTCGCCCGCGTGCCCTGGGAACTGATGCTGAAACCGAGGATGCTACGGAAATTGGTGAAGCCGTTGTTGCCGCCAAATCCGGTTTCGTTGCGGAAGAACAGGAGCATGCCAGCAAAGGTCAGGGCCTGGGTCATGATCGAGAAATACACGCCCTTGATCCGCGAGCGGAAGGCGAAGAAACCGAACACCAGCGCCAGCAGCCCTGGCGCCAGTACCACCAGACACATGGCCCAGAGAAAGTGCTGGGTGCCGCTCCAGTACCACGGCAGTTCGGTCCATGACAGGAAGGTCATGAAGGCGGGCAACTCATCCCCCGAGGCTTCACGCATCAGGTACATGCCCATGGCATAGCCGCCGAGGGCGAAGAACAGGCCATGGCCCAGCGACAGTAGCCCGGCGTAACCCCAGACCAGATCCAGGGCGAGGGCGACGATGGCATAGCAAAGAATCTTGCCCACCAGCGTCAGGGTGTAAGCCGACACTTGCAGGCTGTTATCGGCCGGCAGCAGGGACAGCAACGGCAAGGCGAGCAATACCGCAAGCACCGCTGCACCAATCGCCAGCGTGCCCTTGGGGCCGACCTTTTGTGCAGCGCTTAACATCAATGGCTGGCTCATCAGTCGATCACCCGTCCTTTCAGTGCGAAAAGACCTTGCGGACGTTTCTGGATAAACAGAATGATCAGCGCCAGGATCAGGATTTTGCCCAATACGGCGCCAATCTGCGGTTCGAGAATCTTGTTGGCGATGCCCAGGCCGAAGGCCGCCATGACGCTACCGGCCAACTGGCCGACGCCGCCGAGCACCACCACCAGGAACGAGTCGATGATGTAGCTCTGGCCCAGGTCCGGGCCGACGTTGCCGATCTGGCTCAGGGCCACGCCGCCGAGCCCGGCGATGCCGGAACCAAGGCCGAAAGCCATCATGTCGATGCGCCCGGTCGGTACGCCGCAGCAGGCGGCCATGTTGCGGTTCTGGGTTACGGCGCGCACGTTCAGGCCCAGGCGGGTCTTGTTCAGCAGCAGCCAGGTCAGCAGCACGACGGACAGGGCGAAGGCGATGATGACGATGCGGTTGTACGGCAGCACCAGGTTGGGCAACACCTGTATCCCGCCCGACAGCCATTCGGGGTTGGCGACTTCGACGTTTTGCGCGCCGAAGATCAGGCGCACGGCCTGGATCAGCATCAGGCTGATGCCCCAGGTGGCGAGCAGGGTTTCCAGTGGGCGACCATATAAATGACGGATCACCGTGCGCTCCAGGGCCATGCCGATCAGCGCGGTCACCAGGAACGCCACCGGCAGCGCCACCAGCGGATAGAACTCCAGCGCGCCCGGCGCATAGCGCTGAAAGAACAGCTGCACCATGTAGGTCGAGTAGGCGCCGAGCATCAGCATCTCGCCGTGGGCCATGTTGATCACACCGAGCAGGCCGAAGGTGATCGCCAGTCCCAAGGCGGCAAGCAGCAGGATCGAGCCGAGGGACATGCCGCTGAACGCCTGGCCGAGAATCTCGCCGACCATCAGTTTGCGTTTGATCTGGGCCAGGCTGGTCTCGGCGGCGAGATGCACGCTGGCATCGGGTTCGACGCCGGGCTGCAGCAGGGCTTCGAGACGGGTGCGGGCCAATGGGTCGCCGGTTTCACCCAACAGGCGTACGGCGGCCAGGCGGACAGTCGGGCTGCTGTCGACCAGTTGCAGATTGGCCAGCGCCAGGCTCAATGCGCTGTGTACCGCATCGTCGGTTTCCCCGGCGACTTCGCGGGTCAGCAGGTCGAGTTGTGCGGGGCGAGCGCTTTTTTGCAATTGCAGGGCAGCGGCCAGGCGCAGTTTGGCGTCAGCGGCGAGTAATTGGTGGCTGGCCAGGGCGTTTTCCACCAGGCCGCGCAAGCGGTTGTTCAGCGAAATGGCCTGTGGCTCATCGGCTGTTGGCGCGTCGGCGGCCGCCGGTGCGGTGGGGTCGACGGCGGTAAAGGTGTCGCCATTCTGGATATAGGCGCGGTTGCTGCTGTCGGCGGCCACGCGGCCGTCCTGCAAGGCAATGATCAGTTCGACGCGGGCCGGGTCAGGCTTGGCCGCCCAGGCTTCGAGCAATTCGGCGCGTGCGGCGGAGTCGGCCGCGACAAAGTCGCTGGCATCGCTGGCGTGGGCTGCCAGGGGTAACAGCAGGGCAAGGGCAAAAATGATGCGGTATAGAGCGTTGGGCATATCGGGTGATCCTGTTTGCGGTCCCTTCTGTATGCGACACATTGAGGACTGTGGGAGCGTGGCTTGCCCGCGAAGAGGTCAGTACATCCGACACTTTTTCAGGGGTTGAAATACCGCTTTCGCGGGCAAGCCTCGCTCCCACAATTGAACCGCGTTAACTCAATGGCTTAGTTGCTCTTCACCGCATAGTCAGGCTTCTTGTCGTTGCCTGGAATGAACGGGCTCCACGGTTGCGCGCGGATCGGCTCTTTGGTTTTCCAGACCACGTCGAACTGACCGTCAGCCTTGATCTCGCCGATCATCACCGGCTTGTGCAGGTGGTGGTTGGTCTTGTCCATGGTCAGGGTGAAACCCGACGGCGCGGCGAAGGTCTGCCCGGCCATGGCTTCGCGAACCTTGTCGACATCGGTGGACTTGGCTTTCTCGACCGCCTGGGCCCACATGTGGATACCCACGTAGGTGGCTTCCATCGGGTCGTTGGTCACGGCCTTGTCGGCGTTCGGCAGGTTGTGCGCCTTGGCGTAGGCTTTCCAGTCAGCGACGAACTTGGTGTTGACCGGGTTTTTCACCGATTCGAAGTAGTTCCACGCGGCCAGGTTACCCACCAACGGTTTGGTGTCGACGCCACGCAGTTCTTCTTCGCCGACCGAGAAGGCCACGACCGGAACGTCGGTGGCTTTCAGGCCCTGGTTGCCCAGTTCCTTGTAGAACGGCACGTTGGAGTCGCCGTTGACGGTGGAGATCACAGCGGTCTTGCCACCGGCCGAGAACTTCTTGATGTTGGCCACGATGGTCTGGTAGTCGGCGTGGCCGAACGGGGTGTAGACCTCTTCGATGTCCTTGTCCGCTACGCCTTTGGAGTGCAGGAACGAGCGCAGAATCTTGTTGGTGGTGCGTGGGTACACGTAGTCGGTGCCCAGCAGGAAGAAGCGCTTGGCCGCGCCGCCATCTTCGCTCATCAGGTACTCGACCGCAGGGATGGCCTGCTGGTTAGGCGCTGCACCGGTGTAGAACACGTTCGGCGACATTTCTTCGCCTTCGTACTGCACGGGGTAGAACAGCAGGCCGTTGAGTTCTTCAAACACCGGCAGGACCGATTTGCGTGATACCGACGTCCAGCAGCCGAAGACCACGGCGACTTTGTCCTGGGTCAGCAGCTGACGGCCTTTTTCCGCAAACAGCGGCCAGTTGGAAGCAGGGTCGACCACCACCGGCTCCAGCATCTTGCCGTTGACGCCGCCCTTGGCGTTGATTTCGTCGATGGTCATCAACGCCATGTCTTTCAGGGAAGTCTCGGAGATAGCCATGGTCCCGGACAGCGAGTGCAGGATACCGACCTTGATGGTCTCGGCAGCTTGAACGGTCCATGTAAGACCCATGGCGGCGATAGATGCGGACAGGGTGAAAGCTTTGATCAGACTGCGACGCTTCATTGGGCTTGCTCCATTCTTGGATTTCGACAAGACGCACGGGGAATGCTTATCTCTACGGGATCTTTAGCAAAGGCTGGGCCAACGAAGGAGAAGTCGCGCTAGAGCATGAAACTGTCGCTGGCGAACAAAAAGCCGCGCACCAAGGTGGGACTTGCCTGTGGTGCATGGATGTCAGTGCGCGCCCCGATGGTGCGTCATGGTGCATTTCCTTTGGAAACTGCCGACGCGTCTCTGACACCGCGCTGTCGTGGAGCAGACACAACCTGTGGGAGCGAGCTTGCTCGCGAAGACGATCTGACAGGCGCTAGATTTGCGGCGGCTGTACGGGCCTCTTCGCAAGCAAGCTTGCTCCCACGTAGCATTCCAATCTGGGGTTCAACGCTTGCGCATCAGGCCGATAAAAAACAGCCCGCCAATGGCAGCGGTGGCGACGCCGATGGGCAGGTCTTGCGGGGCGATCACGGTGCGGGCGGCGACATCGACCCAGATCAGGAACAGGCTCCCCAGCAGCACACACACCGGCAGCAGGCGGCGGTGCTCGGCGCCGACCAGGCGTCGGGCAATGTGCGGCACCATCAGGCCGACAAAACCGATGGAGCCACTGATCGCCACCATGACCCCAGTCATCAGCGAGGCAATCAGGAACACCTTGAGCCTGACATGGCGGGCGTTCAGGCCCAGGGTCACGGCGGTTTGTTCGCCCGCCATCAGGGCATTCAGCGCACGGGCCATGGCCAGCAGCAGGGCAAGACCGAGCAGGACGCTGACGGCGGGTACGCCGAGCAATTCCCAGCGCGCTAGACCGAGGCCGCCAAGCATCCAGAACATCACCGCGCCGCTGGCGCGATGATCGCCGAGAAACAGCAGCAGATTGGCCAGCGCCATCATCACGAACGATACGGCGATGCCGCACAGCAGCAGGCGATCACTGTCCAGGCGGCCGTGGCGGCTGGCAATCAGCAGGACCATGAGCATGCTCAGCATGGCGCCGATAAAGGCCGCCAGTGGCAGGGTCAGCACGCCGATGACTTCGCCGACATGCAACACGACGATCACTGCGCCCAGCGTCGCGCCGGACGTCACGCCCAGCAGATGCGGGTCGGCCAGGGGATTGCGGGTCACCGCTTGCAGCACCGCGCCGGTCAGCGCCAACCCGGCCCCGACCAGCGCGCCAAGGAGCATGCGCGGGATGCGGATCAGCCAGACGATGTGTTCCTGGCCGGCGGTCCAGGTCGGGCTGTCCGGGCCAAGGCCGAGCAGCTTGTGCAGCACGATCTGCCAGACCACCGAGGCCGGCACCGACGCGGGGCCGAAGCCCAGCGACAGGATGGCCGATAACAGCAGGCAGGCCAGCAGCGTCAGGAGCAGCAGGCGGTAGCGGTAAGGGCCGTTCATATCAAACACAGCACAGCCCTACAGTATGGAATGAGGTTTTTGTGTGGGAGCGAGCTTGCTCGCGAAGGCGCCATTGCATCCGCAGCATATCCAGAGCCTGGTAGCCCCGATTCGCGAGCAAGCTCGTTCCCACAGTTTTCACCGCTGTATTCCATGAAAACCCGCAGCCAGGGTTTCAATGGCCTCGATATTGTCGACCCCCGGTGTCGCGGCGACGTAAGGGATGACGATAAAGCGCTTGTCGCGGATCGCCGCCACCGATTGCAGCGCCGGATTGTTCAGGAGAAATTGTTCCTTCTGTGCAGCGCTCACTTCGCCATAGTCGACGATCACGATCACCTCGGGGTTGCGCTCGACCACGCTTTCCCAATTGACCCGCGTCCAGCTGGCGTCAATGTCATCCAGCACATTGCGCCCGCCCGCCGCAGTGATCAGCGCCTGGGGCATGGCCAGTCGGCCCGAGGTCATGGCGCGGTCTTCGCCGCTGTCGTAGAGAAATACGCGTGGTCGGTTGGCGGGCAACGCCGCAGTGACTTTCGCCACGCGCTGCTGCATCCCGGCAATCAACTGTTCGGCGCGATCCTGCACGTCGAAAATCCGCCCCAGATTGCGCAGGTCGCCGTACAGCATGTCGAGGCTGGCGGGCGGGCGCTTCATCACAAAGGCACAGGACTCGGTCAGTTCGTAGACCTTGATCCCCAGCGGCGCCAGGGTTTGCGGGGTCAGATCGCCACCGACGCGCATGCCGTAATCCCAGCCGGCGAAGAAGAAATCGACATTGGCATTGAGCAGGGTTTCCACCGACGGGTACTTGCTGGCCAGCTCCGGCAGGCCATCGAGGCTTTCCGTCATGCGCGCGGGCAAGGTCTTCCAGCCGCTGATGCCGCTGAAGCCGACCATGCGCGGACGCAAACCCAGGGCCAGCATCATCTGGGTCATGTTGATGTCATGGCTGACCGCGTGGCTCGGCGCCCGGTCGAAGGTCACCTGACGGTCGCAGCTCTGCACCGTGACCGGGTAGCGCGTGGCTTCGGCCCAGGCTTGGCCGGTCAGGGACAACAGGCTGAACAGGGCAACGGCGCATAGCGGGGTAAACAGCTTCATGGGTGAGTCATCCAGGTAATACGTGGGTAGCCAGACAGCGGGTGAGTATCGATCAGGGCCTGGACGCCGAACACCTCGCGCAGCAGTTCAACGGTCAAGACCTCGTGGGGGCTGCCGCTGGCGACAATGCGCCCGGCGTCGATGACATACAGACGGTCACAAAAAGCGGCGGCGAGGTTGAGATCATGAATACTGGCCAGGGTGCCGATGCCCAGGCGTTTGACCCGTTGCAGCAGTTCCAACTGATAGCGCGGGTCCAGGTGATTGGTCGGCTCGTCGAGAATTAGCAGTTGCGGTTGCTGGGTCAGGGCACGAGCGAGAATCACCCGCTGCTTCTCACCGCCTGACAGAGTGGCGAAGGCATGTTCTGCAAAATCCTCCAT
>Ga0302262_10000755_pt1 | contig 13717 bp, 10 predicted proteins | sample II_Fen_E3_4_FD_194557 | JGI IMG/M metagenome (GOLD analysis project Ga0302262, IMG submission 194557) | Peat permafrost microbial communities from Stordalen Mire near Abisko, Sweden - II_Fen_E3_4 | ecosystem: Environmental > Terrestrial > Soil > Wetlands > Permafrost | place: Sweden: Abisko...
GCCGATCGTGATTCCTCGGTCACCGCGCTCACTGCCGCGACCGGCCTGTCCCAGACCCTGGTCAGCCATCACCTGAAGAGCCTGCGCGAGAACGGCCTGGTCGTCGCGACACCGGTCGGCCGCAGCAACGTCTACTCGCTGTGCTGCGAGGCCATCGCAGAACCGATCGCGCTGCTGTCGATGCTGGCTCGCACCGACGACGACTGCCCCACCCCGTCAGCAACCTTCGGGAGCACACCATGAGCACCCGCACAAACCCCCAAGACGCCGACCAGATCCGCGACGCCGTCCGCGAGCACTACGCCGCCGCAGCCCGCACGGTCACCGCCGCCGGAACATCATCGTGCTGCGGACCTACTTCGTCCTGCGGGTCCGCGACCGAGGCGCTCGACGCGTTCGGCCAGTCCCAGTACGACGACGCCGACCGCCAACACGTGCCCGAAGATGCCCTGGCCGCCTCTCTGGGTTGCGGGAATCCGACCCTGCTCGCCGACCTCGCGCCCGGCGACGTCGTCCTCGACCTCGGCTCCGGCGGAGGCATCGACGTCCTGCTGTCCGCTCGCCGGGTCGCCCCAAGCGGCATGGCCTACGGCCTGGACATGACCCCGGAGATGCACGAGCTCGCCAACGCGAACAAGGCCAAGGCCGGCGTGGAGAATGTCGAGTTCCTGCTCGGCAGCATCGAGGACATCCCGCTGCCCGACGACTCCGTCGACGTCATCATCTCCAACTGCGTCGTCAACCTGTCCGCCGACAAGGACCAGGTCTTCCGCGAGTCCCTGCGAGTGCTGCGCCCCGGCGGCCGGTTCGCGATCTCCGACATCGTCCTCGCCCGCCCCCTCGAGCCCGAGCTCACCCAGATCATGGCCCTGTGGACCGGCTGCATCGCCGGCGCCCTCACCCAGGACGACTGCACCGCCGGGATGCGCGCCGCCGGCTTCGACGATGTCGACATCGAACCCACCACCATCTTCGGCCGCACCGAGCTCGAAGGTCTCGTCGCCGGCCTCGACCCGAGCGACATCCCACCCGGTCTGGACGTCGACGCCACGATCGACACGCTCGACGGGGTCATTCGCAGCGCCTTCATCCGCGGCACCAAGCCCGCCGCTCTCCCCAACAGCCAGGAGACCGCCATGCCCGTCATCCGCGTCTACGAGCCTGCCCTGTGCTGTAACACGGGTGTGTGCGGACCCGACGTCGACCAGGCCCTGGTCGACTTCACCGCGGACCTCAACCACCTCGCCGAACGCGGCACGGACATCTCCCGCCACAACCTCGCCAACGACCCTCAGGCGTTCGCCCACGACGACACAGTGCGCACGTTCCTTCAGGTCGCCGGTTCCGAGGGCCTCCCGCTGACCACCGTGGACGGGGTCACGGTGATGACCGGGACATACCCGACGCGAGAGCAGCTGCTGCGGTTCGCTGGACTGACCGAGGAACCCGCGGTAGTGCCCGACGGCGTCACCACCCTCGGACTCGCCGACGCTGCCACCGCCACCGCTTCCGACAGCGAAGGCTGTGGCTGCGGTCCGACGGGCTGCTGCTGAGCGCCGGGCGACCTGTCATGCACCCTGGCATGCGATTCCTCGAAGACCCGCCCCGGTTCCTGCTCTTCACCGGCAAGGGCGGTGTCGGCAAGACCTCCGTGGCCTGCGCCACCGCCGTGGCCTTGGCCGAGCAGGGCAGCCGGGTCCTGCTCGTGAGCACCGACCCCGCCTCCAACGTGGCCCAGGTCCTCGGCGTCACCATCGGCAACACAGTCACCGCGATCGACGACGTACCAGGGTTGTCGGCTCTGGAGATCGACCCCGAGCAGGCCGCCGAGGCCTACCGGGAACGCATTCTCGGCCCGGTCCGCGGCCTGCTTCCTGAGCGAGAGCTCGCCTCCATCACCGAGCAGCTCTCCGGTTCGTGCACCACCGAGGTGGCCTCCTTCAACGAGTTCACGGCCCTGTTGGCCGATCCGGACCCAGACAGCGCCTACGACCACGTCATCTTCGATACGGCCCCCACCGGCCACACCATCCGGCTGCTCCAGCTTCCCGGGTCGTGGACCGACTTCCTCGAGGCCGGCAAGGGCGACGCCTCCTGCCTGGGCCCGCTGGCCGGACTCGACAAGCAACGCTCGACCTACTCCGCGGCAGTCGACGCGCTCAAGAACCCCTCCCGTACGCGACTGATCCTCGTGGCACGCGCCCAGGCGTCATCCCTGGCCGAGATCGACCGGACCAACGAGGAGCTCCGCCGGATCGGTATCCACGCCACCCACGTCATCGTCAACGGCGTCCTCCCTAGGGAGGCTGGTGAGGGGGAGCTTGCCGTCGCCGTGCGCGCCCGCGAAAACGAGGCCCTGGCCGAGATGCCCGAGGGCGTGGCAGCACTGCCACGCGACCTCGTCGACCTCCGGCCGAGCAACGTGGTCGGCCTGCCCGCCCTCAGGTCGTTACTGGCTACGGCGCCACTCGACGCTGCTGTCCCCAACGCCGCGCTACCGAGCATGCCCGGTGATCCCGGTTCTCTGGGTTCGCTCGTCGACCAGATCGAGCAGGACGGCCACGGGCTGGTCCTGTGTATGGGCAAGGGCGGGGTCGGCAAGACCACCATCGCCGCAGCCATCGCTGTTGCCCTGGCCCACCGCGGGCATCCCGTGCACCTCACGACGACCGACCCCGCGGCACACCTGGACGAGACCCTGCACGGAGCCGTGGACGGGCTCCGGGTCTCCCGCATCGACCCCGTCCAGGCGACCCAGGAGTACCGCGACCGGATCATGGCCAGCAGGGGCAAGAACCTCGACGAGGTCGGGCGTACCAACCTCGCCGAGGACCTGCTGTCGCCGTGCACGGAGGAGGTCGCGGTCTTCCAGCAGTTCTCCAAGGCCGTGTACGAGTCCCGCCGGGAGTTCGTGGTCATCGACACGGCCCCGACCGGCCACACCATGCTGCTTCTGGACGCCGCCGGCTCCTACCACCGCGACGTCGCCCGACAGATGGGCGACTCGATGTCCTTCACGACACCGCTGATGCGCCTTCAGGACCCCCAGCAGACCAAGGTCGTCCTGGTCACCCTCGCCGAGCCCACCCCGGTCACCGAGGCACGGGTACTCCAAGATGACCTCGAACGTGCCGGCATCCATCCCTGGGCTTGGGTGATCAACAGTTCCCTGCTCGCCGCCGGTCCTCGGTCTCCGTTCCTGCGCGCCCGCGCACACGGCGAGATCGATCAGATCGCAGCGGTCGAGTCGCTGGCTGACCGCGTTGCCATCGTCCCGCTCCTGGCCCACGAGATCGTGGGCGAGGCGCCGTTGGCCGGGCTCGTCCACGAGAAGCAGCCACAGCCCTCGGCCAGCCGAACCGCGTGACGAGACCCCTCTGGGATCACCCCTCACACGCGAGGAAGGTAGGGAGCATGACCGCAGACCCTTCCTCCTCGCCGAACGGCGAGGCGCCAGCCGAGGCGACCCCACCCGAGGCGGGCCCCTCGCGCACCGTCCGCGCACCGCGCGTCACTCGGACCAGCGCTGCCTGGGTGGCCACCGGCGTCTCGCTCCTCCTGCTGATCCTGCTCATCGTCTTCATCCTCCAGAACTCCACGAAGGTCGAAGTCCACTTCGTCGGCATGTCCGGAACGATCCCGCTCGGCATGGCGCTGCTGATCGCCGCGGTGGCCGGCGGTGTGGTGGTCGCCATCGCCGGGGTCGCCCGGGTCACGCAGCTGCGGATGAACGCCCGCCGCGCGAGGCACAGCACTTCGAGCCGCTGACGGGGAACGCGCCGGGCTGGGCACCTTCGACCATTCGGTCAGCAAGAAGGCCGGCGGGAGTCGGCGTCGAAGCGAGGGTGGAGCCTTGCTCGCCTCTCCGTCCGCGTCGTCGTGAGGGTGACGCCGGGTGCAGCCGCGCCGGCCGTCGCGACGCCAGAACGTGGTGCCGCGACGGTCGGCGTCCTGTTCCCGGGCGAGTCTCCCGACGTACGGTGAGCACCGGCGCGAACGGCGAGGGGAGACGTGTGAGCGAGTACGCGGTGCGACCGCTGGAGCCGGACACCTGGGACGGGTTCGCCGCGATGGTGGAGCGCCACAACGGCGTGTTCGGCGGCTGCTGGTGCACCTGGTTCCACACCATGAACGCCGACAAGGAACGCACGTACGACGGCAACCGATCCCTCAAGCGGCGCCTGGTCGACGAGGGGCGGGCCCACGCGGCGCTGGTGTACGACGGCGACGAGGTCGTGGCGTGGTCCGAGTACGGACGCCCCGAGGAGCTGCCCAACATCTATCACCGCAAGCAGTACGAGGAGGAGCTCGACGCCCTCCCCGACTACCGCGTCACCTGCATCTTCGTGGACAAGCGCTATCGGCGGCGTGGGTTGTCGGCGGTCGCCCTCCGGGGTGCCATCGACCTGATCGCGGCAGCAGGGGGTGGCGTCGTCGAGGGATACCCGCACGACACCGGGGGCGCGAAGAAGTCGGTGCTCTACAACGGGACCCGGACGCTGTTCGAGCAGTCGGGCTTCGAGTTCGTGCGGAGCAAGGGCACGGGCAACTGCGTCATGCGCCGCTCCGTGCCCTGAACACCCGCGCTCGGCACTGACCTCAGAGCTCGGCGACCAGGGCGTGGTGGTCGGACACCGGCAGCGCCACGACGTGGCCTCGGGCCGGCCCCACCGTGCCCGAGGCCAGGATGTGGTCGATCTGCAGCCGGGGCTTGGAGGCCGGAAACGTGGGCCCCGACGCCAGCGGCCTCATCCCGGTCAGCCGATGCGCCGACCGGGGTCCCATGTTGAGGTCACCCACGAGCACCGTCGGGTGCGACCCGGCCGGCGGCAGGGCCGCCATCAGCCGCCGCAGCTGGCGGCTGTTCCACGGACGCAAGAAGGACAGGTGTGTCGTGACCACGTCGAGTCGACCGTCCGGACCGTCGACCCGGGCCGAGAGTGCGACGCGGGGTTCGTCACGCACCCAGGTCGGCAGCCGTCGGCCGTCGAAGCGGTGCGGAACGCGGCCCGGCGCCCCGGGCAGGCGGACCACCCGCCAGCCGAGCACGTCGTACCGACTGAGGAGCGCGATGCCGTACGCCGGGGAGCCGGGCGCCTCCGCGCCGGTCGCGGCCGACCATGCCGCCCCCGGGGTGCCCGACAGGGCCGCTACGAACAGGTGGTGGGACGCGCCCATGGCCTCGGCGGCGAGCGCGGTCAGGTCCGCGTGCTGCGACCGTGGCTGGAAGCGGTCGACCTCCTGCAGCCCCAGCAGGTCGGCGTCCAGCACCCGGATCGCCGCGCGGAAGCGGTCCTCGTCCACCCGGTCGTCGGTCGGGGACCGGCCACTGAGGATGTTGAACGTCGCGATCCGCATGAGCACCACGTAACCAGGCCATGGCGCAGGAGGGGAACCGCTCCCAGGACTCCTCGTACTCCGACGAGTGCACCGCTCCGCACTACGATGGCCAGGACCGCCACTCCCGGAGCTGCCTGATGACGACCGCGCCCACGACCGACAGGACTGCGCTGGTCCGCGCCATCGCGTCACAGCATCTCGCCGACCGCGGCCCCCTGATGCCGGTTCTCCACGAGGTGATGGAGGAGCTCGGGCACATCGCCCGTGAGGACGTCGAGACGATCGCCGACGTGCTGAACCTCTCGGTCGCGGAGGTGCACGGGGTGGTCAGCTTCTACCACGACTTCCGTACCGAGCCGGCGGCTGCGCACACCGTCGCCCTGTGCCGGGGCGAGGCCTGCCAGTCGGTCGGTGCCGAGGCGCTGTACGACGGCACCCGAGCGCGGGCGGGGAGCCTCGGCGCCGACGTGGAGGTCGCCGAGGTCTTCTGCCTCGGCAACTGCGCGCTCGGCCCGTCCGGCACCCTGGACGGCCGCCTCCACGGCCGGTTGTCGGCCGAACGGCTCGACGCACTGACGGAGGGTTGGCGTTGACGGCTCCGACCGGCCGGGTGTTCGTCCCCGGTGACGCCGCCGCCGTCTCGGTCGGCGCAGACGAGGTGGCGGCCGCCTTCGCGGCGGCCGGTGCGCAGGTCGTCCGGAACGGGTCGCGCGGCATGCTCTGGCTCGAGCCCCTGGTCGAGGTCGAGACCGACGCGGGCCGCGTGGGCTTCGGCAACGTGACGCCCGCGGACGTGCCCGAGCTCGCCGAGGTGGTTTCGAGACGGTCGCAGAGCGACCTCCTCGACCACCGAGGCTGCGTCGGGGTGGTCGACGAGCACCCCTGGCTGATCTCGCAGCGGCGCGTGAGCTTCGTCCGCGTCGGCGTGGTCGACCCGACCTCGATCGCCGACTACGAGGCGCACGGCGGCTGGGCCGGGCTCCGCCGGGCGCTGTCGCTCTCCCCGAGCGAGGTGGTCCAGGAGGTCACCGACTCCGGGCTCCGCGGCCGCGGCGGCGCGGGCTTCCCCGCGGGGATCAAGTGGAAGACCGTCCTGGACACGGCGTCCGACCTGAAGTTCGTGGCCTGCAACTTCGACGAGGGCGACTCCGGCACGTTCGCGGACCGGATGCTCGTCGAGGGCGACCCGTTCACCCTCGTCGAGGGCATGACCATCGCTGCCCACGCCGTCGGGGCGAGCGAGGGCTACGTCTACGTGCGGTCGGAGTACCCCCATGCTGTCGCCGCCCTGCGGCGCGCGGTCGACACGGCGTACACCCACGGCTACCTCGGCCAGGACGTCCTCGGCTCCGGTCTCACCTTCGACCTGCACGTCCGCGTCGGGGCGGGCGCGTACATCTGCGGCGAGGAGTCCTCGATGCTCGAGAGCCTCGAAGGCCGCCGCGGTGAGGTGCGGGCCAAACCCCCGATCCCCGCCGTCAAGGGCCTGTGGGGCCGGCCGACCGCGGTCAACAACGTGCTGACACTGTGCGCGGTGCCCATGATCGTGTCCGACGGCGGCTCGTCCTACGCCGAGCTCGGCACCGGCCGCTCCCGCGGCACGCAGGTCTTCCAGCTCGCCGGCAACGTCAAGCAGGGCGGCATCGTCGAGCTGCCGTTCGGGGTGAGCCTGCGCGAGCTCGTGGAGGAGTACGGCGGTGGCACGTTGTCCGGCCGTCCGGTGCGGGTGGCGCAGGTCGGCGGCCCGCTCGGCGCCTTCGTGCCGGTGTCCGGCTTCGACGTCCCCATGGACTACGAGGCCTTGGCCGAGTCCGGCGCGATGCTCGGGCACGGTGGCATCGTGGTCTTCGACGAGACCGTCGACATGGCCCGGATGGCGCGCTTCGCGATGGAGTTCTGCTCGATCGAGTCCTGCGGCAAGTGCACGCCGTGCCGCGTGGGGTCGACGCGCGGCGTGGAGACCATCGACCGGATCATCGCCGGACAGGACGTCGGGGCCAACCTGGTGCTGCTCGACGACCTCTGCGAGACCATGACCAAGGGATCGCTGTGCGCGATGGGCGGGCTGACGCCGATGCCCGTGCAGAGCGCGATCAAGCACTTCCCCGAGGACTTCGAGCCCCAGGAAATCGAGCCGAGCGGAGCACCCGTATGAGCCAGAGCATCTGGGATCCGGAGGTCGACTTCGGCACTCCGGCCGTCCCCGACGCCGCGTCCGTGTCGGTCACGATCGACGGCCGACGGGTCGACGTACCGGCCGGTACGTCGGTCCTGCGCGCCGCCACCGAGGTCGGCGTGACCATCCCCAAGCTCTGCGCGACCGACTCGCTCAAGGCCTTCGGCTCGTGCCGGATGTGCCTGGTCGAGGTCGACGGAGGCAAGGGCGTGCCCGCCTCGTGCACGACGCCCTGCGCCGACGGCATGGTCGTCAGCACACAGACCGAGACGGTGCGCGCGCTGCGCCGCAACGTCATGGAGCTCTACCTCTCCGACCACCCCGAGGACTGCGACGGTTGCGCCCGCGGCAACTGCGAGATCCAGGCGATGGCCGCCACGGTCGGCTCCGCCGAGGTGCGCTACGGCCGGCCGGAGTCCCGAGGCCACGTGGCCCATCCGCAGCCGGTCGACGAGTCCAACCCGTACTTCGCCTTCGACGCCTCCGCGTGCATCGTCTGCTCCCGCTGCGTGCGGGCCTGCTCCGACATCCAGGGCACCTTCGCGCTCACGGTCGAGGGGCGCGGCTTCGACTCGCGGATCAGCGCCGGCGGCACCGACTTCCTGGGCTCCGAGTGCGTCTCGTGCGGCGCGTGCGTACAGGCCTGCCCGACGTCCGCGCTGCAGGAGCACTCGGTCGTCGAGCTCGGCATGCCGACCCGCTCGGTCGAGACCACGTGCGCCTACTGCGGTGTCGGCTGCTCGTTCCGTGCCGAGGTCAAGGGCGAAGGTCAGGACGCCCAGGTCGTACGGATGGTCCCCTCGAAGAACGGCGGCGCCAACGAGGGCCACAGCTGCGTCAAGGGCCGCTTCGCCTACGGCTACGCCTCCCACCAGGACCGCCAGCTCTCCCCGATGCTGCGCGACTCGATCGACGACGAGTGGCGCACTGTCTCCTGGGACGAGGCGATCACCAGGGTCGCAGAGGGTTTCCAGGCCCTCCAGGCCGAGCACGGCGTCGGCGCGATCGGCGGCATCTCGTCGAGTCGTTGCACCAACGAGGAGGTCTACGTCGTCCAGAAGATGGTCCGGGCGGCGTTCGGCAACAACAACATCGACACCTGCGCCCGGGTGTGCCACTCCCCCACGGGCTACGGCCTCAAGCAGACCTTCGGCACCTCGGCCGGCACGCAGGACTTCCGCTCGGTGGAGAAGGCCGACGTGATCCTGCTCATCGGCGCCAACCCGACCGACGCCCACCCGGTCTTCGCCTCGCGGATGAAGAGGCGGCTGCGCGAGGGCGCTCGGCTGATCGTGGCCGACCCTCGCCGGATCGACCTGGTCCGCAGCCCGCACGTCGAGGCGGCGTACCACCTCCCCGTCCTGCCCGGTTCCAACGTCGCCTTCGTCAACGCGATGGCCCACGTGATCGTCACCGAGGGCCTCCACGACGAGGGGTTCGTGCGTGAGCGCTGCGAGGACGCCGACGACTACCTCGCCTTCATCGCCGACCAGGCCAACTCCCCCGAGGCGATGGCCGAGGCGACCGGTGTCGACCCCGAGCAGCTGCGGGCGGCCGCCGTGCTCTTCGCCACCGGCGGCAACGCCGCGATCTACTACGGGCTCGGCGTCACCGAGCACTCCCAAGGCTCGACGATGGTGATGGGCATGGCCAACCTGGCCATGGTCACCGGCAACATCGGCCGTCCGGGCGTCGGCGTGAACCCCCTCCGCGGTCAGAACAACGTCCAGGGCTCCTGCGACATGGGCTCGTTCCCGCACGAGTTCCCGGGCTACCGGCACGTGTCGCAGGACGACGTCCGGGGCATCTACGAGCAGCTGTGGGGGAAGACCCTCGACCCCGAGCCGGGGCTTCGCATCCCCAACATGTTCGACTCGGCGCTGGCGGGGACCTTCCGGGGGCTCTACGTCCAGGGTGAGGACATCGCCCAGTCCGACCCCAACACCCAGCACGTGGAGGCGGCCCTGCGGGCGATGGACCTCGTGGTCGTGCAGGACCTCTTCCTCAACGAGACAGCCCGGTTCGCGCACGTCTTCCTCCCCGGCACGTCGTTCCTGGAGAAGGACGGCACCTTCACCAACGCCGAGCGCCGGATCAACCGGGTGCGGCCGGTGTTCGCCTCGAAGGTCGGCATGGACGAGTGGGAGATCACCTGCGCGATCGGGCGGGCGATGGGCTACGACATGTCGTACACCGCCGCCTCGGAGATCATGGACGAGATCGCCGCCACCACTCCGACATTCGCAGGGGTCTCCTTCGCCCGCCTCGACGAGGTCGGCTCGATGCAGTGGCCGGTCTACGACACCACGTCGACCGGCACCCCGATCATGCACATCGGCGAGTTCGTACGCGGCAAGGGCAGGCTCGTCGAGACCGTCTTCGTCCCGACCACCGAGCGCTCGACGCGGAAGTTCCCGCTCATCCTCACGACGGGCCGGATCCTCAGCCAGTACAACGTCGGCGCCCAGACGCGCCGTACCGCGAACAACACCTGGCACCCCGAGGACGTCCTGGAGATCCACCCCGCCGACGCCGAGGTGCGCGGCATCTCGACCGGCGACCTGGTCGACCTGTCCAGCCGCGTCGGGTCGACCACGCTGCGCGCGTCGGTGTCGGAGCGGATGCCGGCCGGCGTCGTCTACACGACCTTCCACCATCCGGTGACCGGCGCCAACGTGGTCACGACCGAGAACTCCGACTGGGCCACCAACTGCCCCGAGTACAAGGTCACCGCCGTCCAGGTCGGGGTCGCCAACGCGCGCGGTGACGACGCCGTCGCCCAGGCCCGAGAGCCCGCCGAGACGCACGCGTGAACGCACTCACCAAGGCCGAGGCGCGGATGGGCAACGACATCGCCCGCCAGTTCGCGCACCTGCCTGCTGCCCAGGCGGCCGAGGCGATCGCCCGGCACCTCGAGGCCTTCTGGGACCCCCGTATGCGCCGAGAGCTCGAGGCGCTGGCGGCCGAGGGCGACGACTCCCTCGACCCGCTCCTGGTCGCCGCGGCAGGCCGCCTGGCCGCCCACGCCTCCCGCTCGGAGCCCGACGCCCAGCCGTAGCCACCGACGGCCCGCACTCCCTTGACCGGCGCGGGTCGTCGCGTCAAACTCCTACTGTTCCATAAGGCGCATTGAGGTGCGCAATACGCAACAAGGGAGATCTCCGTGGCAGACGTCCCCGGAACCGCGCGCTGTGTCGTCATCGGCGCCGGCATCGTCGGCAACAGCCTGGTCCACCACCTGGCCCGTCTGGGCTGGCGCGACATCGTGCAGCTGGACCAGGGACCGCTGCCCAACCCCGGCGGGTCGACGGGTCACGCGTCGAACTTCATCTTCCTCACCGACCACTCGCGGGAGATCACCGATCTCACGCTCGACTCCGTGGATCAGTACCGGGAGCTGGGCGTCTTCACCGAGTGCGGCGGCTTCGAGGTGGCCCGCACCGAGGAGCGGATGGAGGAGCTCCGCCGCCGGATGTCCTCGGCCAAGGCCTGGGGCATCGAGGCCGAGATGGTCAGCCCCGAGTTCGTCCAGGAGAAGGTGCCGTTCCTCGACAAGGACCAGATCATCGGCGCCTTCTGGCAGCCGGGTGTCGGTGTCGTCGACTCGCTGCGTGCGGGCACGATCATGCGCGAACGCGCGCTCGAGGCGGGCGCACTCACCGTCGTCCCCAACGTCGAGGTGACCGACCTCGACGTCGAGGACGGACACATCCGTCGCGTGCACACCGACAAGGGCGTGATCGAGACGGAGTACGTCGTCATCGCGTGCGGCGTGTGGAGCCCCAAGATCGGCGACATGGCCGGCGTGAGCATCCCCCTGACCCCGGCCGTGCACCAGATGATCAGCGTCGGCCCCTGCCCTCAGCTGTCCGGGCGGGAAGGCGAGATCTCCTTCCCGATCGTGCGCGACATGGACACCTTCTGCTACGAGCGCCAGCACGGTGCCGACATGGAGGTCGGCTCCTACGCCCACCGCGCGATCCTCATGGAGCCCGAGGACATCCCGACCATCGAGCAGTCCAAGCTGTCGCCGACCGAGCTGCCCTTCACCGAGGAGGACTTCGACCTGCAGCTCGAGCAGGCCTATGAGCTGATGCCCGAGCTGCTCGGTGCCGACGGCGCCGAGATCCGCTACGCCATCAACGGCCTGCTCTCCCTCACCTGCGACGGTGCGCCGATCCTGGGCGAGAGCCACGTGCAGGGCCTGTGGACCGCGAGCGCGGTCTGGATCAAGGAGGGCCCTGGCGTCGGCCGCGCCGTGGCCGAGTGGATGACCCAGGGCTGGTCGGAGATCGACCTCGCGCACAGCGACATCGCTCGGTTCCACCCCCACCAGCTGCGCCGCGAGCACACCCGGTTGCGCACGACCGAGTCGTTCATCAAGACCTACGGGATCATCCACCCCGCCGAGCAGTACGAGTCCGACCGCGACCAGCGACGGTCGCCGATGTACGAGTCGGAGCAGAAGCTGGGAGCGGTCTTCTACGAGACCGCCGGCTGGGAACGCCCGTTCTGGTACGAGTCCAACGCCGGCCTCGTCGAGCAGTACGGCGACGCCGTCATGCCACGTGAGCACGAGTGGGACTCCCGTTGGTGGAGTCCGATCATCAACGCCGAGCACCTGCGGCTGCGCGAGGCTGCGGGAGTGATCGACCTGACCGCCTTCCAGATCCTCGACATCGAGGGTCCCGGCGCGCTCGACACGGTGCAACGGACCTGCGTCGCCCAGTGCGACGTACCGGTCGGCAAGGTGGTCTACACCCCGGTACTCGATGCCCACGGCGGCTTCCGGTCCGACCTGACCGTGATGCGTCTCGCCGACGACCACTTCCGCGTGGTCACCGGGGGCGCGCACGGCATGGCCGACCGCAAGTGGTTCACCGACCACCTGCCCGGCGACGGCGCGACCACCCTGGGCGACAACACCGACCGGGTCAGCACCATCGGCCTGTGGGGCCCGCGGGCACGCGACATCCTGTCGACCCTGACCGCTGACGACGTCACCGACGGCGGGTTCCCGTTCCTCACCTGCCGGGAGATCACCGTCGGCGGGAGCGGCCGTGACCTCACCGTGCTCGCGTCCCGCATCTCGTACGTCGGTGAGCTGGGCTGGGAGCTCTACGTCGCCATGGACGACGCCGCCGAGCTCTGGGAGCGCCTGCTGGCGGCGGGCGAGCCGCACGGCGCCGTCCCGGCCGGCATCGGGGTCTACGGCACGACCGGACGTATCGAGAAGGGCTACCGCGCCTACGGCTACGAGCTGGACGCCGAGCGGTCCATCGTCGAGGCGGGCATGCAGCGACCCAAGGTCAAGGCGGCCGACTTCGTGGGCAAGCAGACCTACCTCGCCCAGCGCGAGGCGCCGCCCCTGACGGTGCTCTGCACGCTGACCGTGGACGACCACACCTCGGCGTCGGGCACGAAGCGCTACATGCTCGGTGGCGAGCCGATCCTGACCCGCGACGGCGGCACGCTCACCGACGGCCACGGCCACCATCCCTACGTCACCACGGCCGGCTCCGCGCCGTCCCTGGGCCAGCACGTGCTGCTCGCCTACCTGCCGCCCGAGCAGGCAGAGCTCGGCACCGAGCTCGCCGTCTCCTACATGGAGGAGCTCTACCCCGTCACCGTCAGGTCGGTCGACGCGACTCCCCTGCTCGACCCGGCGAACGACCGGCTGCGCTGATGACGGGAGTCCTGGTCTGCGTCAAGCGGGTGCCCGACAGTACCGACGAGGTCGTGCTTGCCGAGGACGGCCAGTCGGTCGACGGGCGGAAGTCCGGCTTCACCATGAGCGCCCACGAGGAATGCGCGGTCGAGCTCGCCGTCCGGACCGCCGCCGACGGCGGAGAGGCCACGGTGGTCACCCTCGGTGACAGCGACGCTGTCGAGCAGCTGCGGTCGGCGCTGGCGGTCGGCTGCACGGCCGCCACGCACGTGCAGGCCGAGGCCCACCGGTTCGGCCCCGCCGACGTCGCTCGCGAGCTCGCGGCGGTCGTCCGCGACCACGAGGCGGCCGGTCGGGCCCACGACCTGATCCTGCTCGGCAACGACGCCGCCGACAGCGGCGACTTCCAGGTGGGCATCCGGCTCGCCTACGAGCTCGGCCGGCCCGTCGTCAACGGCGCCTCGACCTTGTCCGTCGAGGAGTCCGCCGACGGACCCGTGGTGGTCGCCCGCGGCCAGGGTCCCGACGGCCTG
>Ga0302262_10000757_pt1 | contig 13673 bp, 8 predicted proteins | sample II_Fen_E3_4_FD_194557 | JGI IMG/M metagenome (GOLD analysis project Ga0302262, IMG submission 194557) | Peat permafrost microbial communities from Stordalen Mire near Abisko, Sweden - II_Fen_E3_4 | ecosystem: Environmental > Terrestrial > Soil > Wetlands > Permafrost | place: Sweden: Abisko...
GCGCACGCTGCGCTGGGCGGGCAAACCGGAGAAAACGGTGGTGGTCGATGCCGCAGGCGTACATCTGTCGCCGCGCAAATCGTTCGAGACCTGGATTGAAACCTATCACGACAAGTCGTTGGCCTGGTCGCAGGTAGAAATCGTGGCGGCCAATTCGCTATCGCTTTCCCTGATCGAACTGATGGCCCATAAAGCCCTGGAAACCAGCGAAGCGAGCTATCGGCTGTTGGCCGAGAACTCCACCGATATGATCGCGCGCCTGGATTTCAATGGCTGTTTCCGCTTTGCCTCTCCGGCCTGTCGGGAGTTGCTGGGCCGCGACAGCGCGCAGCTTGTCGGTCTGCCATTGGCTTCGGTGTTCGATGAAAGCCTGGTCGCCGGGCAAGGTTTGTTGGCTGGCCTGAAATCACTGGGGGCAGTGGTTACCCGCGTGGTGCGTGGGATTCGTCCTGACAAGCGGCCGTTATGGGTCGAGGCTACCCTGCGGCATACGCTGGGCAGTCGCGGTGAGAACGAAATCCTGTTGAACGCCCGCGACGTGACGCAGCGCTACAACTATCAACTGGCTATCGAAGATGTGCACCGGCGCAATACCCAGATCATGGAAGCCGCGGGCGAGGGGCTGGTCAGCCTGGATAGGCAGGGGCTGGTGGTCTACGCCAACGAAATGGCAGTCAAGATGCTGGGCGGCGACCAGGATCGTCTGGTCGGGCTTCATTGCCAGCAGGTCTTTCGATGGGCTGATGAGACGTCTACGGCTGATGGCGGCCAGCTTGAGTGCCCCATGCTTTCCACGCTGCGTGATGGCGAATCACGCCAGGGGATACGCTGCCTGAATGGGCATCCAAACGAGGCGCCCTGGATGGCGGAGTACGTCTGTACCCCGCTGGTCGACAATCAGCGCATCGTCGGTTGTGTGATGGTGTTCAGTCAGTCGGCCCAGCCTCTATTGCTCGGGCAGGTGGCGGCCACTGAGGTGATCCTCGATCAGGCGCTGGAAGCGGTGATGGTGACCGACCCGGCCAGCCGTATCACTTCAGTTAACAGGGCCTTTAGCGAGATAACCGGCTTTTCAGCAGCCGAGGCCATTGGCAACACGCCGAAGATTCTGAAGTCGGGTGTCCACACGCCGCATTTTTACCAGGAACTCTGGCGTGTGCTGAACGACAAGCGCCGTTGGGCCGGAGAAATCTGGAACCGCCGCAAGAATGGCGAAATCTATCCACAATGGGGCAGCCTCTCGGCGATTCTCAATGCTGCGGGGGAGGTGCAGAACTACGTCGCGGTATTCTCTGACATTTCAAAAGCCAAGCAGACCGAGGAAAAGCTGTACCACCTGGCTAACCATGATGCCCTCACCGGGCTGCCCAATCGCCTGCACTTTACCGACAAGCTGCTGTTGCTCCTGGAACGCAGTCAGCAGCAGGGGAAGGGCGCGGCGGTGATGTTTCTCGACCTCGATCGCTTCAAGATCATCAACGACACCCTGGGGCATACGATCGGCGATAGCTACCTGAAGGCCATCTCCGAGCGGCTCTCGGTCTCCATCCGCAAGCAGGATGTGCTTGCGCGCTGGGGCGGTGATGAGTTCATCCTGGCCATGGAGGGCGTCAATGATCGTGAGGAAATTGGCGCGGCCATGACGCATGTGCTCAATCAATTGGCCGAGCCGATCTACCTGGCCGGCCACGAGCTTCTGCCGAGCGCGAGTATTGGCATCAGCCTGTATCCGGATGACGGCAGCCGCCCGGTCGAATTGATCAAGGCGGCCGACACCGCGATGTACTGCGCCAAGATGCGGCGTAACTGCTTCGAGTTTTATGCCGAAGACATGGCCATGTCTGCGGACTTGAACATGAAGCTGACGCTGACCAGCGAGTTACGCCATGCCCTGCAAGAACAGCAGTTCTTCCTGGTGTATCAACCCCAGGTCGATCCGGAAACCGGCATCGTCCGCGGTGTCGAAGCCCTGGTGCGTTGGCAACATCCGCAACGCGGTGTGCAGTCGCCCGCGACTTTCCTGCCCTTGATCGAGGAACTCGGTCTGATGAAGGAACTCAGTCTTTGGGTGCTGGCTGAGGCGTGTCGGCAGATGAAGATCTGGGCCGGACAAGAGGTGCCGATACCTCGGGTGGCGGTGAACGTGGCCCCGTCGCAATTGAGCGATGCTTTTGTTGCCACCGTGGCTGAAGTCATCGCCGAAACCGGGATCGTCCCACAGCAGTTGGAACTGGAAATAACCGAGGGGACGCTGGAGTCCGGCGAGCTGGCGCGCCGTATAACCAGGGGCCTGCGTGGGCTTGGCGTGTTGCTGTCCATCGACGATTTCGGCACCGGTTACTCGTCGCTGTCCCACCTGAAGATGTTCCCCATCACCTGCTTCAAAATCGATAAATCCTTTATCGATGGCGTGCCCGGCGATGACGATGATGTCGCCATTGTTCGTACCATTCTGGCACTGGGCAACATCTTCAAAGTGGAGGTGGTGGCGGAGGGGGCCGAGACGGCCGAACAAGTGGCCTTTCTGCGCACAGAAGGGGTGCAGAGTATCCAGGGCTATTTCTTCGCCCGGCCTATGACGCCGGCGCAGCTTCAGGCCTGGATGATTGCGCGGCAATGAAAACGCCGCTTTCGGGCTTGTGGGGTTAATTGTCAGCGCCCAGGCTGATGATTTTCGGAAAGCCGTTCAAGGTCATCGAGGTGGAACATTGCCCGGCCTTGCAACTCCAGTTCTGCCCGGTTTGCCGACCTTTATCCGGCGCTGCGGTATCGACATAACGCACGCTGCCGCTCTGCGGCGTGCGAGTAGTCAGGGCGGTGCTGCGGGGGCTGCCGGTGGTCCAGGCAACCAGTACACGCTCGGTGCCTTTGTCGAAATACAGGGTATAGACATCGCCGGTCTGCTGGCTGCTGGCGGGGTCATAACGAAAATCACGCACCACGGCGGCAATCGCCTGCATCACGCCATAAGCCGGTTTGGGCGCCAGGGTTTTGAATGCCAGCAGGCCGAAGTGATGCTCCTGATTGGACTTATCCACACCGTCGTCGATCAAGTCATACCACCACATGCCTTTGATGGCGGGCAGGGTGCGGGCGAGGAAATAGGCGCGGGCGAGATAGGCCGCCTGAGTGGCCGGCGTACTGCCGCACGGGCCCTGATGGCTGGGCCAGCTCATTTCAGTCAGGTAAAGGGGGACTTCCTTGCCCGTCTTGCTGGTCAGCCGTCCGGAATAAGTGCGCAGCCATTTGATCCAGCCTTCGGGCGTCGCGTCTTCACCCTTGGCGCAATGCACATAAGGGTGCAACGACAAGCCATCGACCCATCGCAGCACCCCGGCATCGATCAGGCGTTCGGCAAATCCGCCGCGCATGCCATGGGAGGTAATGGCCCCCGCGAGGATCTTCGCCTGCGGGTTGTTGCGGCGCACGATGGGCGCGGTGTCGCGGACCAGCGCGGCGTAATCGGCGCTCAGCGCCGGGTCCGTCGGGTCGTTGTTCAAATCCCACTCGTTCCAGACCTCGTAGATCGCGACGTTGTCACCCAGTTGCCGGGTGGCGTAATCGACATATTCCAGGTAGCCGGGTTTGACCTGGGGTTCGCTGGGCTTGGCGTTGTTATAGAACCAGGTGCTGAAACACAGGATCGCCAGGGGCGTCATGTTCAAATCCACGGCACCGTCGAGCCAGGTTCGCCAAGGCGCAACGGTGCGCCACTGCCCGGGCGCGACCTCGGCGCTCGACCAGTAAGGCGCATCGCGTACCGAGTTGATCCCGGCCGCCGCTGCCGCCCGCAGGCCCGGCAGCGGCGGCGCTTCACCATTCATCAAATGGGTGACGACGCCAACGATAAAGGGCTCCTGAGCCTGCACCGGGTTCTGCAGAAGAAAATAGCCGGCCAACATCCAGGCAACGGCGCGCAGCCGGTGCCGGCTCATAGTCCACGCGGCACAGGCAGGGCGTTGAGTTCAGGCAAATCCTGAGGCCGTTGCGCCGAAGGGCTGGCGACTGCCCGCGAGGCCAGTGCCAGGCTGATGCCCATACCGACGAACAGGCTGGCGATGCTGGATTCAAAAACATCGGTGGTCCAGCTGACCAGGCACACGCAAAAGATGATGCTCAGCACGGCGCGACCGGTGTCTGTCCTGTCGTCTGCCAGGCGGAACAGCAGCGGAATTTGCCCCAGATAAAGCATCAGGCCCACCACGCCGAAGGTACACCACAGGTACAGCGCGGCGTTGTCGGACACCATCAACCCGTCCGCATCCACCACGGGGAATGGCGCCAGGGTACTGCCGACCAGACCGAAGCCGGCCCCCGAGAGATTCCAGCCTTGCTGGTTCATGGTCCTGACGACATTGGGCCAGGTGTTGATCAGCCGGTCATACAGCGATGACAGCGAGCTTTCGCTGTAGATCAGGTTGCTATCGAAGTCATGCATCAGCCCCAGCAGCGGCAGGGCGAGGCCCATCAACACCGCGAGGACGAACAGCAGGCGGCTGGTCCAGTAGAAGCGCAGCATCGGCAACAGCGCCAGCGTGCTGACAAAAGCCACGGCGGGCGCTTTGCTGGTGGTCAGCAGAATGCCGTAGAAACTGGCGGCACAGAGCAAGAGCCAGAGGATGCGCGAACGAATGAACAGCATCAGGTACAGGCTGAAGATCGCAATCAACAGCGACAACGAGCCGGACACCCTGGCAAAACCGGCGATGCGGTCCTGCGAGTCGGCGCTCCAGGACGTGTTGGCGCTCAGCTCGACATCGCCAAGGCTGTAGGCGTAACCCTTCCACGGCACAACGGTGAACTTATCCAGGCCAATACCCACCCAGGACGCCAGCAGGCACAGCGCGATGACCCAACCCAGCAACCGGTGGTGGGGCAGCAGGTAGGTGCCGCACACCGTGCCGAACAACAAAGGGCCAATGATGAACAGGCTGAAGCCCAGATTATTCAGGCTGGCGCCATGCAACATCGCCAGGGCGGCTGAAAGCAGCAATAGCAGCAGGCACAACCACATCATGCGGTTGGCCTTGAAGGTGCTCAGTTCAAGCAAAAACAGCACGACGCAAGCGACTTTCGGCACATACAGCAGGGCAGAAATACCGGCCTGATCGAAGAAAAAGCGCAGTGCTCCAGAAAAAGTCTCGATCAGGATCAGGCTGATAACGATCCATACCATCACCGAGGATTTGCGAAAAGACAGGATCGACGGCGCCTGCCCGGCGCCGTTTGGGGCGTTCAGCATCATAAGGAAGTGCCTTCTTTGCAGCGTTGGGAGGGGAGGGGCAAAGCTACCGCCCATCGACGGCGAAGGGCGGTCAATCGGCAGGCGTGGGGTTGGGACGAGACAGGGCAATAACAGCCTGATAACGCGGGGCTGTCAAATAAAGTGACAGAATTTAAGCGTTATTTTGTCCATGTAAAAAGTATTGATATTTAATTGATTGATTTTAATGAGGATTAAAAATTGACATAAAACGATTCTGTAGAAGCTGGCGAAGGCTGCGATCAGATCTCGAATCCATGCGCAGCCTTCGGCAGCTTCTACAGTCTGGTTTACTCGTAGGTATACCGGCGCTTATCCGGCGCTGGCGGGAAGTACTGATACAGCCAGGTTTCACTCAATGTCCGGTCCTGGGTGCGGATGAACATGCGCATTTCCACCGGGGCCACCGAATCGCTGTTCGGATACCAGTCGAAGGTGACGCGGAAGCCCTTGATATTCGGCAACGCCAGTACGTTGAAGTCTTTGACTTCGCCGCCCGAGACCGTCACCACCGGATCGATGGCCGTGCCTTCAGGCAGACGATCGAGGCCGCCGCCGCTGAAGTCCACCGCGAAACGCCGAGCCCAAATGTCGGGATAGTGCTCGCCCGGCGCCCAGCCTTCGATAAAACCGCCCATGCCCGAACGCGTGGCATTGACCTGGGCCAATGGCGTGCTCACTGGCGGCAGCGGGCTCCAGTAGAGTTTGTAGCCGTACTCAAGAGCGTCACCGGCGTTGATCGCTTTCTTCGGGTTCCAGAACACTACGATGTTATCCAGCGTCTCGCCGGTGGTGGGCAGCTCCATCAGGTCCACCGAGCCTTCGCCCCAAGGCGTGGTCGGTTCGACCCACAGGCTCGGGCGGCGGTGATACCAGTCGACGGTGTCCTGATAGGTCTCGAAATCATGATCGGTCTGCACCAGACCGAAGCCTTTCGGGTCTTTGTCGGTGAAGGTGTTGAACTGCAACCTGGCCGGGTTGTTCAGCGGCCGACAGATCCACTCACCGTTGCCGCGCCACATGGCCAGGCGGTCGGAGTCATGGATTTCCGGGTGGAGCGTGTCGCACATGCGCCGCTCGTGGGTGCCGCAGCTGAACATGCTGGTCATGGTCGCGATACCCAACTGCTCGATGGCCACGCGCGCGTTGATATGGGCGCTGATGTCCATGACCACCTGATTGGCCTGACAGTCGATGTCAAAACGATACGCGCCGGTGGCGCTCGGCGAATCGAGCAAGGCATAGACCACGAAGCGCGTGGCGTCTTTGGCCGGTGTTTCGAACCAGAACCTAGTGAAGTCGGGAAACTCTTCCTTGCCCTTGGACGAGTAGGTGTCAATCGCCAGGCCGCGGGCCGACAGGCCGTACTGCTTATTGCTGTCGATGGCACGGAAGTAACTGGCGCCGAGGAACGAAAGAATATCGTTGATGGCAATTTCCGGCGCCTGAAACAATTTGAATCCGGCAAAGCCCAGATCACCCGCGCCCTTGAGCTGCGATTTGTCGATGCCGCTGTTCTCGTAGTTGAACAGGTCGGTGCGGAAATGCACTTCACGGGCCTGGCGCGTGGTCGGGTCAACGCTGTACATGCGCACCGGCGTCTTGAACCCGGCGCCGACATGGAAGAAATGCACGTCCAACTGGCCGTTGACGTCATGCCAGAGCGAATGGCCGGCGTCGTACTTGATTGCGTTGAACTGCTGCGGCGTCATATTCGCCAGCACCGGCGGCAACACCTGCTTGGTGCTCACGTAGGCGTTACTGGCCAGTTGCTTGGCCTGGGCTTGCAGGCCCTCGAAGTCAAAGTGTTCGATTTCACCATCGGCGGCAGCAGCCAGGGCGCGGGCGGCAAAGAGGCCGCTGGCAGGCAGGGCACTGTACGCCGCCAATGCCATGGATGCTTTGAGGAGATTCCTGCGATTCATAACGTGAAGCCTCTGAAGTAATGCTTGTGCTCCCTGCACAAAAAACGCGCCAACGACTCCTTGCCGAACGCAAGTTACCCACAACAGATAACAAACTCAGCAACCGGTTCGGAAAAAAACCAAAAAAACCGAAAAGAGCAGAAATTTGTCAGCTTTCAGAGGCTTGCAATGCACATGCCGATAATCCAGATCACGCCTGTTGGATAAACGCCACAAGGTGCCCGGCGTGCGCGACATCCGCAGCAACTTCGCGATCCAGGCCATCAAGGCACCTGGGCCGCTGCCACTGGAACATTTGCCGGGGTGAGGTGAGGGTTTCATTGTGGGAGTGGACTCTGTGGGACCGGCTTCAGCCGGGAAAGCGGCTTTGCGTTCAAGGAAGCCCTCCCGGCTGAAGCCGGTCCCACCGTCCAGGTATGCGTCAGGCCTGGGTGGTATGCCCGCTCGCGCCCATCGCTGCCTGGCGCACCGCTTCGGAACGGGTCGGGTGCGGATGGCAGATCAGCGCCACATCTTCGGATGACGCGGCAAACTCCATGGCCACGCAGCACTCGCCGATCAACTCGCCGACGCTTGGGCCGACCAGATGCACGCCAAGAATCTCGTCGGTACGCTCATCCGCCAGGACTTTGGCGAAGCCTTCGGTCTCGTGGTTGATCTTGGCCCGGCTATTGGCGCTGAACGGGAACTTGCCGATCTTATAGGCCCGGCCTTCGGCCTTGAGCTGCTCTTCGGTCTTGCCGACGCTGGCCAGTTCCGGACGGGTGTAGATGACGTTGGGGATGAGGTTGTAATTCAGCTCGCCGGCCTTGCCGACAATTCGCTCCAGGCAGACATGGGCTTCGTCCTCGGCCTTGTGCGCCAGCATCGGCCCGGAGGTGACGTCGCCGATCACCCAGACATTCGGCGCCTCGGTGCGATGGCCCTTGTTCTCCAGCATGCCGCGCTGGTCGACCTGCAGCCCTACGGTTTCCAGGCCCAGGCCGCGGGTGTACGGACGGCGACCGATGGACACCAACACATAATCCGCTTCGATCAGTTCGGCCTCGCCACCGGCCGCCGGTTCGACGCTCAGGCTCACGCTGTCCCCGGAACGGATCGCCGACGTCACCTTCGAGCCGAGTTTGAAATTCATGCCTTGGCGCGCCAGCGAACGCTGCAAGGTTTTGCCCGCTTCCAGATCGGTGCCATGGGCAATATGGTCGAGGTACTCGATCACGGTGACTTTGGCACCGAGGCGGCGCCAGACTGAACCCAGCTCCAGGCCGATCACCCCGGCGCCGATCACCACCAGGTGCCTGGGCACTTGCGGCAGGGACAGCGCGCCGGTGGAGTCGATGATCCGCTCATGGTCCAGCTCGACCCCCGGCAGCGGTGTAGGCTCGGAGCCGGTGGCGATGATGATGTCCTTGGCCAGCAGTTCGGTTTCCACGCCTGCGCTGTCGGTAACGATGACCTTGCCCGGCCCGGCGATGCGTCCCCAGCCCTTGATCCAGTCAGCCTTGTACTTGCGAAACAGGAACTCGATGCCCTTGGTCAGGGCCGTCACGCTTTCGCCTTTCTGCTTCATCATCTGCGCCAGGTTCAGGGTCGGCTTGACCTCGATGCCCAGGTTGGCGAACTCCTCGCCGACGGCCGCTTCGTACAGCTCGGAAGCATGCAGCAAAGCCTTGGACGGCATACAGCCGACATTCAGGCAGGTGCCGCCCAGGGTCTCGCGGCCCTCGACACACGCCACTGTCAGGCCCAACTGACCGGCACGAATGGCTGCGTTATAGCCGCCAGGGCCGCCGCCGATGATTACAACGTCATAACTGCTCATGGCCTTACTCCAGAGTGAAACCCGTCGCCGGGTGTTTAAATTATGGTCGTAATATAGGTCGCGCAGCGACCCGTCTCAAGGGGCATAACAGCAGCTAAAGGTTTCAAGCTACAAGCGACCAGTAAAAACAACGCAGCCCGCCTGTACTTGCAGCTAACAGCTTGAAGCTTGCCGCTGCGGTCATTCACGTCCACCAATAGCGCACCAGATGGAAGAAGATCGGCGCGGCGAAGCACACCGAGTCCAGCCGGTCGAGCATGCCGCCATGGCCTTCGATCATATGCCCCCAATCCTTGACCCCGCGGTCGCGCTTGATCGCCGACATGACGATGCCGCCGGCGAAACCGAGCAGGTTGATCAGCAGCGCGATCAACGCCGATTGCCAGACATTGAACGGAGTGATCCACCACAGCGCACCGCCGATCAACGAGGCCAGGGCGATGCCACCGACAAAGCCCTCGACGGTCTTTGACGGCGACAGGTTCGGTGCGATCTTGCGTTTGCCGAACAGCTTGCCGCACACGTACTGCAACACGTCAGAGAGCTGCACGACGATCACCAGATAAGCGATCAACAACAGGTTGCGGCCTTCATAGCCGGGGATTTCCAGGGTCAGCAAGGCCGGTACATGGGACACGCAGAACACCGCGATCATCAGCCCCCACTGCACCTTCGACGCGCGCTCGAGGAAGTGCGTGCTGTCGCCGCCCAGCGACGCCAGGATCGGCAACAGCAAGAACACATAGACCGGAATGAAGATCGAGAACAGCCCATACCAATTGCAGGCGATCAGGATGTATTGCAGCGGCAGGGCCAGGTAGAACGCCGCCACCAGTGCCGGATAATCGCTGCGCCGGGTTGGGGTCAGGGTCAGGAACTCGCGCAGGGCATAGAACGACACCGCGTAGAACAGCACGATTACCGCGCTATAGCCGAGCCAGAAGGCAATGCCGATCACCAGCACCATGACCCACCAGGCGTTGATCCGGGCGTTGAGGTTGTCGACCACCGGGTTGGGCTGGTCGCCCGAGCGGCGCTTGAGAATGAAGCCGATCAGCGACGCCAGCAGCAGAATGGCGCCAATTCCCATGAACAACAGCTGTGTTTGCCTATCCATTAATGCTGCTCCGGTGCCAGGGCCAGCAGCGCATCACGGCTGCGGGTGAGGAATTGCTCTTTGTTTTCGTCTTCTGTCAGGTACAACGGCGCGCCGAAGCTGGTTGTGCATAACAATGGCAGGGGCAGTACGCGGCCTTTGGGCATGACCCGGTTGAGGTTGGCGATCCACACCGGCACCAGCTCGGCCTGTGGATAACTCTTGGCCAAGTGATACAGCCCGCTCTTGAATGGCAACAGGCCATCTTCGAGGTTGCGCGTGCCCTCGGGGAAGATGATCAGTGAATCCCCGTCTTGCAGGGCATCGAGCATGGGTTGCAGCGTGTTGCTCTCCGGCGTCTTGCGCTCGCGGTCGATCAGCACGCCGTTGAATACGCCGCTGATGATGTAGCGCCGCAGCGGGGTTTTCTGCCAGTAGTCACCAGCGGCTACGGGCCGGGTCAGCTTGCGCAGTTGCGGCGGCAGCGAGGCCCAGAGCAAGACGAAATCGCCGTGGCTGCTGTGGTTGGCGAAATAAATGCGTTGGGTGGGCTCGGGCGTGCAACCCAGCCAAAGGCTACGCGCGCCGGTCACACTGCGCGCGCCGGCGGTGATGAGGGTGGCGACCAGGGGTTCGAACATGGCGTTTCCTTTAATGGAGCCAGGGGAAAATCAGAATCGCCCCGAGCAGCAACATCAGCTCAAGGGCGAGGAACAGGACTTGCTGGCGTAACAGTTTCAGGGCGCCCTGGCTGCGCAACGGCCATGGGCGGGCCTGTTTATCCACAGGCTGCAGCCGCAGCAGGACCAGGGCGTGATCGAGTTCGATGGTGCGCTCGTTGAGCTGATTGGCAGCATCGGCCAGGTTCTGAAAGAGGTCGGCATCGAACGCGACGCGAAAAGCGTAGTACTTTTCGATCAAGCCGATCAGCACGACGGCACTGACCATTATCATCAGCAACGGGCTGGGCGGGGTTATCCACAGCTGGGTCAGGCCCAGTGCCAGGCTCAGCAGGGTCACGCCTGTGGACAACGTGTCCAGCGCCCGGCCACGGCGCAACAGGCTGGCGACGATGTGCAGCTGCATCTCATGGGACATGGTGGGCTGTCGTCCGTGTTGTGGATAACCCGGCCAGCAACTCGGCCAGGGCCTGGTATTGCGGCTCCCGCAACACCACGTGCGGGCGGACGTGACGAATCATGTCGATAGCGTTATCCACAGTGGTCGCGCGGTGGGTATACAACAGCCATGCCGCCAGCGCCGTGGCACTGCGTGAATAACCCAGGGCACAACACACCAGCAGCGGGCCGTTATGACGCAGGCGCTCAATGGCGTGTGCCGCGCGCAGGCAGTGATCGGCATCCGGCGCAGTCAGGTCCAGCACCGGAATGCTTTGATAGCCCCGGTCGCCAGGAGCGAGGGGCAGTTCGGCGCACATATCCACAACGGCGGCGAAGCGCTGCAGCTGTTGGGTATCTGGGATACGCCCCAGCCAAATGTTATCCACAATCTGCTGCGGTTCTGGTTGCCGGCGGGTCCACAGGCGCGAATTGATAAAGGCGCCGACCAGATAGGGCGCGAATAACCAGCACGCGGCCGGGCTCAGGCTGCCATCGACGCGCTTTTGGAAACCCTCGGCGCCGAGCAACCCATAGTTCAGCCCCACCAACAGGCAGGCGACGGCAGGCCAGGCCAGCCACAACCACGCGCCGCCAAGGATGAATACCGGCACCGCCAGCAAACCAGCGCCCAAGCCATAGGCCAGCGCCAGCGTGCGGCGGCTCGGTTGGTCAGGCAGATGGGCATTGTGCAGGGGGCTGCGGCCTTCATGCGGCCACAGCCAGACACACAACCAGCCGAGCAATGCGCCTGTGGGTAAGTCGACAAAGTGATGTTGGTAAGTGGTCAGCACCGATACACCGATCAAGGCAAACCAACCATGCAGCAGCCAGCGCCATGCCGGGTGACAGCCCCGCAGGTAACGCGCATAGCAGACCCACAACACCACCAACAACGCGATATGCAGCGAGGGTGCCTGATTGAACGGCTTGTCGAAGCCGCCCAGCACCGCGAACATCCAGCCGAACACGCCGTCCTGCGGCGGGCGTTCAAAGGTGAACGTGAGGGGCCAGAGCAGGAAACAGCTGACGGCAATCAACTGGGCCGTGAACAGGCGCAGGGCGTGGGTATCGAGCTCGCGCCGGGTCAGGCAAGCCAGCAGGGAAAAACCGTAGAGCAGGTCAATGGACCAGTACGGCACGATGCTCCAGGCCCAGAACGGCATGTGCCGCTCCCAGTCGAAGACCAGCGTGCCGACGTCCGTGCGCCGGGCGCTCAGCCAGGTGGCGAAGCCGTAGCTGGCGAAGAAAAACGGCGCCAGCACGACCAGCCACACCACGGCGCGTTTCCACAGCCCTGGCTCGCGCTGCGGTTTCAATGGATGCGCTGCGCCAGGGACACGGTGAAAATCCCCCACTCATCGACACGCTGGGTGATTTTGCGGAAACCGGCCGCCTCGACCAGTTGATCCATTTCCGCCTGGGTGCGGCGGCGCATGACCCACGCCTGTCCGGCGCGATGGCTGGTCAGGGCGCGGGCGATCAGTTCCAGTTGCGGGTGCCACGGTTGGCCGGTGTAGACCAGATAACCTCCCGGCTCGACGGCGGCGGCGAGGCCCGCCAGGGAGTCACCGACCATCTGGTTGCTGGCAAACAGCTCATACAGCCCCGAGACCACGGCCAGGGTCGGCTTGGGCGCCAATGCGGCGAGGTCGGTGCGGTCGAAGGCATCGCCTTTGACGAAGCGCGCAATGGGGTCCAGATCCTTTTGCTCGATCAGGGCATTGCCGTCGCGCACATTGATATCGCTGTAGTCGCGCAGCAGGATCGATTCAGGCAGCGGGTCGACGCCTTGCAGCGATTCGAGAATGTAGCGACCGTGCCCGGCGGCGATATCGACGATATGCACCGGTTTGCCCTGATTACGCAGGTGAGCCATGGCCAGGCGCAGCAGTTCCTCAAGATGCACTTTGCGCTGGCGAATCCCGCGCCAGCCGATGGATTGCAGGTAATTGCCATCGATCAGCCGGCCCAGCGCGCCGCTGCCGGTCGGCTTGTTGCGGTAGACGTAATCCAGGGTGCTACCGGAATCGAAGCCGGTGTCGAAGCCCAGTTTCACCCCTGTGGATAACTTGCCGGCCACGCGCATGCTGGCGCGGGTCATGCGCCAATACAGGTCGCGCAACGAGTTGTGCGGCAAGGGCGCGGCGAGTTCTTCGGCTTCGGCGCAGGTGGCGCCCAATCGATCAGCGTCCAGCAGCGCGGGGCGTTCGGCCGGTTGTTCAAGGTTTTGCAGGATGAAGCGCCGGACCCGGCTCACGGCCAGATGACGGTCGCGCTCGCCCAGGGTGTCGTGGAAGAACCCCGACAGGATGTGTTTCTCCTTGCGCAGGCTGCCCAAGCGTTCAAAGAAGCGTTCCTGCGGGCCACGATGGACGACGAAGTCGGCGCCGGAAATCAGCAACTGGGTGGGAATCTGGATTGCGTTGGCATCGGCGACAACCCGGTC
>Ga0302262_10000761_pt1 | contig 13647 bp, 9 predicted proteins | sample II_Fen_E3_4_FD_194557 | JGI IMG/M metagenome (GOLD analysis project Ga0302262, IMG submission 194557) | Peat permafrost microbial communities from Stordalen Mire near Abisko, Sweden - II_Fen_E3_4 | ecosystem: Environmental > Terrestrial > Soil > Wetlands > Permafrost | place: Sweden: Abisko...
CACGACGATTCGATTCCGAGTATGATTTTCAACGGAATGACCGCTCACCTCATGTTCTGGCGCTTCCCCTTAGCGAGATTGGCGTCTAGCACAAGCGGCCATGCCTGACACGATCTCTCAGCCCGCTCGCCCCTTGCGCCTCGGCACCCGCGCCTCCCCGCTCGCCATGGCCCAAGCCCACGAGACCCGCACCCGCCTATGCGCCGCCCATGGCTGGCCCGAAACCGCCATCACCATCGTCCCCGTCACCGCCAGCGGCGACAAGGTGCTCGACCGCCCGCTGTCCGAAATCGGCGGCAAGGCGCTGTGGACGAAAGAGCTGGATGGCTGGCTCCACAGCAGAGAGATCGATTTCGCCGCCCATTGCTCCAAAGATATGGAAACCATCCGCCCCGATTGGCTGACCATCGCCGCCATCCTCCCGCGCGAAGATGTGCGCGATGGCCTGATCGGCGCCGATAGCATCGCGGCCCTGCCCAATGGCGCGCGCCTTGGCACCAGCGCCCCGCGCCGCGCCGCGCTCGCGCGCCATCTGCGGCCCGATCTCCAAATCGTCACCTTCCGCGGCAATGTCGCCACCCGCCTTGCCAAGCTGGCCGCGGGCGAGGCCGATGCCACCTTGCTGGCGATGGCAGGGCTAAACCGCCTCGGCCAAGCCGATCTCGCCGCCCCCTTGGCCGCCGAAAGCTGGCTCCCCTCGCCCGGCCAAGGCGCTATCGCCCTTGAATGCCGCAGCGATGATGCCCCGATGCAGGCCCTGCTCGCCGCCATCGATCATGCCGATAGCCGTATCGCCGTGCTGGCCGAGCGCGCATTGCTGGCGGCGCTGGGCGGCACCTGCCAATCGGCGATTGGCGCGCATACCACCCGCGAAGGCGATGGCTGGCGCCTGACCGCCGCCCTGCTCAGCCCCGATGGCGCCACCCGCATCGATGGCACCACACTGTTCGATGCCGCCGATCACACAACCATCGCCGCACTTGCCGCCGATCTGCTGGCGCGCGCGCCAGCCTGCATCCGCGATCTCTTCCCGGGGCATCCCGCAAGCCTATGACCCCCCCCATCCTCGTTATCCGCCCAGAGCCGGGCGCCAGTCACACACTGGATGCCGCTCGGGCGCTGGGGCTGGCAGCCCACAGCTTCCCACTGTTTGCCGCCATGCCGCGCGCATGGGATGCCCCCGCGCCCGACAGTTTTGACGCCCTGCTGCTGGGCAGCGCCAATGCCTTGCGCCATGGCGGCCCCGCGCTGGCCGATTATATCGGCAAACCCGCCTATTGCGTGGGCGAGGCCACCACCCGCGTGGCATGGTCGCGCGGCCTGATCGTCGAGGCCACCGGCGAAGGCGGCCTGCAAGACCTGCTGCCCCAGATCATCCCCGATCACCCCCGCCTGCTCCGCCTCGCCGGCGAAAAACGCGTGGCGCTCAATCCCCCGCCGGGCATGGAAATCGCAGAGCGCGTGGTCTACGCCAGCCTCCCCCTGCCCTTCCCGCCCGAGTTGGCGCGCCTGCTGCTCACCAGCGCGCTGCCCGCCTTCATCCTGCTGCTCCATTCTGGCGAGGCCGCTCGGCATTTTATCGCCGAGACCGACCGCCTCGCCCTGCCCCGCCACCAGATCACCGCGATCACCATCGGCCCCCGCGTGACAGAGATCTGCACGCAGGCTGGCCGCTGGTCCGCCATCCATACCGCCCCCGCCGCCAGTGATGCGGCAATGCTGGCCTTGGCCGCGCAAACGTGCCAGATTGGGGCTGACAGAAATCTGGGGCCACAAGCGGGATGATCGAAGAGTTCCCGAACCAACCGCGTCTTGCGCGGCGATCCGGCATGGCCGGGCGGCTGGTCGTGATGGCCGGGGCCTTTGCCTTGGGCGCGGCGGCCATGGGCGGCGTGGCGTGGCAAAATGGCTGGCGCCCGTCCTTCGTCCACACCACCCCGTCCTCCGCGCCCACCCCCAGCCCCCAAGCGCTGGCCACCACAGAATCGCAACTCACCGCCCGCCTCACCGCCCTCGATCAAAAGCTGGCGCAGACCGAAGCGCGCGCCGCGGCCGCCGCTGGCAATGCGGGCCGGGCCGAAGCGCTGTTGATCGCCATGGCCACCCGCCGCGCCATCGATCGGGGCAGCCCGCTGGGTTATCTCGAAACTCCCTTGCGCGCCCGCTTTGGCGATGCGCTGCCCCATGTGGTCACCACCGTCATCGCCTTCGCCCGCGCCCCGATTACCCAGGATCGCCTGGTGGCGCAGCTTGATGTGCTATCCCCGCAACTGGTCGGGCCGGATGAGCAAACCACATGGTCCAAGGTGCGGCATGACCTGTCGGGCCTGTTCGTGCTGCATTCCGATTCGGCCCCCGCCGCCCCCAGTCCCAAGCTGCGGCTCGACCATGCGCGCCTGTGCCTGCGCGAAGGCAAGATCGAGGATGCCATCGCCGATGTCCGCCTGCTGCCCGGCGCCAGCTTGGCCACGCAATGGCTGGCCGATGCCCAGCGCTATGCCGAAGCGATGCACGCGCTCGACGCGATAGACACCGCCGCGCTGTTCGAACCCAAATTGCTCAAGGATGGCGCAGGCAAACCCATCGAACAGGCCAGCCCCCTAGCCGCGCCCGCTCAATAGCCGCACCCGCTCAAGAACAGGCCGGGCATGGGGCTTCCCCACACCCGGCCCTTCCCTCACTTCATGCCAAACCGCAGCCCCGCCCACACCGTGCGCGGCGCGCCAAGATCGATGCTCCCGGCCTGATTGCGCGTCTGCACGCTCACATCGGCCAGATTCTCGCCCCGCAGGATAAAGCTCACCCCATGGCCCAGCGGCGCCTGCATAAAGGCGCCAATGGTGGTGGCGCTGGGCATCAGATAGGTCTGCAAATCATCCTCATACTGGCTGCCCACATGGCGCAGGCTCACGCCCCCCTGCCACCCCGCGCGCGGCTTCCATGTCACCGTGGCGCTCGCCGCGATCTTGGGCGTCTGCGCAGGCCGCATCCCGTTCAGCCCAATCTGCACCCCGCTCGCCTTCACCACCGCATCGGTCAGCGCAAGGCTGCCATCAAAGCTCACCTTGCCCAGATCCAGCGCAGCGGCCAGCTCCAGCCCCTTGGCCCGAATCGCATCCACATTCTGGCGATAGCGGGTGATGGTGGTGCTGGTCTGCGCCGTCGTCACATTGGCGATGGCATGGTTCAGCCGGTTGTAAAACGCCGTGGCCGACAGTTTCAGCCCCGGCAAAGGCGCCAGATCGACCCCCGCCTCATAGCCCTGCAAGCGCTCATTGGCCAAAGTGGGGTTGGCATTGGTCACCGTCGAAATGCCCGAAGCCACCAGCGTAAAGCTGCGATACAGCTCGTTGATCGTCGGCTGGCGCAGCCCGGTATAGGCCGAAGCGCGCAGCTCCACCCCCCGCGCCACGCGCAACAGCGCGCCCCCGCGCCCGGTGATCGCCCAATCCGCACGCGAATCATAGGTCAACGCCGATGTGCTCACGCCCAAGCCGTTCTGCGCGGAATTATACCCCCCGCTCACGCTCCAGCGATCCGCCCGCGCCCCGCCGGTCAGCGTCAGCGCACCCAGCTTCCAATCATCCTCGGCAAAGAAGCCCACATCATCATTGCGACCCCCCGCCTGCCGATAGGCCGTCACCGCGCCCGTTGCCGCATTATAGCCCACCTCGGAGAGATCCCCCTTGGCCCGGCGCCAATCCCCGCCGATGCGCAACAGGTGATCGGCCCCCACCGGCGGGCGAATCTCGATCTTGCCGCCAATCCCGGTCGAAGGCGTCCGCCGCTGATCCAGCGAAGGCCGGAAGGTGCCAGACGAAATGGTGATGTTCGAAAAGCCGCGATCCTGAAGATAGGCCAACACATCAAACTGCCACTTGCCGCGCCCAACCAGCCGCATCGACACATCCTCGCCGGTGGAGTGGCTATTGGCCCCATCAAAGCGCAAAGTGCGGTGATCATCAAAAATCATCCCCCGCGCCTGCAACTCCACATTCTCGGCCACCGGCACCACCCCGCGCAAAGCCGTGCTCCAGCTATCATAGCGCGCCTTCACGCTGGCGGGCACCCGCTGCGCCTCGGGCGTGGTCCAAAACCCCGCGCCCCGGTCCCACCGGCCCGACACTTCGACAAACCCCGCGCCCAGCTTGGGTGCCACCGCGCCCGACAGGCTGGTTTCCCCGCGATCATCGCTCAACGCCTCCGCCGAAATCAGCCCCAGCGTCCGCGCATCCGCACTATCCAGCTCAATCGTGCCCGCCACAGCGCCCGCGCCAAACGCGCCCGAACCGCCCCCGCGCGTCACCCGGATCGACCCCAGCCGCTCGGGCGCAATCGCCGAAAGCGGCACAGATCCAAACATCGGGTCCGCCATCGGCACCCCATCAAGCAACACCAGCGTGCGCGCCGAAGCATTCCCACCCAGCGCCCGCAAGGTCACCCCTTGGTTCGAAGGGTTGGTCGATCGGCTATCAGACCGACGAAACTGTTGAAACCCCGCCACATTGCCGAGCACATCCTCGATCCGCCCCGATGGCGAAGAGGTAATCGCCTCGCGATCAATCACCTGCACATCATACGCGGGCACCGCCGGGCCAGCGCTCAGCCCCCGCCCGGTCACAATGATCACCGGCTGCTCATCGGCCATCGCCCCCTGCGCCGCGCCCAATGCCATCGCCACGCCCGCCATCAGCCGCGCCACGCGCCCCGCCTTGGTCATCCCATCCTCCATAAACATGGTGCTTTATACACTCCCACCCACGATAGGTAAGGGCGCATACAAATGCCAACCCGGCCAATAGGCTACCCCCCCGCCCAGCAAACTCCACTTACCCCCACAGGATCAATCGACAGGGCGGCAAGTCGCGTGTAAGGCGTCCCTTATGGAGTCTGATCTGTCGACGCCGATCTTGGATCGGGTGAAGCTTCCTGCGGATCTTCGCGGGTTTACTATGGCGGAATTGCGCGCGCTGGCCGATGATGTTCGCAAGGAAATGATCCACGCTGTGGGTCAAACCGGCGGGCATCTTGGGTCGGGTCTGGGCGTGGTTGAGCTGACCGTGGCGCTGCACTATGTGTTTGATACGCCACGCGATCGGCTGATCTGGGATGTCGGCCATCAGGCTTACCCCCATAAAATCATCACTGGCCGCCGTGATCGCATCCGCACCATCCGTCAGGGCGAAGGCCTCTCTGGCTTCACCAAACGCTGCGAAAGCGAATACGATCCCTTCGGCGCTGGCCACTCCAGCACCTCGATTTCCGCCGCCCTGGGCTTTGCCATCGCCAACAAGATCGCTGGCCAGCCCGGCAAGGCGATTGCCGTCATCGGCGATGGCTCGATGAGCGCAGGCATGGCCTATGAGGCGATGAACAATGCCGAGGCCGCCGGCAACCGCCTGATCGTGATTCTGAACGATAATGATATGTCGATTGCCCCCCCGGTGGGCGGCCTGTCGGCCTATCTGGCGCGTCTGGTCTCCTCGCGCCCCTTCCTCTCCCTGCGCGATCTGGCCAAGCGCCTGTCGCGCCACCTGCCCGCCCCGCTGCACAGCGCCGCCCGCAAGACGGACGAATTCGCGCGCGGCATGGTGATGGGTGGCACCCTGTTTGAAGAGCTGGGCTTTTACTATGTCGGCCCCATCGATGGTCATAATCTCGATCAGCTCGTGCCGATTCTGGAAAATGTCCGCGATGCCGCGCAAGGCCCCTGCCTGATCCATATCGTCACGCAAAAGGGCAAAGGCTATGCCCCGGCCGAACAAGCCGCCGACAAATACCACGGCGTGCAAAAGTTCAACGTGGTCACCGGCGAACAGGTCAAAGCCCCCGCTGGCCCGCCCAGCTACACCAATGTCTTTGCCAAGGCCCTGATCACGGCGGCAGAGGCCGATCCCACGATCTGCGCGATCACCGCCGCCATGCCGGGCGGCACCGGGCTGGACAAATTCGCGGCCCAGTTCCCCGATCGCCATTTCGATGTCGGCATCGCCGAACAACACGCCGTCACCTTCGCCGCAGGCCTCGCCGCGCAAGGGATGCGCCCGTTCTGCGCGATCTATTCCACCTTCCTGCAACGCGCCTATGATCAGGTGGTGCATGATGTGGCGATCCAGAACCTGCCCGTCCGCTTCGCCATCGACCGCGCCGGCCTCGTCGGCGCCGATGGTGCGACCCACGCGGGCAGCTTCGACATCACCTATCTCGCCAGCCTGCCCAACATGGTGGTGATGGCCGCGGCTGATGAGGCCGAGCTGACCCACATGACCCACACGGCGGCGCTCTATGACGCTGGCCCCATCGCCTTCCGCTATCCGCGCGGCAATGGCGTGGGCGTCCCCCTGCCCGAAGTGCCCGAGCAACTTGCCATCGGCAAGGGCCGCATCGTGCGCGGCGGGGCCTTTGAAAAACTGGGGGGCAAGGTCGCCATCCTCAGCCTCGGCACCCGCCTCGCCGAAGCGCTCAAGGCCGCCGAATCGCTCGAAGCCAAGGGCCTGCCCACCACCGTGGCCGACCTGCGCTTCGTCAAACCGCTAGACGAAGATCTGATCCGCCGTCTGGTCAAAACGCATGAGGTGGTGATCACCATCGAGGAAGGCTCCATCGGAGGCCTCGGCGCCCATGTGCTCACGCTGGCCAGCGATGAAGGCCTGACCGACACCGGGCTGAAAATCCGCACCATGCGCCTGCCCGATGTGTTTCAGGATCACGAGAGCCAAGACAAGCAATATGCCGCCGCCGGTCTCACCGCGCCGCATATCGTGGAAACCGTGCTCAAGGCCCTGCTCTGGAATGATGCCAGCCTCAGCGCGGAGGAAGTGCGCGCTTGAGCCTGATCCTGCTGGCCGCGCTGGCGGCGGAGCTAGCCTCCGCCGCCCCGCTCACCATCACCGTGACCAATGTGCGCAGCGCGCAGGGCCGGGTGCATGTCGCGCTCTGCCCGCGCGAAAAATTCCTCGCCCCCTCCTGCGCGCTGGAATCCAGCGCCCCCGCCCAGCCGGGCACCACCACCATCACCTTCCCCGCCGTGCCCCCCGGTGATTATGCCGCGCAGGTGTTCCAAGACGAAAACGGCAACAAGAAGGTCGATCAAAACTTCATCGGCATCCCGCGCGAAGGCGTCGGCTTTTCCCGCGATGCCCGCATCGTGATGGGCCCGCCCAAATGGGCCGATGCCGTGTTCACGCATGAGGCCAAGCCGCAAACCATCCATCTCTCGCTGCGCTACATGATGGGGCCAGACAGCCCGGCAGCATGGGCCAAGGCGCATCCCGCGCCCTAATAGGCCCTTAATGGCCCGCTAACCACATCTCTCAGGGCCATCGCAGCCCCACCGGGCGCAAAACCGGGCAGCAAAGGATGCTGCCCCATGCGCTCTCTGGTCTTCCTGTTCTGCCTGCTCGCCCCCGCCGCGGCATCGGCCCAGGCCTTCATCCCCATGGGCGCCCGCGTTCAGCCCCCCCTCGGCTATACGGCCATGTGCCAAACCGATCCCGCGCTCTGCCAAAGCTTCCTCCCCAAAACCAAAGCCTCCCAGCCCGCCGAACCCACCACTCTGGCCGCGCTGCTGGCCCAGCCCACCGCCGCGCTCACCGCCACGCCCCTGCCCGCCGAAACCATCGCTCCCCCCGCCGCCCCGCCCTCGCTTGATCAACTCGCCCGCGCCATCAACGCCAGCGTCAACCGCCGCGTGATCCAGCAAACCGATCAAAGCCTCTATGGCCAAGCCGAACTCTGGCGCCCCGCCGGCCAACAGCCCGGCGCGCGCGGCGATTGCGAAGACATCGCGCTCGAAAAACGTCTGGAATTGCTCGCCGCAGGCTTCCCCGCAGACCGCCTGTTCATGGCCATCGCGCGCCACCCCACCGCCGGGCTGCATGCCGTGCTGGTCGCGCGCCTCGATTCTGGCGATGTCGTGCTCGATAATCGTGCGCCCGGCCTCGCCCCTTGGGCCAACACCGCCTATGATTGGCTAATCGCGCAATCCCCGCAAGACCCGGCCCGCTGGTATGCCATCCCGCATTAGGTAACAGGCGCGCCCAGCCGGTCCTCATCCGTATAAATGTCAAAGCGCGACAGCGTCACCAGCCCAAAAGTGGTGGTCAGCGCCGCATCCGCCGCATCGCGCCCGCGCGCCATCAGGATGCGCCCCCGGCGCGGATAATTGTGCCTCGCATCAAACACATACCAGCGCCCATCGAGATAGACCTCAAACCACGCCGAAAAATCCATGTCGCCCACAATAGCGGGCAGATCCATATCGCCCAAATATCCGGTGCAATAGCGCGCCGGAATGTTCATGCACCGGCACAGCGCAATCGCCAGATGGGCATAATCGCGGCACACGCCCACCTTCTCGTGATACACATCCCACGCCGTCTTGGTGGGCCGCGCCTGCATATAATCAAAGCGGATATGGTGGTGCACATAAGACACGATCGCCTGCACCAATTCCCACCCCTGCGGAATCTGCCCAAACAGGCTCCACGCCACAGCAGTCAACCGATCCGTCTCGCAATAGCGGCTCGCCAACAGATAGAGCAAAACCTCATCGGGCAATTGTGCCAAAGGCGTCTGCTTGGCCTCAGGCGCCACCACATCTGGCTCAAACGGGTCCTCAATCACAAACCCGCAGGAAATCGTGATCCCGCCCGCCGGCATCGTCAACCGCGTGCAAATATTGCCAAAACTGTCCACGTAATCATACAGCGGCACATCGGGCGTGGTAAAAATCCGTTGCGCGGTGCGCAAATCCTTGTTGCGCGAGGCATGAACGCTGAGATTGGCCAGCATCGGCACAGCCTGCTCAGAGGTAAAACCGATATCATAACCTGCGCGGATCAGCATGAGTGGGGGAGACGCTTTCGTGCGAGGGATGCCCCTCCCTGCGGATCAGGGCACTGGTGCAAGCCTCGCAGACTACACGCCGGGTAGGGGATAACAAAGGTTTATCTAGAAGAAACGACGCCCGGCCAAACAAAACCCCGCCGGAGAGCATCCGGCGGGGCCTGTTTTAGCCATAAAGGCGATGGCGCTTATTCGGCGCTATCATCCTTGTTCAGATAATCACCGGCATCGCCGTCCAACCCATGGGTCGGGCCTTCAATGCCAGCCAGCGGATCGATCAGCCCAGCGGCCTCAACCGGCTGCGCCAATTCCGCCGCATGCTCTTCGGCCGCCGAAGCCGGGGCCACCAGATGCTGGTCCAGCTTGCGATAGGCCGCGCGCAGCGCCGCATCGCGGCTGGATGCTGCCACGCGGATACGGTTCATGCCCGCGCCGGTCCCGGCAGGGATGAGACGGCCCACGATCACGTTTTCCTTCAGACCGATCAGGTTGTCCTTCTTCCCTTCGACCGCCGCCTGCGTCAGCACGCGAGTGGTTTCCTGGAACGAAGCCGCCGAAATGAACGAACGCGTCTGCAGCGAAGCCTTGGTGATGCCCAGCAGCACCGGCTTGCCCACAGCCTTGGCCTGGCCTTCCTTCAGCTTGGCGTTGTACTCATCCATCTCTTCGCGATCGACCTGCTCACCGGCCAACAGCACGGTGTCGCCGCCATCGGTGATCTCAACCTTCTGCAACATCTGACGAACGATCGTCTCGATGTGCTTGTCGTTGATCTTCACACCCTGCAAGCGATAGACTTCCTGAATTTCCGCGACGAGATATTCGGCCAAGGCCTCAATCCCCATCACTTCCAGAATGTCATGCGGGTTGGGCGAACCGCTGATGAGGTTGTCGCCCTTCTTGACCCAGTCGCCTTCCTGAACGTCGATCACCTTGCTCTTGGGGATCAGGTATTCAACGGGTTCGCCTTCCTGCGGCACAATCGCGATCTTGCGCTTGGCCTTGTAATCACGAACAAATTCAATCCGGCCAGCGATCTTGGCGATCACCGAATTGTCCTTGGGAATGCGCGCTTCAAACAGCTCGGCCACCCGCGGCAGACCGCCGGTGATGTCGCGGGTCTTGGCGGCTTCGCGGCTGGCGCGCGCGATCACATCGCCCGATTCCACCAACTGCCCATCTTCCACCGACAGCGTGGTGCCCGGCGCCAGCATATAGCGCGCGGCCTCCCCGCTGCTCTCGTCAAGCAAGGTCAGACGAGGACGCAGATCCTCCTTCTTGCCCCGGCTGGTCGAGCGGTTTTCGGTGATGATGCGCTGGGTCATACCCGTCGCTTCATCGACCTGCTCGGTCAGCGTGCGCCCGTCGATCAGGTCCTGATACTTCACGATACCCGACTTTTCGGTGATGATCGGCGTGGTGAACGGATCCCATTCAGCCAAACGCTCACCCTGCTTCACGCTGGCGCCATCCTCGTTGATGAGATGCGTGCCGTAAGGCACACGGTGCACCGCGCGCTCGCGCCCATCGGTGTCGATCAACACGATTTCGCCATTGCGCGCCAACGACAGGCGACGGTTGCGCTTGTCGATGATCGTCGGAATGTCGCGGTAATGCACCGTGCCGTCCGACAGCGCCTCAAGGTTCGAGGTTTCGTTCACCTGCGCCGCGCCACCGATGTGGAACGTACGCATGGTCAACTGCGTGCCCGGCTCACCGATCGACTGCGCGGCGATCACGCCGACAGCTTCACCAATGTTGACCGGGGTGCCGCGCGCAAGGTCACGGCCATAGCAAGTCGCGCAAACGCCCTGCTCGGCTTCGCACACCAGCGGCGAGCGAATGCGCGCCGACTGCATGCCCGCAGCCTCCAGCTTGGTCACATCGGCCTCGTCGAGCAACGTGCCCTTGGCCAGCAACACCGTGCCATCCTTGAGCACCATATCCTCGGCCAAGGTGCGGCCCAGAATACGCTCGCCCAGCGAGGCGATGGTCGAACCGCCCTGAACGATCGCGCGCATTTCCAGCGCCCGCTCGGTGCCGCAATCCTGCACGATGACCACGCAGTCCTGCGAAACGTCCACCAGACGACGCGTGAGGTAACCCGAATTCGCCGTCTTCAACGCCGTATCGGCCAGACCCTTACGGGCGCCGTGGGTGGAGTTGAAGTATTCAAGAACGGTCAGACCTTCCTTGAAGTTCGAGATGATCGGCGTTTCGATGATCTCGCCCGAAGGCTTGGCCATCAGACCGCGCATACCGGCGAGCTGCTTCATCTGCGTCGGGGAGCCACGGGCGCCCGAGTGGCTCATCATGTAGATCGCGTTGATCTGGCGCTGGCGCCCGGTCTCGGGATCGATGGGCGAAGCCTTCAGCTCCTCCATCATCGCCGCGGCCACCTGATCGCCGCAACGGCTCCAGGCGTCGATCACCTTGTTGTACTTTTCCTGCTGGGTGATCAGACCATCCTGATACTGCTGCTCATAGTCAGCCACCAGTTCCTTGGTCTCGCCCACCAGCGCGTCCTTCGAATCCGGGATGATCATGTCATCCTTGCCGAAGGAAATGCCCGCCTTGAACGCGTGACGGAAGCCGAGCGACATGATCGCGTCAGCAAACAGCACCGTGTCCTTCTGGCCGGTGTGACGATAGACCTCGTCGATCACGTCGGCCACGTCCTTCTTGGTCAACAAGCGGTTGACCACGTCAAACGGCACCTTGTGGCTATGCGGCAGGCATTCGCCGATCAGCATACGACCCGGCGTCGTTTCAAAACGCTTGAGGTAGGTCTTGCCCGCCTCATCGGTCTGGGGAACGCGGGCGATGATCTTGGAGTGCAAGGTCACAGCCTTGGCTTCCAGCGCCTGATGCACTTCGGCCATATCGCCCAGCAGCATACCCTCGCCCGGCTCGCCCATGCGGTCCATCGACAGGTAATAGATGCCCAGCACCATATCCTGCGAGGGCACGATGATCGGCTTGCCATTGGCAGGCGACAGGATGTTGTTGGTCGACATCATCAACACGCGCGCTTCCAGCTGGGCTTCCAGCGAGAGCGGCACGTGGACGGCCATCTGGTCACCGTCAAAGTCGGCGTTAAAGGCCGAGCAGACCAGCGGGTGAAGCTGGATCGCCTTGCCTTCAATCAACACCGGCTCAAACGCCTGAATGCCCAAACGGTGCAGGGTGGGCGCGCGGTTGAGCATCACGGGATGTTCGCGGATCACCTCGTCGAGGATGTCCCAAACTTCCTTGCGCTCCTTCTCGACCCACTTCTTGGCCTGCTTCAGGGTCATGGAAAGACCCTTGGCGTCCAGGCGCGCGTAGATGAACGGCTTGAACAGTTCGAGCGCCATCTTCTTGGGCAGGCCGCACTGATGCAGCTTCAGCTCAGGACCGGTCACGATCACCGAACGACCCGAATAGTCGACGCGCTTGCCGAGCAGGTTCTGACGGAAGCGGCCCTGCTTGCCCTTGAGCATGTCAGACAGCGACTTCAGCGGACGCTTGTTGGCACCCGTGATAACGCGGCCACGGCGGCCATTATCGAACAGCGCGTCAACAGCTTCCTGCAACATGCGCTTTTCGTTGCGCACGATGATGTCCGGCGCGCGCAACTCGATCAGGCGCTTCAAACGGTTGTTACGGTTGATCACGCGGCGATACAGATCGTTGAGATCCGACGTCGCGAAACGGCCACCGTCCAGCGGCACCAGCGGGCGCAGATCTGGCGGAATAACCGGCACCACGTCGAGGATCATCCATTCCGGGCGGTTGCCCGAATCGATGAACGATTCCACGACCTTCAGGCGCTTGATGATCTTCTTGGGCTTCAGCTCAGACTTGGTGGTGGCCAGTTCCTGAAGGAGGTCTTCCTTCTCCTGCACCATGTCCAGGCTCATCAGCATGTGCTTGACCGCCTCGGCGCCGATCCCGGCGCTGAACGCGTCCTCGCCATACTCGTCCTGATAGTCGAGCAGCTCGTCTTCCGTCAGCAACTGATACTTCTCAAGCGGGGTCAGACCCGGCTCGATCACCACATAGCTTTCGAAATACAGAATGCGCTCAAGCTGCTTGAGCTGCATGTCGAGCAACAGGCCGATGCGCGAAGGCAGCGACTTGAGGAACCAGATATGCGCCACCGGGGCGGCCAGCTCAATGTGCCCCATGCGCTCGCGGCGCACCTTGGTCACGGTCACTTCAACGCCGCACTTCTCGCAGACGACGCCCTTGTACTTCATGCGCTTGTACTTACCGCACAGGCACTCATAGTCCTTCACAGGACCAAAGATGCGCGCGCAGAACAGACCATCGCGCTCAGGCTTGAACGTGCGATAGTTGATGGTTTCCGGCTTCTTGATCTCGCCAAAAGACCAGCTGCGGATGCGCTCCGGCGAAGCCAGACCGATCTGGATCTGGTCGAAAGCCTCGGTCTTGGCGATCTGGTTGGTAAACTTGGTCAGGTCGTTCATATCTCGTCCCTCTAAGGGGTCAAATCTCTTGGGCGAAGGGAGACGGGGCAGGCCGCAAAGCCCGCCCCTAAACCCTTACTCCGCGGCCTGCGGCAAATCCTCGCCATCCTCGTCGGTCAACGAAGACAGCTCCACATTCAGGCCCAGCGAGCGCATTTCCTTGACGAGCACGTTAAAGCTCTCAGGGATGCCCGCCTCGAACGTGTCGTCGCCCTTGACGATGGCTTCATACACCTTGGTGCGGCCCACCACGTCATCCGACTTAACGGTGAGCATTTCCTGAAGCGTATACGCCGCGCCATAAGCCTGCAGCGCCCACACTTCCATT
>Ga0302262_10000764_pt1 | contig 13594 bp, 15 predicted proteins | sample II_Fen_E3_4_FD_194557 | JGI IMG/M metagenome (GOLD analysis project Ga0302262, IMG submission 194557) | Peat permafrost microbial communities from Stordalen Mire near Abisko, Sweden - II_Fen_E3_4 | ecosystem: Environmental > Terrestrial > Soil > Wetlands > Permafrost | place: Sweden: Abisko...
ATTGTGCATGTCCTTATCTCAGGATTTTGTGGAGCTATCTTGAGTGGCAGTCCTGATAAATTTCAGATGTTTTCCGGGTGTTCGCCTGATGTTCGATGGATATTCATGGTGGATCCAAAAAGCACATTGTGCCTGTCAGGAAATGAGCGTAAGAATTGCCCCCACGTTTGCGATATATGTATTCAGAGAGTTTCGCTTTCTAGCGTATTCGTTTTATTAATTAAGTGAGGGAGGCTGTTAAATGGCCATGCAAGAAGCAACTAAAGCTAAATTCGTCAAGACGCAAGGGACGAAACTGGGCGTTTCAAAACTGACGACATTGAATCCGGCAGATTCCAGGTTGGAATGGGCCGATCTTTCTGTCACCATCAAACAGCCGCAGTTTCAAGGCGGTCAGTCAGATGAAATTGAAGTGACGACGCTGGCCAGTGAAGCCAAGGAGTTCACGGTCGGCCTTGCCGATAACGGTACATTCAGTATGAGTGGTAACTGGAAGTCGGATGATGAGGCCCAGATGGTTCTGCGTGCCGCCCGGGACGATGGTAATCCTCGAGCATTCAAGGCTGAATTTGTTGATGGCAGCAAATCCAGTTTCCTTGGCCTGGTTACCCAGTTCACATGGGATGCTGCACCGAATGGCACGGTAAATGGAACCTTCAATGTGCGTATTACCGGCTCGGTCACATTCGATATCGCTGCCGTGCCGTCTTCTTCTGCAGGAAACAGTGATGCCAGCCAAGACCAGTGAGCCAAGTATTCGTGCCTTGGCACTCGATCCTCTGCATAACTTCAAGCATGAGCAGATTTCAGTGGCCGAATGGTCTGATGCAAAGGTCATTGTCCGAGCGCTGAGCGCGGGTGACTGGATTGAGTATCGACGTCGTGCATTGGAGTTGGTGACCGAGGCACGCTCAAAGAAGAGTGGGGACGAGGCGTCAACTCAAGAAGCTGCGGCTGATATTTCATCTGCATCGCTCTATGCCTTCGTGCTGGCCCGGACCTTGTTTGCGCCGGCCGGGAAGCGGGTTTTTGCCGACGACGATATAAGCGAAATCACCGAGGCCTTCAGCCCTGTGCATGACAGGCTGGTCTGCAAGGCATTTGAACTGAGCGGCATTGAAGTAGGTGCTGATGCACCTGACCCGGTGGACGCAGCGGGAAACGTCTGACGGAGGAACCGGAGTTGGCATTTTTGCTGACTCTGGCCCTCCGGCTGGGGATGACACTGCATGATCTTCGTGAACGCATGAGCGCAGACGAATTGTTGTTATGGATGGCGTATGACCGGGAGTCACCGTTGGGTGATGTTCGCGGCGATATTCAGGCTTCCATTATTGCTGCGTCGGCTTTTCAGGCGCAGGGGGCCAAGGTGACGGCATTGGATCTGTTGCCGAAGTGGCGAGTGGTGGCAGAGGTGGAACTGGATGAAGATCAGCAAGCTGATCAGGGAGAAGAGCTATTTAAGCGGTATTTGATGGGGAAGGCTGGTTGAATCGCGATCGTAGGCGTGATTTTCGGGCTATGCCTAAGTTTTAGTGACGGTTTGTAGGGTCATTAAGAAAATAAATTGGTGAGAAAATATGCAAAGTACAGATCAAAAGTTTCTTTTTTCACAGAGCGTTGTGTATGAGGCGGTTCTCGGCGTCTTGCCAGAGCTGGGGTTTGATATTGTAAGGGAGGATAAGTACATAGCTCGCATTGAGGCCAAAATCGGAGTGTCAGCATTTTCCTGGGGTGAAAAACTGTCTGTCATTGTAGAAGGCTTAGACGAAAATATGTCAATTTTGCGTATTGAATCTTCGCTGAAAATCAGTATGAATATAGCAGGCAGTCATCGGTATCAGCAGCATTTTTCCAATATAACTTTCGCTTTGGCTAAGCGACTGCATGGAGACTGATATGCCAGGTCTACTTACGGCGAGGCTAGAAATACGATGCTCGTGTTTTTTTGTGGATATTTCAAGGGCTTTGGTTTAGGCGTATTTTTAATATTGGCGCTTGCATGTAATGCTCAAGCCGAAAATAAGCCCCATGAGTCATGTGAGGCTGCGTCATGTTTAGCGAGATCTATTATGAGTGGCAGGCAATCAGGAGTTGAAATGTCCAAGCTGATTAAGTTGATTGGTACATTGTCTGATATTCAGGGTGGCGTTGCTAAGGGTTATGTGGCAATGGCATATAATTATCCGATTGAAGTGATTGCCGAGGTCATGGGCATGCATCATGCTGCTCCTGCTTAAATTCAATAGCCGTGTTGCACTCGGCTTCTGCAACCGCCCTGATAAGGGAGTGAAAAATAAGCAGGATTGCAAAGGTGTATATTGTTAAAGCTTATGAGTTTCCACGTGTTTATGATACGGATATTCGAGAGAATGTGATAACTGAGTTCGGAAATCGTATTTATTCAGGCTGTTATAAAGCGCAAAGTGAAGCTCAGTCATAAGGTGTAGATGTAAATATACTGCTTTGTTTTTCGTGGACGCCTGGTTGCATGAGTCTCGGGAATGTATGTTATCAAATAACTGGTTCGTTGAACGTCAATGTCACGGCGGAAGCCTCGTCTATCCAGTGGGTAGTATATATTTTTTGTAATTCGGATTTTTAGTGCTCGTTGAGTAAATGTTTATGCGCTTTTTTGAAATGGCTGTGCAAAGATTGTTTTTTATTGTGTTGGTGATGATGCTGTTTGTGCACAGTGTTTAGGCGGAAGAAAACATTCGTGCGGCTGAGGTTAATCATGGCGTATGCCGGGATGAGGCGGAGTTGGCAAGCCATATGATGGCTAAGCGACAAAAAAACATACCGTTGATTGAGTTTATGGGGCTCGCAGCAGGTATTGAGGCTGATGCGGAGCGGGGGCTGTTAGAGACTTACATCGAGCAGGCATTTGATACTCCCCTTTATTCGTCCGAAGAAAAAGTTAAGGATGTAGTCGAAGGTTTTGGGCGAGAGATTTATTTAGAATGCCGCTCTGCCCTTAATAAGCGATTTTCTAGGCAGCAAGAGCAACCATCTTTATCGAAGTAAGCCACTGTGTATAAGGTTTGCGTCGAAGCGTGGTCCTATTGATCGGAGAGATATATGTCAGAGAGTAAACTCCGTTCGTTGATCGTCAACGTCACGGCGGGAACCCGTGCCTATCAGCGAGAAATTGAGCGGGTAACCAGTGCCGGGCAGCGCTATCTACGGATTATCAGTGACGGTAATTCGCAAGCAATCGCCAGCTGGCGTTCCCAACAAGCCGCAATCAGTGCGCAGAATGACGCGTTGAGCGCGCTTACTCGCACGGCCGGTCGCTATGCCCAGGCGATGGTGGGTGCATTGGGGGCAACTGATCCTCTGAAGCAGGCGGATGCCTGGAATCAGGTCAATGCGCGGCTCAAGCAGGCATCAATCAGTGCCAGTGATTTGGCCGTCATCCAGCAGCGAGTGTTCGATATCAGCCAAAAAACCGGAACGGTGTTTAGCGATAACGCCAATCTGTTCAGTCAGGCAGCCGGTTCGATGCGTGACTACGGTTTTGCCAGCGCCGATATCCTCAAGCTGACCGAGGCGCTGGTGCTGGGTACTCAGTTGTCCGGTACTGGCGCAAACGAAGCATCGTTGGCCATGGCGCAGTTTTCCAGGGCTATGGCGCATGGCGTACTGAGTGGTGATGACTTCCTGGCAATGGGTGCTGATGGCGCGCGAATCTTGAGCGCCTTGGCGACGGGATTGGGCGTCACCAGTCAAGAGCTTAAGGTCTTGGCCAATGACGGATTGCTCACCGTTGATAAGGTGATGCCCGCTTTGCTCAGCCAACTCGGGACCTTGCAGCAAGAGTTCGCCGCCATGCCGAACTCCATCAGTGGCTCAATGAATGGGCTGGCCAACGCCTTTCAGCGTTGGGTCGGCGATGTCGATGGCGCGACCGGTACCACACAGGCGTTATCGCGGGCTATTGGGTTACTTGCCAACAACATGAACATTCTGGGTAGCGTGACGGCCGGTCTGGCGGTCGGTTATGCCGCCCTCAAATCTGCAGATCGGATCAAGACGATCTATGCGGAAGTAGTCGCGATACGTGCCGCACAGGCTGCGGAGATTGCACGCACTCGCGCACAACTCGATGCCACCACCATGGCTGCCCGGCACGCAGCTGCCGAGGTCGCAACGGCTCAGGCTCAGGTCCAGGCGACGCGGTTTACCGATTTGCATGCTGCTGCCCTTAGTCGTTTGCGTCTCGCGCGGTTGGCTGATGTTCAGGCAACACGTGCTCAGGCCGAAGCCCAGGCCGCCAGTACGGCAACCGGTTCGCTGGCCATGCGTGCAGGTGCCGGTTTGCTGGGAGTGCTCGGTGGGCCCGTAGGATTGGCGGTCACGCTCGGAACGGTTGCGGCCGGCTATCTGCTCCTCAGTGACAATAGCGATACGGCTCGTCAGTCAATGGTCGATATGAAACGGCCGGTCAGCGAGTTGAGCGAGGAATTTTCCAAGCTGGGTAAAGCCCAGCTACGTTACCTGCTCGACAATGCCATGGAACAAAAGCTTCAAGCGTTGGCAACCGCCCAACAGGCGCTTCGCAGCATCCGTTCAATGGGTACGACAAGTGGCAAGTTAGGGGGCTTCGATCAAGAAAATCCATATGAACGCCAGCCAGCAATTGTTGAGTTTGATCGTAGTCTTGCCGATGGCAAAGGTATTGACCTCGTAGCTCAACAGTTCATCGTAGATACTGGAGCAACGGGAAAAAGAGCCCAAGAAATTAATAAATCCGCTGCAATCTACGATGAGTCGATGAAAGTCGCTGGTTCTCATGGGCAAAATGCGCAGTTATTACAAGGACTGTTGAATGACTCATCAACGGTGGTCACCAGCCCGACCCCAAACAAAACACCCGCGTCTATCCCACAATCAGCCCAAGACCACCTGAGGCAAGTCCAACAGATAAACACCGCCTACAACCAAGCCCTCTCCAGCCTCACCCAACAAGTCGATCTTTACAGCGAAACCACCGAACTGGGCCGTTTGCGTTACCAGCTCAATCATGGCGAACTCGCCAATCTGTCTGACCAAAACAAAACCGCTCTGGAACGCAAGGCCATCGAACTGGATGCGCTCAATGCACGCAAGGCCTACGACGGCCTGATGGGCAATTTGCAAACCCAAGAACAAGGCTTGTTGGCGACGACCAAAGAGCGACTGAAAGTCCTGGAAGCTGCCAATGATGCCGGCAGGTTGAGCGGCGATGAATATCGGGCGGGTGCCGAGGCTATTTCCAAATCCACCGTAGCTGAAGCGCCGACATTTAGTGGTCCGGGTTCGCTATTGAGTGGACCGATGAGTGACCTTGTAAAGTCGGCGCAAGCCGAGGCCGAATTGAAGGCCTGGCACGATAAGCAGCTGGCGATGCAGGCCCAGTTGCATGCAGAAGGTCTCACTGGCGAGCAGGAGTATCAGGACCGGATTTTCGATATCAACCAGACCAATCAGCAGCAGCTCGAGGATATTCAGGGAGCATACAAGGTTGCCATGCTTGGCACCTTCAGCGAGCTGTCTGGGAGTGCGGCGGATATGGTGGGCAAGATCGCGGGCGAGCAATCCGGTGCCTACAAGGTTTTGTTCCTTGCGCAAAAAGCTTTCGCTGTTGCCTCGATCATCATGAACGCGCAAATAGCCGCCTCTAAAGCACCTACCGAGATGACCTTTGTGGCGGGCATTTCGATGAGCGCTGCGATACTTGCTGCTGGCTATGCCAATGCCGGGATGGTTGCAGGCATGACATTGGCCGGTATGGCCCACGACGGCATCGACTACATACCGCGAGAAGGCACCTGGCTGTTGCAACAGGGTGAGCGTGTTGTCGATGGGCGCACCAATCAGGACCTTAAACAATTTCTCAGCAATACCCCTGAAGCCGCCAACCAGAGCCAATCCGCGCCGCAGATCCATATCACCATCAATGGTGATGGCTCTGCCGGTGCCGCCGATTCAGCCCAAGGCTACGAAGCCATGGGGCAGGCGTTGCTGGCGACGGTTCGCGCCGAGATGCCCAAAGTTGCACGCGGCGTGATCATCAGTGAAAAGGGACAGAACGGTTTGCTTGACCCGAGTAACAGGAGGGCAGGCTGATGGCCGAAGTATTCACTTGGTCGCCACGGATCAATTCCAGTGGGGACACTCAACCCAATGTGCTCACTTCGCAATTTGGCAATGGCTATAGCCAGCGTTTGTCGGTGGGCATCAATAACCTCGTGGCCACGTGGTCGGTGTCGTTCACCGGCACCGAAGCCTATTTGCAGCCAATTCAGGACTTCTTCATTCGCCACAAGGGGGCACAGCATTTTCTGTGGACGCCGCCCTTGGCCGCGCAAGGGGTTTTTATCACTGCGGGTGGCTGGCAGTTGCAGCCTCACGGGGCGATGAAGTTCACCCTGACCACCACCTTTCAGCAAGTCTTCAATCCGCAGGCTGAATCATGATTACTGCCGATGACCAAAAGCTTGAGCCCGGTGCACTGATTCAGTTGATCGAACTGGAAGGCGAATCGCGGGGCATGGGTACTTTGCGTTATCACGCCCATCAACAGCCTGAGCCGATTATCTGGAAGGGCCAGCGTTATGAGCCACGTCCCTTTGAAACCGCTGGCTTTGGCCGTGGCGTCGAGGGTAATACCTCCACGCCGATGCTCAAGATCAGCAACCTCGACGGCCTGATCACCGCGTTATGCGTGCAGTTTCAGCACCTGTGCGGGATTCGTCTGACCGTGCGCCAGACCTACGCCAAGTACCTGGATGCCACCAACTTCCCTGGCGGCAACCCGGATGCCAGTACCCAGGAGCGGGTCGACATTTCCTATATCAATCAGCCCACCAGTATCAGTCGGGTCGAGGTGACCTTTGCGCTTGCGCCACCCACTGCCGTAAAGGGCCAGAAGTTGCCCGCCGGGCAGATCATGAACCGTTGTGAATGGTGCCTATGGGGCGAGTATCGCGGCGCTGACTGTAACTACACCGGCAACCGGATGTTCGACGCCGATGGCAAGCCGGTGGACAACCCGGCGCTGGACCGTTGCGGCGGGCGTATTAGTGATTGCGAAAAGCGCTTTGGCAAAGGTAATCCGCTGCCGTTCGGCGGTGCTCCTGGCGCGTCGATGATTTGAGAAAAGACATGAATAAAACAGTGTTGAAACAGATTCAGCACCACGCGGCCGAGCAATATCCGAAGGAGTGCTGCGGCGTGGTCATCAAGGAAAACGGACGTCAGCAGTACGTGCCTTGTCGCAACGACGCGCTGACGCCGAGTGAGCATTTCATTATCAATCCACAGGACAAGACGGCCGCCGAAGATCGGGGCGAGGTCATTGCGATTGCGCACAGCCATCCCGATGTGTTGCCGCAGCCAAGCATGGCCGACCGGGTCAGTTGCGAGTTGCACGAACTGCCTTGGTACATCGTCAGTTGGCCCTCCGGCGCCCATGTCGAGTTTGCGCCCAGTGGTTATCAGGCTCCGTTGATGGGTCGTGAATTTGCCCACGGTCTGCTCGATTGCTATGCCTTGTGCCGCGACTTTTACTGGCGCGAGTGGGGCCTGGAACTGCCCAATTTTCCACGGCGGGACGGCTGGTGGAAAACCGGCGAGAGCCTGTATGAGCGCTATTACCAGGAGGCCGGTTTTTATCCGGTTAGTGATCTGCGCCGGGGTGACATCCTGGTGATGCAAATCGATGCCACTGCGCCCAATCATGCGGGGGTCTATCTGGATGATGGGCGTCTCGACAGCGAGCCGGGTCTGCACCCGGTGCCGGGTACGTTTCTGCACCATCGCTATAACAAACCTTCCAGCCGGGACGTTTATGGCGGCATGTGGGCCGATTGCACGCGATTGATCCTGCGGCATAAGCATGCCCCGGAGGTGCGCTGATGGCTGTCTTTGTCAGTGATATCCCGCCAGTGGTCGAGATTCGCTTGTATGGCGTGCTGGGTTCGCGCTTTGGCCGTCTGCATCGGCTGGCCGTTCGCTCAGGGGCCGAGGCGGTGTATGCCTTGTGCGTGCTGGTGCCGGGCTTCCGGCGTTTTTTACGACTGTCCGAAGAGCGTGGCCTGGAGTTCGCCGTGTTTCGTGGAAGGCAGAACGTCCCCGAAGACGAATTGAATATGCGCTGCGACAGTTCTGAGCCGATTCGTATCGCGCCGATTGTCGTGGGCAGCAAATCAGGTGGCCTGTTTTCCACCATCGCAGGATTGGCGTTGATCGTTGCGTCTTATTGGTTAGGCGCCGCGGCTCTCTCTATTGGAGTGGGACTGCTGGTCGGCGGCGTCGCCATGATGATGTCGCCCTCTCCCGCCAGCCTGCTCAACAAGGAAGAGGAGGGCAATAAATCCTCGTACGCCTTCGGCGGTGCGGTCACCACCACGGCCCAGGGTCGCTGCAAGCCGTTGCTCTACGGCGAGCGTGACATCGGCGGTGCCCTCGGTTCAGCCGGGATCTACGCCGAAGATCAGCAGTAAGGATTAAGCATGAACAAACTATCTATTGAGCCTATGACTGAACGTCAGCGCGTTTTAGGGTCGAAGGGTGGCCAGAAGAAGCCCTATCAGCCCTATAAGGCACCGGACAGCGCCCTGTCCATCGCCACTGCCAAGCTCCTGTATTTTCTCAGTGAAGGCCCGATTGTCGGCCCGGTCGAGGGCTTGCGCTCGGTGATGCTCGACGGAACACCGATGATTTCGCCCGACGGCAGCGAAAACTTCCCTGGCAGTCGCTGGGATTTTCGTCCCGGCTCGGTCGATCAAGAGCATATGCCCGGTTTCCCGGCAGTAGAGAATGAGATCACTAAAGGCTTTCCGGTCGAGCTCAAATCGGACAGCCCCTGGACCCGCGCCATTAATGACCCGCAACTGTCGGCGGTGCGCATTCGCTTGTCGTGGCCGCAGATCTGGGAGTTGCGTAGCAACGGCGATCAGATTGGCTATCGGATTGATTACGCCATCGATTTGTCGGTGGATGGCGGCAGCTTCCTGCCGTACTTGAACGCGACCCTCAATGACAAGGGCACCAGCGAGTATGAGCGCAGCCATCGTATCGATTTGCCTGCCGGTTTCAGCAATGCTCTGGTGCGCGTACGCCGCCTGACCCCGAACCGCAACGACAGCAGCTTTGCCGATGCCATGCGGGTCAAGGGGCTTACCGAGGTTATCGACGCCAAGCTGCGCTATCCGAATCTGGCGGTTGGTGCTTTGCAGTTCGATGCCTCGCAATTCCAGAACATCCCCAAGTTCAGCGTGCGTGCCCGAGGGCGAATCATTCGCGTGCCGAGTAATTACGATCCCGAGAGTCGCATTTACGTCGGTAACTGGGATGGCACGTTCAAACAGGCTTATTCCAACAACCCGGCCTGGGTTTGGTATGACCTGGTGCTGCATCGACGCTACGGTTTGGGCCGGCGAATTACCGCCGATATGGTTGATCGCTGGACCCTGTATGAAATCGGTCGCTACTGCGATGTCCTGGTGCCCGACGGCAAGGGCGGGACCGAGCCGCGCATGACCACCAATGTCTACATACAAGACCAGATCGAGGGCTACGCGCTGCTGTCGGATATGGCCAGCGTATTCCACGGCAGCAGCTGCTGGAACGGCGCCACGGTGACGATGGTCGCTGATATTCCCGGCAGCGAAGATGGCTATGTGTTCACTCGTTCCAATGTCATCGGTGAGTTTGAATACAGCGCAGCCGCCTGGCCTGATCGCCATACCCGCGCCAAAGTCTCGTGGGACAACCCGGCTAACGACTTCAAGACGGAACAGGCGGCGGTGACCAACGACGAGTTGATAGGCATCCTCGGTCACCGCCAGATGGACGTGTCGGCGTTTGGCTGCACATCCGAAGGTCAGGCCATGCGTCACGGGCTTTGGGCGCTGAAGTCCGAGCAGTATGAGAGCTGGTCGGTGTCCTTCACTACCGGTATGGAAGGCAGAAATATCGAGCCTGGGCAGATCATCTGCGTGGCCGACGAGCTGTTTTCCGGACGACCGAATGGTGGTCGCATCGCTGCCGCGACTACACGGGTCATCACCCTGGATATGGATGCCCCGGTCAAACCCGAGGATCGTCTGATTCTCAACTTGCCCAGCGGTAGGCCCGAAGGGCGCATCGTTAAATCCGTGGACGGGCGTAAGGTCACCGTCATGGCCGCGTATTCCGAGCTGCCCGAAGCCGAGTGCGGTTGGTCGGTGGAAAGCGCCGATTTGGCAGTGATGCGCTATCGGGTACAGACCATCGAGCCCAAGGGTATGCACCAGTTCAGCATCGCCGCCGTGCAGCACGAACCGAAAAAATACGACGCCATTGATAACGGCGCGCGGATCGAACCGCAGCCGATCACGATCATTCCGCCGGGTGTGATGCCTGTGCCCACCGGCATCGCCATCACCTCGCGTAATGTGATTTCCCAAGGCATTGCCGTCACTACCCTGCGCATCAGTTGGGCGGCGGCAGAAGGTGCAGTCGCCTACAGCGTTGAGTGGCGCAAGGACAGTGGTAACTGGATTCGTCTGCCGCGCACCGGGGCTTTGGGTGTCGAAGTCGAAAACATCTATGCCGGGCGCTACGTGGCGCGGGTCAGCGCGATCAATGCCATGGATGTGGCGTCGATCTGGGGCAGCAGTCCTGAGGTCGTACTGGCGGGCAAAACTACACCTCCACCCGTGGTCTCGTTTTTGCGGACCAACAGCAAGGTCTATGGGGTCAATCTGGAGTGGGCTTTCCCGCCCGGCGCCGAAGATACCCAGCGCACCGAGATCTGGCAGAGCCCGACACCCAGCCGGGACGACGCGAAAAAGCTTGGCGATTTCGCCTACCCCCAAGCTCGACATGCCATCGATGGCTTGATGGCCGGTGCCCGGTTTTTCTACTGGGCACGGCTGGTGGATCGCACCGGCAACGTCGGCGACTGGTATCCGCAAGGTAATGGCGTCGACGGGCAACCCAGCTCGGATCAGAGCGACTATGCCAAGTACTTCGCCGGTCAGATTGGTGAGTCGGCGTTAGGCCAGCATCTTAATGGCCGTATTGATCTCATTGATGGCCCGACCAACATGCCGGGTTCTGTGAACAGCCGTTTGCAGGTGGTTAAGGGGGAGGTCGAGGCTATCTCCGAGCGGATCGAAGGCGTAGCTGCGCAAACCGTTCCGCCACTGGCGGGGGATGAAGGTGGCAATGCCGGAGATGCCAGCCGCTTTGTCGGAGTCTGGTCTGAACAGTCGGCTCGTATCGAAGACGGTATCGCCACCGGCAAGCGCATTGACAGCGTGCAAGTCAACGTCAGCGAAACCAGTGCGGCGGTGCAGCAAGTCAGCCAGTCGGTGGTCGATCTGCAAGGCAAGGCCTCGGCGATGTGGTCGGTGAAGCTGCAACTGAACCAGAACGGCCAGTATGTCGCGGCGGGGATAGGTTTAGGCATCGGGAATACTGCTGCGGGTTTGCAGAGCCAATTCCTTATCAGTGCCGATCGCTTCGCGGTAGTCAGTAACGCCAGTGGTGGTGCGACTACTGCGCCGTTTGTTGTTCAGAACGGGCAAACATTTATCAGCCAGGCGCTGATTGGGACCGGCTGGATTACCAACGCCATGATTGGCGGGTATATCCAGTCCGATGACTATCAGGCTGGCCTGAGAGGGTGGCGCCTCGATAAGGCAGGAACCATGGAACTCAACGGCAGCAATGGTCGCGGCCGTATGAAAATCACCCATACCTCAGTCCAGTTGTTCCACCCGAACGGGGTGCTGGGCATTAACCTGAGTTTGTAAGCATGACGGGACTCACAATCAGCGATTCCGCCGGCAGGACCATGGTCGATATGACCATGAAAATCAGTCAGAACATGGGCAGCGTAGATACCTACGGCGCAAATGGTGCGATTGGCATTCCTGCCCCGCCACCGGGAAAAGTTGCCTATTTCATCGTTGTTTCGCTCGTCGACTTACAGCGCGAAAAGGGCAAGAAACCGGGTGTCACTTTATCTGGTAACAGTCTCTCTTGGGCGTATTCCTATGCTACTAATGGCTGGGGGTATTTCTCGGCTAACTGTCGTATCTATTATGGGTATTACTGATGTCGTCTTTGATCGTAACTAAAGACTCGGGCGAGTTGTTATTCGATACCAATCGAATTTGTTATGGGTTGGTTAAAAGCGCCCATTTGATTGCAGGGGAGACTTGGCCGCGAAAGTATCTCAGGGGGACGAGCAGCGATCCTGATAAGCCAAGTAGCTATGTCGATTCATTTCGCGCAGGCGATCAGATGTTTTCCATCGGAGTATCCAATGCCCGTTCTCCCATCGTATTCATCGTGGGTAAAGGATGTCTCCAGGGAATGTGGCGCCGGGACGATTACGTAGCCTTTCTATACAGCGCTGCGAGCACGTCGACCAAGGCCTATGTATTCGATCTGATGGCGGACAACTTACCGGGCTCGCCTTTTCTGAAGACTTATAACGAGCAGGGCGTCTGTACTTTCAATTCGCTTCAGCCGCCCCTGAATATCGAGGCAGCCATACAGGCGCCAGGTCCAAGTGGACATGATCGGTTCGGCAGGTATACCTCGCCTTATGCTGGCGGTGGATGGGAAGTAATTCGCCATCAACAGGCTCATCTCGATCCGCAAGCACACTTCGTCACGAATGTCGCCTTAGCCGCTGGAGTCGAATATGCGGCATGCCTGCCGTGGTCGAGGAGCTGTATGGGGTATTGGCCTGACACGCTTACGGGCGCGAGTTTTGTCGCTGTGGGTATGTCGGAAGGTGCCTATGGGCGTATGGGCGGTATCAGTTTTATTTTTGGTCCAGCGGGTGCGACGACACAGACCAACGGATCTACCTATATGAGCCTTTCAGGTTCGGTAAACAGGCTACCTACTGATCGACTCCCTCAGGCACTAGTAGTGAGAACGACAAACCTTCCCTTTCCTTATAACTAAACCAGAAATATCTTATGATCCGTCTCGGCGGACTTGTTTTTGATGGAGAAAACATGACACAAAAAATCATAAATTTAGGCCAGCTACCCAACGGTACTGGCGGCGATACCAACCGCAGTGCCAATGTTAAGTGTAATGAAAATTTTACTGAGCTATATGGGAAGATGGCGGAGAAGGGGGCCAATAAGGATATTACGGCTTTGTCTGGCTTAACCTCTGCGCTGAGTATTTCCCAAGGCGGCACCGGCGCCAAGACTGCCGCTGATGCGTGCCGCAATATTGAAGCTGTGGGGTTAGGTCTTAATAATAGATCCTTTGCTACAAGGCTTAGTAATGATCAAATGCCAACATTTACTGAGATAACTAAAAGCGGTATGGATAACTCTGGTCCCTTGGCGATTTCAAATGACGGTAATAAAGAAGGATCAAGTGTTATTACTTTTCATCGCGTCAGGCAGTTTGCTTGTCATTTTGGGCTGGATACTGATAATCAGCTAAAAGTTGGTGGCCATTCAATGGGGCCTAAAGGATATCGTATCTATCACGAAGGCAATACTTGGCGTTCTTCTGACGGTACCTTAAAGGCGATTTGATCATGGCGAACGCAGCAATCAACATACTGAGCGATGGCTCGATC
>Ga0302262_10000766_pt1 | contig 13574 bp, 11 predicted proteins | sample II_Fen_E3_4_FD_194557 | JGI IMG/M metagenome (GOLD analysis project Ga0302262, IMG submission 194557) | Peat permafrost microbial communities from Stordalen Mire near Abisko, Sweden - II_Fen_E3_4 | ecosystem: Environmental > Terrestrial > Soil > Wetlands > Permafrost | place: Sweden: Abisko...
AGCGCCACCGAGCCCCTGCGCGCAGTTGCACTGGCCTCGACGTAGCGGCAAAGACGCTTGGGCCTATTGGCAGACCGAGCCGGGTGTCTGGGTCAACCGCTGGCGCGAACCCTGTGTGGACGAGGCGCTGATGCTGCAATTCAGGACATTGCCTGTCGATGTGTACAAGGTTGAGGTCGACGATCAGATGGTGGCGATGTACTGGGGGGAGCGCGGCGATTCGCAAGTGTTGCAACATATTGCGCTGGTGCTGAAAGCGTTGGCGTAGGCACGTTGTCAAATCCCGGGCATTAAAAAGCCCGATAACAACATCGGGCTGGGGTTGGCCAGGCAGGCCGATAATTCTGTAGGCGTTCCAAGAGGGGAGGCGATGCAATGTCGCCTGGACCCATCTCTGAAGCAGTGCGCTGAATGTAGACCTTCTGCTCTGTTTTGTCGCGTATCGCGGCATAAATTTTCGGTGATGTTCTTCGACGGTGCAAAAAGCCGTGCGAACTTTGCCCGACACTTTTCATTGCCGACTCGCCTGAAAGCCCTGTCTGCCCGAGGCGAGGCGAGCTTATTACCTTGAGTGATGCTGTGGCATATGCCGCGATTTATGGCTGTTATGCCGAATTGACAATTCTGCGATTTTGGCTGATGGTGTGCGTACCCAAATCAAACGGGCGTATGAATTGAGCGTTTGGCTGTCAGACGGCTCTTACAGAACCCGGTACCACGTCAGCGGGTGTGCCTGGTGTCGACAGATACCAGCGTTCGACGTGCATTGTTCAGCTTCCATATCGTGGAGATCAGTTGATGATTTACGAAGGTAAAGCCATCACGGTTAAGGCTCTTGAAAGTGGCATCGTCGAATTGAATTTCGACCTCAAGGGTGAGTCCGTCAACAAGTTCAACCGCCTCACCCTCACCGACCTGCGCCAGGCTATCGATGCCATCAAGGCTGATGGTTCGATCAAAGGTGTGATTGTGACCAGCGGCAAGGACGTATTTATCGTCGGTGCCGACATCACTGAGTTCGTCGACAGCTTCAAGTTGCCGGATGCCGAGCTGGTCGCGGGCAACCTTGAAGCCAACAAGATTTTCAGCGACTTTGAAGACCTTGGCGTGCCGACCCTTGCCGCGATCAATGGCGTCGCCCTGGGTGGCGGTCTGGAAATGTGCCTGGCGGCGGACTTCCGCGTCATGTCCAGCACGGCCAAGATAGGTCTGCCTGAAGTCAAACTGGGTATCTACCCAGGCTTCGGCGGTACTGTGCGCCTGCCGCGTCTGATCGGTGCCGACAATGCCATCGAGTGGATTGCCTCTGGCAAGGAAAACCGTGCCGAAGACGCGCTCAAGACCGGTGCCGTGGATGCCGTAGTCGCTCCAGAGAAGCTGCGTGATGCGGCGCTGGACCTGATCAAACGTGCTATTTCCGGTGAGTTCGATTTCAAGGCCAAGCGCCAGCCGAAGCTCGACAAGCTCAAGCTCAACGCTATCGAACAAATGATGGCCTTTGAAACCGCCAAGGGTTTCGTGGCCGGCCAGGCCGGGCCGAACTATCCGGCGCCGGTCGAAGCGATCAAGACCATCCAGAAAGCCGCCAACTTCGGTCGTGACAAGGCCCTGGAAATCGAAGCCGCCGGTTTCGTGAAAATGGCCAAGACCTCGGTTGCCCAGAGCCTGATCGGCCTGTTCCTGAATGATCAGGAACTGAAAAAGAAAGCCAAGGGCTACGACGAAGTTGCCAAGCCCGTGAAACAGGCCGCCGTGCTCGGCGCCGGGATCATGGGCGGCGGCATCGCCTATCAGTCGGCTGTCAAAGGCACGCCGATTCTGATGAAGGATATCCGCGAAGACGCCATCCAGCTGGGCTTGAACGAAGCCGCCAAACTGTTGGGCAACCGTGTCGAGAAAGGTCGCCTGACCCCCGCGAAGATGGCTGAAGCCCTTAACGCCATTCGTCCGACCCTGTCCTATGGCGATTTTGGCAATGTCGACCTGGTGGTTGAAGCCGTGGTCGAGAACCCCAAGGTCAAGCAGGCTGTATTGGCTGAAGTTGAAGCTCAGGTCGGTGAACACACCATCCTCGCTTCCAATACGTCGACCATCTCCATCAGCCTGTTGGCCAAAGCCCTGAAGCGCCCGGAAAACTTCGTCGGCATGCACTTCTTCAACCCGGTACACATGATGCCGCTGGTGGAAGTCATTCGTGGCGAGAAGTCCAGCGAAGAAGCCATTGCCACCACCGTCGCCTACGCCAAGAAAATGGGCAAGAACCCGATTGTGGTCAATGACTGCCCGGGCTTCCTGGTCAATCGCGTGCTGTTCCCGTACTTCGGCGGTTTCGCCAAGCTGGTCAGCGCCGGTGTCGACTTCGTACGCATCGACAAGGTCATGGAAAAATTTGGCTGGCCGATGGGCCCTGCCTACCTGATGGACGTGGTCGGCATCGACACCGGCCACCATGGTCGTGACGTGATGGCAGAAGGCTTCCCGGACCGCATGAAAGACGACCGTCGCTCGGCTGTGGACGTGCTCTACGAAGCCAAGCGCCTGGGCCAGAAGAACGGCAAGGGCTTCTATGCCTACGAAACGGACAAGAAGGGCAAGCCGAGGAAGGTCGCCGATGCGGCCGTGCTCGAAGTGCTCAAGCCGATCATCTACGAGCAGCGTGAAGTCACTGATGACGACATCATCAACTGGCTGATGATCCCGCTGTGCCTGGAAGTCGTGCGCTGCCTGGAAGACGGCATCGTCGAAACCGCCGCCGAAGCCGACATGGGCTTGATCTACGGCATCGGCTTCCCTCCATTCCGTGGTGGTGCGCTGCGCTACATCGATTCCATCGGCGTTGCTGAGTTCGTTGCCCTGGCTGACCAATACGCTGATTTGGGCGCGTTGTACCACCCCACCGCGAAGCTGCGCGAGATGGCCAAGAATGGCCAGAGCTTCTTCGGTTAAGCGTCCTTGAGGAGTAAATTTTTATGAGCTTGAATCCAAGAGACGTCGTGATTGTCGACTTCGGTCGCACTCCGATGGGCCGCTCCAAAGGTGGCATGCATCGCAATACCCGCGCAGAAGATATGTCGGCGCACCTGATCAGCAAGCTGCTGGAGCGCAACAGCAAGGTCGATCCGGCCGAAGTTGAAGACGTGATCTGGGGCTGCGTCAACCAGACCCTGGAGCAGGGTTGGAACATCGCGCGCATGGCCTCGCTGCTGACGCAGATCCCGCACACCTCGGCGGCGCAGACGGTCAGCCGCCTGTGCGGTTCGTCGATGAGCGCGTTGCACACCGCCGCCCAGGCAATCATGACCGGCAACGGCGATGTGTTCGTGATCGGCGGCGTCGAGCACATGGGCCATGTCGGCATGATGCACGGTGTCGATCCGAACCCGCACATGTCGCTGTATGCCGCCAAGGCGTCGGGCATGATGGGTCTGACCGCAGAAATGCTTGGCAAAATGCACGGCATTACCCGTGAACAACAGGACGCCTTTGGCGTGCGTTCGCACCAGTTGGCCTACAAGGCCACGGTCGAAGGCAAGTTCAAGGACGAGATCATCCCGATGCAGGGTTACGACGAGAACGGCTTCCTCAAGGTCTTTGACTACGACGAAACCATTCGCCCGGAAACCACCCTGGAAAGCCTTGCGGCGTTGAAGCCTGCCTTCAACCCGAAAGGCGGCACCGTGACAGCCGGTACGTCTTCGCAGATTACTGATGGTGCCTCGTGCATGATCGTGATGTCGGCGCAGCGTGCCCAGGACCTGGGTATCCAGCCGATGGCGGTCATCCGTTCCATGGCCGTGGCCGGTGTTGACCCGGCAATCATGGGCTATGGCCCGGTCCCTGCGACGCAGAAAGCCCTGAAGCGGGCCGGCCTGAGTATTGCCGATATCGACTTCTTCGAGCTCAACGAAGCCTTCGCTGCACAAGCGCTGCCTGTGCTGAAAGATTTGAAAGTGCTCGACAAGATGAACGAGAAGGTTAACCTGCACGGCGGCGCCATTGCCCTGGGTCACCCGTTCGGTTGCTCCGGTGCCCGGATTTCGGGCACTTTGCTCAATGTCATGAAGCAGAATGGCGGCAACCTCGGGGTTGCAACCATGTGCATTGGCTTGGGCCAAGGCATCTCCACGGTCTTCGAGCGGGTCTGATTCGTTCGAGTGACACAAGCCGGGGCCAGGTGCCCCGGCTTTTGCGTTCTTACAAAAGTATTTTGAAAAAGTTTTTCCATCTGTTTCGCGAGGACCGCAACATGACGTTACAGCCAGGTCTCTACCGCCATTACAAAGGCCCCGAGTACCGCGTATTCAGCGTTGCCCGGCACTCCGAGACAGAAGAGGAAGTGGTTTTCTATCAAGCCCTGTATGGTGATTACGGCTTGTGGGTGCGCCCCTTGAGCATGTTTCTGGAGTCGGTCGAGGTTGACGGCGAACACGTGCCGCGCTTTGCTTTGGTCCAGGCCGAACCAAGCCTCTTTTCCCGGCCCTGAGGCGGGATCGCACAACAGGCTGTGCTTGACCTCACCTTGTAGCCACTATATATAGCGGGGCCTCGACGTATGGCTCCAACCGTCATTCATTTCTAGATTCAGGAATTTTCTGATCCATGGGCAAATCGCTGGTCATTGTGGAATCCCCGGCTAAGGCCAAGACCATCAACAAGTATTTGGGTAACCAGTACGTGGTGAAGTCGAGTATCGGCCATATCCGAGACCTGCCCACCAGCGGTTCGGCCAGTGCCGCCAAAGACCCTGCTGCCAAGCGCGGCAAGGCCGCCGTGGGTGAAGGTCCGGTACTGACGCCCAAGGAGAAGGCTGCCAAGCAGTTGGTCTCGCGCATGGGGGTCGATCCCGAGCATGGCTGGAAAGCCAAGTACGAGATCCTTCCCGGCAAGGAGAAGGTGATCGAAGAGCTGCGCCGGCTCGCCAAGGATGCTGACACCATCTATCTCGCAACGGACTTGGATCGCGAGGGGGAAGCCATTGCCTGGCACCTGCGCGAAGCCATTGGTGGCGATGACAGCCGCTACAAGCGCGTGGTGTTCAACGAAATCACCAAGAAAGCCATTCAGGAAGCGTTCTCCAAGCCCGGCGAGCTGGATATTGATCGGGTCAACGCCCAGCAGGCACGGCGGTTCCTCGACCGCGTCGTCGGCTACATGGTCTCGCCGCTGCTCTGGCAGAAGATTGCCCGTGGCCTGTCCGCCGGTCGCGTGCAATCGGTTGCAGTGAAACTGGTGGTGGAGCGTGAGCGCGAGATTCGCGCGTTCAATCCTGAAGAGTACTGGGAAGTCCACGCCGACCTGGGCACCGCCAAGGGCGCCAACGTGCGTTTCGAGGTTGCTCGCGAGAACGGCGAGGCCTTCAAGCCGCTGAACGAAGCCCAGGCCATGGCTGCGCTGGAGAAGCTCAAGGCCTCCAGCTACGACATCGCCAAGCGTGAAGACAAACCCACCAGCAGCAAGCCCTCGGCGCCGTTCATCACCTCGACGTTGCAACAGGCGGCGAGCAATCGTCTGGGCTTCGGTGTGAAGAAAACCATGATGATGGCTCAGCGCTTGTATGAAGCGGGCTACATCACTTACATGCGTACCGACTCGACCAATCTCTCCGTTGATGCCGTGAGCATGGCGCGGGACTACATCGAGAGCGAGTTCGGCAAGAAGTACCTGCCGGAAGCGCCAAACGTCTATAGCAGCAAGGAAGGCGCCCAGGAGGCGCACGAAGCGATTCGTCCATCCGACGTCAATACCCACCCGAGCAAGCTGACGGGCATGGAGCGCGACGCGGAGCGCCTTTACGAGTTGATCTGGCGCCAGTTCGTGGCCTGCCAAATGCCACCGGCGCAATACCTGTCGACCACCGTCAGTGTCGCGGCAGGGACCTTCGAGCTGCGCGCCAAGGGCCGTATCCTCAAGTTCGACGGTTATACCAAGGTCCTGCCGCAGATGACCAAGCCGGGCGACGATGACGTCCTGCCTGACATGGCGCAGGGCGACAACCTGAAACTGATCAAGCTCGATCCGAGCCAGCACTTCACCAAGCCGCCTGCGCGTTACTCCGAGGCAAGCCTGGTCAAGGAGATGGAAAAGCGTGGTATCGGCCGTCCGTCGACCTACGCAGCAATCATTTCGACGATCCAGGACCGCGGCTACGTGGCCTTGCACAATCGCCGGTTCTATTCGGAAAAGATGGGCGACATCGTCACCGAGCGCTTGTCCGAGAGCTTCTCCAACCTGATGGACTACGGCTTTACCGCCGGCATGGAAGAGAATCTCGATGACGTGGCCCAAGGGCAGCGCGACTGGAAGAACGTACTCGACGAGTTCTACGGCGACTTCAAGAAGAAGCTCGAAGTAGCCGAGGCACCGGACAGCGGCATGCGTGCCAACCAGCCAGTGATGACCGATATTCCCTGCAAGGTCTGCGGCCGTCCGATGCAGATTCGTACCGCCTCGACCGGGGTATTCCTCGGTTGCTCGGGTTACAGCCTGCCACCCAAGGAGCGCTGCAAGGCAACGGTCAACCTCACCCCTGGCGACGAGATTGCCGAGGATGATGAAGGTGAGTCCGAGTCTCGCGTGCTGCGTGGCAAGCACCGTTGCCCGATCTGCAGCACGGCGATGGACGCCTATCTGCTGGACGAGAAGCACAAGCTGCACATTTGCGGCAACAACCCGGATTGCTCGGGTTATGAAGTCGAAGAAGGCACTTACCGGATCAAGGGTTATGAAGGCCCGAGCGTCGAATGCGACAAGTGTGGTGGCGAGATGCAGCTCAAGACTGGCCGTTTCGGCAAGTTCTTCGGCTGCACCAACTGCAAGAACACTCGCAAACTGCTGAAAAGTGGCGAGGCGGCGCCGCCGAAGATGGATCCGGTGAAGATGCCGGAGCTCAAGTGCGAGAAGGTCGACGATACCTATATCCTGCGCGATGGCGCCTCGGGTCTGTTCCTGGCCGCCAGCCAGTTTCCGAAAAACCGCGAGACCCGTGCGCCGCTGGTCCTTGAAATTGTCCCGCACAAGGCCGAGATCGATCCGAAGTATCACTTCCTCTGCGACGCGCCGCAGAAGGATCCTGACGGTCGTGCGGCGGTGATTCGCTACAGCCGCAAGAGCAAGGAGCAGTATGTGCAGACCGAAGTCGAAGGTAAGCCAACCGGCTGGCGCGCGTTCTTCGACGGCAAGGCCTGGCAGGTTGAAGACAAGCGTTGATCGCTGACCTGTTCAGTGGCTGAATAGACCCTCGGCGTACGTGGTACGCCGAGGGTTTTTTATTTAAAGGGGGGACTCGCTCCCTATCTTATTGAGGCTGCCACCATGGCCAACGAACTCTATACCCGCACCAATCAGAAAATTTATTTTGCCGGGCTGTCACTGGAAGCTCTGGGCAAGGCTCAGGAGGGGCGAGCGATCAATTCCCAGGCATTGTTGCAGGCCGAGCGCGAATCGGCCCTGTTTCACTTGTACGGTGCCTTGCTCGGCTTGTGCCATGAGATTGCCGGCTTCTACCGCCTGCCCCAGGCGAATTCGGCGCGGGCTGAAGATTTGCTGACCCAGGAAGTGTTGGACGCGGTGGCCATTCCTGAAATGGCCGAACTGATCGAGCTGGCCCGGCAGCCAGAAACCTGGCTGGCCCGGTTACTGGCATCGTATCGCGCGCTGTTTCTGCCGCCGAGCGCGCCGAAGAAGGCGAAAGGGGATGTCACCCAGCCGCTGATCGTCGCCGTGAACCTGGATGATGAGCCAGAGGCGGAGTTGACCCGCGAGGAACTGGAAAGTTGGCGTCAGCAGCTCAAAAGCCTGGCGATACGCTTTCGCGAAGGGCTGAGTGAGTGCTGATATACGATGACTGACGGGGTACGGTCCGCGTCGATGAGCTGCTACAATGCGCGCCTTTCGCGGAGAACTGTCCTGATGCCAACCTCTTTTCTTGAAATTGTCGAATTGCCTGACGGCCGTATCGTGCTGCGCCGTGCCGAAGATGAAGGCTCTCTGGTGACGCTTAACTTCTCCGAAGACGCCAAGGTATTCCTGCACGGTCAGCACGTTGAAGTCGCCAAGGCGATGTTGAGCGTTGGCGTGCAAATGGCCGGTCGTCTGGCGGAAGGTGATCTTGAGAAAGACGACGGGCCGCGGGTTCTGCATTGAGCCCGGATGCATTGGATGGTGTCTGTAGGAGCGGCTTCAGCCGCGAGGGCGCTCTCCCGGCTAAAGCCGGTCCTGCGCCGGGGCCGTGTAGGTTCAACCCAGCCGAATATTCAGGCTCTGTGCCTCGCCAGTCCGCGCTGCACTGATCAGCTGTTGACGAGCCGTCGAGCTGAGCGGGTTGATCCAGCTGACGACTGTGTGGCTGCGCCCGAGCCGCAGGGCTTCACGGGTCAGTTCCAGTGCGCTTTGCGTACCTCGTGGCTGAAGCAACAGGATACGTTCACGATTGAGTCCGGCATCGCGCAACCAGACCTGGGTCAGGCTGGACGGCGGTGCAATCAGCGTCAACCAGCGCGACCCTTGGTCCTGGCTCAGATCTCGCAGGATGGGGGCCATCAGGCTCAAACAGCTCCCTGCCGCGCCACGCAATGAAAGCTCACTGAACACTTCCGGCTCGTTGGGCCAGCTTGTTTCGACCACCTCGTGCAGGTTCGGGGCGATGGGCTGAGCCATGAATACCTCGAACAGTGGCAGTTGCGCATGCGGTGCTTGGGGGAACTGCATAAACGTCTCCTTTATCGGCGAATGACGCCGACGCTCAAACCTTCGATCACCAGATCCTGTTCTTTAAGATTCACTTCAATGGGCGCGAAGTCCGGGTTTTCGGCAATCAGCCAGACCCTGCTGCCCTCGCGCTTGAAGCGTTTCACCGTCACTTCGTCACCAATGCGGGCGACCACGATCTGGCCGTTGCGTGCTTCGCGGGTGGTGTGGACGGCAATCAGGTCACCGTCGAAAATGCCGACGTCCTTCATGCTCATGCCATGAACTCGCAACAGGTAGTCGGCGCTGGGATGGAAAAAGGCGGGGTTGATGTTGCAAGACTCTTCGACGTGCTGTTGCGCGAGAATCGGCGCGCCGGCGGCCACGCGACCAATGATTGGCAGGCCGGCTTCTTCTGTCCTGGCTTCGAAGCCAGGAATGCGAATGCCGCGTGAGGCACCGGGGGTCATTTCAATGGCGCCCTTGCGGGCCAGGGCCTTGAGGTGTTCTTCAGCCGCGTTGGGTGACTTGAAGCCCAGCTCCTGAGCGATTTCGGCCCGGGTAGGCGGATAGCCGTTGTCTTCGAGGCAGCGTTTGATGAAGCCCAGAATCTCGGCTTGGCGTGGCGTCAGTTTGATCATGTCGGGGCTCTGTCTTTTTATACAGTGACTGGGATTATATACAGTGAACGCGCCTTGGCAATCGCCGTTTTCAATCCGTTGGTCGGCGTTGCTGCGCGGCTTCGACTGAAGTCTGTGATGTGAGGGTCTGTAGAGCTCTTTTTGTATGGTTAAATACGTGACTGTCCGGCCAGAAAATGGACGCTTGAGCTTGACAATCCACCCGTATGATACGTATGTTTCAAACAAGTGTTTGTCAGGCAGAGACCCATGGCCCAGTCGGAAACCGTTGAACGCATACTGGATGCAGCTGAGCAGCTGTTCGCAGAAAAAGGCTTTGCCGAAACCTCATTACGTCTGATTACCAGTAAGGCCTCGGTCAATCTGGCGGCGGTTAACTATCACTTCGGTTCGAAGAAGGCACTGATCCAGGCGGTATTCTCCCGTTTCCTGGGGCCTTTCTGCATCAGCCTCGACCGTGAGCTGGAGCGCCATCAGGCGCGACCCGAACACAGGGCGAGCCTTGAAGAGCTGCTGGAAATGCTCGTGGAGCAGGCCTTGGCCGTGCAACCGCGCAGCAATAATGACCTGTCGATCTTCATGCGCCTGCTGGGCCTGGCCTTCAGCCAGAGCCAGGGCCACCTGCGGCGCTATCTGGAAGACATGTACGGTAAGGTTTTCCGGCGCTACATGACCCTCGTCAACGAAGCCGCGCCGCGTATTCCGCCTATCGAGCTGTTCTGGCGCGTACATTTCATGCTCGGTGCCGCAGCCTTCAGCATGTCCGGGATCAAGGCGCTGCGGGCGATCGCCGAGACCGACTTTGGGGTCAATACCTCGATTGAGCAGGTCATGCGCCTGATGGTGCCGTTCCTCGCCGCGGGCATGCGTGCCGAAACCGGTGTCACCGATACGGCGATGATCTCTGCCCAATTGCGTCCGCGCAGTAAAAGCTCCGCCGCTCCCGCCAGCACGGCCAAGGCCTGACGGCATTGCACCCGGTTCGATGATCAAGCACCATGCCGGATTGTTCTGGATTGGCATGGTGTAAGGATTGTCTATGAGTTCTGGCCTGCAAGGCTCGCTGATGGTGGATGTCGCCGGTACCTGGCTGACCGCCGAAGACCGTCAGTTTCTGCGTCACCCCGAGGTGGGTGGCCTGATCATCTTTTCCCGAAATATCGAGCACCCACGCCAGGTTCGTGAGTTAAGTGGCGCCATTCGCGCTATTCGCCCTGACCTGTTGCTGGCGGTGGATCAGGAGGGCGGTCGCGTCCAGCGTTTGCGCCAAGGGTTTGTGCGTCTGCCGGCGATGCGGGCGATTGCCGATAACCCTGACGCTGAAAATCTTGCCGAACATTGCGCTTGGCTGATGGCCACTGAAGTGCTCGCGGTGGGCCTGGACCTGAGTTTCGCCCCCGTGCTTGACCTCGACTACCAACGCAGTGCCGTGGTTGGCAGCCGTGCTTTTGAAGGCGATCCCGAGCGCGTCGCGTTGCTCGCCGGGGCTTTTATTCGCGGGATGAACGCGGCAGGCATGGCGGCGACCGGCAAGCACTTTCCCGGCCATGGCTGGGCCGAGGCTGACTCCCATGTCGCGATTCCCACCGATGAGCGCAGCCTGGCGGATATTCGCGCCAATGACCTGGTGCCTTTCGCTCGCCTTAGCAAGCAACTGGCGGCCGTGATGCCGGCCCATGTGATCTACCCCCAGGTCGACGCGAGCCCGGCCGGTTTCTCGCGGCGCTGGCTGCAAGACATTCTGCGCGGCGAACTTGGCTTTGGCGGAGTGATTTTCAGCGATGACCTGTCCATGGCAGGTGCTCATGTGGTCGGTGATGCTGCCAGCCGCATTGAAGCCGCGTTGACCGCCGGTTGTGACATGGGCCTGGTCTGTAATGACCGTGCCGCCGCCGAGTTGGCCCTGAGTGCAGCGCAACGACTGAAGATCACGCCTTCGCCACGCATTGCCCGTATGCGCGGCCAGGCTTTCGCCACCACCGAATATCGCCAGCATCCGCGCTGGCTGGCCGCGCTGTCTGCGTTGCGCGCCGCCCAACTGATCGACTAAGGAATCCTCATGACTGTTTACGCGATTATCGGCGGCACCGGCCTGACCCAGCTGGATGGTCTGCATATCCGCCAATCTCTGCCGATGAATACGCCCTATGGTGCGCCGTCGGGCGAGATCCAGCTGGGCGAGTATGCCGGGCGGGAAGTGATGTTCCTGGCGCGCCATGGTCACCCCCATCGTATCCCCCCGCATCAGGTGAACTACCGAGCCAATATCTGGGCGTTGAAGCAGGCTGGCGCGGAGGCGATTCTGGCGGTAAATGCGGTGGGCGGTATTCATCCGGCCATGGGCACCGGCCATTTTTGCGTGCCCCATGACCTGATCGATTACACCAGCGGTCGCCAGCACACCTTCTTCGCCGACGACCTGGAGCACGTCACCCATATCGATTTCAGCTACCCCTACAGCGAAACCTTGCGCGAGCGTTTGATTACCGCGCTGGTGGCACAAGGCTGTGAATTCAGTGGTCGCGGTGTGTACGCCTGTACCCAGGGGCCGCGTCTTGAGACGGTGGCCGAGGTGCTGCGGCTTGAGCGTGATGGCTGTGACATCGTCGGCATGACCGGCATGCCCGAAGCGGCGCTGGCTCGCGAGCTGGAGCTGGACTATGCCTGTCTGGCCCTGGTGGTGAACCCGGCAGCAGGGAAATCGGCAGCGGTGATCACCATGGCCGAGATCGAGCAGGCGCTGCATGACGGCATGGGCACGGTCAAGGCGACCCTGGCGCGCGTGCTGTCGGCTGTTTGACATCTTTGTGGGAGGTCTGTGGGACCGGCTTTAGCCGGGAATACGCTTTCCCGGCTAAAGCCGGCCCCACAATTGATCCCACAGGTCTGCGCTAGCGCTTGACCTTTTTCGGCGGCAGCGGCAGCGGTGCAAACAGCGCCGCGATATCTTCGCTTTGCAGTTTCCAGTCGCCGGTGCTGCGGCCATCCAGCACGCCGGCGGCCAACGCCGATTTTTCCTGCTGCAGGCGCTGGATTTTCTCTTCCACTGTACCTCTGGCGATCATCTTGTAGACGAACACCGGTTTGTCCTGGCCGATGCGATAGGCACGGTCGGTCGCCTGATTTTCGGCGGCCGGGTTCCACCATGGGTCGTAGTGAATAACGGTGTCGGCGGTGGTCAGGTTGAGGCCGGTGCCGCCCGCTTTCAGGCTGATCAGGAAGATCGGCAGCTTGCCCGCCTGGAAGTCCTGCACCGGGGTGCGGCGGTCACGGGTCGACCCTGTGAGCAAGGCATAGCCGATATTGCGCTGTTTCAGCTCGGCTTCGATCAGGGTCAACATTGAGGTGAACTGCGAGAACAGCAGAATTTTGCGTCCTTCCGACAGCAATTCCTCAACCATCTCCATCAGACTGGCGAGCTTGGCCGAGCTGCCATGACGGGGATTGATCGGGGTGTCGTTGACCAGGCGCAGGTCGCAACAGACCTGACGCAACTTGAGCAGCGCTTCGAGGATGATGATCTGGCTGCGCGCCACGCCTTTGCGATTGATTTCGTCGCGGACTTTCTTGTCCATCGCCAGGCGTACGGTTTCATAGACATCGCGCTGGGCGTCGTTGAGGTCAACCCAGTGGATGATCTCGGTCTTGGGTGGCAGTTCGGTCGCCACCTGCTCCTTGGTGCGGCGCAGCAAGAAGGGTTTGATCCGGGCATTGAGGTGCTGCAGGCGCTCGACATTGCCATGTTTCTCGATGGCGCTGCGGTAGTTGCTGTTGAAGTCTTTGATGCTGCCCAGCCAGCCGGGCATCAGGAAGTGAAACAGCGACCACAGCTCGCCCAAGTGGTTTTCCAGCGGCGTGCCGCTCAGGCACAGGCGTTGTCGGGCATTGAGCTCGCGGGCGGCCTGGGCCGCTTTGCTTTTTGGATTCTTGATGTACTGCGCTTCGTCAAGAATCAGCACGTGCAATGGCTGCTTGGCCAGGATGTCGACGTCGCGCGGGAGCAGGGCGTAGGTGGTCAGAATCAGATCATAGTCAGTCAGATTGGCCAGGTCCTGATGACGATTGGCGCCATGCAGGGCCAGCACCCGCAATTGAGGGGTGAAGTGCTCGGCTTCGTCCATCCAGTTGGGGATCAGGCTGGTGGGCATCACGGCCAGGGCCGGGCGATCCAGGCGTCCGGCCTGTTTCTCGATCAGCAGATGGGCGAGGGTTTGCAGGGTCTTGCCCAAGCCCATGTCATCGGCCAGC
>Ga0302262_10000773_pt1 | contig 13559 bp, 12 predicted proteins | sample II_Fen_E3_4_FD_194557 | JGI IMG/M metagenome (GOLD analysis project Ga0302262, IMG submission 194557) | Peat permafrost microbial communities from Stordalen Mire near Abisko, Sweden - II_Fen_E3_4 | ecosystem: Environmental > Terrestrial > Soil > Wetlands > Permafrost | place: Sweden: Abisko...
GCTCAGGAGGCGACGCATTGGACGGTGCGCGCGATGGCCAAGGCTGTCGGCATTGCCGCATCATCGGTCGTGAAGATCTGGCACGATCACGGTCTGGCGCCGCACCGGTGGCGCAGCTTCAAGCTGTCCAACGACAAGGCCTTTGCCGAAAAGCTGCACGATGTCGTCGGACTCTATGTCTCGCCGCCCGCCCACGCCATCGTGCTGTCGGTCGACGAAAAAAGCCAGATCCAGGCGCTTGACCGCACGCAACCGGGGCTGCCGCTCAAGCGCGGGCGCGGCGCGACCATGACCCACGATTACAAGCGCAACGGGACAACCACGCTGTTCGCCGCGCTCAATGTGCTGGACGGATCGGTGATCGGCCGCAACATGCAGCGGCACCGGCATCAGGAGTTCATTCGCTTCCTCAATACCATCGAGGCCGAGATGCCCGCCGACAAGGCCGTCCACGTCATTCTCGACAATTACGCCACCCATAAACAGCCCAAGGTTCGCGCCTGGCTGGCCAGGCATCCGCGCTGGACCTTCCACTTCGTGCCGACATCCTGCTCCTGGCTCAATGCTGTCGAGGGGTTCTTTGCCAAGCTGACCCGGCGGCGCCTGAAAAACGGTGTGTTCCACTCCGTCGTTGATCTTCAGGCTGCCATCAACCGCTTCATCAAAGAGCATAATCAGGAGCCGCGACCCTTCGTGTGGAAAGCCGATCCTGACGAGATCATTGCCGCTGTGCGCCGGGGGCACCAAACGTTGGAATCAATCCACTAGTGTCCGCCTTGCCTGTGTCGCGTCGCGGTGAATATGGGGAGGATGCTGCAGCCAGACAATTCGTGATCAAGGTGGTTGATCGTCTTGAGGCTGAATGGTCCGATGTTATCGAAAGCAACGTCGTATATTCACCAAGAAGTATGATTTCTGCAATGAGTTTGGATGGCTGGACGCTATCAGTCTAAACTTTCCGTCATATGGGCGCTATTGGGTTCAATTAACGCTTTGCCAAGTTATGTCTCGCGCTGAAACAAAACGAAAAGCGTAATTGTAATTATTCATGGGTCACCCATAACAAACCCGGCCCGATTGTCTCAGGCGAGGTGTGACATGGTTTACCCGAGTTTTTATAAAGCAGTGCTGCGCTCGGCAGCGATTTCGATGATGATTTTGGCACCGGTGGTGCTGGTGCCCGTCGCGCAAGCTCAGGCCGCGGGCCCGATTTCCCGCCCCCTGACCCTGACCTATACCGGCACGGTGCAGAGCAGCATTGGCAACACGGTCAATGTCCGCCAGCCCGATGGCACGATCGCCCCATGGACCGGATCACTGCCCGCCTATCCCTATAAGGTTGGTGATCCGGTGACGATTTCCTTCACCGCGACCGTGCCGACCAAGGCCTATTATGACACGCTGCAAACCGGCACAAAGCCAGCGGATGGCATCTACAAAATTTCGGTCATTTCGCCCTATTACAGTGGTGGCGCCGCGCCCGGCGGGATCGGTAATTCGACGGCGGCTCTGGTGAGCGGCTCGATTGCTCCCGTTGACAATATGGGCCAGCCCACCAACACCAGAATGACGATCTATTACAATTACAACACCGATACATATAGCATCGGTTCCGATTTCGCGTCTGGATCCTATGGCGGCAACGGGGTGGGGCTGATCTATGATGCGGCCACTGGCCAGCTTACGACTTGCGACACCGCTACCACCTGCCGAAACTCTGGCAGTGATCCGGTAATCTTCACGCTCAAGCAACAGGCTGATGGCACGATCACCACCGGTGACATTCAGGTGGCCTCGACCAGTTTGACCAGCGATACGGGCACCGGATTTTTCAGCCTGATTTTCAATGGCATTTGGAATCTGCCGACGTATGGCGGCGGTAGCGGGGCGACGCAGGTGCCCGAACCGGGCATGATCGCGCTGTTTGGCGTGGGCGCATTGGTACCGGTGTGGCGGCGCCGAAGGGCGATCAAATCCAGGCATCAGCGCGCGGCGTGATGCCCGGCCTCCAAAAGGATCCAGCGCTGCCCACGATGTTTCCTCTTCGTCGCCACGGCCCGAACCTTGCGGGAAATGGCCGTGACCCCCTCATTCCTCGCGGGATGCGCTTGCGTAGTTTCCGTGGCTGAGCGGGTTTCGACAACACACGTAGAGTCTGGTCCTTCACCACAAGGATCGCAGACCATGAGCAGCTACATTTTTGTCGGCAGTGGAATCGCTTCGCTTGCGGGCGCGGTCATCCTCCTTCGCGATGGCGACGTTGCGGGCAAGGATATCGTGATCCTGGAGGAAAGCCACCAGACTGGCGGCGCGTTCGATGCCCATGGTGATGCCGAGCACGGCTATTTCATGAGCGGCAGCCGCATGTTCGAGGCGATGTATCAGTGCACCTTCGACCTGCTCAATGGGATTCCCTCGGCGACGGACCCGACCATCTCGATCACCGAAGAAACCGACCGTGCCGCCGGAAAATGGCCGTGGGATAATAAGGTCCGGCTGGTCAATCGCGACGGCAGCGTGCCCGATGCCCACACGATGGGATTTACCGAACGCGACCGGATCGCCATGATCAAACTGATCGGTGAACCTGAAAGCCTGCTCGATAACCTGCGCATCACGGATTGTTTCCAGCCGCATTTCTTCGAGACCAATTTCTGGATGGAATGGTGCACACTGTTCGCGTTCGAACCATGGCACAGCGCGATCGAGTTCCGCCGTTATCTGCGCCGCTTCGTCCACCATTTCTCGACGATTGACGTGCAGCACGACATCTATCGCACTGTCTATAACCAGTATGATGGCATTATCGTGCCGGTGATGACCTGGCTGAAGGACCGTGGCGTGCAGTTCAGCCATGGCGTCCGCGTTCAGGATCTGGGCTTTGCCTCGGGCAGCGACGCGATCACGGTCACCAGTATCACCACCAGCGACGCGGAGGGCATCACGACCCTGCCCGTTGCGCCCGACGACCGCGTGTTCATCACCAACGGGTCGATGACCGCCGACAAGACATTTGGATCGATGACCAGGGCGCCGGGCCTCGACAGCGGCAACCATTCGGGCGCGTGGGCATTATGGGAAAAGCTGGCCGAAGGCCGCCCCGCCTTGGGCAACCCCGCCGCGTTCAATGGCAATATCGCGGAAAGCTCGTGGATTTCTTTTACGGTCACGGTCAAGGACCCGCTGTTCCTGCGCCTGATGGAGCGCTTCAGCGGGAGTGCCGCCGGCACGGGCGGTTTGATTACCTTCAAGCAATCGAGCTGGCTGCTCACACTCTCGATCTATCACCAGCCCTTTTTCCCCGATCAGCCCGAGGGCGTCGCGGTCTGGTGGGGGTACGGCCTGTTCCACGATCGCCCCGGCGATTATGTCAGGAAGCCGCTGGTTGAATGTAACGGCAGCGAGATCCTTGAGGAAGTGCTGGGCCATTTGCACTTCAGTGGGCCCGATCAGGTGGCCGTGCTGGCCGCTTCGACCTGCATCCCCTGTGCCATGCCCTATATCACCAGCCAGTTCATGGTGCGCAAACATGGCGACCGGCCGAAGGTGGTACCCGAGGGATCCACCAACCTCGCGTTTATCGGCCAATATGCCGAACAACCCGATGATGTGGTGTTCACGGTGGAATATTCGATCCGCTCCGCAATGACTGCGGTTTATACCCTGCTCAAGCTGAAGAAGACCCCGCCGCCCGTGTACAAGGGCCTACATAACCCGCTGGTGATCGTTGATGCGATCCGGACGCTGCATCGCTGACCGTCATGCGGATCGCCAATGCCTTGCGGAGATTTGATTCATGCCCAAGCGTTTCCTGATTGCCGCCGCGCCCGGCATCCTCGCGCTGACCGCGCCGCCTCTGGTCGCCCAGGCGCCCGAGCAGCATGGCGGTGGCGGTGGGCAGGGCCATGAGGCGCAGCGCGGTGGCGGGCAGAGCCATGGCCCCGAGCCGGGCGGCGGACGCGGAGCCGGAGGGGAACACGCCCAGGCGCCAGCCCGGACAGAACAGCGCGCCGCGCCGGAACAGGCAAGGCCGCAGCATCAGGCCGCCCAGCGCATGGCGCCTTCCGCCCAATCCATGGCGCATCCCGGTCCCAACGCTGGCCCCAATTTCGGGCATAATCGGGGCGGGGCCGCTGTCATGCAGTCGGGGCGCTCGTCCTTTCATCAGAATTTGCGACGGAATGTTCGGGCTCCGCGCCAGTTTTCCGCCGGGCCGTTCCATCCGCCGCGCGGATTTGCCCAGCGTCGCTGGCGCTATGGGCAGGTTTTGCCGTATGCCTATTGCGGGCGCCGTTATCGGATTTCGAATTACACGGCCTATGGGCTGTTTGCGCCGCCCTATGGGCTGTTTGCGCCGCCCTATGGGCTGTTTGACTGACCGGCCGGGGCGCGGCTAGCTTCGTGACAGATGCGCATTGTCTCGTCATTCGGGAAATCGATAAGCAGGCGCTTTGCAATTTGTTCCGGGCTCCAAGCCCATGCCCATCGTCTATCCTGTCGCGGCCCGTGGCTGCCCTGATCCGTGTTGAAGATCTCCGGTTTGCCGTAACGCGCCAGTGCTTCCTCCAGTGCCTCGACGCAAAAGTCAGCCTCCATCGTGATCGATACCCGGTGGCTCAGAACCTTGCGGCTGAACCAGTCGACGATGGCGACCAGATAGACAAATCCTTTGGCCATGGGGATGTAGCTGATGTCGGTCGCCCAGACTTGGTTAGGCCGCATAATCGGTAATTTACGCAGCAAATACGGGTAGATCTTGTGCCCCGGTGCCGGTTTTGACGTGTTGGGACGAGGGTAGATCGCCTCGATCGCCATCTGCTTCATCAAGGTCGCGACGTGGCAACGCCCGATCTCGATGCCCTCCTGACGCAGCAGGTCGCGCAGCATGATGCCCAGGTCGGCGGACGACACCGGCGCGGGCAGATAATACACGCTGCTGCGGCTGCCCCCCAGTTCCCGGGCCTGGCGCAAGACCGACAGGCTGTGCGACCGGTCGATCATCGCTTGATGCTGGTTCATGGCAATGTGGCGCCTGAGAGGGCAGAGTCGTTAGACTGAATTCGTTCACGCCGCCTGGCAAGCTCGCCGAGACATGCCGACTGGAAACGGCTGTGAGGTAGTTCACGAAAATCATGGGGCAAAATTAAGCCACCCAGCCGCGATGGCGCCAAATTTCCATGTGATCGCGCAGACCACGCTTGCCAAGCCTAAATAAATCTTCTCGCGCCATGCCGATTCCATCCGGGCGGAAAACAGGGCATCTTGAGCCGCCAACTCGTCCTTGAGGCGGGCCAATTGGGCCTGTGCTTCTGTCAGCGTGGCGGGGTCCGAAACGACACGAGCATTATCAGACTGCGAATTTGTGGACGCCCGGGATATGGTAGCTATCGCTGGTGTATCAGGTTTGGCAGCAAAGCTCATGAAGAATACCAGAATGCAACCCAGTGCACCGCCACGCCCCCCATCTTCCGGATTACCCCAAGATCCTGCGTAAACAATACCGATTACCGATAGGCCTAGCGCAATAATCATCACCACAAAGTAGCGTATTTCTGTGGGCGATTGCAGGTCATTACCTGCATCTTTTTCTTTCTTGTCCTGATCATAATGCCATTTTATAGCATAGAACATGCCTACAATCAGGACAATTCCCTTGAAGGCACCAAGAAAAATCGGGATCCATTCCATAAACATCACCTTGAATATTTCAAAATTTTCCTGACAGGAAAACGATTGCCCCCAGATGTCCACTGGGTTTCGCTCATTTTGGCGTATCAAATGGAGCGTGGTAAACTGCTTGGCCACCTTCTCGATCCATCGCAACGAGCTGGAATTGCACGCGCTGGGCATGGATCGTCGCTGGGGTGAGCAGATAGACGCGCAATACCAATGTTTGATCGGCTTGAACAATTCGGTCCAGTTTCGTCCCGGCATCCGCTTTGCCCATATCCTCCGCCCACATCACCGCTCGCGTCACACCATTGAGCGTCAACCGCATGGGCCGCGTGCGCCCTTCCATGTTGCGCCATTTTACCACATAGGCATTGCGGATTGAACCATCGCTCATCACCATGAAGGGCGGATTGCGATCCTTGGCGACTGATAGCGCCAGACGTGGTCGCGTGGCCAAGGCAAAGAGCATCGCGATACCAATGCCCAGCCACAAGGCGAGATAGGCCAGGCTGCGCGGACGCCAGATGCTGCGCCTGTCTGACGCGCCTTTGCGCTCAGCCTGATCCGATTGCAGCGTGGAATAATCCACCAGCCCGCGCGGGCGACCGAGCCGCGCCATCACGCCATCGCAGGCATCAATGCACAGCGCACAATTGATGCAGGCCATCTGCGCACCATCGCGAATGTCGATCCCCGCCGGGCATACCGCCGCGCACAGGCCGCAATCGACACAATCGCCCTTCGCGTCACCCACGCCCTTCCCGCGCGGCTCCCCCCGCCAATCCTTGTAGGTGACCAGCAGAGAGCTTTCATCCAGCATCGCCGACTGGATGCGCGGCCAAGGGCACATATACAGGCAAACCTGTTCGCGCATAAAGCCGCCCAGCCACAGCGTGGTGCCCGCCAGAATGAAGATGGTGGAATAGGCAATGATCGACGCCTGCCCCGAAAACACCTCGCGCCACAGGGTGGGCGCATCGGCGAAATAGAGGATGCAGGCGCCGCCCGTTGCCACGCTGATCGCCAGATAGATCGCCCATTTCGTCAGGCGCAGCGCAATCTTGCGCGCGCCCCAAGGTTGGGCGGCCAGACGCATCTGGGCGTTGCGGTCGCCATCGATCCACCGGTCGACATGCTGGAACAGGTCGGTCCACACTGTTTGAGGACAGGCATAGCCGCACCACGCCCGTCCGACGATGGATGTGATCAAAAACAGCCCCAGCCCCGCCATGATCAGCATCCCGGCCACGAAATAGAACTCCTGCGGCCAGATCTCGATGGAGAAGAGGTAAAATCGGCAGCGCACCAGATCGATTAGCACTGCCTGATCAGGCGCGCCCGGCCCGCGATTCCACCGGAACCATGGCGCGATGTAATAGATGGCCAAACAGGCCACCATGATCGCCCATTTCATCCGGCGATAGCGGCCGGTGACGGCGCGCGGATAAATGGTCGGTGTTGCTGCGTGCAAATGGTGGCCGGCAGGCTGCACAACCCCGTCGCGCCCTTTGGGGGCGTGGGGCTTAAGATCGACATTGGACATGGGAACAAACCTCACAAGCCCCGCCCTTGCGGGACACAAAGGATCAGTGGTCAATCGCGGCGCTTTGTGGCCTTTCACATGCAACATCGCCCGATGCGGAAGGCCGTACATTCAATGCAGATGAAGTCAATAATTGAATGCATACAATGCTGCATAGGCGCAACCATCTACCGCCATTCCAAGGCACTTCGCACCTCGTGCAAAGCGGCAACAAGGGAGTCGATATGCGATAGTGTATGGAAGGGTGTGGGCGTCAGCCGTAATCGCTCCTGCCCGCGCGGAACGGTGGGGTAATTGATGGGCTGGGCGTAAATCGCATGGACATTCAACAGTCGGTCGCTGATCGACTTGCACCTATGCGCATCACCCACCAACAGGGGCACAATATGACTCTGCGTTGGCGCAAGGGCAAAGCCTTCCTCGCGCAATCGCCGGATCAAATAGGCGACGCTCTCTTGTTGACGCTGCCGTTCCAGCGAAGAGGTCTTGAGGTGGCGAATCGCCGCAACTGCCCCTTCCGCCAAATGCGGCGGTAGGGATGTGGTGAAGATAAAACTGTCGGCGCAGGATCGGATCAGATCGATCACAGCCGCACCCCCGGCCACATATCCGCCCATTACGCCAAACGCCTTGGCCAGCGTGCCCTCGATCAGCGTCACACGATGCGCCAGCCCCTCCCTTTCGGCAATGCCGCCGCCGCGCAGGCCATACAGCCCCACGCCATGCACTTCATCCAAATAGGTCAGCGCATTATACCGCTCCGCCAAATCACAGATTTCCGCGATGGGAGCGATGTCACCATCCATGGAATAGACGCTTTCAAAGGCGATGATCTTGGGCCTTTCGGGCGCGACGCTGGCCAGCAATTCTTCCAGATGCGCAACGTCATTATGGCGGAAAATAAAGCGTTCAGAGCCCGAGCGCCGGATGCCCGCGATCATCGAATTGTGGTTGAGAGCATCTGAAAAGATCGCGCAATTATCCAGCGCCCGGCCCAGCACCCCCAGCGCCGCCAGATTGGATATCCAGCCCGAAGTAAACACCAGAGCCGCCTCCTTGCCGTGGAGATCGGCCAGCTCCGCCTCCAGCGCGACATGGCTGGCATGGGTGCCTGAAATGTTGCGCGTTCCGCCGGCCCCGGCGCCATGGGCATCGATGGATCGGTGCATTGCGGCCACCACATCATCATGCTGCCCCATGCCCAGATAATCATTGCTGCACCAAACCGTTACCGGCGTAGGGGGCAGCCCTGGCCGCCGCCATAGCGCCTGGGGGAAGGCACCCGCTTGACGCTCAAGCTGAGTGAAGTGGCGATAGCGCCCATCCTCCCGCATGCGATCTACAATCTGCTCAAATGCGCCGACATAATCCATACGAACGCCTCACATATGCTAATGGAGCAAGGTGGGGCCCCTTTAGGGATGGCGATCGGGCCTTGCAACATGCAATATGCATATATATGGATGCAAGAATGACAGGCAGCGAAGCAAGCACCGGCAATGACTGGGTCCCCCAACTTCCCAAGGGGGCTGCCCCCCTCTATCTAGCCATCGCCGACGCCATCGAAGCCGATATCGGGCGCGGCGCCCTTCCTCCGGGAATGCGCCTACCCCCGCAGCGCGCCTTGGCGGAGCGGTTGGGCATTGATTTCACGACCGTCAGCCGCGCCTATGCCGAAGCGCGGCGTCGCGGGCTGGTCGAAGGGCGCGTGGGTATGGGCACCTTTGTCCAACGGCCGGGCAACAAACCTGCCGGTTCCACGCCAAGCTTGACCACATCCGGCCTGGTTGATCTTACCATGAACTTCCCCCCGCGCACGGGCGATGGCCAACTGTCCGCCCGGCTATGGGCGGAAGTGGCCGATTTGGAACGCAGCGGCGGGATGGACCTGCTGCTCCGCTATCAGGAAGTGGGCGGCACCCGCGCGGATCGCGAAGCTGGCACGGCATGGCTGGGCGACATGCTGCCCGATCTGGGCGCGGATCGCCTGATCGTTGCGCCCGGCGCGCAAGGAGCTTTGCTCGCCCTGCTCACCCTGCTGAAAGACCCACTGCGCCCCGTCGCGGTTGAGGCCTTGTGCTATCCCGGCTTTCGCGCTCTGGCCAGCCATACCGCCACCCCCTTGGTGCCAGTTGCCATGGATGAGCATGGCTTGATCCCTGACGACCTTGCCGCACAATGCGCGCGCCATCGCCCGGCGTTGCTTTATTGCACGCCCAATCTGCACAATCCCACCACCGCCACGATCCCGCTGGATCGGCGCGAGGCGATTGCCGAAATCGCCCGGAAGCACGACGTCATCATTCTGGAAGATGATGCCTATGGCAAGTTGGCGAGCAATGATCTGTCGCCGCTGGCCGTTTTGGCGCCCGAACGCACCTATCACATCGCCAGCCTGTCCAAGTCGCTCGCTCCGGCCCTGCGCATTGCCTATGTCGCCTGCCCCGATCCGCGCAGCGCCGCGCGCCTGATGGGGGCGGTGCGCGCCACAACATCCATGGCATCCCCCTTGGGCGCCGCCATCGCCACCCGCTGGATCGCCACCGGGCTGGCCAACCAGTCCCTGGCCGCAATCCGAGCCGAGGCCGATGCCCGCCGCGCCATCGCGCTGTGCCTGCTTGGGCAGGATGGGGTGCAAAGCGGGCCTTATGCCTATCACGCCTGGCTGCCGCTTGCCCATGGGTGGAGCCGCAGCGATTTTGCATCGCGTTTGCGCCATGTGGGCATTGGCGTGGTGACCAGCGATGCCTTTGCCATCGGCCCAGCGCCAGAGGCAATCCGCATTGGCCTTGCGGCATCGGTTGATCGCGCCATGCTGGAAACAAGCCTGCGCGAGGTGGCCGACCTTGCGTGTCAGAGCCCGACATTGGGCTCTTTGATCGTTTAGGACATGCCGATATGCGTGAAGATAAAAGCCTTGCCGCCGCCCGTGCCGCTGCTGCGCAATATTTGCGTGCGCAAGGGTATGATGCGGACGCCGCTTATGTAGAAGCGGCCCAATCAGACGACAGCCGCGAAGTGCAAATCGCGCTGGCCATGCACAAGATCCTCTATGTCGTGCCCAGCCCGCCCACCCAATATAAAGGCCGCCGCCTTGTGGGCGAGGAATGCTGACCAACCATGGCTGATTCTCAAAGCGAAGACCGCGCATTGCTGGTCGCAGCGGCCCAGATCGGCAAACGGTTTAGGGGGCCAAGGGCGATCATCTATTGGCTGGACATGCTCGCCTCGATTACGGTGGGCTATTGCGCCTTTGGCGCGATGGCCGCGGGGGTGGGGGCCGAAGGTGGTATCCTTGCCGCAGCTATCCTGTTTTGCCTGTGCACCTTGGCCCTGTATCGCGCGGAAAGCTTTATCCACGAATTGACCCACATCCCATTCAAGCGGATGCCGGGCTTTTATGTGGGGTGGAATCTGCTGGTCGGCATTCCTCTGCTCACCCCATCCTTCCTGTATGAAGGTGTGCACAACCAACACCATTTGCGCACTGCCTATGGCACAGCCCGCGATCCGGAATATCTGCCTCTGGGCGGTGCGGGGTGGTTGCGGGTTGCCGGTTTTGTGGCGGTCGCGGCGCTCGCGCCGGTGGGGTTGCTGCTGCGCTTTGCTCTTTTGGCGCCATTGTCCCTGATCATCCCGCCCTTGCGCCGAGTGGTGGTGGCGCGCTTTTCTTCGCTGGCGATCAACCCCGCCTATGTCCGGCAAGTGCCATCGGGCATGTTTCGCCTGCGCTGGAACCTGCTGGAGTTGGCGGCAAGTGCGTGGGCGCTGGGCTTGCTGGCGCTGGTGGAGGCAGGGATTCTGCCTTGGCGCATTTTCCTGTTGGGCTGCGCGGTGATGTCGGCGGTGGCGCTTATCAACCAGATCCGCACGCTGGCCGCGCATCTTTGGCAAAATCATGACGGCGAGACGATGTCGTTGACCGATCAGTTTCTCGATTCGGTCAATGTCCCGCCTCCCGGCTGGCTCCCCGCAGTATGGGCTCCGGTGGGTCTGCGCTATCACGCGCTTCACCACTTGTTGCCTTCACTGGCCTATCACGATCTGGGCAGGGCCCATGCCATGCTATGCGATCATTTGGCATCACGTGCCACGTACAGTCGCAGCAACCATCCCGGACTGTGGCAAGCCATGCGGAGTTGGGTTGGCAAATGAACCCTTTCTGGAGCCCGGTCGTTGGCCAGTTGGCGCCCTACACTCCGGGAGAACAGCCCCGGATCGCGGGGCTGATCAAGCTGAACACCAACGAACTGCCCTATGGTCCCGCGCCCGGCGTTGTTGCGGCGATCAGGGCGGCGGCGCTGGATGGCCTAAACCTCTATCCCGACCCCCAATCGAGCGCGCTTTGCGATGCATTGGCGCGCTATCACGGCGTTTCGCGCGATTGTGTGTTCGTTGGCAATGGGTCGGATGAGGTGCTGGCCCACACCTTTGCCGCGCTGCTGAAGCATGAGGAGCCACTGCTCTTTCCCGATGTGACCTACAGTTTCTATCCCACTTATTGCCGCCTGTTCGGCATCACGCATGAGGTGGTGCCGGTGAATAGCGCGCTGTGCGTGGATGTGGGCGATTATGCCCGGCGGGCGGGCGCCATTGTCATGCCCAACCCCAATGCGCCAACGGGCCGCGCCATCGGCTTGGCTGAAGTGGAGCGGTTGCTGACAATGCACCCGAATGCGCCAGTGGTGATGGACGAGGCCTATGTTGACTTCGGGGCGCAAACGGCGATCCCCTTGATCGCACGGCACCCCAATCTGCTGATTGTGCGCACCATGTCCAAATCGCGCGGCTTGGCTGGCCTAAGGGTAGGCTATGCCTTGGGGCAACCGCATCTGATCGATGCGCTACGGCGGGTGAAAGACAGTTTCAATTCCTACCCGCTGGATCGAATGGCTCAGGCCGGAGCCATCGCTTCGCTGGAAGATGAGGGGTATTTCCAGCATTGTCGACAAACGATCATCACAAGCCGCGAAAACTTGACGCAAGGGCTGGAGGCGTTGGGCTTCCATGTCTTGCCATCCAGGGCCAATTTTGTATTCGCGCAACATCCAGATCACGATGCCGCGCTTTTGGCGCTCGCCTTGCGAGAGACAAAGATTCTTGTGCGTCACTTCTCCACACCAAGAGTCGAGGCTTTCCTGCGTATCACCGTGGGCGACGCCCAGCAGGTTAAGATGCTGTTGGGCGCCCTCGAGGTTATTCTGGCAGGTTTGCGGCCCAGACCTTCAAAAAGCGCGCGCCCGGGGTCTTCGCTTCCTCCGGTGACATGAGGTGCGCCACCAGGGTCAAATCGGCTAACCCCGGCATCATGCCGCCGTATTTTCAGGCGTGACAGGGCCTGCAGGCAAAATACCTTGCTCACCATTGGAGACAGTGGTTTTGTTTCGGAACTGCTATCCAAGCATCGATAGTCTTATGAACGAATGCCTGCTTGAGACGGCCCGACTTGGGATCTCGAACGTCATGTCTTGGGGCATCAGGCGGCACGCTTCGCTATTCTGCCTTAGCGCTTGACCCTGACATGATGTCAGGCCTTATATGCATCATCGGCCAAGGAGTTACGCCGATGCATGACCACCACCATTGCTGTCATGATCAAGCGGACGATGCTGCAAAAGCAGTCGTTGATCCGGTCTGCGGCATGCAGGTCGATCCTGCGAAAACCCGGCACCATGCCGCGCATCTGCAGGATCGTGTCCCATGGCGTGGTATAACTCATCTGGGCCACAGCCGATTTCAGCATCAGTTTGCGCCGGGCACAGCCGAAAGCACAACGATGGGATTGTCGCTCACCGGCGCCATTGTTTAGCTGCGCTGGCCTGCGGCTCAAGCGACATGTAGCGCCCGCGCTGGACGGCCCATTCATCGGACTGTTCCATGAGAATGGCGCCGATGAGGCGGGTGATAGCGGCCTCGTTTGGGAAGATGCCCACGACCTCGGTACGGCGTTTGATCTCGCCGTTCAGACGCTCGATGGGATTCGTGCTGTATAACTTGGCGCGGTGCTCTTTGGGGAATGTCATGTAGGCGAGCACGTCGGGTTCGGCGTCATCCATCAAAGTGGCGAGTTTTGGCAGTTTTGGCCGCATCTGATCGGCAACGGAGCGCCATTGCTGGCTGGCCGCCTCGGGCGTCTCCTGCGCAAAGGCGGTGCCGATGAACGCGGAGACGACGCGGCGGCCGCTTTTGCCAGCATGGGCGAGTGCATTACGCATGAAGTGGACGCGGCAGCGCTGCCATGTCGCGCACAACAGCTTGGATACCGCCGCCTTGATGCCTTCGTGGGCGTCGGAGATCACGAGCTTCACGCCGCGCAGCCCCCGGCGCGTCAGCTTGCGCAGAA
>Ga0302262_10000775_pt1 | contig 13558 bp, 9 predicted proteins | sample II_Fen_E3_4_FD_194557 | JGI IMG/M metagenome (GOLD analysis project Ga0302262, IMG submission 194557) | Peat permafrost microbial communities from Stordalen Mire near Abisko, Sweden - II_Fen_E3_4 | ecosystem: Environmental > Terrestrial > Soil > Wetlands > Permafrost | place: Sweden: Abisko...
AGCCTTTGCGACGGGTAAAGCTGCTCAAGGCCCGCTCAACGCATTGGATGGTCTTGCCGAAGGCCTGCACGCTGATTTCCGAGAAGGGACCGCCGCCCTGATCCGCCACGATCAGCATGATGACTTTGCCGTTATTGGCAACGGACTTGATCAGCCAATGCCTGCCGTTGAACAGCGCTTTCAGGCTGCCGGGCAGCAACGCCGAGAACTGGGCATTGTTGGCCGGGGTCAGGCGCAGTTGCGTAGGTTGGGCCAGGAGCCGTTGCAGCACCGTGCTTTCGTTTATGTGCAGGAGCATGCCGGAAACTTCTTTGGGCAGGCCGGCAGACTGGTGTACGCGCAGGCTGGTGCCGCTCTTTTCCATCATCATCAGCAGCACGCGTTGCATGCCGCAGGCCTTGAGCGCGTCGCGGGCGCAGCCGGTCAGGTGCATGGCGTTGGTGAATTTGCTCGGTTCGGCCAGCAGCTCGGCGCACAGCTCGCGCCAGGTCCGCAGCGCTTCGGCGGAGGGGGGCTGGGCAGGCAGCAAGCCACGAGGGATGCGCCGAGTGTCCCATGGCCAGATCAGTGCTTCGGCCGGATGCCACAGCCCGGGGACTGCATGTTGGCGAGCACTGCTGGCGGCATTCTGGTGGACTTGCTGCTGGGTTTCGTCCAATGACTGTTGCAGATACAGGCAGGTGAGCAGTTCCCAGCGCAGGCAGTGCGGGCTGTTCCAGGCCTGCTGTGCCGACAGCGCCAGGCCGTTGCCGAGCAAGACGGTGTTGGCGGGCTGGTTGAACCAGCGGCGCAGGTCGGGATCGGCATCCATCAGTTGCTGTTGCTGCAACGGGTCAGCGTTTTCCCTGGCGATCCGCAGCGCCTTGACCAGTTCCCGACGCTCACTGATCAGCAGTCGATAACCTTGGGTAACCCAGAGCGGCAGGCGCCAGGTTTCAGCCAGGGCCAGGCACAGTTGGAACAGGCCGACACCAAACAGCTCCTTTTCGACCACGCGTGCCGATTCGCCCCTGTGGACAACCCGTAGCTCCCAGTCTTCCAGCAGCTTTGGATGCGCCAGCGCCATTGGCCACAGCGGTGCCAGGAACAGCAGGCTGCCCAGATGGATGTCCTGCCACAGTCGCGCCAGGCGACTGGCGAACAAGCCGCTGGCCTGTTGCGTGGCGTGTTGACTAATCAGTTGCCAATGGCGAAAGGCGATCGGGATGTCAGCGATTTCCATGGCCGGCAAGCGATTGAGCAGTACTTCGGTGCGCTCCAGGCCCAGGCGATTGATGGCGACTTCTAGGCTTTCTGCCGGTTCGGTGGTGCCGGTGGTGTGATGATTGGCCTCACGCATCACGCTCAACACCAGCGACGGACTGTCCTGCATCATGTCGGCGATTTCGCGCAGTGACCGGCGGCTGTCATTCAGGGCGCCGTGAACCTTTTTATGATTGGCCGCAGGCACTGGCAGGGCGAGGCCGTCCAGGTGCTTGATCCAGGCATTGAGGTTTTTCGGGATGGCTGACGGGTGCGAGGTATCTGACGGCATGCAGGAGGCCTGTTGGACAAGTTGTTTTGGGCTAGCTGACTGCTTGTTCTCATGGTGCGTGTGGCGGTGCTCAAGCCCGCTACAGAGGGCCGAACTGGCTTTTCGCCTTAACTGGCTATAGTCTGGCCCAGTTACGCCGATAAGTAGAAGAAGAGTTTTACGAACTTCCGCATATGTCCCTGAACCCGACTCAGTAAGTACCCTCTACCTATGGCTAAAATAATCGGCATTCTTGTTGTTCTCGGTAGCGTACTCGGCGGGTACGTCTTGTCCCACGGCGCAATCGCGGCATTGGTCCAGCCCTTCGAAGTCCTGATCATCGGCGGCGCCGCCTTTGGTGCGTTCCTCCAGGCCAACCCTGGCTATATGACCAAGCATGTGATCAAGAAAGCACTGAAAATGTTCAGTACGCGTTTCACTCACGCGTTTTATCTTGAAGTGCTGGGCCTGGTGTACGAGATCCTCAACAAGAGCCGGCGTGAAGGCATGATGGCCATCGAAGCGGACATCGAAGATGCCGCGGCCAGCCCGATTTTTGCCAAATACCCAGGCGTTCTGAAGGACGAGCGGATGACCGCCTACATGTGCGATTACCTGCGCATCATGTCCTCGGGCAACATGGCGCCGCACGAGCTGGAAGGCTTGTTCGATATGGAATTGCAGAGCATGAAGGAGGAACTTGAGCATCCTTCCCATGCCATCACTGGTATTGCCGATGGTATGCCCGGTTTCGGTATCGTTGCGGCGGTATTGGGTATCGTGGTCACCATGGCGTCGCTGGGTTCGGGTGACAAGGCCGCCATCGGGATGCACGTAGGTGCGGCACTGGTGGGTACGTTCTTCGGTATTCTCGCGGCCTACGGCTTCTTTGGCCCGCTGGCCACCTGCCTGGCCCACGATGCCAAGGAAGAAGTGAACGTCTATGAGGCGATCAAGGCTTCCCTGGTTGCCTCGGCTTCCGGCATGCCACCTTCGTTGGCTGTCGAGTTCGGCCGCAAGGTTCTCTATCCCGCGCATCGACCCAGCTTCAGCGAGCTGGAGCAAGCGGTTCGCGGTCGCTGATTTATGGAAAATAATCAGCCGATAATCATCAAGCGCGTCAAGCGCTTTGCGGGCGGACACCACGGCGGCGCATGGAAAATCGCGTTCGCCGACTTCGCCACGGCAATGATGGCCTTCTTCCTGGTGTTGTGGCTGATGTCCTCGGCCACGCCTGAGCAGTTGATTGCCATTGCCGGTTACTTCAAAGACCCGGTGGGTTTCTCTGACAGTGGTTCGCCTTATGTGATTGACCTGGGTGGTTCGCCGGAGATGTCGCCCGACCAAACCCTGAACCCCGAGGTCAAGTCCACGCCGACGCCGGACAATGTGCCGATCGACTCTGACAAGTCGGAAGCCAAGGCCGAACAGGTCGAGCAGGAACGCCTGCAATTGCTCCTGCAAGAGCTGCAGAACAAGGTCAACGAGAACCCGCAGCTACAGAAGTTCAAGGACCAGATCCTGTTCGAAATCACCACCGATGGCCTGCGCATCCAGATCACCGACGCCGATAACCGGCCGATGTTCGACAGTGGTAGCGCGCGTCTGAAGCCGTATTTCGAAGACATACTGCTGGCCATGGCCGACACCATCAAGGCGGTGCCGAACAAGATCAGCGTCAGTGGTCATACCGATGCCAAGCCTTATGTCGGCAATGGCGACTATGGCAACTGGGAATTGTCGGCCAACCGGGCCAACGCGGCGCGTCGGGCGCTGGTGGCGGGTGGTTATCCCGAGCCACAAGTGGCGCGGGTGGTGGGCTTCGCATCGTCGACACTGTTTGATCGTGAGCATCCGCTGAACCCGATCAACCGCCGAATCGATATTGTGGTCCTGACCAAAAAGGCCCAGCAACGCATCGAAGGCAGTCAAGGCGGGGAAGGTGAGCCTGCTGCGGCGCCATCCGGTTCAGCACCTTCGGGTTCAGATGCCGAACCGGCGGCGCCGGATCCGCAGGCGGGGGCATTGCCCCATGAGCTGCGGCAGAAGCTCAACCTGTTCGAGGACAACCCGAGCAAGGTCGATCAGGCGCCCAAGCCTTAGCAGACATAAAAAAACGCCTCGATCGAGGCGTTTTTTTATGGGCGCGAATCAACTCAGTAGCTGCTTTCCGGCAGGCTGGCGATGATCGAGCGGTAGCTGTTCATCCGTTGTTGCTGCACGCGACCGTCTTCCAGGGCCTTGAGCAAGGCGCAGCCGGGTTCGCGGTCATGCTTGCAGTCGCGGAAACGGCAGGTGCCGATCAGGTCGTTGAACTCGATAAAGCCCGCTTCGACATCGTGACGGCTGACATGGCCGAGGCCGAATTCACGGATACCCGGCGAGTCAATCAGGTCGCCGCCGCGCGGAAAGTGGAACAGCCGCGCGGTGGTGGTGGTGTGAGTGCCCTGGCCAGACAGCTCGGACAGCGGCCCGACCCGGGCTTCGACTTCCGGCAGCAGGCTGTTGACCAGCGACGACTTGCCGACCCCGGATTGCCCGACGAATACGCTGATATGGCCATCGAGCTGGGCTTGCAGCTGTTGCATGCCATTGCCGTGATGGGCCGAAACCTCCAGCAGCGGATAGCCCAGTTGGCGATAGACCGCCAGCAACGCATTCAGCGCCGGGGCATTCTGTTCGTCGATCAGATCGGCCTTGTTGAGCAACAGCAGCGGGCGGATCCCGGCGTGTTCGGCGGCCACCAGATAACGGTCGATCAGGTTGGCGTGGGGCTCGGGCATGGGCGCAAAGACAATCACGATCAAGTCGACGTTGGCGGCAACCGGCTTGAGCTGGCCACGGCTGTCCGGCCGGCACAGTTCGGTGGTGCGTGGCAGTTGCGCAACGATCACGCCGATGCCCTGATTGCCGGCACGCCAGACGACGCGGTCGCCGGTGACCAGCGCGGGCAGGTTGGCCCGCAAGTGGCAGCGGAAGACCTGGCCTTGCAGCTCGCCTTCCTGGGCCTCGACTTCTACCTGAACGCCGAAGTGCGCGATCACCAGACCGGTCTGTTCGGGGCCCAGATCGCCACCTTCCAGAGTCTCCAGCGTATGGGACTCACGTTTGGCGGCACGGGCAGCGCGCTCGCCCTGGATTTTTTCGATGCGCCAGTTTTGGCGACGATTGAGTTGGCGTTTGGCCATGGGTGTTCCGAGTCGATAAAACAGCTAATTGGGTGGACCTGTGAAACGGGCTGGAGTCTATCACGCCGGGGTACGCTAAACTGCGCGCCTACGTTGAGGAGCCGACACATGCAGAACAAGCAGAACCTGATCTGGATCGACCTGGAGATGACGGGCCTGGATCCCGACACCGACGTCATTATCGAAATGGCCACTATCATCACCGACAGCGAGCTCAATACCCTGGCCGAAGGGCCGGTGATTGCCGTGCACCAGAGCGATGAAATCCTCGCCGGCATGGATGAGTGGAATACCCGCCAGCACGGCGGCTCGGGCCTGACCCAACGCGTGCGCGAAAGCACCATCAGCATGGCTGAGGCCGAGGCGCAGACCCTGGCATTTATCCAGCAGTGGGTGCCGGAACGCAGTTCGCCGATCTGCGGCAACAGCATCTGCCAGGACCGTCGCTTCCTGTATCGCCATATGCCGACCCTGGAAAACTATTTCCACTACCGCAATCTCGACGTTTCGACGCTCAAGGAACTGGCCGCCCGTTGGTCGCCTGAGCTGAAATTCAAGAAAGGCAGCACCCATTTGGCCCTCGACGATATCCGCGAATCCATCGCCGAACTGCGCTACTACCGCGAACACTTCATCAAGTGAGGCGACTCGCCCCGTGCTGCTGACGCTCTACCTGATCGCCATTACCGCCGAAGCCATGACCGGCGCGCTATCCGCAGGGCGTCGGGGCATGGACTGGTTCGGTGTGGTGCTGATTGCCTGTGTCACGGCCTTGGGTGGCGGCTCGGTGCGCGATGTGCTGCTCGGGCACTACCCGCTGACCTGGGTTCGCCACCCGGAATACCTGATCCTGACCAGCGTGGCGGCGTTGCTGACGATCCTGATCGCGCCCTTGATGCGTCATCTGCGTTCGTTATTTCTGGTGCTCGACGCCCTGGGGTTGGTGGCCTTTACTTTGATCGGCTGCACCACGGCCCTGGACACCGGCCACGGCATGCTGGTGGCGTCGGTGTGCGGAGTGATCACGGGGGTGTTTGGCGGCATCTTGCGCGACATCTTCTGTAACGACATTCCATTGGTGTTCCGCCGCGAGCTGTACGCCAGCGTATCGTTTCTGGCGGCCTGGTGTTTTCTACTGTGCCAGCATCTGGGGCTGCCGACGGAGCAGGGTGTATTGATCACCCTGTTCGCTGGCCTGCTGCTGCGCTTGCTGGCGATTCGTAATCATTGGGAAATGCCCAAGTTTGTCTATAAAGACGAACAATAGGTGCCTCAGAGACGTGGGAGCGAGGCTTGCCCGCGAAATCTCTAGGGCATTCAACGCATTTCCAGCGTTTGAGAAGGCCTCTTCGCGAGCAAGCTCGCTCCCACGAGTTAAATGCCGTGTTGACGCAGTGCCCACTCCACATGCTCCCGCACTAACTCCGAGGGGGAGTCCCGCCGCGCCTCAAGCGCCTGCAAGACCGGAATAGTCGATGGCGCATTGCCCAGCCCCACGGCTAGATTGCGCAGCCAGCGTTCATAGCCGGCCCGGCGCAATGGTGATCCCTCAGTGTTGCTGAGGAATGTCGCTTCGTCCCACATAAACAGTGCGGCCAGTTCGCTGTTGTCCAGGTTGTGTCGGGGCTGGAAGTCGCTTTGCCCGGTCGGGCGAGCAAAGCGGTTCCAGGGGCAGACGATCTGGCAATCGTCGCAACCGAACACCCGATTGCCGATCAGCGGGCGCAGTTCTTCCGGGATCGCGCTCTTGAGTTCGATGGTCAGGTAGGAAATACAGCGTCGCGCATCCAGTACATAGGGGCCGACGAAGGCTGCCGTGGGGCAGATATCCAGGCACGCGGTGCAGCGTCCGCAGTGCTCACTGGCATGGGGCGCGTCGACGGGCAGGGCGAGGTCGACGAACAGCTCGCCGAGGAAGAAGAAACTCCCGGCCTTGCGATTCAGCACCAGGGTGTTCTTGCCGATCCAGCCGAGGCCGGCCTGTTCGGCGATGGCCTTTTCCAGTACCGGGGCGCTGTCGACGAAAGCGCGGAAGCCGAACGGGCCGATGGCCTGCTGAATGCGCTCGGCCAGTTGCTGGACGCGTTTGCGGATCAGCTTGTGGTAATCGCGCCCCAGGGCGTAGCGCGAGACGTAGGCTTTTTCCGGTTCGTTCAGCAATTGGGCCATGTGCGTGTCACCGGGCAGATAGTCCATGCGCAGGGATACTACGCTCAGTGTGCCGGGCACCAACTCATCCGGATGCGAACGTTTGCTGCCGTGGGCGGCCATGTAATCCATCTCGCCGTGGTAACCGGCGTCCAGCCAGCGTTGCAGGTGCTGTTCATGCTCGGCCAGGTCCAGGCCGCTGATGCCGACCTGTTGAAAGCCCAGCTCACGCCCCCAGTTCTTGATCGACTGGGCAAGGGTGAACAGCTCATCGCTGCTGAGTGTGAGTGGTTCGGCATTAATAGCAGACATGCAGAAGGGGAAACCGATAACAAGATGCGTATAATTCTGCCAGACATCGGAGCCGATAGACGCATGCTCGACACTAAACCTCATTTACCCGACGCGCTGTATGACGCCGCACAGGTCCGCGACCTGGATGCGCGGCTGATTGCTGCGGGGACGCCGGGGCTGGAATTGATGCAGCGCGCTGCGCATGCGACCTGGCGGGCATTGCGCCGCCGCTGGCCGCAAGCGCGTTCATTGAGCGTACTGGCCGGGCGTGGCAACAATGCCGGTGATGGTTACCTGGTGGCGTTGCTGGCGCGCAAGGCGGGTTGGCAGGTCTGCGTGCTGGCGGTGGGTGATCCTGCCGTGCTGTCCGGCGATGCGGCCACTGCCTACGCCAATGCACTGGCCGGCGGTGTCGATGTCCAGCGCTGGGCAGGGCAGGCCCTCAATCAAGCCCCCACACTTATCCTGGATGCCCTGTTGGGCACGGGGCTCAGTGGCGACGTGCGCCAGCCTTATGCCGACGCCATTGCCGCGATCAATGCCAGTGGGCAGCCGGTCATCGCTGTCGATATCCCTTCTGGTCTGAGTGCCGACACCGGCCGGGTGTTGGGCGTCGCTGTTCGCGCCGAGCTGACCGTTACGTTTATCGGCCTCAAGCTTGGTTTGTTCACGGGTGAAGCTAAGGATCGTGTCGGCGAATTGGCGTTCGACGATTTGCAGGCCGACCCATTAATTGTGGTGCAGACGCAACGCAGCGCGATTCGCCTCGATGTTCGCAATCTGCCTCCGCTGGCAGCGCGCTCGCCCACCGCCCACAAAGGCCTGTTTGGCCGAGTGCTGGTGCTGGGCGGTAATCACGGCTTCGGCGGCGCGGCCCTGCTGTCCTCGGAAAGCGCCCTGCGCAGCGGCGCCGGGATGGTCACCCTGGCCACGCGTGAGGAGCATGTTGCGGCGGCATTGAGTCGCTGCCCTGAGATCATGACGGTCGGCGTGCGTTCGGCCAATCAGGTGCAAGGGTTGATCGACGCAGCCAGCGTATTGGTGGTCGGTCCGGGCCTGGGTCAGGCCAGTTGGTCGCGCAGCCTGCTGTCGGCGGCGGTCAATGCGCCCCGCACGCAAGTCTGGGATGCCGATGCCCTGAACCAATTGGCGGCCGGCTGGGTCAGTCTGCCTGCGGGTTGCGTGATCACGCCCCATCCCGGCGAAGCAGCACGTTTGCTGGGCATCGATACCGCAGCGGTGCAGGCCGATCGTCCGGCGGCGGCGCGCGCCCTGGCCCATCGTTTCAAGGCCGTTTGCGTGCTCAAGGGCAGCGGCAGCCTGATTGCCGACAGTGATGGCCGTCTGGCGTTGTGTGATCGCGGTCACCCGGCCATGGCCACCGCCGGCCTGGGTGATGTGCTGGCCGGTTTGATCGGCGCGCTGCTGGCGCAAAAAATGAACCCGTTCGAGGCTGCCTGTCTGGGCGTCTGGCTGCACGCCAGAGCGGGCGAAAAACTCGGGCAAGCGGGGCGCGGTCTGGCGGCCAGCGATTTGATTCCCGCCATTCGTCAGCTTTTGGAGGAGCAACAACCGTGTCTGAGCTAACCCTGAATCTGGTCGGTGAAGAGGCCATGATGGGCTTCGGCTCGCGACTCGCCGCCGTGACCGGCGCGGCCGGGGTGATTTTTCTCAAGGGCGACCTGGGGGCGGGCAAGACCACCTTGTCCCGGGGCCTGATTCGCGGCCTGGGGCATGTCGGTGCGGTCAAGAGCCCAACCTTTACCCTGGTCGAACCCTATGAAATCGGCGCACTGCGTGCCTATCACTTTGACCTTTACCGGCTGGTCGATCCCGAGGAACTGGAATACCTGGGGATTCGCGATTATCTGGAGGAAGACGCACTTTGCCTGATCGAATGGCCGGAGCGCGGTGCAGGCTTTTTGCCAAAGCCTGACCTGACCATTACCATTAGGCCCCAAGCACAAGGCCGCTCGCTGTTATTGAGCCCGCAAGGCTCGCGTGGCGAGGCCTGGTGCGCCGCTTTAGCATTGGAATTCAAATAAACATGGGGTTGTCAGGTATGCGCATGCGCGCGCTGGTTGCTGTGATGGGGCTGCTGCTGATGGCGTTGGCTGTCGATGCATGGGCCGCGACACAGGTCCGAAGTGTTCGCTTATGGCGCGCGCCGGATAACACGCGACTGGTATTTGATCTGTCCGGTCCGGTTCAGCACAGCGTTTTCACCCTCACATCACCAGATCGTCTGGTGATCGATATCAACGGCGCGACACTTGGCGGCCCGTTGAACATCGCCACGGGCAACACGCCGATCACCAGCATGCGCTCGGCCCAGCGCACGCCGACCGACTTGCGCGTGGTCATCGACCTGAAGAAGGCCGTGACCCCGAAGAGCTTCGTCCTGGCGCCGAACCAGCAGTACGGTAATCGACTGGTGGTGGACCTCTACGATAACGCCGAGGATGCCAACCCGCCGCCGCCCATGCCGCAGACCGCCGTCGCCACGGCGCCGGCCGTACCGATCAATCCGGCCAAGCCGCAAATCAAGCTGGACCCGGTGCCCAACGGCAAGCGCGACATCATTATCGTCGTGGATGCCGGTCATGGCGGCGAAGACCCCGGCGCGTCGGGCTCCAGCGGGCAAAAAGAGAAAAATCTGGTGCTCTCCATCGCCAGGGAACTGCAACGCCAGATCAACGCTGAGAAAGGCTATCGTGCAGAGCTGACCCGCTCCGGCGACTACTTCATCCCGCTGCGCAAACGTACGGAAATCGCCCGCTCCAAGGGCGCCGACCTGTTTGTCTCGATTCACGCCGATGCGGCGCCGTCCTCGGCGGCCTTCGGTGCCTCGGTGTTTGCCCTGTCCGAGCGTGGCGCAACGTCGGAGACTGCCCGTTGGCTGGCGGACAGTGAAAACCGTTCCGACCTGATCGGCGGTGCCGGTGCCGTCAGCCTTGACGACAAGGACCGCATGCTCGCGGGGGTACTTCTCGACCTGTCGATGACGGCCTCGCTGTCATCGAGCCTGAACGTCGGCCAGAAAGTCCTGACCAATATTGGACGCGTCACCTCGTTGCACAAGGCGCGCGTCGAGCAAGCCGGGTTCATGGTGCTGAAATCCCCGGATATCCCATCGATCCTCGTGGAAACCGGGTTTATCTCCAACAGCGCCGAGGCCAGCAAGCTGGGCGCTGCCTCGCACCAACAAGCGCTGGCGCGGTCGATCAATGCCGGGGTCAAGCAGTTCTTCCAGCAAAATCCGCCGCAGGGCACCTATATCGCCTGGCTGCGTGATAGCGGCAAGTTGGCGGCGCAACCATGACCGACCTGCTGATCGAAAGCGCCCAGCCGCTTGCTGCGGGTGCGGATGCCGCGCGTATCGAGTTGCTCAGCCCGCGCCTGGCGAACCAGATCGCTGCGGGCGAAGTGGTCGAGCGACCGGCCTCGGTGATCAAGGAGTTGTTGGAGAACAGCCTGGATTCCGGGGCGCGCCGTATTGATGTCGATGTCGAGCAGGCCGGTATCAAATTGCTGCGGGTGCGTGATGACGGCAGCGGTATTGCCTCCGACGACTTGCCGCTGGCCCTGGCCCGGCACGCGACCAGCAAGATTCGTGAGCTGGAGGACCTGGAACGGGTCATGAGCCTGGGTTTTCGCGGCGAAGCACTGGCTTCGATCAGTTCGGTCGCGCGCCTGACCCTGACCTCCCGCACGCGCGATGCCGATCAGGCCTGGCAGGTGGAAACCGAAGGCCGCGACATGGCCTCGCGGGTCCAGCCCGCTGCGCATCCGGTCGGTACCTCGGTGGAAGTTCGCGACCTGTTCTTCAATACCCCGGCCCGACGCAAGTTCCTCAAGGCTGAGAAAACCGAATTCGATCACCTGCAGGAAGTGATCAAGCGCATGGCCCTGGCGCGTTTCGACGTCGCTTTCCACCTGCGCCACAACGGCAAGACCATCCTCAGCCTTCATGAAGCCCATGACGAGACGGCTCGTGCGCGGCGCGTCTCGGCTATTTGCGGGCCGGGCTTCCTGGAGCAGGCGCTGCCGATTGAAATCGAGCGCAATGGCTTGCACCTGTGGGGCTGGGTCGGCCTGCCGACGTTCTCCCGCAGTCAGGCCGACCTGCAATACTTCTTCGTCAATGGCCGCGCCGTGCGCGACAAACTGGTGGCCCACGCCGTGCGCCAGGCTTATCGCGACGTATTGTTCAATGGCCGTCATCCGACGTTCGTGCTGTTTTTCGAGGTCGACCCGGCCGCAGTAGACGTCAACGTTCATCCGACCAAACACGAAGTGCGCTTCCGTGACGGGCGCATGGTTCATGACTTCCTCTATGGCACGTTGCACCGCGCCTTGGGCGATGTTCGTCCGGAAGACCAACTGTCCGGCACGGTGCCAGCAGCTGTGCAGGAACGGGTTACCGGCATCGACGCCGGTGAGTTCGGGCCGCAGGGCGAAATGCGTCTGGCGACCCATCTGCTGGAGCAGCCCCAGGGTGATGCCTATAACCGGCCCGCCGGAACGGGCGCAGGTAGCGGTTATCAATATCAGTACACGCCAAGGCCGACTTCATCGCTGCCGGTGGCCGATGCCCAGGCCGCCTACCGCGATTTCTTTGCGCCATTGCCGACAGGCAGCGGTGCCGTTGCGGCCACTGCCGGGGCCTTGCCTGAAGCCCAGGGCGATATCCCGCCGCTGGGTTACGCGCTGGCTCAGCTCAAGGGGATTTATATCCTCGCGGAAAACGCCATTGGCCTGGTGCTGGTGGACATGCACGCGGCCCACGAACGCATCATGTATGAGCGCCTGAAGATCGCCATGGCCAGTGAAGGGCTCAGCGGCCAGCCACTCTTGGTGCCGGAATCCATTGCCGTGAGCCAGCGCGAGGCCGATTGCGCCGAAGAACACATGGCGACCTTTCAGCAACTGGGTTTTGAATTGCAGCGCCTCGGCCCGGAAAGCCTGGCCATCCGGCAGATCCCGGCGCTGCTCAAGCAGGCTGAGGCCAATCGCCTGGTGCATGACGTCCTGGCCGACCTCATGGAATACGGCACCAGTGATCGCATTCAGGCACACATGAACGAACTGCTTGGCACCATGGCCTGCCACGGCGCAGTGCGGGCCAACCGGCGTCTGGCGATCCCGGAGATGAACGCCTTGCTGCGGGATATGGAAAATACCGAGCGCAGCGGCCAGTGCAACCACGGTCGACCGACCTGGACCCAGATGGGTCTGGACGATCTCGACAAACTGTTCCTGCGTGGTCGCTGATGAGTCACTTTCCTCCGGCCATTTTTCTGATGGGCCCGACTGCGGCGGGCAAGACCGATCTGGCCATGCAACTGAGCAAAGTCCTGCCTTGCGAGCTGATCAGCGTCGATTCGGCACTGGTCTACCGGGGCATGGATATCGGCACGGCCAAGCCGTCCAAGGCCCAACTGGCGGAGTTTCCGCACCGCCTGATCGACATTCTCGACCCGTCGCAAAGCTATTCGGCGGCGGATTTCCGTACGGACGCCCTGGCGGCCATGGCGGAAATCACCGCGCGCGGCAACATTCCGCTGCTGGTCGGTGGCACGATGCTGTACTTCAAGACTCTATTGGAAGGCATGGCCGACATGCCGCCCGCCGATACCCGGGTTCGCGCTGCGCTGGAGGCACAGGCAGCGCAGCAGGGGTGGCAGGCGTTGCATGATGAGTTGGCGGCTGTCGATCCGGTTTCGGCGGCGCGTATTCATCCCAACGATCCACAGCGCCTGATCCGCGCGCTGGAAGTCTATCGGGTCAGCGGTATGAATATGACAGCACTCCGAGAACAACAAACTGCGCAAAGTACCGACGCAGCCGCTTCGGGACGTCGGCAATTGCCCTATACTGTCGCCAGCCTGGCCATCGCTCCGGTGGATCGCAAGGTACTGCACGACCGTATTGCGCTACGATTTTCACAAATGCTGGACCAGGGATTTCTGGATGAAGTACTGGCATTGCGCTCAAGAGGCGACCTGCATGCCGGGTTGCCCTCGATAAGAGCCGTCGGTTATCGCCAGGTCTGGGATCATCTGGATGGAAAGCTGACTTGGGATGAAATGCAGGAACGGGGCATCATTGCGACGCGCCAGCTGGCCAAACGGCAGTTCACCTGGCTACGTAGCTGGGGGGATTTACACTGGTTGGACAGTCTGGATAGCGACAATCTGCCGCGTGCCTTGAAATACCTGGGATCGGTCTCCATATTGGGCTGAGTCTCTGCAATAGCCGTCTATCCTTGGGGGGTAGCGGTTCAAGCCAATTGAATTCGAATTATTATTGATCCTTAAAGGAGTGCGGCACATGTCAAAAGGGCATTCGCTACAAGACCCTTACCTGAACACTTTGCGTAAAGAGAAAGTGGGGGTTTCGATCTATCTGGTTA
>Ga0302262_10000781_pt1 | contig 13505 bp, 11 predicted proteins | sample II_Fen_E3_4_FD_194557 | JGI IMG/M metagenome (GOLD analysis project Ga0302262, IMG submission 194557) | Peat permafrost microbial communities from Stordalen Mire near Abisko, Sweden - II_Fen_E3_4 | ecosystem: Environmental > Terrestrial > Soil > Wetlands > Permafrost | place: Sweden: Abisko...
GCTCGGCCTCGGCCAGCAACCGACAACACCGTGCGCGCAGGTGTTCGATGCCCGCGAGCACGTGCTGCTGCCGGGCCTGATCAATACCCATCACCACTTCTACCAAACCCTGACCCGGGCCTGGGCGCCGGTGGTCAATCAACCCTTGTTTCCCTGGCTGAAGACGCTCTATCCGGTGTGGGCGCGGCTGACCCCGGAGAAACTCGCCCTGGCCAGCAAGGTCGCCCTGACCGAACTGCTGCTGTCGGGTTGCACCACCGCAGCGGATCATCACTACCTGTTCCCCGAAGGTCTGGAGAACGCCATCGATATCCAGGTGCAAAGCGTACGCGAGCTGGGCATGCGCGCCATGCTCACCCGCGGTTCCATGAGCCTGGGTGAAGCCGATGGCGGGCTGCCGCCGCAGCGGGCGGTGCAACAGGGCGAGGTGATTCTGGCCGACAGCCAACGCCTGATCGAGACGTATCACGAGCGCGGTGATGGCGCCCGGATTCAGATCGCCCTGGCACCTTGCTCGCCGTTTTCCGTGACGCCGCAGATCATGCGCGACAGCGCCGCGCTGGCAGAAAAACTCGATGTGCGTCTGCATACCCATCTGGCCGAAACCCTCGACGAAGAAGACTTCTGCCTGCAACGCTTCGGCCTGCGTACCGTGGATTATCTGGACAGTGTCGGTTGGCTGGGCCCGCGGACCTGGCTGGCCCATGGCATTCACTTCAACCCGGACGAGATCCAGCGCCTTGGCGCGGCGGGCACCGGCATCTGCCATTGTCCCAGCTCCAATATGCGCCTGGCCTCCGGCATCTGCCCGACCCTTGACCTGATCGAAGCAGGCGCGCCCCTGGGCCTGGGTGTCGACGGCTCGGCGTCCAACGATGCCTCGAACATGATCCTCGAAGCTCGCCAGGCCCTGTACCTGCAACGCCTGCGTTATGGCGCACAAGGCATCACTCCGGAAAAGGTGCTGGGCTGGGCGACCAAGGGCTCGGCCCGCTTGCTCGGCCGTACGGACATCGGCGAGCTGGCGGTGGGCAAACAGGCCGACCTGGCACTGTTCAAGCTCGATGAACTGCGCTTCTCCGGCAGCCACGATCCGTTGTCGGCGCTGCTGCTCTGTGGCGCCGACCGTGCCGACCGCGTGATGATCGGCGGCCAGTGGCGAGTGATCGACGGACAAGTAGAAGGTCTAGACCTCAAAGGCCTGATCGCCGACCACCGACAGGCGGCGGCGCAATTGATCGGTCATACCGGTGCCTGACCATTCGCCCCCACGATCACAGCCCAGCTACAAGCCGATCAACGACAACATGATGAACGTTGCGAATAGCACAAAGTGCGTCATGCCCTCGATGGCATTGGTCTGGCCATCGTTGAGGTTGATCGCGCTGACCAGCAGGGTGACAAACATCATGACCGTCTGCACCGGGGTCATGGCCATATGAAATGGCTGGCCGGTGTAGAGCGCCATGGCTTCCATCAGCGGCACCGTGAGGATCACGGTGGACAGCGAAGCGCCGAGGGCGATGTTGACCACCGACTGCATACGGTTGGCCAACGCCGCGCGCAATGCCGTGAGGATCTCCGGCGCCGCCGAAATGGTCGCGACCAGCACCGCCGCCAACACCGGCGGCGCACCACTGCCTTCCAGGCCCAGGTTGATGGTCTTGGCCATGACTTCCGCCAGGGCACCGATCACCACTACGCCAAGCACCAGCGTGCTGATGGACCGCGTCTGATTGACTGAGGCGCCTTCATCGACGACGTGTACCGGTGGCGGCTTCTGTTTCTGCGGGTAGCTGTAGCTGAAAAAGTAACTGTGCGGGCCGACCTGCATGCGCAGGAACACCGTATACAACAGCACCATCGCGCCGATGGTGAACATCGAATACAGCTTCCATTTGCTCTCGGGCACGAACTCCGGCACCACCATGGACACCGCCACGGCCGTGAGGATCATGACGCTGTAGGTCCGCGCCGAATCGTCGTTGTAAGGCTGCTCGCCATGCTTGAGGCCGCCCATCAACGCCGCCAGGCCGAGAATGCCGTTGATGTCCAGCATCACCGCCGAATAGATGGTGTCGCGCACCAGGGTCGGGGAAGCCTCGTTGCCCATCATGATCGCCAGGATCACCACTTCGACCAGCACCGCCGCCAGGGTGAGGATCATGGTGCCGTAGGGATCGCCGACTTTTTCGGCCAGCAACTCGGCGTGATGGGCGACGCGCATGGAGGCACAGATGATCGCCACCACCAGCACCAGCCCGGCCATCAACGCGACGCTCTGGCCGTTGGACAGCAAGCTGTGTTCAAGGGGGTAAGCGATGATGGCTGCGAAAATCGCCAACAACAGAAACTTTTCTTGCTTGAGTAGTGAGCCCATTACCTGCCTTATCCGGTCCATGAGTGAACGTCCGCGCTTGTAGAGCGCGGCCTAGTCTAATGGTTTCAAATGCCACTATCACTGCACCAGTTCACAGCAAGGGCGTTTGGCCATGCACTGTCCGGTGTCGCTCGCCAGGCCCTGCACGCCCGCAATGCCGCCAAACGCGATTACCTGTCCTGTTGGTCAGTTTTTTGCATTGATCGAGTCACCCGCTCTGCCGGGGTATGCAACACGACCCAACGAATCCGCCAACAAGATCCCAAGGAGCTCGACCCGATGCATTCCACCTCTCACCCGCGTCGCCCGCTGAAGAAGCTGTTGTGTGCCATGGCTGCCGTGATCGGCCTGGGCTCAAGCCTGATGGCTGTGGCCGCCGACCCATTGAAAGTCGGTTTCGTCTACATCGGCCCGATTGGCGACCACGGCTGGACCTATCAGCATGAGCAGGGTCGCAAAGCGATGGCGGCGGCCCTGGGTGACAAGGTGACCACCAACTACGTCGAGAACGTGCCCGAAGGCGCCGACGCCGAGCGCGTGATCCGTAACATGGCCAAGGACGGTTACGACCTGGTCTTCACCACCTCGTTCGGCTACATGAACCCGACGCTGAAAGTCGCCAAGCAATTCCCCAAGGTGACCTTCGAACACGCCACCGGCTACAAGCAGGACAAGAACCTCGGCACTTACCTGGCCAAGACCTATGAAGGGCGCTACGTCGGCGGCTTCCTGGCGGCGAAGATGACCAAGACCAAGAAGATCGGCTACGTCGCCTCCTTCCCGATTCCGGAGGTGATCCGCGATATCGACGCGATCCAGTTGGCCTTGAACAAGTACAACCCCGGCACCGAAATCAAGGTGGTCTGGGTCAACTCCTGGTTTGATCCGGGCAAGGAAGCCGATGCCGCCAACGCCCTGATCGACCAGGGCGTGGATGTGATCTTCCAGCACACCGACAGCCCGGCACCGATCCAGACTGCCGAGCGTCGCGGCGTGTACGCCGTCGGCTATGCCTCGGACATGGCCCACTTCGGCCCCAAGGCCGTGCTGACGTCCATCGTCAATAACTGGGGCCCGCACTACATCAAGGCCACCCAAAGCGTGCTCGACGGTAACTGGAAGTCTCAGGATTTCTGGGGCGGCTTGAGTGACGGCACCGTGGAGTTGCCGATCAGCGACGTGGTCCCGGCGGACGTGAAAAGCGAAGCCGAGACCATCATCGCCAGCATCAAGAGCGGCGCACTGCAACCGTTCACCGGCCCGATCAAGGACCAGACCGGGGCCGTGAAAATCCCCGCAGGCGTGACCGCGACCAATGCCGAACTGGCGTCGATGAACTATTACGTTGAAGGCATTACGGCCGACTTGCCCAAGTAAAAGCGCACACAACACCCTGTGGAACTGACTGTTTTTGTGGGACCGGCTTCAGCCGGGAAGGCGTCTTTGAAGCCGACGCCGCCTTCCCGGCTAAAGCCGGTCCCACCAAAAGCAGGGCCCACAGACAAATAAAATTCCAGGTACACGCGATGAACCACCTCCCCATCATCGATATCGCTGCGCTCTACAGCGCCGACGATCAAGCCTGGCAAACCGTTGCCACGCAGATCGACAGTGCCTGCCGTGAGTGGGGCTTTTTCTACATCAAGGGCCACCCGATCACTGCCGCGCGCATCGAAGCCGTGCAGGCCATGGCGCGGGCGTTCTTCGCCCAGCCCTCGAGCACCAAGCTGAAGATCGATATCACCCAGAGCCGTCATCATCGCGGCTACGGTGCGATTGCCACCGAGCAGTTGGACCCGAGCCTGCCCAGCGACTTGAAAGAAACCTTCGACATGGGCCTGCACCTGCCCGCCGGACACCCCGACGTCATCGCCGGCAAACCCTTGCGCGGCCCCAATCGCCACCCCGACATGCCGGGCTGGCAAGCCCTGATGGAAGGGCACTATCAAGACATGCAGGCCCTAGCCCAGACGCTTCTGCGGGCCATGACCCTGGCACTGGGCATCGAGCGTGATTTCTTCGACCAGCGTTTTGAATCGCCGGTCAGCGTGTTGCGCCTGATTCATTACCCGCCACGCGCCACCGCCAGCTCGGCCGAACAACAAGGCGCGGGGGCCCACACCGACTACGGCTGCGTCACTCTGCTCTATCAGGACACGGCGGGCGGCCTGCAGGTGCGTGACGTACGGGGACAGTGGATCGATGCGCCGCCGATTGCCGGCACCTTCGTGGTCAACATTGGCGACATGATGGCGCGCTGGAGCAACGATCGGTATCGCTCGACGCCGCACCGGGTCATCAGCCCGCTGGGGGTAGATCGCTACTCCATGCCGTTCTTCGCCGAGCCGCACCCCGACACACTCATCGAATGCCTGCCGGGTTGTCGCAGCGAAAGCCAGCCAGCCCGCTATCCCGTGACCACCTGCGCAGCCTTCCTGCTGTCACGCTTCGCCGACACCTACGCTTATCGTCGCGAGCAGGACGCCGCACCGTGAACCGCTCGGTCAGCTTTCATGCGCTGGCACACGGCACTCTGTAGAATGCCGGACATTGCACCTGATGAGAAAACGTCCATGTACGACTGGTTGAATGCCCTGCCCAAGGCCGAATTGCACCTGCACCTGGAGGGTTCGCTGGAGCCCGAGTTGCTGTTTGCCCTGGCCGCGCGCAACAACATTGCGCTGCCCTGGAGCGACGTCGAAACCCTGCGTCGGGCCTATGCCTTCAACAACCTGCAGGAGTTTCTCGACCTGTATTACCGGGGCGCGGACGTCCTGCGTACCGAGCAGGATTTCTACGACCTGACCTGGGCCTATCTGCAGCGCTGCAAGGCGCAGAACGTGATTCACACCGAACCGTTCTTCGATCCCCAGACCCATACCGACCGCGGCATCCCCTTTGAAGTGGTGCTCAGTGGCATCTCCCGCGCCCTGGCAGACGGTCGCTCGCAGCTGAATATCAGCAGCGGCCTGATTCTCAGTTTCCTGCGTCACCTGAGCGAAGAGGAAGCCCAGAAGACCCTGGACCAGGCGCTGCCGTTCCGCGACGCCTTCGTTGCCGTGGGCCTGGACAGCTCCGAGATGGGCCATCCACCGAGCAAATTTCAGCGCGTGTTCGACCGGGCCCGCCATGAAGGTTTCCTGACCGTGGCCCATGCCGGCGAAGAAGGCCCGCCGGAATACATCTGGGAAGCCCTGGACCTGCTGAAAGTCCAGCGTATCGACCACGGTGTACGCGCGATCGAAGACGAGCGGCTGATGCAGCGGATCATCGACGAGCAGATTCCGTTGACCGTGTGCCCGCTGTCCAATACCAAGCTGCGCGTGTTCGACGATATGGCCCAACACAACATTCTCGACATGCTCGAACGTGGTGTGAAGGTCACGGTCAACTCAGACGACCCGGCCTATTTTGGCGGCTATGTCACCGAGAACTTCCACGCCCTTCACACGCATCTGGGCATGACCCAGGACCAGGCCAGACGCCTGGCGCAAAACAGCCTCGATGCGCGACTGGTAAAACCCTAGGCCGCCGCGGCGATTTTGCTGATCTCCCGCTGCCCACTGGTGGACACCTGCAACTGGCCGGATTCCTCCGTGGGCCGCAACCAGCCCATCTGGATAAACAATTGCAACAACCCGGCGCCCAGCGCGCCGCCCAGATGCAATCCGCGCTCGTGGGTTTCAGGGCACACGCAGACGGTTTCCACCTGCCGCTGGGCCAGTGCGGGGATGTAAATCCCGCGCTCGGCAAACCGGCTCACCCCCACACTGGTCACCCCAAGACCGATTTCTTGTTGCTCAATCCAGCCGGCGCCCAACAGCCGCTGATAAAGCTCGGCCGCCATCTCGCCGCCCAGATGATCACAGCAGATGCCGACGCGCCGCAGAGGCAAAGGCGGCAAGGGTTGCGCCACGCTGCGGCTGATCTGATCCGTGCGGATCAACGAAGCACAGGCCAACGCCTCGATGGCCGCGCCCACTTCCGGTGCCGCCAGACGAAAAAACCGCTTGCGACCACGGGCTTCCTGCTTGAGCAGGCCGCCCGTGGCCAGGCGCGCCAGATGCGCGCCCGCCGAGGCGGTGGAAAGGCCGGCCAGCCGCGCCAGCTCATCGGACGGCCGCGCCGTGCCATCCATCAAGGCCCAGATCATTGCACTGCGTTTGGGGTCAGCCAGCAGTGTCGCTATCTGGCTGATACCAGGTACATATTCCATGTAGTAACTCCCTGTTGAACCAGTCATCCATTGCAATGACATAACGGCGCCCGCCAGATCGGGTCGGGTCGTTATTCATTGATCGCGCTGAGTTCCCGACCCGTCGTTTCCCGACAGGCCGCATTGATAGGCGAATCCGTTCAAGTGGATCCAACTTTAGGCAGCCAGTATAAACTTTGCGCTCTTGAAGCTTCTGGTAAAAAAATACACGCAGTGGCGCAATAAACCGGCAAATCCGACAGCGTTCGGCGACGAACCGCTCGCTGTCAGGTTCGCCGAAAATGTTGCGCGCCAAGACGAAACAACGCTGTTTCCTAGGTCGCAGCCCCCCTGCCTGGAAAAAGCCGAGCGACGCCGGTAAAACTCCTACGTTTGGAAGGATAAAAACATGCAGTAAAAAACAACAATCCAGCGCAACAAATGTGCCTTTTCACCGTCGAAAAAGACACTTTTCACCATCACTTTCCGAAATTTCCGTAGGTCAATTCTTCAAAATACGTGGCCTGAAAACTCAAATGTCAGTCAAAAACTGCTCCGAGGTAATGTCGACTCAAGGCGTTACAGCGTGTTCTGAGCATTTCTCGCAGCAAGTTCACCGGTTTGCTGAGCTGTGCCCGATGGGCGCACAAGATATTCAGCGGTGAACGTTCACCTTGCAAGTCCGCTAACAACACCTTCAGATGCCCGGCCCCGACATCCGCCGCCACATCGGCATCGTCGCTGAAACGGTAACCCAAGCGATACAACTGGCAATCGTGCCGAGCCAGTTGTTCCACTTGCTGCGGCTCGCCGTGACGGGTCAGATAAGCCGGGCGCGAACAACAACGCCACCTGGCTCGAATCCCTCGGTTCGCCATAGCGCAGCGCAAATAGCATCGATCGGCCTATTATCAAAAAACCATTGAAAGAGCCTGCCGTTTTAGCCGGTTTTATCTTCAAGAGAAATAGCCAATCATCCCCCTCGAACTTACCCAGCCTCGAACATCAGGAGCATCCATGTCTAAGCCACTCGTTGTCATTGCCACCCTTATCGCCCAACCCGGCCAGGGCAGTGTCCTGCAACAGCATCTGGAAACACTGGTCCAGGCCACTCGCCAGGAACCCGACTGCATCACCTACGAGCTGCATCAGGACCTGGAAAACCCCGACGCGTTCTACATGTTCGAGCGCTGGGCCGATGCCGCCGCCCTGCACAGCCATGACGGCAGCGCCCACATCCAGGCATTTCGCGCCGCGGCAGGCGACCTGCTCGGCCACTTTGAAGTGAAGCGCCTGAGCCTCATCGCCTGATGGTCCTTTTTTGAATTCAGAGAAACTGCCCATGAAAGCCATCGCGTACTACAACGCCCTGCCGATCACCGATACCGCCTCGCTGCAAGACATCGAACTGCCAGAACCGGTTGCCGGTCCGCGCGACCTGCTAGTGGAAGTCAAAGCCATTTCCGTCAATCCGGTCGACACCAAGGTGCGTCAAAACATGCCGCCCGAAGACGGTCAGCCCAAGGTACTGGGCTGGGATGTGGCCGGCGTGGTCAAGGCGGTCGGCAGCGAAGTCAGCCTGTTTCAACCCGGCGACAAGGTGTTCTACGCCGGCTCCTTGATCCGTCCCGGGGCCAACAGCGAGCGGCATGTGGTGGACGAACGCATCGTCGGCCATATGCCCAAGTCCCTGAGTTTTGCCCACGCGGCAGCCCTGCCATTGACCTCGATTACTGCTTGGGAATTGCTGTTCGAGCGCCTGCAAGTGGCCGAGGACAAGACCGACCAAGGCCAGAGCCTGATGATTGTCGGCGCGGCGGGTGGCGTGGGTTCGATCCTGACCCAACTGGCCCGGCAACTGACCGCCCTGAAAGTCATCGGCACCGCCTCGCGCGCGGAAACCGTCGCGTGGGTCCGTAAACTGGGCGCCCATGAAGTCATTGATCACAGCAAGCCCCTGAGCGAAGAACTCCAGCGTATTGGCCAGGCCAGCGTCACCCATGTCGCCAGCCTGACCAATACCGGCGATCACCTCGATCAACTGGTCGAAGCGCTCAAGCCCCAGGGCCGCCTCGGCCTGATCGATGACCCGGTGGTGCTGGACGTCAGCAAGCTCAAGCGCAAGAGCCTGTCGTTGCACTGGGAGTTCATGTACACCCGCTCGATGTTCGGCACCGACGACATGATCGAGCAGCACAACCTGCTCAATCGGGTCGCGCAACTGATCGACGCCGGCACGCTGAAGACCACCTTCGGCGAACACTTCGGCACCATCAACGCCGAAAACCTGCGCCGCGCCCACGCCTTGCTGGAGAGCGGCAAGGCCAAGGGCAAGATAGTGCTGGAAGGGTTCTGAAGGAAGGTGCAACCCTGATGTGGGACCGGCTAGCCGGTCCCACAGACCGCTTACAACGTCACTTCAGCCACGCGCTCATCGCGCCGACCCTGCAAGCGCCGGGTCAGCACGCTGATGATTACGGTCACCACGCCGCACAGGCTGATGACCAAGGCCATCGGCACCGCCGTGCCGTCATGCAGCACGCCGACCAGCGCGGCCGCGCCGGCTGAAACACTGAATTGCAGACAGCCGAGCAGCGCCGAAGCGCTGCCCGCGCGTTTGCCCTGGCCATTCATGGCGCAGGCCGACGAGTTGGGAATGATGCAACCCAGGCTGGCAATGCAAATAAACAAAGGCACCAGCAACGGCCACAGCGCTTGCGTATGCAAACTGGCCACCGCCAACAGCGCCAGTGCCGCCGCCACATACACCCACACCGCACGGGACAGCAGCCATGCGGGACCATACTTGGCGAGCATTCGCGCGTTGATCTGGGCCATGAGAATAAAGCCCGCCGCATTGCTGCCGAAGAACCAGCCGTAATGCTCCGGCGGCACGCCATATAGCTTGATAAAGACAAAGGGCGAACCGGCGATATAGGAAAACATTCCGGCAATGGCGATCCCGCCGGTCAAGGCATGGCCGACGAAAATCCGGTCAGCCAGCAGTTGCCGATATTGCCCCAGAGCACCCGACAACGGTCGGCGCGGATGACTGGCCGGCATGCTCTCGGGCAAGCCCAGGGCAATCGCCAGCAGGCTCAGGGCACTGAACGCGGTCAGCGAGAAGAAAATCATCTGCCAGCCATAACTGTTGACCAACAACCCACCCAGCATCGGCGCCAGAATCGGTGCCAGGCCCATCACCAGCATCAGTTGGGAAAATACTTTGGCCGACTGCACGGCATCGCATTTGTCGCTGACGATCGCCCGTGACAACACCATCCCGGCACAACCGCCGAGCGCCTGCACGAAACGCGCGGCGATCAGCCAGTCCAGCGTCGGGGCAAAGGCGCAGGCAAGGGAAGCGCAGGTAAACAAGGTCACGCCTACCAACAACGGCACCCGCCGGCCGAAACGATCCGCCACCGGGCCATAGGCCAGCTGGCCCAGAGACAGGCCGAGAAAATAGGCAGCCAGGGTCAGCTGGATATGGTTTTCATCCGTGCCGAAAGCCAGCGCCATGGCCGGAAAACCGGGCAGGTAAAAATCGATGGCCAAAGGGCCGAAGGCGCTCATGGCACCCAGGATCAGGATCGTTCTAAGGTTCATCGGGTATCCAGGACAGTCTTGCAAACAGCCCCTTAGTCTACTGTCAAGAACACCCGACGCCGGAAATTACTTCAAAGTTTAACCGTCGCCCTCAGGCGACTTGAGCCTCATAGCCTTCTTCACGTATCAGCTCGACGACCCGCTCAGCAGGCAACGAACTCTCGACCTGGACCACACCACTGGCCAGCTCAACCTGAACCTGCGCCGCCGGATCGTCATTTTTGATGGCGTTGGTCACGGCCTTGACGCAATGGCCGCAAGTCATGCCTTGAACATTGAAACGTTGCATGTGCTACTCCTTACTTTCAGGTAAACGAAGGGTGATGGCAGGCATCCTCCACCTTGCCATCGTGGCAAGGTCAAGTTTCTCTTTTATCTGCCGGGCTGGCATTCGTCACGACGCTGCGCCAAGCTGCATCATTCACGTCTATAGCAGGAGTATCAGCCATGCGCTGGTCAGCATTGAGCCTCTTCAGCATTCTTGGGCTATTGGCCACATCACCTTGGGCACAGGCCGATCAGGACTACGGTGTCCTGATCATTTCCCGAGAGCGCCTGGAAGTCCCGACCTCATGCGAAATCGGTATCTACATTCAGGATGAGCTGGCGGCTCGCCTGTTTCAGGAACAATCCACCTCGTTCAATCTTCCGGCGGGCGATATTTCGGTGCGTTTGCGCCTGCTGCCAGGGCAAGCTCCCGGTTGTGGCCAGGGCCTTGAAGCGCAACAGCGCAGCGTGGTGCATCTGAAAGCGGGCGATATTCAAAAATTCCGCATCGCCCAGAACCTCAATGGCATGTACCTGAAACCGGCTTCGCTGGGCTATTGATCAAGTAGTGCTTGACCTTGCCCGCGTGGCAAGGTTCATCCTTGCTGGCATCACGCCTTCAGGGAGCACCCAGCATGTCCAAGTTCGTCACCTTCGACCTGCCCATCAGCGGCATGACCTGCGCCAGTTGCGCAGGTCGGGTCGAACGCGCGTTGAACAAAGTCCCCGGTGTCAAAAGTGCCACGGTCAACCTGGCCAATGAACGGGCTCACGTCGAAACCCTCGGCAACGTCGATTCGGCGTCGCTGATCGGCGCGGTGGAAAAAGCCGGTTACGGCGCCACCCTGCTGCAAGACGCCAAGCGCAACGCTGACGACCAACACAAACGCCTGAGCCACGAGCGGCACGCCCTGGTGCTGGCATTGCTGCTGGCCGTGCCGCTGGTGATCCCGATGTTGCTGCAACCCTTGGGCATTCACTGGATGCTGCCGTCCTGGCTGCAGTTCGCCCTGGCGACCCCGGTACAGTTCATTCTCGGTGCGCGCTTCTACATCGCCGCGTTTAAGGCCGTGCGGGCTGGCGAAGGCAATATGGACCTGCTGGTCGCCCTCGGCACCAGTGCCGGTTACGGCCTGAGCCTGTACGAATGGGCCGTGTCCGCACCGGGGAGCATGCCGCATCTGTATTTTGAAGCCTCGGCGGTGGTTATCGCTCTGGTGCTGCTGGGCAAATACCTGGAAAGCCGGGCCAAGCGCCAGACGGCCAGCGCCATCCGCGCCCTTGAAGCCCTGCGCCCGGAACGCGCCGTGCAGGTGATCGACGGCCAGGAACACGACGTCGCCATCAGCGCCCTGCGCCTCAACGATCTGGTGCTGGTCAAACCCGGCGAGCGCTTCCCGGTAGATGGCGAAGTGGTCGACGGCCAGAGCCATGCCGACGAAGCCCTGATCAGTGGCGAAAGCCTGCCGGTGCCGAAACAACCCGGCGATAAGGTCACTGGCGGCGCCATCAACGGTGAAGGCCGTCTGCTGGTCAAGACCCTGGCGCTGGGCGCGGAAACCGTCCTGGCGCGGATCATCCGGCTGGTTGAAGACGCCCAGGCGGGCAAGGCGCCGATCCAGAAACTGGTGGATAAAGTCAGCCAGGTTTTTGTCCCGACCGTGCTGCTGCTGGCACTGATCACCCTGATCGGTTGGCTGGCCGTCGGTGCGACACTGGAAAGCGCCGTCATCAATGCCGTCGCCGTACTGGTCATCGCCTGCCCCTGCGCGCTGGGCCTGGCCACACCCACGGCGATCATGGCCGGGACTGGCGTGGCCGCGAAGTACGGCATTCTGATCAAGGATGCCGAAGCCCTGGAACGCGCCCACGAAGTCACCGCCGTGGTCTTCGACAAGACCGGCACCCTGACTTCTGGCACCCCGCGCATCGCCCACCTCAGCGCGCTGGAGGGTGATGAAAACCTGTTGTTGCAGCTGGCCGGAGCGCTGCAACGGGGCAGCGAACATCCGCTGGCCAAAGCGGTGCTGGACGCCTGCAAGGAGCGCCAGTTGCCCCTGGCGGCAGTTGAAAACAGCCAGGCCCTGGCCGGACGCGGGATCGCTGGCAGCGTGGCGGGGCGCTCATTGGCCCTGGGCAATCGGCGTCTGCTGGACGAGAGTGGGCTGGCGATGGCCTCACTGGCCGAATCGGCGCAGGCCTGGGAAGCCGAAGGGCGCACCTTGTCCTGGCTGATCGAGCAAGGTAGCGCGCCGCGCATCCTTGGCCTGTTCGCCTTCGGCGATACGCTCAAGCCCGGCGCGCTGGCAGCGGTGCAACAACTGACGCGGCGGCACATCAGCAGCCACCTGCTGACCGGCGACAATCAGGGCAGCGCCCGTGTCGTGGCCCAGGCACTGGGCATCACCGACGTCCACGCCGAAGTGCTGCCCGCCGATAAATCCGCTGCCGTGCTGGCGCTGAAGGCCGACCATGTGGTGGCCATGGTCGGCGATGGCATCAACGACGCCCCGGCCCTGGCGGCTGCGGATATCGGCATCGCCATGGGCGGCGGCACTGACGTCGCCATGCATGCGGCCGGTATCACCCTGATGCGCGGCGATCCCCGGCTGATCCCGGCGGCACTGGACATCAGCCGCCGGACCTACGCCAAGATCCGCCAGAACCTGTTCTGGGCCTTCGTTTATAACCTGATTGGCATTCCGCTGGCGGCGTTCGGTTTTCTCAACCCGGTGCTGGCCGGCGCGGCGATGGCGCTGTCCAGCGTCAGCGTGGTGAGCAATGCGCTGCTGTTGAAAACCTGGAAGCCAGAGGAGCAAGGAGAAGAGCCATGAATATCGGCCAAGCCGCCAAGCGCAGTGGCCTGAGCGCCAAGATGATTCGCTATTACGAGGCCACCGGCCTGTTGCAGGCGGCTCACCGCAGTGACAGCGGCTACCGCCTGTATGGCGCGGATGATTTGCACGCGCTGGCGTTTATCAAGCGTTCGCGGGATCTGGGGTTCTCGCTGGAAGAAGTCGGCAAACTGCTAGCCCTGTGGCAAGACCGCCAACG
>Ga0302262_10000785_pt1 | contig 13461 bp, 9 predicted proteins | sample II_Fen_E3_4_FD_194557 | JGI IMG/M metagenome (GOLD analysis project Ga0302262, IMG submission 194557) | Peat permafrost microbial communities from Stordalen Mire near Abisko, Sweden - II_Fen_E3_4 | ecosystem: Environmental > Terrestrial > Soil > Wetlands > Permafrost | place: Sweden: Abisko...
TTCCAAGTGGGCACGGGTGATGCCGACGCGCTTGACGGTGCCGTCTTCCAGGGTGATGTCCAGGTGGCCTTTGCCAACGATCGGCAATTCCATCTGGCTGATCTGATAACCCTTGGGCAGGTCCGGATAGAAGTAGTTTTTGCGCGCGAACACGTTGTGCTGGCCGATTTCGGCATCGATAGCGAGGCCGAACTTCACGGCCATGCGCACGGCTTCCTTGTTCAGTACGGGCAGAACGCCAGGCATGCCCAGGTCAACCAGGCTCGCCTGGGTGTTGGGCTCGGAGCCGAACGTGGTGGAACTGCCGGAGAAAATCTTTGATTGGGTCGAGAGCTGGGTGTGAATCTCCAGCCCGATGACGACTTCCCATTGCATGTTCATTCCTCAAAAAAATGCCAGGGAGATTTGAAGCGTTACGAGCGATGGTAAGACAAGGCGAAAACTGGTGAGCAAGCGGAGTTGACTGTAGTCAATGAGCATTGCGAACCAGTTTTCAACGCAGTATTACCGAGCGCAGTAGCTTCAAAATCCCTGGGGTGCGCGAGTGTGCCAGTCAGTGACTTGCTGGTACTGGTGGGCGACGTTGAGCAGACGGCCTTCCTGGAAATACGGGGCGAGCAGTTGCACGCCGACCGGCAGTCCACCGGCGAAGCCTGCAGGCATGGACAGCCCTGGCAGACCCGCGAGGTTGGCGGTGATGGTGTAGAAGTCTTCCAGATACTCGGCGATCGGGTCGTTGTTCTTGGCGCCGATTTTCCACGCCGGGTTAGGCGTGGTCGGGCCGAGAATGACGTCGACTTCGGTAAAGGCGTTCATGAAGTCGTTCTTGATCAGGCGCCGGATCTTCTGCGCTTGCAGGTAATAGGCGTCGTAGTAGCCCGCCGACAGCGCGTAGGCGCCGACCAGGATGCGGCGTTGCACTTCCGCGCCGAAGCCTTCGGCGCGCGAGCGCTTGTACAGGTCGGTCAGGTCTTTCGGGTCTGCGCAGCGATAGCCGAAGCGCACGCCGTCGAAGCGCGACAGGTTGGACGAGGCTTCAGCCGGCGCGATGACGTAATAGGCCGGGATGGCGTGTTGCAGGTTCGGCAGGCTGATTTCCTTGACCACCGCGCCGAGCTTTTCCAGCTCCTTGACGCTGGCCTGAATCAGTTCAGCAATACGCGGGTCGAGACCGGCACTGAAATATTCTTTCGGCACGCCGATGCGCAGGCCCTGCAGCGACGCATTCAGGTTGGCGGAGTAGTCCGGCACCGGCTCATCGATGCTGGTGGAGTCCAGCGGGTCGAAACCGGCCATGCCTTGCAGCAACAAGGCGCAGTCTTCGGCGTTGCGCGCCATCGGGCCGGCCTGGTCGAGGCTGGAGGCGTAGGCGATCATGCCCCAGCGCGAAACACGACCGTAGGTCGGTTTCAGGCCGGTCAGGTTGGTCAGCGCCGCTGGCTGGCGAATCGAACCGCCGGTGTCGGTGCCGGTTGCCGCGGGCAGCAGACGAGCGGCCACGGCCGCCGCCGAACCACCGGACGAACCGCCCGGTACGTGTTCCAGGTTCCACGGGTTCTTGACCGGGCCGTAATGGCTCGACTCGTTGGCCGAACCCATGGCGAATTCGTCCATGTTGGTCTTGCCCAGGGTCACGGTGCCTGCCGCAGCCAGTTTGGCGACCACGGTGGCGTCGTAGGGCGAGGTGAAGTTGTCGAGCATCTTCGAGCCGCAGCTGGTGCGCACGCCCTGGGTGCAGAACAGGTCCTTGTGGGCCAGCGGGGCACCCAGCAGGGCGCCGGTTTCGCCATTGGCACGGCGCGCATCGGCAGCCTTGGCCTGGGCAATGGCCAGGTCATCGGTACGGGTGATGAAGCTGTTGAGCTGAGGGTCGAGCCGGGCAATGCGCGCCAGCAGGACACGGGTCAGTTCTTCAGAAGAAAATTTCTTTTCGGCGAGTCCGCGAGCGATCTCGGCCAGAGTCATTTGATGCATAACAGGCTCATTCCCTTACTCGATGACTTTCGGAACCAGATAAAGGCCATTTTCGACCGCCGGTGCAATGGCTTGATACGCGTCGCGGCGATTAGGCTCGGTTACGGCGTCCTCGCGCAGGCGCTGGGAGGCTTCCAGGGGGTGGGCCAGCGGCTCGATACCGCTGGTATCGACGGCCTGCATCTGGTCGATCAGGCCCAAAATGCTGTTCAGTGCTTCAGTAGTACGCGGGATATCGGCGTCATTCAGGCCAATTCTGGCCAGATGAGCGATTTTTTCCACGTCGGAGCGATCAAGCGCCATGGGGTTCTCCTGTGGAATGCGCACGGAACCAGTCCGTGGGGCGGATTGTGGAACACAACCACGTTTCAACGGTCATAAGGCCGCGAACGTCGAGGGTCGTGCTCGGAAAACCGCCAATTTAGCATATTGGCTCCTTGCCCAAAATCCCTGTCGTTGTTAGAGTTTGCCGCACTTTTTTACCCACGCGCTCCCTAGGGTCCAATTCCCATGTTCAAGAAACTGCGTGGCATGTTTTCCAGCGATCTGTCTATCGACCTGGGCACTGCCAACACCCTTATCTACGTGCGTGAGCGCGGTATTGTCCTGAATGAGCCTTCGGTTGTTGCCATTCGTACCCATGGCAACCAGAAGAGCGTCGTTGCCGTCGGAATGGAAGCCAAGCGCATGCTTGGCCGTACACCGGGCAATATTGCTGCCATTCGCCCGATGAAAGACGGCGTCATCGCCGACTTCAGCGTCTGTGAAAAGATGCTCCAGTACTTCATCAACAAGGTTCACGAAAACAGCTTTCTGCAGCCCAGCCCTCGTGTGCTGATCTGCGTGCCGTGCAAATCCACCCAGGTTGAGCGTCGCGCCATTCGCGAGTCGGCCCTGGGCGCCGGTGCCCGTGAAGTGTTCCTGATCGAAGAGCCCATGGCCGCTGCCATCGGTGCCGGCCTGCCGGTCGAGGAAGCGCGCGGTTCGATGGTCGTCGATATCGGTGGTGGTACCACTGAAATCGCATTGATCTCCCTGAACGGTGTGGTCTATGCCGAATCCGTCCGCGTCGGCGGCGACCGTTTCGACGAAGCGATCATCACCTACGTGCGTCGTAACTACGGCAGCCTGATCGGTGAATCCACGGCTGAGCGCATCAAGCAGGAAATCGGTACCGCTTATCCGGGCGGCGAAGTTCGTGAAGTCGACGTCCGTGGCCGCAACCTGGCCGAAGGCGTGCCGCGTGCCTTCACCCTGAACTCCAACGAAGTGCTGGAAGCGTTGCAGGAATCCCTGGCAACCATCGTTCAGGCCGTGAAAAGCGCGCTGGAGCAATCGCCGCCGGAACTGGCTTCGGATATCGCCGAACGTGGCCTGGTGCTGACCGGTGGTGGCGCCCTGTTGCGCGACCTCGACAAGCTGCTGGCCCAGGAAACCGGCCTGCCGGTGATCGTCGCCGAAGATCCACTGACCTGCGTAGCCCGTGGCGGTGGTCGTGCCCTGGAGATGATGGACAAGCACACCATGGATCTGCTTTCCAGCGAGTGAGTTCGCCGGAAAACACTTCATGGCAGCCTTTGAATACAGGTAGCGCTTTGTGCTACCTGTATGCTTTGCGCTGACGCCGGAATCTGGCGTTCACCTTCTCTACTGCCCTGGCCGGTCCCATGCCGCATGAATAACCACAGCCCAGCACAAACTATGTGGGAGCCGCCTCTGGTGGCGATGGCATCAGATGCCATTGCGAGCGCTTCGCACTCGATCGCCACCAGAGGCGGCTCCTGCAGGAATCCGATTTTCATTCAGATGGTTGTGTTGTGTTTGATAAGAGGAGCCGTCTATTAAACCGCTCTTCGCAAAAGGTCCCTCGCTGGGCGTGCGCCTGTTGGTGATGGCCGTGTTCTCGGTAGCGTTGATGGTGGTCGATGCGCGTTTTGCATTGCTCAAGCCCTTGCGCAGCCAGATGTCACTGGTACTGATGCAGTCCTATTGGGTGGTCGATCTGCCTTCGCGACTGTATCAAGGTGTTGCCAGCCAGTTCGGTAGCCGCACCGAGCTGATCGCCGAAAACGAAAAACTCAAGACCGAGACCCTGCTGTTGCAGGGGCGCCTGCAAAAGCTGGCGGCCCTGACCGAGCAGAACGTGCGCTTGCGCGAGTTGCTCAACTCGTCGGCACTGGTCAACGAGAAAGTCGAAGTCGCCGAGCTGATCGGCATGGACCCCAATCCCTTTACCCATCGCATCATCATCAACAAGGGTGAGCGCGACGGTGTGGTTCTCGGTCAGCCGGTGCTCGACGCCCGTGGGCTGATGGGCCAGGTGGTCGAGTTGATGCCGTATACCTCGCGGGTTTTGCTGCTGACGGATTCGACCCACAGCATCCCGGTCCAGGTCAACCGCAACGGCTTGCGCGCCATTGCCAGCGGCACCGGTAACCCGGAGCGCCTGGAGCTGCGTCATGTCGCGGACACCGCAGACATCAAGGAAGGCGACCTGCTGGTGAGTTCCGGTCTGGGCCAGCGCTTCCCGGCCGGTTATCCGGTGGCCACGGTCAAGGAAGTGATTCACGATTCCGGCCAACCCTTCGCGATCGTCCGTGCCGTGCCCACCGCTGCGCTGAACCGCAGCCGTTACCTGCTGCTGGTGTTCTCCGACGGTCGCTCGCCTGAAGAGCGCGCTGCCGATGCCGCCAAGGCTCAGGAAAATATTGAGCGCGGTGCCGACCCGGCGACGACGGCGCCCGCTAACCCTGTGCCCCATGCCGCGCCTGCTGCCGCACCGGCAGTTGCGGCTCCGGCGGTCGTTGCGCCTGCCGCAGCCAAACCGGCGGCCAAGCCGGCCAGCAAGCCCGCGACCGCGCCGGCCACTAAACCACCTGCCAAACCTGCGTCGAACAAGCCACCGGTCACTGCTCCGGCGGCCGGCACACGGGAGAGAATTGATGGTTAATCTGGCTCCCTCGCGCAATGGTTGGGTCGTCTGGTTCACGTTTTTGCTGGGGTTGTTGTTGAGCGTCTCGCCCCTGCCACAGTTCATGGAAATCTTCCGCCCGCTGTGGCTGGCACTGTTGCTGACCTTCTGGACCCTGGCCCTGCCGCACAAGGTTGGCATGACCACGGCCTGGGTACTGGGCCTGATGGAGGACGTGCTGTATGGCACGCTGCTCGGGCAGAATGCGCTGATCCTGAGCCTGATCACCTTCCTGGTGATGTCCTTGCAGCAGCGTTTGCGCATGTACCCCATGTGGCAGCAATGCTTGATCCTGCTGGTTATCTTTGGCCTGGCGCAGTTGGCGCAGTTGTGGCTCAGTGCATTGACCGGCAACCGCCAGCCGACCCTCGCGTTGCTGCTGCCCGCACTGGTCAGCGTATTGTTGTGGCCTTGGGTGAGTTACGGCATGCGCGGCCTGAGCAAACGCTTGAAAATCAATTGAGCGCTGTGCGGTTCTGGCTGGCGACTACTGACATGGAGACGTCTACATGCCCTTGCTTTATCTGGCCTCTGGTTCGCCACGCCGCCGCGAGCTGCTGACTCAGATCGGTGTGCCGTTCACCGTCCTCAGTACACACATCGATGAAACCCCGTTTCCTGAGGAGCTGCCACGGGCCTATGTCGAGCGTTTGGCGCGCGGCAAGGCCGAGGCCGGGCTGGCGCTGCTGAGTGACGGACAAGCCTGTGTGCTCGGTGCCGACACGGCCGTGGTGCTCGACGGGCGGATTCTTGGCAAGCCGCTCGACGAGGCGGACGCCCTGGCCATGCTGACGGCGCTGTCCGGGCGTGAGCATGAAGTGCTGACGGCCGTTGCCGTGGCGAATCGACAGGGCTGCGAGGCGCTGACGGTCAGTAGCCGCGTGCGTTTTCGCCCGATCCAGGCCCATGAGGCGCAGGCTTACTGGGCCAGTGGCGAGCCGCAAGACAAGGCCGGCAGTTATGCCATTCAGGGCCTGGCGGCTATCTTCGTAGAAGGGTTGCATGGCAGCTATTCGGCGGTGGTCGGCCTGCCATTGTGTGAAACCGCAGAACTGCTAAGCCGTTTCGGCATACCCTGTTGGCAATGCCTGGAAGGTGACAAGCCATGAGTGAAGAGATTCTGATCAACATCACGCCGATGGAATCGCGCGTGGCGGTGGTTGAAAACGGTGTATTGCAGGAAGTCCACGTCGAGCGGACCCAGCGTCGCGGGATCGTTGGCAATATCTACAAGGGTAAGGTGGTCCGCGTCCTGCCCGGCATGCAGGCGGCTTTCATCGACATCGGCCTGGACCGGGCGGCGTTTATCCACGCCTCGGAAATCTCCATGCGCGAGGGCCCTGCGGTGGAGAGCATCAGCTCCCTGGTGCATGAAGGCCAGAGCCTGGTGGTGCAGGTCACCAAGGACCCGATTGGCAGCAAGGGCGCACGCCTGACCACCCAGCTGTCGATCCCTTCGCGTTACCTGGTGTACATGCCGCGCACGGCCCATGTCGGCATCTCATTGAAGATCGAAGATGAAGGCGAGCGCGAACGACTGAAGAAAGTCGTCAGTGATTGCGTGGCGCTGGAAGGCATCAAGGAGACCGGTGGCTTTATCCTGCGCACTGCCGCCGAAGGTGCGGGCGCCGATGAAATCCTCATGGATATCCGTTACCTGCGCCGCTTGTGGGATCAGATCGGTGATCAGATCAAGACCATCAGCCCGCCCAACGTGATTTACGAAGACCTCGGCCTGGCCCTGCGCACTTTGCGTGATCTGGTCAGCCCGAAGATCGAGAAGATTCGTATTGATTCGCGGGAAACCTTCCAGAAGACGACGCAGTTTGTCGCCGAACTGATGCCTGAAATCGCCGATCGCCTGGAGCATTACCCCGGTGAGCGGCCGATTTTCGATCTGTATGGCGTCGAAGACGAAATCCAGAAAGCCCTGGACCGCAAGGTGCCGCTCAAGTCCGGCGGTTACCTGGTGATCGATCCGGCTGAGGCGATGACCACCATCGACGTCAACACCGGTGCGTTCGTCGGACACCGCAACCTCGAAGAGACCATTTTCAAGACCAACCTCGAAGCCGCCACCGCCATTGCCCGCCAGCTGCGCCTGCGCAACCTGGGCGGCATCATCATCATCGACTTCATCGATATGGAAGATGGCGAGCATCAGCGTCAGGTTCTGCGCACGCTGGAGAAGCAGCTGGAGCGCGATCACGCCAAGACCAACATCATCGGCATCACCGAGCTGGGCCTGGTGCAGATGACCCGCAAGCGCACCCGCGAGAGCCTCGAGCAAGTACTGTGCGAACCCTGCTCCAGCTGTCAGGGGCGTGGCAAGCTGAAGACCCCGGAAACGGTTTGTTATGAGATATTCCGTGAAATCCTGCGCGAGGCTCGCGCCTATCAGGCGCTGGGCTATCGTGTATTGGCCAATCAGCGGGTGGTTGACCGGTTACTCGACGAGGAATCAGGAAATGTCGCGGAATTGGAGGGCTTTATTGGCCGAACCATCCGCTTTCAGGTAGAAACCATGTATTCCCAGGAACAATACGACGTTGTCCTGCTCTGAACTCACGCCGAGTGCGCGTGCCTGAACATTGAGCAGCCAACGGCAGGGACGCCCTTATAACGAGAACTATGCGTGGCAATTGAGCAACCCCGGAATTTATTGACGACTGTGCGAGTGAGCCGGGTTATCCCCTCTCAGGATGAGGGTGCTTTGCCATGCAACGTCTGACCCGCTTTTTAGCCTCTCTCACGCGTTGGGGCTTGAGCCTTTGTGCGCTGGCGCTGGTGCTCGCGGCACTGTATGTCAGCCTGGGGCGGCAACTGGCTCCGCTGGTGGCCGAATATCGTGCGGATATCGAGACCAGGGCCGGCGCGGCGCTGCAGATGCCTGTGAGCATTGGTAGCCTCGACGGCACCTGGAGTGGCTTTGCGCCGATTCTGGTCGCCCGCGATGTGGTGGTCGGGCAGGGCAGCAATTCCATGCGTCTGGAACACGTGCGAGCGGTGCCGGATTTTTGGGCCAGCGTGCGTGCGCGTGAAGTGCGCATCGCCCGCCTGGAACTCGATGGCCTGCAACTCAATCTCAAGGAAGACCAGGACGGCCGCTGGACGCTGCAGGGCTTGCCGGTCAGCGACGATAAGCCCTTCGATCCCCAGCAGTTGCTGAGCCAGATGCAGATCATTTCGCAACTGTCGCTGTTCGACAGTCAGATCACGCTGCAACCTTTCGGGCAAGCGCCGCTTTCCCTCAAGTACATCAGCCTCAGCCTCAAGACCGGCGGCAGCAATCAACGCCTTGATGCCCGCGTGACCCTGCCCGATGGCCAACCGCTGGCGCTCAACCTGCGTTCACATGTCCGCGCCAGTGAGTGGCGTGACGGCAATGCCGATGTCTACCTGAGCCTGCCCCAGAGCGATTGGGCCCACTGGCTGCCGAAAAGCCTGACCCGGCAATGGAACCTGAGCAGTCTTCAGGCTGGCGGCGAGTTGTGGCTGAGCTGGGCCAAAGGCACGGTGCAAAGCGCGGCGATCCGGCTCAATGCCCCGCAGATCAAGGGCGCTTATGCCGATCGCAAGCCAACGAAGATCAGCAACCTGGCGCTCAATGCGTGGCTGCAACGCACGGATAAAGGCTTCAACCTGATCCTCGGCTCACTGGCGATGAGCCTGGGCAGCACCCGTTGGGAAAGCCGAATGCAGCTGACCCAGCAAGACGCCACATCCGACAGCGATGAGCTCTGGCACCTGCAAGCGGATCGCCTGGATCTGACGCCGATCACACCTCTGCTCGATGCCATGGCGCCACTGCCCGAGCCCTTGCAGGTGGCGCTGGATAATCTCAAGTTCACCGGTGCGCTGACCAACGTCCTGCTTGATCTACGCCCCAAGGTCGAGGGTGACAAGAAGCTCACGTTCGCGGCCAACCTCGACAAGCTGGGTTTCAACGCCTATCACGGCGCTCCGGCGGCCGGCAATGTCAGTGGCGCCATCAGCGGCGATCTGGGCCAGGGCGAGCTGCGCCTGGCCACCGATGACTTCATGCTGCATTTGGCACCGATTTTCGCCAATCCCTGGACCTACACCAAGGCCAATGCGCGCCTGACCTGGCATCTGGACAGTGAAGGCTTCACCCTGATCGCGCCCTACATCAAGGTGTTGGGCGACGAGGGCAAGATTGCTGCGGACTTCCTGATCCGCCTGCATTTCTCCCATGATCAGGAGGACTACATGGACCTGCGCGTCGGCATGGTCGATGGCGATGGGCGTTATACCGGCAAATACCTGCCGGTTGCCCTGAGCCCGGCCCTGGACAGTTGGCTGCGCACAGCGGTCGTCAGTGGTGCGGTCGAGCAGGGTTTCTTCCAGTATCAAGGTTCTCTCGATCACGACGCGATGGATGCGGCGCGGGTGATCAGTCTGTTCTTCAAGGTGCGCAATGCCACGCTGGACTTCCAACCTGGCTGGCCGTCGCTCACCGGCATAGATGGCAATGTATTCGTCGAAAACGGCGGCGTGCGCATCCAGGCCAGCAAGGCACAGATGCTCGAGACCCAGGTCAGTAACGTGCTGGTCAATATTCCCCATGTGCCTGCCGGGCAGAACAGCCATATGTTCGTCGACGGCGACTTCAGCGGTACTTTGGGCGACGGCCTGAAAATCCTGCAAACCGCGCCTATCGGTACGGCCAGCACCTTTGCCGGCTGGACCGGCGAGGGCGCGCTGCAAGGCAAGTTGAAGCTCGACGTACCGCTGGTCAAAGGCCAGGAGTCGAAAATTGCCGTGGACTTCGCTACCGATGACGCGCACCTGAAAATTACCGATCCCAACCTTGAGTTCAGTCGGCTTGGCGGCACATTCCGTTTCGACAGTGCCAAGGGGCTGAGCGGCAAGGGCATCAAGGCCCAGGCATTCGACCGGCCGATCAGCGCTGAAATCAATGCCGATGGCAAGCCCGGCGCCCTGATCACGCGGATCAATGCCAGTGGCCAGATCGCGCAGAAGCGCCTGAATGACTGGATGGGCGTGACCCAGCCACTGCCGGTGTCGGGCGACTTGCCCTATCAGTTGCAGGTCACCTTGAACGGCGCCGACAGCCAGTTGAAGATCAACTCCACGCTCAAAGGGCTGGTCGTCGACCTGCCCGCGCCCTTTGGCAAAACCGTCGATGAAACCCGCGACAGCGAGTTCCACATGACCCTGCAAGGCCCTGAGCGGCGCCTCAGCGCGACGTATGGCAGCCTGGCCAGCCTTGCCTACGCTTCCCCCGCGGGCAAGCTCACAGAGGGGCGTGGCGAGCTACTGCTCGGTGAGGGGGCGGCGGCCGTGCCCGATACCAAGGGCTTGCGCGTGCGTGGCGCCTTGTCCGAACTGGATGTGACACCCTGGAAAGCCACGGCGGCCCGTTACGCCGGTAATAACGCCGGTGACAGCGCCAACAAGCTGAGCGGTGTCGATTTACAGATCGGCAAATTGATCGCCCTGGGCACGACTCTTGATCAGGCGCGGGTGCAGGTCAAGCGTGACAGTGCGGCCTGGAACCTGACCCTGGACAGCGCCATAGCCAAGGGCAGCGCCATCCTTCCCGATGCCAAGAGCACGCCGATCGGCATCAACATGCAGTACATCCGCCTGCCTGCGTCGGACCCGACGGCCGCAGTGGTCGAGAACGCCCCCGATCCTTTGGCTGACGTCGATCCACGACAGATTCCAGCCATGAACATCAGCATCAATCAATTGTTCCAGGGCGATCAACTGGTGGGGGCGTGGTCGCTCAAGGTGCGGCCGACCACCAACGGCATCCAGCTCGCCGACCTGAACATGGGTCTCAAGGGCATGTCACTGCTGGGCGATGGCGGCTGGGGCGGTGCGCCGGGCGCAACCAGCAGTTGGTATAAGGGCCGGGTCGATGGCAAGAACCTGGGCGATGTGCTGAAGGCCTGGGGTTTTGCCCCGACCGTGACCAGCGCAGATTTTGAACTGAACGTCGATGGCCGCTGGCCGGGCTCGCCTGCCTGGATCGGGCTCAAGCGTTACTCGGGTAGCCTTGACGCGACCCTCAACCGTGGCCAGTTCGTCGAGGTGGAAGGCGGGGCCCAGGCGCTGCGCGTGTTTGGCCTGCTCAACTTCAACTCCATCGGTCGGCGCTTGCGCCTGGACTTCTCTGACTTGCTCGGCAAGGGCCTGAGTTATGACAAGGTCAAGGGGTTGCTGGTCGCCAGTGATGGCGTTTACGTGACCCGCACGCCAATCACCCTGGCCGGCCCATCGAGCAACCTGGAGCTGGACGGCACCCTGGATATGGTCAGGGATCGTGTCGATGCCAAGCTATTGGTGACCTTGCCGGTCACCAATAACCTGCCCATTGCCGCGCTGATTGTCGGCGCCCCGGCCATTGGCGGCGCGTTGTTCCTGGTGGACAAGCTGCTGGGCGACCGCGTGGCGCGCTTTGCCAGCGTCCAGTACAAGGTCGAGGGGCCCTGGAAAGAACCGAAGATCACGTTCGACAAGCCTTTTGAGAAGCCGCAGTAGCATACGCAGCAGGACTCTTGTGGGACCGGCTTTAGCCGGTCCCACAAGAGTCCTGTGTTTGATGAGCGGCCAAGCGTAAAGTGCCTGGCATTACCGTCGAGGAGAGCCCGATGTCTTTTGCCGTCATTCAAATGGTCAGCCAGAGCGATGTGCTGGACAACCTGATTCAGGCAAGACGCTTGCTGGAGCAGGCCGCCGCATCTGGCGCACGGCTGGCGGTACTGCCGGAAAACTTCGCCGCCATGGGCCGTCGGGACGTCGCCGACATCGGTCGTGCCGAGGCTCAAGGCCACGGTCCGATCCTGCCGTGGTTGAAAAGCACCGCCCGCGACCTCAAGTTATGGATCGTTGCCGGTACTTTACCCTTGCCGCCTGATGATCAGCCCGATGGCAAGGTTACGGCCTGTTCGTTATTGATCGATGAGCATGGCGAACAGGTGGCGCGTTACGACAAATTGCATTTGTTCGACGTGGATGTGGCCGACAGCCGCGGACGTTATCGCGAGTCGGATGACTATGCCCATGGCAGTCATGTCGTGGTGGCGGATACGCCGGTCGGGCGGCTGGGGCTGAGTGTCTGTTATGACCTGCGCTTTCCCGAGTTATACAGCGCGCTGCGTGCAGCGGGCGCCGAATTGATTACCGCGCCGTCGGCGTTCACTGCTGTGACTGGTGCGGCGCACTGGGACATTCTGATCCGCGCGCGTGCCATCGAGACCCAGTGCTACTTGCTGGCGGCCGCGCAGGGCGGTGTCCATCCCGGCCCGCGTGAAACTTACGGGCATGCCGCCATTATCGACCCCTGGGGTCGGGTGCTGGCTGAGCAGGCCCAGGGTGAAGCGGTGTTGCTGGCCCAGCGCGACAGTGAAGAACAGGCGTCCATCCGGGCGCGGATGCCGGTGTCCAGTCACCGGCGATTTTTTGCGCAGGACGCATTGCGGCCTGCTTCGGAGTGAATATGAGCGACGTCTCCTCAGTCAGCGAACACCTTCTGGCGCCCGGTGGCCTGAACCTCGACAGCCTGCAAGCGGTGCTGGGCGAACTGGCCGGGCCTGGCATCGATGCCGCCGACCTGTATTTCCAGGGACAGATTTCCGAGTCCTGGTCGCTGGAAGATGGCATCGTCAAGGAAGGCAGCTTCAATCTTGACCAAGGTGTTGGCGTGCGCGCGCAATCGGGCGAGAAAACCGGCTTTGCCTACAGCAACGCCATTACCCTTGAAGCGCTGAGCGCCGCCGCCAAGGCCGCTCGTTCGATTTCCCGTGCCGGGCAGAACGGCACTGTTCAGGCATTCACCAGTCAGGACGTGGCCCAGCTTTACGCCCCGGATAACCCCCTGGAAGTCATGACCCGCGCCGAAAAAGTCGAGCTGCTCAAGCGCGTCGACGTCGCCACCCGCGCCCTCGATCCGCGTATCCAGCAGGTTACGGTGAGCATGGCCGGTGTCTGGGAGCGCATTCTGGTCGCCTCCACGGATGGCAGCCTGGCGGCCGATGTGCGGCCGCTGGTGCGCTTCAACGTCAGTGTGATCGTTGAGCAGAACGGCCGTCGCGAGCGCGGTGGCCATGGTGGCGGTGGGCGTACCGATTACCGTTATTTCCTCAGCGAAGACCGCGCCATGGGCTATGCCCGTGAGGCGCTGCGTCAGGCGCTGGTCAATCTGGAAGCGATTCCGGCGCCAGCTGGCACTCTGCCTGTGGTGTTGGGCTCGGGCTGGTCCGGTGTGCTGTTGCACGAAGCGGTCGGCCATGGCCTGGAAGGTGACTTCAACCGCAAGGGCAGCTCTGCTTACAGCGGACGCATGGGCGAAATGGTGGCCTCGAAACTATGCACCATCGTTGACGACGGCACCCTGGCCGGACGTCGCGGTTCGCTGAGCGTCGATGACGAAGGCACCCCGACCGAATGCACCACGCTGATCGAGAACGGCGTGCTCAAGGGCTACATGCAGGACAAGCTCAACGCCCGCTTGATGGGCGTGGCAC
>Ga0302262_10000786_pt1 | contig 13446 bp, 14 predicted proteins | sample II_Fen_E3_4_FD_194557 | JGI IMG/M metagenome (GOLD analysis project Ga0302262, IMG submission 194557) | Peat permafrost microbial communities from Stordalen Mire near Abisko, Sweden - II_Fen_E3_4 | ecosystem: Environmental > Terrestrial > Soil > Wetlands > Permafrost | place: Sweden: Abisko...
CAGCGCCGCGGCAAGATCCTCCTCCCGGGCGACGCGCCGCATGCCGCGGCCGCCACCGCCGGCGGCAGCCTTGACCAGCAGCGGGAAGCCGATCCGGCGCGCGGTTGCCAGGATGTCGGCCACCTGATCCGGGCGATCGACCGGCGCAGGCTCCAGCGTGCCGGGCACCGAGGGCACCCCGACCCGAGCCGCGAGCCGACGCGCATGCAGCTTGTCCCCGAGCGCCTCGATCGCGTCCGACGACGGTCCGACGAAGACAAGCCCGGCGGACTCGACGGCTCGCGCGAATGAGGCGCGCTCGGCGAGGAACCCGTACCCCGGATGGATCGCCTCCGCCCCGGACGCGAGGGCCGCCTCCACCACCGCGTCGATCCGCAGGTAGCTCTCGGACGGCGCCGGCGGGCCGAGCCTGACGGAGGAGTCCGCCATGCGCACGTGGGCCGCCGCGGCATCGGCATCGCTGTAGACGGCAACCGCCTCCATGCCCATCTCGTGGCATGCGCGGATGATCCGGACGGCGATCTCGCCCCGGTTCGCGACCAGGACGCGCCGGAAAGGCGGCGCCTCGACGGTCATCGTGATCTCCTCCGACGCGTGTCTTTGCGCAAAGACGCCAGGGCACGGTCAGAGCGGGATGTTGCCATGCTTCTTCCTCGGATTCGTGTCCCGCTTGTCCGCGAGGATCTCCAGTGACCGGATCAGTCGCGGCCGTGTCTCGCGCGGAAGGATGACCTCGTCGATGTAGCCGCGCGCCGCAGCGACGTACGGGTTCGAGAACTCGGCCTCGTATTCCGTCACGAGCCGGGATCGCTCCCCCTGTTCATCATCCACCGCGGCGATCGCGTCCTTGAAGATGATGTTGACCGCGCCCTCTGCGCCCATGACGGCGATCTCCGCGGTGGGCCACGCGAAGTTCATGTCACCGCGGATGTGCTTGCTGCTCATGACGTCGTAGGCGCCGCCGTACGCCTTGCGCGTGATGACCGTCACCTTCGGGACTGTCGCCTCGCAATAGGCATAGAGCAGCTTCGCGCCGTGCCTGATGATCCCGCCGTGTTCCTGCGCAACCCCGGGCAGGAAGCCGGGCACGTCGACGAACGTCACGATCGGCACGTTGAACGCATCGCACGTCCGCACGAAACGGGCCGCCTTCACAGACGCGTCGATGTCGAGCGCGCCGGCGAGGGCCGCCGGCTGCTGTGCGACGATTCCGACCGGCCGTCCCCCGAGGCTTGCGAACCCGATCAGGATGTTGCCCGCCCACGCGGGCTGCAGCTCGAAGAACGCTCCGTCGTCCACGATGCGTCGCAGGACGTCATGCATGTCGTAGGGTCGCGACGGCTCGTCCGGAACGATCTCATCCAACTCCGGGTCCATCCGCGCCGCCGGATCCGATGTCGCGATCCGGGGCGGGTCCGCCAGGTTGTTCTGGGGCAGGTGGGCCAGCAGCCGGCGTACGTGGTCGAGGGCCTCCGCCTCGTCGCCGGCAGCGAGATGCGCGACACCGCTCCGACCCGTATGGACCGCGGCCCCGCCCAGCGCCTCCGAGTCGACCTCCTCGTGGGTCACGGACTTCACGACGTTGGGGCCCGTGACGAACATGTAGCTCGTCCCTTCAACCATCACCGTGAAGTCCGTCATCGCCGGCGAGTAGACGGCACCACCGGCGCACGGTCCCAGGATGACCGAGATCTGGGGCACGACGCCGGACGCCATGACGTTGCGCAGGAAGATCTCGGCATATCCGCCCAGCGAGGCCACTCCCTCCTGGATCCGCGCGCCGCCCGAGTCATTGAGGCCGACCACCGGGGCACCGACCTTCATCGCCAGGTCCATGACCTTGCAGATCTTCTCGGCATACGCCTCGGACAGCGATCCACCGAAGACGGTGAAGTCCTGGCTGAAGACGAACACCAGCCGGCCGTCGATCGTCCCGTGGCCGGTGACCACGCCGTCGCCGAGGAAGTGCTGCCGGTCCATGCCGAACTCCGTGGCCCGATGCGTGACGAATGCATCCAACTCTACAAAGGATCCGGGATCCAGCAGGAGATCGAGACGTTCGCGTGCCGTCAGCTTGCCCCACGCATGCTGGCGCTCCATCCGAACCGGTCCTCCGCCCAGGAGGGCTTCGGCCCTCATGCGCTCGAGACGCGCGATCCTCTCGGCGTTCTTCGTCACGTCGGGGGTTCCTCCGGTCGCGGGCTGGTCGTCTTTGCGCAAAGACGTCGGGACCTCGCCATCATAGGCGCATGCGCTGCAACTTCAGTGAGGGCTGAACGAACTCTCAAACGCCGCCGAGCCCGCGTCAGGCCCCCCTTCGGTCCTCCTCCACGCACGTGTGAACGCGTGATGAACGGATCGTGAACTCAGCTTGCTCGGCCTGCGACCGATGCACCGAATCCGATGTGATATCCACATTACGGTGCACAACCCCGGCATTGTGTGGACAACCTCGCAACGCGCCGTGCGGAGTCGCGAGGTAGCATTCCCCCACTCGGACCAGCCGTCGGTCCCGGCCCCAGCATCCGTTCCCCGAGGTGAAGCCCTTGACGCACGTGATCGCCATCGCCAACCAGAAGGGTGGCGTTGGCAAGACGACGACCGCGATCAACCTGGCGGGCGCGCTCGCGGAGGAGGGACGCAGGGTCCTGCTCATCGACATGGACCCGCAGGCGAACCTCACGGCCGGGGTCGGGATCAACCTCAACACGGTGCAGCGATCGATGGCCGACGTCCTGGCCGATGGACGCTCGACACTCACCGAGGCCATCCTCCCGACGGACACCGCCGGTCTTGACGTCGCACCCGCGCACATCGATCTCGCCAGCACCGAGGGCGAGCTCTTCACCGCCCTCGGACGAGAGCAGATCCTGCGCGAGGCGATGCGCGACTGCATCGACGTCTACGACTACGTCCTTATCGACTGCCCGCCGAACCTTGGCCTTCTCACGGTCAACGGGCTCGTGGCCGCCGACAGCGTGATCATTCCCGTCCAGACGCAGTTCTACGCGATGAAGGGCCTCAACAACCTGGTGAAGGTCATCAACGCGATCCGGTTGAAGCTCAACCGTGACCTGCGGATCCTGGGGCTCCTGCCGACGTTCTTCGACGGCCGCACCAACCTCGCGAAGGACATGCTGGACGAGTTGCGCGTCGTCGGCGACCACCACGTGTTCCACACCATCGTCCGCGTCAGCGTCAAGCTGGGCGAGGCCCCGCTCGCCGGAAGGCCGATCACCACGTACGCCAGCTCCTCGGACGCCGCTCGAACCTATCGTGAGCTCGCCAGGGAGGTCATCGAACTTGGCCAGGCCTGATTTCCGCGCAGCCGCCGCCCGACGCCTCTCCGAGGATCGGGAGCTTCCGCCCGCGATCGTCAGCCTCCTGTCGCCGGACATGAACCGGCGATCGACGGGAGTGAAGGTGATCGAGGTCGACCACATCGACTCCAACCCCGAGCAGCCGCGTCTCGCATTCGACGAGGCGACGCTCGAGGAGCTGGCGGCGTCGATCGTCGAGCACGGCGTGCTCCAGCCGATCCTCGTCCGGCCGCGGGACGACGGTCGCTACCAGCTGATCGCCGGGGAACGCCGCTGGCGGGCCTCGAGGATCGCCGGCATGGCGACGATCCCCGCCCTGGTCGAGGACATCGACGACGACACGGCACTGGAGATCTCGATCATCGAGAACCTCCAGCGCGAGGACATCTCGGTCCTCGACGAGGCCGCGATGTACGACCGGATGATCCGTGAGCACGGCTACAGCATCCGCAGGCTCGCGGACAAACTGGGCAAGGACAAGGGCTATCTCGAGAACCGGCTGCGCCTGGCCGATGCCCCGCCCGAGGTCAGGGAGCTGGTGTCTTTGCGCAAGGACACCCTGTCCCATGCCTACGAGCTGATGAAGGTCACGGACCCCAAGAAGCGCAAGAAGCTCGCCGGCCAGGTCGCCCGGAACGAGCTGTCGCTCGTCAAGCTGCGCGAGCGGATCGAGAGTCGGCCGGCCCGCACCGTGGTCGACGGCGAGGATGACGAGGCGGACGCAGGCGCCGGGACGGCGGCCGCCACGCCCGACGAGGCGGAGACGGCCGACTGGTCCCAGCACCACGGGCAGGCCGAGCCGATCCGCGACGACAGCCTCGTCGCCGCCAAGCAGCAGCTCAACGAAGCGGTTGAGGACCTGCTCGACGTCATCCGCAATCCCGAGGTCCTGGGCGCGATCGCTCCCGTGGACCGCACGAACCTGGCGAAGTACCTCACGATCGCCAAGCTCCGCCTGGAGAACGCGATCGCGGTGGTCCGCTCGGGAGACGCCGACCGGTAGGCCTCCCCCGTCCGACCGCGACCATGAAGCCGGCGCCCGGAGCGCCGGCTTCTTCGTGTCCGGGTCCTCCTGCGCCACGGATCGTGACCGTCGGCGACGGCCGGAACTGCGCGGGATGGGTCAACCGACGAGCGATGGGCCTCCCGCGGCGCTCAGGGCCCCGAGCCAGGCGACGGCCAGGAGACCGGTGCCCACCGCCTGGATCTCCCACGCCAGCTCGCGCCACGCCGTCCCCCTCCGCCGGGCCGCGAGCCGGCCGAGGACTGCCCCGCCGACCGGAACCGCGGCGGCCAGGAGGACGGCCGCAGCCCACCCGATCGGGGCGCCCACAACCACGGCCGTGGCCAGGGCCAGGACGGCCACCAGGAGGTGCAGGGCGATCACGAGCGCGGCGGCGCGCCCGGCCCCAAGGGCGAGGGCGATCGAGGTGATCCCCGCCGCCTGGTCGCGCTCCATGTCCACGATCGCGTTCGCAACCGCGAGGGCCGTCCCGGCGACGACGGCGGCCGGGATGATGACAAGGAACATGCCGGGGAGCCCGCCGGTCGCCCCGTACCAGCCGTACACGGGCAGCAGCGGGATCCCGACCGCCAGCGGCAGCCACGACAGCGTCGTGCCCTTCGCCCGCAGGTCGTACCAGGCTCCGACTGCAAGCCCGACGACGGCAAGCAGGACCAAACCCGGCGCGGCGGCGAACGCGAGGGCCAGGCCGAAGGCCGCCGTGACGACGGCGACGACCCGCGCAGCCCGCGGCCCGACATACCCTGCCGGAATCGGCTTGGCGACCATCCGGCCCGCGTCCCGCGGGGCGTCAACGATGTCGTTGAGCGTGCCGATCGAGAACTGGAGGAGGGTCATGGACAGGCCGAGGACCGCCGCCGTCCCCGGATCTCCCCCACCGACGAGGGCCACCAGCCCGACCACGAGACCATCGAGGATCGACGGGAACGGGTGGACCAAGCGGACGGCGCCGGTGGCGCGGCGGAGCGAGACGGAGTGCCATGCGGCCGTCGATCGATCGGGGTCGACCGCAGCCGCCAAGCCGGGGCCGGTGCCCCCGGCGCTGTCGTCGTCAGACGTAGACCAGCTCGTCGAAGCTCGCGACCAGGTACTCGATGAGCCGGTCGCGGCCGTCGGGGACCTGGGCGCGGATACCGGGAACGAGGGCCCACAGCGCCACCGCCGGGACCATCAGGCGCCCCTGGGCGTCCTTGCCGACCGTGGCGGGCGGCCCACCGCCGGAAGCGAACACCCGTTCGAATTCTTGCTCGTTGAGCCGGGCGGCGCGGCGGAAGTCCTCCACGACGCGCACCACGCCTCGGCGGATGGCCGTGTCACGCATCATCTCGGCCGCCCAGGTGTCGACTTGGGCGTCGGACTGCTCCGCGAGACGGGCGCGGTATTCGTTCCTGTCGGCTGAGAGGCCGGTGGCTCCCACGGGTTCTCCTGGGCGTGCGGTGGTCGTCCGCAGGATGCCACACCCGGGGTCAGCCCGCGTCTCCTCGCGCCTTCGAGGCTCGTTCCTCGGCAGCGGCGGCGCCATCGCCCCGTCCGAGAGCCGGCCGGGCACCCTCAGGCCAGTCGTTGAAGAGCTCGGTGAGCCAGCGGCCGATGCGCCCCGGGGCCGGCCGGTCCGGGAAGTCGGCCGTCAGCCCGAGCAGGGCGTCCTCGGTGCGGGCCGTCAGGGAGGCCACGGCCTCCCGGGTCGCGCGCCCGTCACCGTGGAGCGGCTCGCCGACGCGGACCCGGACCCGGCGGCGGAACCCGAGCCAGCTCGTCCCGTTGACGGCGAGCGGGATGACCGGCACGCCCGACCGGAGCGCGAAGTACGCCGGGCCGTCCGCCAGGGGCGTGAGCTCGTGCTCACCGCGGTGGATTCTCCCCTCCCCCGCGATCACGATCACCCAGCCCTCATCAAGAGCTCGCTCGACGCGGCGCAGGGTCCCGCGGACGTCCGCCGTCCCGGGCCGGTACGGGATGCCGAAGCCGGCCCACGTCATCAGCCGATTCCGGCCGCCCTTCGACATGTCGGCCTCCATCGGCCCGAACATGGCGAACCTCGGCAGCGGCGGGAGCGCCGCCAGCAGCACGATCGGGTCGGCCCAGTTGAGGTGATTGAAGCAGTAGATCGCGGGCCCGGTCGCGAAGTGCCTGCGACCCTCCACGCTCAGGCCGAGGACGAGCCCGACGGCGGCCTTGGAGAACCACCGCACGAGGCGGACGCGGGCCGGCCGATGGACCGGGCCAGGGGTGAGGGGCTGGACCACGGCCGGAGTATGCGCACGGCGCCGGGGCCGCGTCAGGGCCGGGCGGTCCTCGCGGGCGGCCCGGGATCGAGATCGGTGATGCGTCCCAGCACGAGGTCGGCCAGCTCGACGGCGCCGGCCGCGCCCGGGACGCTCGCGTTCGGGACAAGGACGACCGTCATGCCGGCGGCCTTGCCGGCGCGCACGCCGTTGACGGAGTCCTCCACCACCAGGCAGCGAGCCGGCTCGACGCCGAGACGCGTAGCGGCGAGCAGGTACACGCCCGGGTCCGGCTTGCCGGCGGCCACGTCGTCCGACGAGACGACCTGGTCCAGCACGCCGCGCAGGCCGAGGGCGTCCACGGCGGCCTCGATGATCGCCCGGTGCGCCGACGACGCGATCGCGACGGGATGGGTCGCCGCCACGCGGCGCACGGTCTCGGCCGCGCCGGGGATCACCGGGAGCACCTCCTCCGTGCGGTACCTCCCCACGACTCCCGCGACGATCGCGTCCTGGATCTCGTCCTCCGAGAGCTCCGCGAGGTCCAGCCGCTCTCGCATGACGGCGGCCCACTCGCGGGAGTTGCCGCCCATCACCGCGTGCTGGTCGTCGGTGCCCCACGAGCGTCCGTGCGCGCGGGCGAACTCGAACCGGACGACGTCCCACCAGGGCTCGGTGTCAACGAGGACCCCGTCGAGATCGAACAGGACGGCGTCGAACCGGACCAGGGGCCGGCTCACGAGGCGCCGGGCGGGCGCCCGTCCATGGCTCCGAGGACCGACCGGGCGAACGCGGCCACCGCGTCGGCATCGGCGTCGCCGCCGTGCAGCACCAGGCTGTCCAGCTGGAACGAGGCGACCCGGTGACCGCCGGGTGTCGTCTCCATCGACAGCTCGCCGACCTGCACGCGACTCCAGCGGCTCACCTTCGCGGACACCCGCGGGCCCTCGCCCGGGACGTGGGTGCGGACGTGGCAGGTCACGAGACCGGCCGTGGTCGGCGCGACGAAGAGCCAGCGGTTGGCCGCGTCCTCACCCCATTGGAGCCAGCCCTCCGGGTCCGCGCCCGCCCCGAGTGCCGTCAGCACCGGGATCAGGGTCTCGAGCACCTCGGGCGCCACCGCGACGGGCTGTCTCGAGGCGGCGACGAACTCGCTGAGGCGCATGGGCTCTCCCGGTGCCGGGCCCGACTCGACATGCGTCCCGGCTGACCAAGAGGCTAGCGGTTCCGACCGGCGCGCGCGGTCGGGCGGCATTCCGCCCCGCGGTGCGCGGTCGGGCGGCACTCCGTCCTGCGCCGCGCGGTCCCGATCGGCCCTCCCGCGGGGGCCGGTCGGCGCGGAGGCGGGTGACGTCCGTCCTGTCGCCCGACGCCGGTCTGCGCCATGATGGTCCGGCGGCCGTCGGCGGTGACGGGCGCATATCGGCGGCCGGGAGGTGAACGTGCACGTGAACCGCGGGCTCCTGGGCTGGGGTGTCTTCTTCATCACCCTCGGCTGTGTGCCGCTGGCCGTGCGAGCTGGTTACCTGGACCCGGCGGTGGTCGCCCGTGCCTGGGAGCTGTGGCCGCTGATCCTCGTCGGGATCGGGCTGAGCCTGATCCTGCGCAACACGAGGGCCGCGGTCCTCGGAACCCTGGTCGGGGCGATCACGGTCGGGCTGATCGTCGGCAGCCTCCTCGCGGGCGGCATGCCTTCCGGGGGCGGGATCTCGGCCTGCGGGTTCGGGACGGGCACAGCGGGTGGGTCCGCGTTCCCCGACCAGGCGGGGTCGTTCGGCCCCGTTGCCCAAGTCGACCTCGAGCTCAACTGTGGCGAGCTGGCTTCGACGGGTGCGGATGGCACGGGTTGGACCCTGACGGGGACGGCGGATGGCGGGCGGTCCCCCGACGTCCGGGCGTCCGCGGAGCGGCTCCAGGTGCGGTCGCCCTCTCAGGGTGGCTTCAACCCCGGCATCCGCGGGTCGCGCTGGGACGTCACCCTGCCCCGGCAGGTCAGCCTGGCCCTGGGCCTCTCGCTGAACGCCGGGTCCGCGCGCGTGGACCTCGCGGCGATGCGGGTCCCGCGACTCACCGTGTCCGTGAACGCGGGTGACGCGACGATCGACGCGTCGGGCCTGGCGGAGACCGGCTCTGTCAACGCGAGCGTCAACGCCGGCTCCCTCGCGATCTCGCTCCCGGCGCCAGCGCCCACGCTCCACGCCAGCCTGTCCGTGAATGCGGGGTCGATCGACGTCTGCGTCCCCGAAGGCGTGGGCCTGCGGATCCACACGGGCCGGCAGGCGCTGGGCTCCAACAACTACGCCGATCGCGGGCTCGCACGGTCCGGCGACACCTGGACCCGGGCGGGCTTCGAGACTGCGGCGCAGCGGATCGAGCTGGACACGGATGCGAACCTCGGCAGCATCACCCTCAACCCGGAGGCCGGCTGTGGCTGAACGGCTCTATCGATCCCCGTCCGACCGCGTGATCGCGGGGGTCGCGGGCGGGCTCGCGACGTGGCTGAACATCGACCCGTCGCTGGTCCGCATCGCGTGGGTCCTGCTGGCGATCTTCTCGGGCGGGATCTTCCTCCTCGTCTACTTCCTGATGATGATCGTGGTGCCGCTGCCGCCCCCCGGCTGGATCCCCCGGCCGCGCGACACCGGCGCCTGGGCTCCCCCGCCGGCCGTGGATCCGGTGAAGAGCTGGGCGCCCGGCGGCGGCCCCGGGCCGGGCCCAGGTGCTCCCACGGGTCCGGGCTCAGGTCCCCCCACGGGCTCGGCCGGCCCCGGTGCCGATCGCCCGCCCGCCCCGGACCCGGCCGCATCTGCCGGCTGGAACACGCCCCCGCCCTCGTGGCCCGCTCCCCCGTCGGGCTGGTCCAGCCCGCAGGTCGCCAGGAACGGCAGGTTCGTGGCCGGCGGCGTGCTCGTGCTGCTGGGCATCTGGTTCCTCATCGATGAGTACGTCCACATCGACTGGAGCGTGCTCTGGCCGGTTGCCGTCATCGGTGCCGGCTGCCTGCTGATCGCGGGCGCAGTTGGGCGAGGCCGGTGAGACCGGCGAACCCGGCAGCACGGCGCCGAGTCCCGTGACCGACGCCGGCGTCACGGTCGCGCTGGCCGCCCTCGGCATCGTCGCGGGCCTCGTGCTGCTGCGGCGCGGCCTGTCGGGGTACCGAACCGGCGTGTGGATCGGTGACACGGCCACGTCCCGGATCTCGTCCCTGGCCGCCGGCGAGGTCCGCGTCACCGGGACGGTCGATCCGGCCGAGGTCACGCTGCTCTCGCCGCTCCAGTCCGCGACGTGCGTCTGGTACCGCTCGAGCATCCGGTCCGGCGGTGACGACCACCGTGGCGAGTTCGTGGAGGAGCGCGGGATCGGGTTCCGCCTGCGGGACGCCACGGGCACAATCCGCGTCTTCCCCCGCGGCGCGCGGCTTGACGTGGCGGACCGCTTCGACGAGGAGAGCGGCATGTTCGGGGAGACGCCGCCTGGACTTGACCTCCGCGATGGAACCGCCTACGCCCCGACCACGCTGGTCAATCGCGAGGCGGCGATCGCCGAGCTGCTCACCGTGCACCAGCCTGAGCATTCCCCGAGCGGCGGGCTCATGGACCAGCGCGGGAGCTCCGGGGGCCGTCGCTATCGTGAGGCACGCCTCGAGCCCGGCGACCTCGTGACGATCATCGGGACCGCCCTGCCGTTCGGCCAGCTCGAGGACCCGGACGGAGCGGACCGCCTGGACCGGGTCGGTGACCCGCTGACGGCCCTGGACGACCCGATCCTCGCCGCGGAGATCGCGGACGCCCGGGCCGCGGGCACGCTTCTCACGCCCGAGGAGGCGTGGGGCAACGCCGCGATCGAGGGCTTCGGGATCGGGCGGCCGGTCCGGGCGCCGGAGCTGGATCCGGGGGTGACGGCGCCGGTGCTCGCCACGCCCGTGGAGGCGGCCCAGATCGAACGGACCTTCGACCTCGAGCCGGACCTGCTTGTGCTTGCCGCCGGGCCGGGCACGCCGTTGATGATCGGCATCGGGACGCCGACCGAGGCAGTCGCGCGCGAGCAGGGACGCTTCCTCCTGGGTCTGCTGGGCGCCGTGCTCGCGATCGGGTCCGCGATCGTCGGGGCGATCGCCCTCTCGTCGCTCGCGTGAGCCCGAGGTCGCGCGGGTCGCTGTTGCGCTGGTCGCGGTCGCCGTGCGAAGCGGCGCCCGGTGCCCGATGATGGCGCGACCATGAACCCGAGTGCCGCCGCCGCCCTGTTCGCCCTCGTGGTGTTCGCCGTCGTCGTCGGCTTCCTGTTCGTCACCACCTACAACGCCATCGTCGCCGCCAAGCTGCGCATCGCGAAGGCGTGGGCCAACATCGACGTCTCCCTCAAGCAGCGCTACAACGAGCTGCCGAACCTGGTGGAGGCAGTCCGTGGCGTCATGCAGTTCGAGCAGGACACCTTCGAGCGGGTCGCCCGGCTGCGCGCGGCCTACTCCGACACCGAACCGATCCCCCGCCAGGCCGCGACCAGCGAGGCGACCAGCGAGGCGATCCGGAGCCTGTTCGCGGTGGTCGAGAACTACCCGGCTCTGCGGTCGGCCGAGAACGTGCGCGCGCTCCAGGAGGAGATCAGCCGTCTCGAGAACGTCATCGCCGACCGCCGTGAGCTCTACAACGACCAGGTGTTCCGCTACAACACGCGGATCGCACAGGTGCCCGCGAGCATCGTCGCCGGGCCGATGGGCTGGACGCCGGCCCCGTTCTTCAAGGCCGACGACGACGAGCGTGCGAGGCCATCGGTGGAGCTGAACACGGCCTGATCACGACCGGTGCCGGCCGGTGCCGGCGCGGCCGCGTCAGGTCTCGCGGGCGTCTCGGCCGCGTCAGGTCTCGCGGGCGTCTCGGCCGCGTCAGGTCTCGCGGGCGTCTCGGCTGGTCATTCACCCGTGAGGTGGGTGTTATCCGCCGCGGGTTGCGCGACCACCCGCCAGAGAAGTGCGACCTCGTCGCCAGGCCCCGCCAGCCGATCTCCCACGCGCCTCATGGGTCCTGGCGCAGGTGCGCCCGCCCGGACCCGGGATTGCACCCGCCATATGAGTGATAGCGGTCCTGCGCGATCGACCTTGTGTGTGGCGATGTGCAGCCCGTGGGAATGTGCGCCAGGTTCGCCGCCAGCACTCACCAGGCGAGTACCTGGCGGATCCGGAGGAGGGCGCCCGGGATCGTCACCCCGGCTCACAGCGAGGGGGCGTCGCGGTCACATGATCCTTGGGCCAATCGCGCCTAGACTGGGTGCCACAACGGAGGTCGTCCCATGCAGTTCCCATTCTTCAAGCCGTCCCTGCCGCGCCCCAGCGAGATCCTCCCCGGCAGGACGGAGCCGCTCGAGTCGCCCGGTGTCCACGTGGTGAGCGGCCACTCGCTGGCAGGGCCCTACCCCGAGGGCTTCGAGATCCTCGACGTCGCGATGGGCTGCTTCTGGGGCGCCGAGAAGGGCTTCTGGCAGATCCCCGGGGTCTGGGTCACGGCCGTGGGCTACCAGGGCGGCGAGACACCCAACCCGTCCTACCGCGAGACCTGCACCGGGAACACGGGCCACGCCGAGGCGGTCCGCGTCGTCTTCGACCCCGCCGTCGTGGCCTACGAGCGGCTGCTCAAGGTGTTCTGGGAGTCGCACGACCCGACCCAGGGCTTCCGCCAGGGCAACGACATCGGCACGCAGTACCGCTCGGCGATCTTCGCTCACGGCGAGGCGCAGCTCGAGGCGGCGCTGGCGTCGCGCGACCTCTACGCGGTCGAGCTGGCGAAGGCGGGCCACGGGCCGATCACGACCGAGATCCGCGATGCGCCGGCCTTCTACTTCGCCGAGGACTATCACCAGGGGTACCTCGCCAAGAACCCCCGTGGCTACTGCCCGGATCATGGGACGGGCGTCGCCTGCCCCATCGGGCTGGGCGTCCCGGCATCGGACCCGGTCGCCGGCGGCGCCACCACGGCGTAGTCCCGGTCAATCGAGCCCTGCCCGATGTCGATACCCCACGCTCCCGAGCCGGTCCCCCGCTTCTACGCCGACTCGACGCAGTACCGGTCGCGGCTCGTCGACGCGGTGCGCGGCCTGACGGCAGCGCAGCTGGCGATCAGCGCAGGACCGGATCACGCACCGATCTGGGCACTGGCGGCGAACTGCGCAGGGGCGCGCATCTACTGGCTCTGTGGCGTCCTGGGTGAGCCGGGCGCCGAGACGACGCCGTTCCACGACCCGTTCGCAGAGCTCGGCTGGGAGGACGACCTCGACCATCCGCGGTCCGCCTCCGAGCTGGTCGTGGCTCTCGAGACGACGAGCGCCATCATCGATCGCTGCCTCGACACCTGGACCACGGACATGCTCGAGGTCGAGTTCGAGCGGCGGTTCGGTGACGTCCGACAGCTCCACACGCGCAGGTCCATCCTGCTGCGGCTGCTGAGCCACGACGCGTTCCACGGCGGCGAGATCTCACAGCTCCTGGGCGCCCACGGCTTGCCCGCAATCGATCTCTGGGCCCGCACGCCCTCCTGATCGTCCGGTTGCGCGGCGCGACGATGGCCGAGTGGCCGCGGGCTCCACCGCGGGATCGACCGTCACGCTCCAGCGCTCTGTCGCGCGTATTCGTCCGCATCGAACCAGCCGCGCGACGACGTGACCCTGTTCTCCGGGTCGACGTCCCACTCCTCCCAGCCGACAACGGTCAACGGGTTGCCGGTTGCGGCATGGGTTCCCGTGAAGGTCCACAGGTAGACGACGTGATCGCCTGCGATGCGCAGCCCGTCGCAGACCAGGCTCAGGTCGGGAACGTCGGCATAGAAACCCGCGGCCATCCGGGCGACGCCGGCTCGCCCCTCCCACGGTTCCCCACCGTTGATGACGA
>Ga0302262_10000787_pt1 | contig 13444 bp, 11 predicted proteins | sample II_Fen_E3_4_FD_194557 | JGI IMG/M metagenome (GOLD analysis project Ga0302262, IMG submission 194557) | Peat permafrost microbial communities from Stordalen Mire near Abisko, Sweden - II_Fen_E3_4 | ecosystem: Environmental > Terrestrial > Soil > Wetlands > Permafrost | place: Sweden: Abisko...
GCTGATTCGCACCATATGCTCAGCCACCATGGCAATTTGGCGGAAAAGAAGGCGAAGCTGGCGCAGATCAACCGCTATCACATGGTCTATTTCGCTTATCTCCTGCGCCGCCTGTCCGAAGTGAAGGATGGCGAGGCCAGCCTGCTGGAGCGCAGTTTTGTGCTGCGCGGATCGGCCTTTGGTGATTCCAATGATCATGATCACATGGATCTGCCGGTGGTAATCGCGGGTGGTTTGGTGCCGCATGCGGGCCATCTGACCGTGCCCAAGGGCACCACCATGTCGAACCTGCTGCTCACCGGCCTGCAAGCCCTTGGCGTGCCCACCACCAGCTTTGGCGATAGCACCGGAGCGCTCAGCCTTGTGTAAACCCCTCTGCCTCCTCGCGCTATCGCTCGCCACGCCCGCCGCCGCGCAGGCCCCGCTCGAACGCGCCATCGAGACCGGCGATCCGGCGGCGCTGCGCCATGCCCAGCCCAATGTGTCGCTCGCCTATGGCGCGACCCCGCTGCTGCTGGCGGTCGAGCATCAGGATGAAGCGGCGGTGCGCATCCTGTTGCGCGCCGGGGCGCGGGTGAATGCGGCGGATCAGGATGGGCTGACGCCTTTGGCGCTGGCTTGCGAACGGGGCGGGGCAGGGATCATCGCGGCTTTGCTCCATGCCCATGCCGATCTGCGCCATGCCGGGCCGGATGGCGCGACCCCGCTGCATATTTGCGCGCGATTGGGGCCAGAGGCGGCGGTGGCGCGGATGCTCGCGCTGGGCGCTCCCGCCGATGCCGCCGATGCGCGCGGGCAGACACCGCTGATGTGGGCCGCTTCGGCAGGCCATGCGCAGGCGGTGGCGGCGTTGGTCAAGGCGGGGGCGGGGGTGAACCGTGCGGACAAGGGGGGCTTCACCCCGCTGGCCTTTGCCATCAAGAGCCGCGCGGCCGAGCCGGTGCGCCTGTTACTGGCCGCTGGCGCCGATGCCGGATGGCGCGGGCCGGAGCATACCAGCGCCGCGCAATTGGCCGCCTATCAGGGGGCATGGGATGCGCTGCTGCTGCTGATCCAGCATGGCGGCGTTGATCTGGCTGCGCGCGATCGCGAGGGGCAGCAATTGCTCCATCGCGCGGCTTCGGCCGGGCGTGAGGATGTGATCGCGCTGTTGCTGGCCAAGGGGGCCGATATGCGCGGCCTGACCGGGCCGACCACGATCAAATGGGTGACCGAGGCGAATTTTGGCATGCCGCCCGCGCCTGTCCCGCCCACGCCGCCCTTGTTTTTCGCCGCACAGGCGGGGCAGGTGGGGGCGATGCGGCGCCTGATCGCCGCCGGGGCCGATCCGCTGTTTGCCACCGTGGATGGCGGCAATCTCGTGCTGGCCGCCACCAAAAGCGGCCATGCGGCGGCGCTGGATTATGCGCTAGCGGTGGCGCCGAGCGTAGACAAGAATGCCGCGCTGCTGATGCTGGCCAATGGCGGGCCACAGCCGGAATTGCTGGCGATGGTGCGCGTGCTGGCCGCGCATGGCGCGCGGGCCGATCAGCCCGATGCCCAAGGCCAAACCCCCGCCCAGATCGCCGCCAAGGGCCGCAGCGAGGTGGCCGCCGCCTTTGCGCAGGTGTTCAGCCCTCCACCCATTCCTCGCGCAGATGCCGCCCAGCCAGCCCCATCAGCAGCGCCGCGATGAGATAGAGCCCCAGCCCCCATGTCAACGCATGGCGCAGCGCCTCCTGCCCATAAAGCGGCGTCAGCGCGTCGGACAATTTGCCCAGCGACAGCGAGCCAAAGCCCACGCCGATGAGGTTGTTGATCAGCAGAAAACTGGCCGAAGCCGTGGCGTGCATCGGGGCGGGCACCAGATGCTGCACCGCCGAGAGCACCGGCGCCAGCCAGAGATAGACCAAGGCCTGCGGAATGAGAAACAGCCAAAAGGCGACCTGCGCCGACCCTGACCACAGGCCAGCGGCGAAGAGCGGCACGCCCACCGCATAGGCCAGCGCTGGCAGCCGGGCAAAGGCCGCGCGATCGCGCCCGCCCAGCCAATCGCCAATCCAGCCCCCCGCCAGCACCCCCACCGAACCGCCGATCAGCAACAGCAAGCCAAAGAAGCGCGCGGTCTGCACCAAATCCAGCCCAAACGAGCGCTGCATCAGGCTGGGCAGCCAGAAAGCGAGGCCATAGCCCATCATCGAACTGGCCGCCGCGCCAAAGGAGAGCAGCCAGAAGGCGCGTTTGCGGGCCAATATCCGCGCCACCTCGCCCAAGCGCGGCGCCGCCACCGCCGGGCCAACCCGATCCGGATCACGCACCAGCCAGCCAAACAGAGGCGTAAACACCAAGCCCGCCAGCCCCACGCCCGCAAAGGCCGTGCGCCAATCGACCGTCGTGGCCACATAGCCGCCAAACAGAATGCCCGCCGCCGAGCCGAGCGGAATACCCAGCGAATAGATCGCCAGCGCCCGCGCCCTCTGTCGCGCCGGGAAATAGGCGGAAATCAGCGCATAGGATGGCGCCACCCCGCCTGCCTCGCCAATGCCCACGCCCAACCGACACGCAAACATCGACCAAAACCCGCCGACCAGCCCGCATAGCGCGGTAAACCCGCTCCAAATCGCCAGCGATACCGCGATCACCCGCGTCCGCCCGCGCCGATCCGCCAGCCATGCCAAGGGAATGCCCATGGTGGAATAGAGCAGCGCAAAGGCAAACCCGCCCAGCGCCCCCAGTTGCGTGTCGCTCAGCCCCAGATCATGTTTGATCGGCCCGGCCAGAATGCCCAGAATTTGCCGATCCACGAAATTGAACGTGTAGACCACCAGCAGCATCGCCAGCACGAAAAACCGCCGGGGGGCGGGGGCGGATTCGGGGGTATTCATCGCATTCTCCCGCTGGTGAGCGCCTAGGATGTTGCGCTTCTGCTGTGTTTCGGCATAGTAATGAAAAATGAATCATGATTCAAATAAGAAAGCGGGAGAGTGATGGCCAAGCCCCAAGAACCAGCGCCCGTGCCCAAAACCCCCAAGACCGAGCGCGGCCGCCGCACCTTGCGCGCCTTGCTCAATGCCGCCGCCGAGGAATTTGGCGAAAAGGGCTTTCACGAGGCCGCCATCAGCCGCATCACCGCCCGCGCCGGCGTGGCCACGGGCAGCTTTTACGTTTATTTCGACAGCAAGGAAGCAATTTTCAAAGCCTTGGTGCAGGATCTGTCCAGCCAGGTGCGCGATTTCGTCGGGCCGAAGATCCTCGAAGCCCCCGACCAGCTCTCCGCCGAACGCGCGGGGCAGGCGGCCTATCTGGATTTCGTGCGGCGGCACAAAGAGATCTATCGCATCATCGATGAATCCGAATTCGTCGATCCGGCCGGATACCGCGCGCATTACACCCAGACCGCCAAACGCATCGCCACCCGCCTGGAATCCGCCATGGCGCGCGGCGAGATCGCGCCGGGCAATCCTGAAATCCGCGCATGGGCGCTGATGGGGATCAACGTGTTCCTCGGCCTGCGCTTTGGCGTGTGGGGGGATGAGGATGTGGGCGATGTGGTGGCCGAGGCCGGGCGGATGATCGCCCACGGCCTTGCCCCGCCAGCCAAGGAATAAGCCACCAAGGGAGAGGCAATATGACCGGAGAACCGGCAAGTTATCAAGAGCGATACTGGCACAGCGCCGATGGGCTGACCCTCTATGGCCGCGATTACCCGGCCGCCTCGGGCGCAGCGCGCTTGCCGGTGGTGTGCCTGCATGGGCTAACGCGCAACAGCCGCGATTTCGAGAGCATCGCGCCATGGCTCGCCGGGCGCGGGCGGCGGGTGCTGGCGCTCGATATGCGCGGGCGCGGGCATTCGGACCGCGATCCGGGCGAGCATTATGACATTGCCACCTATGTCGCCGATGTGGTGGGCTGGCTGGATGCGCTGGGCATCGCGCGGGCAGTGTTTGTGGGCACATCGATGGGCGGGCTGATCACCATCGAGCTGGGCACACAACATCCCGACAGGGTCGCGGGCGCGGTGATCAATGACATCGGGCCAGAGCTGGCCATGGAAGGGCTGGTGCGTATCGCGGGCTATGTGGGCGGCGGTGCGCCTCTGCCCGATTGGCAGGCGGCGGCGGACCAGTGCCAGCGGGTCAACGCCGATGTGTTTCCGCATTATGGTCCCGCCGATTGGCTGGCGATGGCCCGCCGCCTGTTTCGCGAGGATGAGGGGCTGGTGGCGCTCGATTATGATCCGGCCATTGCCCGCGCCTTGGCCCGCATTGTGGCCGATCCCGATCCATGGGGCAAATGGCATGGCTTTGCCGATGCCCGCCCGGTGCTGGTGCTGCGCGGATCGCGCACCGATCTGTTGGCGCAGGATGTGGCCGATCGGATGGTGGCGGGCAAACCTCTGGCCACGCTCGCCCCGGTGGCCGGTGTGGGCCATGCGCCGATGCTGGATGAGCCAGATGCGGTGGCGGCGATCGAGCGGTTTCTGGCCGGAGTATAAGCCAACAGAAAAGGCCACGCGGAGCGATCCTCGTGGCCTTTTCCTGTGGCGGTATGGGGGGGCACCCGCGTGGGATGCCCCCTTTTCGCTCAGAAGTTCACGGTTGCCGTGGCAAACACCTGCCGCGGATTGCCGTAATAGGCGGTCAGCACGCCTTCCTTGCCCAGCGTGGGGATCAGATTGCCCGCTGAGTTGTAATTGAGCGCGCCCGTCACCGGATTGGCCGAGACATAGGTGTAGCCCGAGGTCTTGTAGCGCTTGTCGGTCAGGTTCTTGCCATAGATCCCCACCGTCCATGCCCCGCCCGGCGCGCGATAGACAAGGCTGGCATCGAGCAGCGCATAGGCGGGCTGATCGAGATAGGGATTGGGCAGTTCGAACTGATAGGTGGTGCTCTTGTAAGACATACCGCCGGTCAGTTCCAGCCCGCCACGGGCCACGGGGATCGCATAGGTGGCCGATGCGCTGCCGGTGAAAGATGGCGTGTTTTGCACCTTGCGATTGGCGGCCACATCGGTGGGCACGCTGGCGATATTGGTGATATAGGTCCGATATTTGGCATCAATATAGCCCAGCGAGCCATTGAGCGTGATCCGCCCCAGCTTGAGCTTGCCCTCGGCTTCCAGCCCCTGCATCCGCGCCTTGCCCGCATTGGACACCACGCCGCAGAAGCTGGGCAGGCCCGAGACCGTGCAGGCCACCGATCCGGGGATCTGCACATCGGTGTAATCCATGCGGAAAGCGGCGAGGTTCAGGCTCAGCTTGCGGTCAAACAGCCGGGTCTTGAAGCCCAGCTCATAGCTGTTCACCTTTTCCGGGCGGAAGCTGAGGAAATCGCCCTGGCTCATGCCGCTGGGCGCATTGGTGCCCACACCGCGCGGATCAAACCCGCCACCCTTGAAGCCCTGACTGAACGAGACATAGACCGTATTGTCGCTGTTGGGCTTGTAGGCCAGCGAGGCGCGCGGGGTGAATTTGGTATAGGTCGCGCTGCCATCGAAATTGGTGCTGGGCGCACCAGCGGCCACGCCCGCCCCGCCAAACACCGGCGACCCGCCGCCCAGATAGTTCTGCCGCAAGATGGTCGCCCCGCGCTTGTCCCACGTATAGCGCCCACCGGCCGAAAGGCTGATCTGATCCGTGAAATCATAGGTGAAATCGGCAAAGCCCGCCGCAGTATCGGTGATCACATTGGCGTTGGTATAGGCGGCCAGCCCGTTGACCGTGGTAAACAGCCGCACATCAAACTGCGTCAGCGCGGTGGCATGCAGATAGTAGAAGCCAACCATGCCGTTGAAGCGGCCCTTGCTGACCAGCAGTTGGACTTCCTGGCTCAGCTGATCATTCTTGTAAAAGGCGGGCACATCGACATCGACCAGCGGTGATGCGTCAAAATCGATGGGAGAGGCGGAGACATCCTTGCGATAGGCGGTGATCGAGCGCAGCGTGATGCCCGCCGCCGGCTTGGCTTCAAGGAACAGCGAGGTGCCCCATGCCTTCACATCCTGCACCGGGCTGGACAGGCCACCTTGGGTGTCAAATACATTGCCGAGCACCGGCGTGCCCGAAAACTGGCCCGCGATCAGGCGATGGCCGCCGCGCGCATTAGAGGCATCATGCGTGTAATCCCCGGTCAGCCGGGCGAAAATCTTGTCGCCATGCACTTCAAGGCTGCCGCGCCCGGCCCAGATGTCCTTGTTGTAATTGCCCTGGCCGGTGGTCAGATTGGTGCCAAAGCCCCCGCGCGAAAGGCGGGCGAGCGAGCCGCCCACACGGATCAGCCCATCCTTGGTCACCGGGGTGCTGGCCGTGATCACGGCATCGCCCTGATCAAAGGTGCCATAGGATACGCGGGCGGAAAGCGCGGCCACATCCTTGATCTTCTTGGTCACATATTTGATCGCGCCACCGATGGTGTTGCGGCCATACAGCGTGCCCTGCGGCCCACGCAGCACCTCAACCCGCTCCACATCATAGATGTCGAGCACAGCGGCCTGCGGGCGGTTGAGATAGACATCATCCAGATAGATCCCCACGCCCTGCTCAAAGCCCGAGACGGGGTCTTGCTGGCCCACGCCACGGATAAAGGCGGAAAGGGTGGAGTTGGTCCCGCGCGAGGGTTCGAGCGTCACATTGGGCACTTCATCGGCGAGCGCGGTGATATCGCCCGCGCCTTGCGCGGCGAGCTGATCGCCGGAAAAGGCGCTGATGGCGATGGGAACGCTGGTGAGCGTTTCGCTGCGACGGCGGGCGGTAACGATGATCTCGCCATCCTTGATGGCTTGTTCCGGGGCGGCGGCCATTGCGGGTGCGACAAATCCCGAGAGGGCAACCGAGGCAAGCAGGGCGGCGCCGAGCGCACGCGCACCAGACGGATTCCGGGCGTAGGTTTGATTCCAGGCCATATCACTCTCCTTGCGCCACCATCTGCGGGTGGCGTCAGCGATGCACGATATTGAAAGGTGAACCGGCTTTCAACTTCCATTTTCATAAACACGCATATCGTGGCTTTGCGTGGTATGCGGGCCACAGGAGAGCTAGAAGATTTAACCCTATCCGCCTTCCCGAAATGGCAGGTGGCCATGGGATCGTGCGGGGCGCAAGGGCTATCCATGAAAAAATCGCGACTCACCGTCTGGCACGATGGCACATGCCCCCTGTGCGCGCGGGAAATCGCGATGATGCGGCGGCTTGACCGGGCGGGGCGGATTCGCTTTGTGGATGCGGCGGACCCTGCGGCTTCCTGCCCGCTGGACCGCGCGGCGATGCTGGCGCGGTTTCATGCGCGCGAAGATGGCGTGATGCTGTCGGGCGCGGCGGCGTTTGCGGCGATGTGGCGGGCGATTCCGGTGCTGCGGCCCTTGGGGCTGGCGGCGCGGCTGCCCGGCGTGCTGTGGGTGATGGAGGCGGCCTATCGCGCCTTCCTGCGGGTGCGCCCGCGTGTGCAAAGGTGGCTGCGTTGAGCGAGGATAGATACCGCAAGGTGCCCGGTGGGCGGCTGTCGCGGCTGGCGGGGTTTGGGCAATTGGCTGGCGGCGTGGCGGGCGGCATGCTGGCCGAGGGCGCCCGGCGCTTGGCGCGCGGCGAGCGGCCCCACCTGTCCGACCTGTTGCTGACCCCGGGCAATGCCTTGCGCGTGACCGAGCAACTCTCGCGCCTGCGCGGGGCGGCGATGAAGCTGGGGCAGATGATCTCGATGGATGCGGGCGATGTGTTGCCCGCCGAATTGACCGCCATCCTCGCCCGCCTGCGCGATGCGGCGCATTTCATGCCCCCGGCGCAGCTTAACAAGGTGCTCGCCGCGCAATGGGGCGCCGATTGGCGGCGGCGTTTCGCGCAATTTGGCGCCACGCCGATAGCGGCGGCCTCGATTGGCCAGGTCCACCGCGCTACCCTGCATGATGGCCGGGTGGTGGCGGTGAAGGTGCAATATCCCGGCGTGGCCGACAGTATTGGCGCGGATGTGGATAATGTCGCCAGCCTGCTGCGCATGTCTGGCCTGCTCCCCGCTTCGCTCGATGTTGCGCCCCTGCTGGCCGAGGCCAAGGCGCAATTGCACGAGGAGGCGGATTATATCCGCGAGGCCGAACAGATGCGCCACTATCGCAGCCTGCTGGCGGGCGATCCGGCCTTCGTGGTGCCAGAGCCCGTGGCGGAGCTGAGCGGCGCGCGCGTGCTGGTGATGGATTTCATCGCGGGGCAGCCGATCGAGGTGCTGGCCAGCGCGCCGCAAGATGGGCGTGATGCGGCAATGGCATCGCTGTTCGGCCTTGTCTTGCGCGAGATTTTCGCCTTTGGCACGATGCAGACCGACCCCAATTTCGCCAATTACCGCTGGCAGGCGGACACGGGCCGCATCGTGCTGCTCGATTTCGGCGCGGCGCGCGCGGTTCCGGCGCAGACCACCCAGGCCTATCGCCGCCTGATGCTGGCGGGGCTGGCGCAGGATCACGATGCCCTGCGCGCCGCTCTGGTGGAGGTGGGCTTTGTCTCGCCGGTCACGCTGGCGCGGCATCGCCCGGCGCTCGATGGCATGATCGATGTGCTGATGGCGCATCTGGGCCGCCCCGGCCTGTTCGACTTTGCCGATCGTTCGTTTGTCGATCGGGTGCGCGCCCATGCGCAGACCATCGTGGCCGACCGCGCGGCTTGGCATATCCCCCCCGCCGACACGCTGTTCGTTCAGCGCAAGGTCAGCGGCACGGCGCTGCTGGCGGTGAAAATGCGCGCGCGCCTGCCCTTGCTCGCTATGGTGGCCGCGGCAACCGAGGCCTAGCGCCCGGGCCAGATCGCCAGTGTCGTTTCCACCAGTTGCGTCAGTTGCTCCGTGCTGGCGCCCGCGCTGGCCTGCACCCCCATGCCTTGCAAAATCGCCGAGAGATAGCTGGCCAGCGCTTCGGGTTCCACCCCTTCGGGCAGATCCCCCTCGGCCTTGGCGCGGCGGAAACGCTCGACAATCGCCCGGTCAGACGAGGCGCGACGGGCCATCACCTCCTTGCGGATCGATTCGGCAAAATTGGTGCAGGATACCGCGCTGATCACACCCAGACAGCCGCGCGGATCGCTCGCCCCCGTTTGCAAGGCCAAGGCCCCGCGCAGGAACTGTTCAGCCACCGCCTTGGCCGTCGGCGCTTCCAACGCCCCGCGCACATAGGCCAGCTTGTCGCGCTCATAGAGGTCCAACGCTTGGCGAAACAGCGCTTCTTTATTGCCAAAACAGGCATACAGGCTGGGCTTGGTGATCCCCATCGCCTCGGTCAATTCAGCCAAAGAGGCGCCATCATAGCCGCGCGTCCAAAACACGCGCAATGCCGCAGCCAGCGCTTCCTCGGGGCAGAACTGTCGCGGGCGCCCGCGGGTGGGGGCAGGGGGGGCTATTGTTGCCATACGATGACGAATGTAGGCCTTTGGTATCGTATCGTCCAGTCAAGGATGGTTGAGAGCTTCTTATGCTTGGTTGAGGGGCTTGCAAGGCCCCGGCCTTGGGGGCAACACTGGCGGCCTGTTCTTGCCATCCGGGGTCCTGCCATGTCGAAATTTCCCGCCCATCTGTTTGCCGAGCCTGATCCTGATCCCAACACGCTGGCCCATCTCGGCCCGCTGGCCTCGCTCGCTGGCCTGTGGGAAGGGCGCAAGGGGCAGGATGTGAAGCCCACCGAGGATGGTGCGGCCAGCCAGGAGTATATCGAGCGCATCCTGCTGCAACCCATCGATCCGCAGATGAATGGCCCGCAATTGCTCTATGGCCTGCGCTATCACACGCATATCACCAAGCCGGGCGAGGTGGAGATGTATCACGATCAGGTCGGCTATTGGCTGTGGGAGCCGGCCACGGGCCGCATCCTGCACACGCTGACCATCCCGCGCGGGCAGGTGGCGCTGGCCAAGGGCGAGGCGGCGGCGGATGATACCTGCTTCACCCTCACCGCCGAGCGCGGCAGCACGGAAAACGGCATCGCCTCGGGCATTTTCCTTGAGGACAATTTCCGCACCGATCGCTTCAGCATCACCATCACCGTGCATGATGAGGATAGCTGGAGCTATGAGCAGACCACCACCTTGCAGATCAAGGGCGTGGCCGAACCCTTTGCCCACACGGATCGCAACACGCTGCGCCGCCTTGGCCCGCCGGTGCCCAACCCGCTGGCGCGCGGGGAATAAGCGGATCGGGGGCGCTCTCTTTTCGGCATCATGGCCAGCGAAATTTTGCGCTTTAATGCGCCGCCTTCCCCGCCCAATACCCAAAGCTGACGCAAAGGGGCGAGACGACGATGGATATTACCGAATGGCTCAATCTGGGCTTGCGCTGGTTGCACCTGATCACGGGCATCGCGTGGATCGGATCATCGTTCTATTTCGTCTGGCTGGATAATCATCTCACCCCGCCCAAGGAAGGCGATGCCTCGGGCGAGCTATGGTCGGTGCATGGCGGCGGGTTTTACCATAACCAGAAATATCAGGTGGCCCCGGCGAAAATGCCCGAGGATCTCCACTGGTTCAAATGGGAAGCCTATTTCACGTGGATGAGCGGCTTCTCGCTCTTGGTGCTGGTCTATTATGTCGGCGCGCAAAGCTTCCTGATCGATCCGGCCAAGGCCGCGCTGGCGCCGTGGCAGGCGATTGGCATCGGCCTTTCCGCCATTGTCGGCGGGTGGCTGATCTATGATGGCCTGTGCCGCTCGCCACTGGGCAAGCATGACCGGGCGCTGGGGATCGTGTGGTATCTGCTGCTGGTAGGGGCGGCTTATGGGCTGAACAGCGTGTTCAACGCGCGCGGGGCCTATCTGCATGTCGGCGCGATCATCGGCACGGTGATGGCCGCCAATGTGTTCATGATCATCATCCCCAACCAGCGCAAGGTGGTCGCCGCGCTCAAAGCCGGGCAAGCGCCCGATCCCGCGCTGGGCAAAATGGGCAAGCAGCGGTCCTTGCACAACAATTACATGACGCTGCCCCTGCTGTTCATCATGATCAGCCATCATTATCCGATGACCTTTGGCGCCCATCGCCCATGGCTGATGCTGGCGATCATCGCGGCGATGGGGGTGGCGATCCGCCATGTGTTCAACCTGCGCCACAAGCACCGCGATCCGCGCGCGACCATGGCGCTGGCCTTGGGCTTGCTGGTCGCGGCGATGGCCTATGGCGCGTGGGAGAAATCGGGCGCGGCCCCGGCGGGTGGCGAGGCGCTGACCTATGCCGATGTGCAGCCGATTTTCGCCAAACATTGCGTGGGCTGCCATGCGCCGCATCCCACCAACCCAGCCTTCCCCTCGCCGCCACTGGGCGTTTTGCTCGACAGTGCGGATCATGCCGCGGCGGTTGCCCCGCGCATCAAGGCGGTGGCGGTGGATTCGCAAGTGATGCCGCTGGGCAACCTGACCGGGATCACCGATGCCGAACGGGCCAAGATCGGCCAATGGATCGCGGGCGGGGCCAAGCCATGATTTTACGCAAAACTTACGCCCATACCCCCGCTTCCCCATGGCGGCTTAACGGTTTATAGGCGCATCGGGCGTTCATGTTCACGCAAGGATCGCCCGATGGCCGATAATTTACCCCAGCCTGAAAATCACAACCACGGTTCCCTCGCCGCGCTCACCTTGGGCGCGATTGGCGTGGTGTATGGTGATATTGGCACCAGCCCGCTCTATGCCTTTCGCGAGGCGCTGAACCAGACCGCCGCGGGCGGCATTGACCGGGGCGAGATCCTTGGCGTGCTGGCGATGGCGCTGTGGGCGCTGATCGTGGTGGTGACGCTCAAATATGTCGTGTTTCTCAGCCGGATGGATAACCATGGCGAGGGCGGCGTGCTCTCGCTGATGGCGCTGGCCAAGCGGGCGACGGGCAGCCAGTGGCTGATCGTGCTCCTGCTGGGCGCGACCGGCGCGGCGCTGTTTTACGGCGATGCGATCATCACCCCTGCGCTGTCGGTGCTATCGGCTGTCGAGGGCATGAAGACCGTGCCGGGGCTGGAAACCATGTCCGACCCACTGATTCTGGGGCTGACGCTGGCCATTCTGGTCGGCCTGTTCGCCATTCAGTCGCGCGGCACGGCCAGCGTGGCGGGCCTGTTTGGCCCGGTCTGTGTGGTATGGTTTTTCCTGCTGGCGGGGCTGGGGGTATGGCATATCACCGAACAGCCCGGCGTGCTGGCCGCGTTTAACCCGGTCTATGCGATCCACTTCATGGCCACGCATGGCGTGGCTGGCCTGTTCGTGCTGGGCGCGGTGTTCCTGACCGTGACCGGCGCCGAGGCGCTGATTGCCGACATGGGCCATTTCGGGCGCAAGCCGATCCAGCTTGGCTGGCTGACCTTTGTCTGGCCCGCGCTCACGCTCAATTATCTGGGGCAGGGCGCCTTGGCGCTGGCCGCGCTGCACAAGGCCGAAGCCTCGCACAAGCTGCTCGAAAATGCCGACTGGTTCTTCCTGATGGCGCCCGACAGCTTGCGCGCGCCGCTGGTGGTATTGGCCACCATGGCCACGATCATCGCCAGCCAGGCCGTGATCACCGGCGCCTTCTCGCTGACACAACAAGCCATCGCGCTGGGCCTGCTGCCGCGTCTGGTCATCCGCCAGACCTCGGCGGAGCAGATGGGGCAGATCTATATGCCCGGCGTCAACTGGCTGCTGCTGATCGGCGTGGCCTGCCTCGTGTTCGGCTTCCGCAGCAGCAGCGCGATGGCCGCCGCCTATGGCATCGCGGTCACGGGCACGATGGTGGTCACCACCTGCCTTGCCTATATTATCGCGTGGAAATACTGGAAATGGTCGCCAGTGGGCACCGCCCTGTTGATTGCGCCCTTCCTCGCGCTCGATCTGTTCTTCTTTGGCGCCAATATCCTGCGCGTGGCCGAAGGCGGCTGGGTGCCGCTGATGGTGGCGGGCATCATGGGGGTGATCATCACCACCTGGCTGCAAGGCCGCCGCGTCTCGCGCAAGCGGATCAGCGAACAGGGCGTGGAATTGCCCGAACTGGCCAAGGCGCTCGAACTCAGCCCGCCCGTATTGGTGGAAGGCACGGCGGTGTTCCTGACGCAGGACCCCGATGTGGTGCCTTCCGCGCTGTTGCATAATCTCAAGCACAACAAGGCGCTGCACCGCCTGAACATCCTGCTGACGGTGGACACGCAATCCACCCCCAATGTCGCGCCCGAACACCGGCTGGTGCTGGAGCGGATTTCCGAGCATTTCCTCAAAGCCCGCTTGCGCTATGGCTATATGGACAAGACCGATGTGCCATCGGATCTGGCGCGCGAGCCGGGCCTGCTGGCCGCGCCGGGGGGCACCTCGTTCTTCGTGGGCCGCAGCGCGATCCGCTTTGGCCAGCGTCCGATCCTGCCGCGCTGGATGGTGCTGCTCTATCAATTCCTGCACCGCAACGCGTCTGATCCCACCGCCTATTTCGCGATCCCGCCCAATCGTGTGGTCGAATTGGGCACGCAGGTTGAGCTATAAGGGGGGATGC
>Ga0302262_10000789_pt1 | contig 13430 bp, 11 predicted proteins | sample II_Fen_E3_4_FD_194557 | JGI IMG/M metagenome (GOLD analysis project Ga0302262, IMG submission 194557) | Peat permafrost microbial communities from Stordalen Mire near Abisko, Sweden - II_Fen_E3_4 | ecosystem: Environmental > Terrestrial > Soil > Wetlands > Permafrost | place: Sweden: Abisko...
CGTTTCTGGAAGACCACTTGCGTACGGTGATTGCGCGTATTGAAGCAAGCCCCATTCATTTGGCAGCCATTGGCAGTGGTCAGGACGTCGGTCGTTTTTATCGTCGCGCGCTGACCCTGCGTGGCTCCGATAACGTCAGTCAGGTTTTGTTTTCGCACCTGGCGGATCTGCTGTCTCAGCCCGTCGAGCCGGTTAGATATCGATGAGTACTATTTGCCCTGCATTGATGTATGTGGCCGGCGCATACGGCACGAATGGGCGACTAATTTCCGGGCAAACAGTGTTTGCAATACGTGGGCGAGTCCGTATTCAAACTGTTAGGCTACTGCCGTATAAGGAACGCTGTGACAACCCAGCGATCTTCCGTCCTATTAATCGTCCGATCTATCAATGTAGTCGCGTTATGTCAGCTATCGATCCAGGTATCCGTTTGATCCGTGCTCCGAAACTGGTTGCCTCCGACATGGACGGCGACACGGTAATGATGAATATCGAGCGTGGTCAGTACTTCGGTATTGGCGGTGTAGGCACGAGGATTTGGGCATTGTTGGAGGCGCCTGTTTCACTTGCCCAGATAGTGCAAGTGATCCATGCCGAATATGAGGTGGATATTGTTACCTGCGAACGGGATGTATTCGGTTTTGCTCAAAAACTGCTCGACAATGGCGTGGTCATAGCGTGCTGATGCCCGCGATGTTTAGCATGTCGGGATCGCCCTCCTGTTCGCGCAGGACTTGATCTTGGCTATCGCCCGCGTGGTTGCGCGCAAGCTTCGTCATTTTTTGCGTCGCCCTCGTTTCGAGCGATTCTGCTTCGTGCCTGCATGGCTGCTGCTGGGTGTAAGCCGGGCATTGATCCTGAGTATTCCCTTACGCAAATTAGCGCCTTGGCTGGGCGTTTCGGTCAGTGATCGCGAGCATTTTGCACAGCTCACCGAGCGTCAGAAGTATCACGCCTTGCACATCGGTCGCGCCGTGCGGTGGGCGGCTTGTTACACACCCTGGGACTCCAATTGCTTTGCCCAGGCGCTGTCTGCGCGGCTGCTCCTTGGTTTGTTCCGTGTGCCTTATGTGATTTTCTTTGGCGCGGCACGTGATGCCGATGGCGTTGCGCTGGTCGCCCATGCCTGGGTGACTGCCGCTGATATTCGCGTTACAGGAGGCCCCGGCTCCGAACGCTTTACAGTGGTCGGTTGCTTCGTCGCCTCGCAACTGCTCGCATCATGAAGACGCAAAGTGCTGTGCAAGAGCTACTGGGGCTTTTGAGCACTGTGCCTCGCGCAAGAGTCGCAGGTTTGTTCGTGCTGATGGTCCTTGGCAGTTTGAGTGAAGGGTTTGGCGTATTGCTGCTGGTCCCTTTGCTGAACCGTCTGCAACATCACGGGCCCGAAAACGATGGCCCGCCGGATGCGTTGAGCGCAGCACTGGCTCAATTGGGAGCAGGGCCACTTTCTATCGGCGGCTTTCTGCTGCTGTTCGTGGTGCTCGTGGTCATTCGCTGCACGATTCAATATGGCCGCGAGCAATTGGCGATTCGCCTTCAGCACGAAGTGGTGGATCACCTGCGCCAGAGCTGTTTCAGGGCGTTGCTGAGGGTGGAGTGGTGTTGGATTGCCAGCAAAAAGCAGGCTGATCATGCCAGTCTGCTGCTCAACGACGTCAACCGTGTGGGTATAGGTCTTAACCATGGTTTGGGGTTGTTGGCCACCCTCGCGACCATGACGGTGTATCTAGGCACCGCGTTCCTTCTTTCGTGGACGATGGCTGGCCTGGCGTTATTGAGCGCAGCATTGGTCATGGGGCTGTTGAGGGGGCAAAGGCGTCATGCACTAAAACTGGGTCAGGGCTTGAGCGCCGCCAATCGTGCAATGCAGGGGAATGTTCAGGAAAGCCTGTCGGCAATCAAGCTGGCGAAGATACTGGGCAGCGAAAACCTCCATCTGAACGCCTTCCAGGGCGCTACTTCGCGCCTGCGAGCCCAGCAGCTTGAGTTCTCTGCCAGCACCAGCTTGTCCAGGGCATTGTTTCAGGCCGCCGGGGTCACGCTGTTGGCGACCTACCTCTATGTGGGGTTAAGCCTATGGCAGGCCCCCCTCGCAGAACTGCTGACGTTAGTGTTGATCTTTGCCCGATTGATCCCTTTATTTGTAGTTCTCCAGCAGCAGCAGCATCAATGGCTGCATATGCGTGCGGCGTTGCTGGAAACGCGCAGCCTGCTCGCCCATTGCCTTGCTGCTGCCGAACCTGAAGCGGAGCCAAAAGTTCATGCGAGCCCATGGCCTGTCCATCAGGCCATCTGCCTGCGTGGTATCAGCGTGCATTACGCCGAACGACGCATGCCTGCGTTGGACAATCTCACGGTGCGTCTTGCTGCGCGCAGCACCACCGCGATCATCGGCGCTTCCGGTGCGGGAAAAAGTACCCTGGCCGATGTGCTGATGGGGTTGCTGATACCCGATCATGGCGTCATTGAAATCGATGGTGTGGTACTTGGTGCAGCCCAGCGCAGGTATTGGCGCCAGTCGGTTGCCTATGTGCCGCAAGAGGTTTTTCTGTTCAACGACAGCATTCGTGGAAATCTTCTTTGGGGGCAACCGCCAGCCCAGGACACCGACCTGGAGCGGGCACTGCGCCAGGCTGCGGCAGATTTTGTGTTCCACCTGCCCCAAGGCATGGATACCCTCGTCGGCGATGGTGGTGTCCGTCTTTCCGGAGGGGAGCGTCAGCGTCTGGCGCTGGCGCGGGCATTGCTAAGGAAACCGTCGTTGCTGATTCTCGATGAAGCCACCAGCGCGCTGGATTTAGAGAGTGAAGCGCGTGTGCGCGAGGCGATCGAGAAGCTGCAAGGCGAACTCACCGTTGTGATCATCGGTCATCGGTTGCCGACGCTGGAACACGCGGAGCACGTCATCGTGCTGGACCAGGGACGCGTGCTCAATGAGGGCAGTTGGGCATCGCTCAAAGCCACAACAGGGGCGACGATATGATGGTGTCGCACCCGCGATTGCAGGGGCTGCTATTGGACTTGCTAGGGCAAAAGCACCTCGATCCGTCACAACTGCTGGACAGGCTTGAGGACGCGCATTGGCAAACCCTGCTGACTATGGCGCGACAACATCGCATGGAGCCGATGCTGCATTGGCAACTGCGTCACAGGCATAACCACGTGGCGGTTCCCGTTGCCATCAGGACGCATCTGGCCAATTGTCACAAGCGGTCTACTTTGCGCTCGCTGCGGTTGCAAGCCGAACTACTGCGTATCCATCGGCTTCTAGAGGCTGCCGGTATCGCGCACATTGCGCTCAAAGGAGCGTTCCTGGCTTTTTTTGCCTATCCTCAGTCGGGCCTGCGGCCCATGCGCGACCTTGATATTCTGGTGCCCGCCGACTGTGCATTACGAGCCTTTCAGTTGTTGCTGGACGCAGGCCTGGAACGCATGGAAGCCACTCCGGGCGAGCCTGAGACCTGGATGCTTGAGCACCGCCACTTGCCACCGCTGCAAACTGCGCAGCGGATCATCATCGAACTGCACACCTCTTTATATGATCCGGTAAACATAAGTGGCGGCCACCCTGTCGAGGTGACGACGGATCTGTGGAGTCGAGCCACTCAGGCAAGTATCGCTGGCGAGAATATCGCCTACCTTTCGTCCAGCGATCTGTTGTTGCATTTGATTGTTCACTCGATTTACCAACACCGCCTCGACAACGGCCCGTTGGTACTCAGCGATGTCGCTTACCTGCTGCACAAGCAGACCATTGACTGGCCGTTGTTCTGGGTGCTGGCAGAGAAGGGCGGCTACCGGCCCGGATGTTTGTTGTTGCTCAAGGTGGCCCAGGCCGACTATCCGTCACTTACGATAAAGTGGCCGGTCACTGCGTCGGACGATCGCATGCCCAGCGCGGCACTTATCGGGTCCACCCGCTTATTGATTCTGCGTGATTTTGAAAGCCGCAATAGCACCTATTTAAGACGCGCCATTCAGGATGATAAGTCGTTGTCAGGAAAAATTCGCTTGCTGGCGCGCAAGCTGTTCCCTTCGCGACAACAACTATTCAAACAACATGGCCGCTCGCCAGGCGTACTGGGTTTGCCGGGCATTTATCTTCGGCAATGGCAGTGGGTATTGCGCCAGCGTTTGCCGCAATACTTGAAGTCGGTTTGCCTGCCGCGCTTACGCTCGGAGATCAGTCAACTGGCTGAGCTGGATAAGTGGCTCGATGGCAAGCATTACTGAACGCAAAGATTTTCTGTATCCCGCTGTCGTGGTGCAAAGTACGAGGCGCACAAGAGGTTCTATCGACATGTCTATAACCCACGAGTCATTCAAATGCCCGTGACACACAATGTGCGTACCTACAGGGACGAAATCTCGCTGGCTGAATGGGGGCTCGGTATCCTCCGGTTCTACCGCGTGTTTGGAATACTCCTGCTTCTGCTCGCGGGGTCGGCTGCGGTGGCGGCTGGCTGTTGGATGGCATTGCACCCGTTATTCAGTGTCACGGCGATTCTGGAAACCCCTGAATTGACCCTTGATAAGTGGCGCCGGATCGAGCCCTTGCTGTCAGATCGGTATCTTGTTACCGCTACAACAGGCTCACCGAATGCTGCCCTGGGCAACGCGATAGAGGGCGCTGCAGGGCCAGATTCATTTGCAACGATGTTTTTGCAGCCCTCTTTCTGGGAAAACAGCGTGCATTTCCGTGCGGCGTTACGCCGCGACGACATTCAGGAGACACCCAATGTCGACTTGAGAAATGCAAGCACCCTGGGCCTGGAAATAAGCCTGGTCGCTCGTAATGAAGAGCAGGCCGCGAACAAACTTGACAGCATCATCCGCCAGATCCGCGAGGCCATGCTTTGGAGCCGGCTGCATGAATACTTGCAGCAGCTTGGGGTTGCCATAGCCAACGAGCATTCCGATCTGGAGATCAAGCTAATCAAGCAACAGTTCGCCATTGAGCAGGATCAAGGGCGTATTGGCGAGATGCGGCAACTGCTCGACAGCTATCCAGAATTACGCCAAATCAACGCAAATACCGTGGTTTCTGTGCAGGACGGGGGCGGTAAGTACCTTTCGCCGCTGACGCAGATCGTCGCTCTTGAGGTGACTATCTCGGCCGCCAATGCTGAAATCAGGGCGGCGCGGCGCGATATCGAACGCCTGGATTGGTACGACCGGCTGCTAAAACGCATGACCCCTCAAATGCCCGATATTCACACCGGTTCGCAGTTGGTCACGGTCCTTGCCAGAGAGCAACAGGCGCTTTTCGGATCGCCCGCAACCCTGTCTTCGGCGGCGCAGCAGGCTTATCGGGAGCTGGACAACTCCTTGGCGAACGCCTTGCGCAGCAATGAAATGTTGCGTCTCAAGGCACTGCCGGCGCTGTCATCCAGGCCCATACGCAGCCATCAACCGATGCTGGTGGCAGTGCTGACCTTTGTTTTAGTTCTGGCGAGCCTGTCGCTGATGCTGGCTATCTACCGCGCCCTGCGCCAGTCGGGCATGCCGCAAGGGCAAAAGTGGAGCGCTTATCACGACCCGCTGTTCAGCGTTATACCTGCCCGGCTGCGAGCACTGCTGTTGCCGCACGCCCACCCGTGCGCGTCGAACTGAGAGCACTCGGACGCTGGCTAAGCATGAGCCGGTGACCAAGCAACCTTTTTTATCTGGTACCGAGTATCGAGTGACCTCCATGATCAAGCGCTTACCGTTCTCTCTTCTGCATTCGATGGGTGTGATAAGTCGTGAACTCACGTCGGTGGGGTGCCCCGGCTGCGCAGGAGATGACCCGCGGTTGGTCTGGCGCCATGATCGATATTTCCTGCGCGTTGATCTGTCTATTTGTCGCGGTTGCGGGCTGGTTTACCTTGCCCGCGGCCTCGTGGGCGAGGCGGCGCACCGGTTCTACGATTCGATTTACCCACGGCTGATGCAGGTTCATGTAGCGCACTGTAGTTATTTCAGCGCGGCGAGCCTGGGCGCATTGCTGGAAAAACATGGTTTTACGCCCACCTATGTCAGTAAGGAAGCGCAGGGTATTTATCCGGGGAACTTGCGAATTTTTGCCCGACCCACGTCGTCTTGCCGCGATTTGCGGGGTGGGCTTGCACCTCAATGTGTACCCGTCGCGCCGGCCCCGGAAGAAGTAGAAACACTCGCGCTCAGGATCATTGGCCAGATTAGGCCGTTGTCCATCGCCAACGGCTATCCGAGAGCGGCGTCGCGCTTGCTGAAAATTGCGGCCACAGGTCAATAAGTTCGTGGCGAATCTACGTTCAGGGTTTTTCGCCGGTGGTCTGATCTACGCGTTGGGTCAGTTGGCCAACTTCGCTTTCCAATTATCGTTGCTTCAGGCATTTGGCCTTGATGGTTATGGTCAGGTGGGTCTGGCTCATCTGCTGGTGACGACGATTCTTTTCGTCGGCGACCTTGGCTACAGCGCGCTGTTCTTGCGCGAAGACACAACAGCCCCACTCTGGGAAGCGCGTTGGCGGGTGGCGTTGCTGTATCGGTTATGCCTGACAATCTTGCTGGATGTGCTTGCCGTGCTTGGCTGGTGGATGATTTATGGAGTTGGCGGGGAGGGCTTTGGTTATCTTCTGGGCGCCATTCCTGCCACCTTGTTTGGACTGATCGGTTTTTCGGCCATTCTTTTAGCGCAGGGCCGTCAATGCAGCGGGTTTCTCGTCCAGCAGGTTGCCTGGCTGACGGCGTTGCTGGTCTGGCTGTTCGTGCGCCGGTATCCAGGCTGGAGCAGCGGGGTGTTCGCGGGCTTGGCGGTCAGCCTGGGTTTTGCCGCGCAGGCATTGGTCAATTTCAGCGTGCTGCGACGGCCTGCGTTGCTCTGGCCGGCTCGAAGTCCATTGGGGCGGGAGATGCTGCGTTCGGCCCTGCATATGAGCGCAATGGGCATCGCCGGAATCATCAATGATCGCCTGACGCCCTTCTTGCTTGTCTACGTGGCCCCTGCATTCCTGCCGATTTACCTGCTGCTGAACCACGCTATGAGCGGCGCTTCGGGGGTTATCAACCAATTCAACCGGCTGCTGCTGATTCAAGCAAAAACCACGCAGGGCCGACGTTCGGCATACTTGCTCGCTTCATGGTTGCTGCTCGGCGTAACGCTGGGCTTGCAGACGTTGCCGATGATCGTCAAGCAATGGGGCGATTCACGCGCACAAGCCTGGCTTGATCTGGCATTTCCGGTGTTGTTGGGGTGGGGCATTTCCACTGTTGCCAGTGTGCCGAGTGTGCTGTTGATCGGCCAGGGCAAAGAGCGTGCACTGGCTAAAGTCGTGGTGTGGGGATTGGTCTGCAATACAGCGCTACAGTTGAGCGCAACAGCGCTTGGCTCTGCCGAAGCGCTGTTGTGGGGGCGGATGTTTTGTCTGGTTGCCATGCTGCTTGCAAGTTTACGTTTGTGCGGTCTGGTGCTGACGCGTCCTGGCTATTGGCTAAGTGGCTCGGCTGCACTGGCCGCATTGGCCATGGCGACGCCCTGGTTCTGGTGGGCCAGTGTGGGTTTGTTGCTCTGCACCGCAGTCGCCGCGAGCCAGCAGAGATTGATTTTTTGCGAGATTGCGCTGGGTAACCGACCGTCATGATGTTCGCTGAATTTGTCGACGCCGTGCGCAGGCACTATGGCGAGGAGGCCGCTGCCGTGCGCCACGAACTGTTTTTTCTGTCGCAGCGCTCCGGCAGCCTGCACCGGATTTCCCGCGCTGTGGTTGCGGCGCTGCGTGATGCCTACTTCTGCTGGCGACTGCCAATGCAGGCACCACCCTTGCCTCGGGTGTTGGCCGTCGTGACATTGGCAGGTTCCAACGGTAAAGGCGCTCTGGAACCCGCTCTGGCCGTTCTGCGGCAGCGTGCTGTCGAGCCTGTGTGTGTCATTCATCCGCGCTTGCGTGGTCATGGGGTTGGACAGTTACCGTGCAGGCTTTCGGCTGCAGCCTGGCGTCATGCCGTGGCGGCGTTGTGGTCGAGTTTCCCCAACGCACAGCATTCGCCCGTTTCCAGTTTGCTGGTGCGTTTGTGTGTACTGCGCTTCAGGCTCTGGCGGGGGGTGTGGGAGCGTACGCTGGCGGCTGCTCCGGTCTCGGGCACATTGTTGCTGCATAACGATTTCGATCTTTTTTCTGCGGCGGCCGTCGAAGCCGGGCGGGGCACATGGCGCAGTGTCTGCGTGCAGCATGGCTTGCCTACCGATGAGTTTTTCCCCACCCGCGCCGAGCGGCATGTTGTTTGGGGGCATAGCAGCAAGGCCGCTTACCACAGTAAAGGAACGCCCATACAGGCGCTGCGTTTGGGGCCGCAGCGGTGGCGAGCCAATAACGACTTGGCCGCGTTGGCGCCTCAGGCGATATGTGTTATCTCGCAAACGCATACCCCGGTTTTTGGCCTGAACCTGGAAGATGATTTTCTGACCCTTGCGCAATACCTTGCGGCGCATGGGCCGCTGTTGATGCCCGTACAGATATTGCTGCATCCCGAGGAGGTCCGCGGCGGCCACCCCTATCGATCAGCGGAGCTGGAATTGCTGTGCTGCAAACCACCCCACGCTATTTTGTCCTCAACATCGTTGCGGGCGGTGGTGATCGGTTTTTGTTCTACGGCGCTGCTGGAGGCCGCCCTCCAAGGTCATTACGTTATCGGTGTCGACTGGTCCGTGCCAGCCTCAACGGCTGCTGTTGCAGTGGGGCGCCCAGTTAATCGCGTGAGCAATAACGTCGAGCTGTTGGCTGTGCTGGAGCAGTTGTTACAGGATCCCGAAGAGCGTGCGCATTTCCTCGGGCGTCAAGAGCGCTGGCTGCAACAGACTTTCCAGGCCTCGACCGAGTGGCTGGACGGGTTCGAGGATGAGCAATGAGGCGCTGGTATCTGGTTCTGCTGATTCTGTGGGTGCATTTTGGCGATCTATTCACTGCCTGGCTATTTGACGCCGGGGCGTTTCCCTTGGCCTCCCTGCTAAGACCGACCCGGGATGCGACGGTAATCCTGATCGCCGCAATCTGTCTGGTCACGGTGAGCATACCCGCGTCGCTGTTGATACCTATTTTGGGGTACACGTTGCTGGCGGCAATCTATATGCCGGTTGGTTGGTTGTACGGGCTGCCGCCGGGCATATTGATTGGTTCCTTCGGCACCTTGATGATTCCGATGCTGTTCTTTCTGGTCGGCTATTACTGCGTGCGTGAGCCCCAGGAATTGCGTCGCATGGCGACATTGATCGTACTGATCGGTGTCGCCACTGCATTATTTGGTCTGTGGGATATTCGCCATACCGAATTCTGGACGCAAATCATCCGGTTTCCTGAATACATGGCCAAGATCAAAGGTGTTCTACCTGCTGATACTCACCCTGAGACACGTTTGCCATGGAATTTCTATGGCGGTCAACCGTTAGCTCGGCGCTCGGCAGGACTGCTGGCGGCGCCTTTGGCGCAAGGCACGTTCCTGGCGGTAACGGCACTCATCGCCATGGCATTGCTGCAGCGGCGCTCGCTCGCGTATGCAGGCGCAGTCTGTACCTTGCTTTTCATCGGGCTGTGGATGTCGGGCACCCGGGGAGCCATGTTGGTGGGGAGCGTCGCATTGCTCGGCTATGTGGCCAGCTCGCGCGACCTGTTGCGAGCCCCGGCGATAAGATTGATATCGACTGTGGCGGTATTGGGGATTTTCGCGGTGATCTCCAGGCGCGTGGTCGACATGACCCTGAATTTTCGCGACGGGTCGACGATTGGGCACTGGACGTCACTGCTGCGCAATCTCGACCAGATCCATCAGGTTCTGCTGTTTGGCGGAGGTTTGGGCCGGCAGGGCGCGATGGCGGCCAGGGCTGGTTTGGCAACTCTGGGAGGCGGGGAAGGGGCTATCTTCAGCATGGCCTTTCAGATGGGGATACCCGCAGCACTCCTGTTTTTATGGTTCTACGGGCAATGCATGCGTCAGCTTTTACACGTCCACCGCAGACACAACGAAGCCTTGGGCCTGGCGATGTTTTGGTTAGCCTGTGGCATGGGTATTACGCTGGTGCTGTCCGATAATCTCCTCTCGGTCTCTGCTTGCGCCGCGTTCTGGCTAGTGATCGGCGGTGTGATACGGCTGGGCAATGTGCAGCGGTTCAATAACGAGACGGCTGGCGCTGTACCGGCGTTGTTACCGACGATAGCTCATTCGGCCCCGCTCGCGGACGCCATCATTTGCGCGAAGGGTAAAAGCTCAGACAATGTTAATTCCACGCGACAAACTCAGGTGCCCAGTGATGCCGCAAGTGCTTCATATTTATAAGGATTTTGCTCCGCGTCGCGGCGGTGGCGGCGTGGCACGTCATATTGATGGGTTGGCCACTGTGGCGGTTCAGGAAGGGTTTGCCTCACGGGTCGTCGCGCCCGAAGTGGAGGCCAATGACGGCAGCGAGAATTATTCAATCTTTCAGGCCAACGGCCTGGGGCTATGGTCGCATATTGGCTGGGCCGACGTTATCCATGTGCATGGCGCACGCAATCCTCTGGCAGCGAAAGCCGCGCTCATGGCGTGCTGGCGGGGAAAGCGCCTGGTCTATACACCCCACTGTTATTACGACAACGATGCGAGCAGACTCAAACGCTTAGTCAAGCGTCTATGGGATATCTCGGTCGAACAATGGTTGTTGAGTAAAAGTGACGCGGTGGTTTTGCTGGATGACGTCTGGCTGGGCTACCTGAAGCAGCGCGGGCTGAAGGTTGCCCATCCGGTGGTGCTACCTAATTGCGTGCGCGCGGACATGATTAAGACGGCGGTGACGGGTACTTTGAGCGGAGCTCCGGCATTGCTGTCAGTGGGGCGCCTGGACAGTGTAAAGCGACTGGAAGATGCAATCCTGGCCTTGAATGAGCCGGGGCTAGAGCGGGCGGTATTCCATGTGGTGGGATCGGGCACGGACCGTACTCGCCTGGAAGGCATTGTTGCCATGGCAGGGTTGAGTTCGCGAGTCTGTTTCCACGGCTTTGTGGACGATGAGCAGGTGGCAGTCATGGCCCAATCTGCTGATGCCTTCGTCTTGCCATCGTCTGCTGAGGGCATGCCGACGGTGTTGATCGAAATGATCTTGCAGGGCTGCCCGGTGATCGCCAGCGACATTCCCGGCAACCGGGCGATTCTCGGCGTCGTGGGCCTGGAAGAATGCCTTTTTCCAGTGGGTGATGTCCGCGCACTGGCTGCTTGCATTCGTGCGCGGGACAACCGTGTCATCGATCACCACGTGCAGTTGAAAACGCGCGTGGGGTTTACCTGGGAAGGTATGCGCGCTCGTATTCGAGCGCTGTACGAGGCGGCTGATTAAGGATGCGCTAGTCGCGTCGGAGTCAATTCTTCCTGCATCCAACGCATCCATATCAACAGGCACACCGGCCACCACAGACGCAGGTCGTGGGGGTGGCGGCGCAGTTGCTCACGCAAGCGTGTTATGTCGACAAAGCGCTCGCTGCCGGCTGGCGGCTCATTGAGCAGGGTGGCCATATCGATTTTGCCCACCTGGAACTGCTCGGCGTTGCCCAGGCCACGGTTTTTCTGGCCGCGAACGACTGAGTCGGGCAAGCGCGCGGCCATGGCATGGCGTAATGGAAGTTTGCCGCCGCTGGCGCCGAGCTTGCTTGAGGTCGACAGAGCCATCGCCAGCTCGGCAATACGGTAGTCGAGGAATGGCGAACGAGATTCGATGCCCCATGCCATGGCGTTGCGGTCGCCATAGCGCAAGATCTGCGGAAGCAAAATCCTGCGTATGTCGTCTGGCCCCTGCACGTTCAACGGTTGGCGTTGCAGCGTAACCAGGTCACGCAAAGCAAAATCCATCTCAGCGAGAAAGTCGCTGGCGATGGTCTGCACATGCGGCTGTCGACGCAGCATGGGCAACAGCAGCGGCCAGGGCAGACTCCAGGCCAAACGCCTCGCAGCCGGGCCAGCTTGCAGATGCCCGCCGCCGAACAGTGAGAGTGCCTTGCGTATGTCCAGATCGCCAAGAGACTGACGCAGTGCCAAGGGCAAATAGCGTTTCGTGTAACCGGCGAACAACTCATCACTGCCATCGCCGGTCAGAACGACCTTGGCTCCGGCTTCGCCCATGGCGCGGAACAATCGCCAGCCAGCCAGGATGCTGGGCGTTGCAACGGGGAGTTGTTGGGTGCTGATCAGTTTTTGCAGTTCCTCCAGCGTCGGCACGGCAGGGGCGGTGACGATTCGCAGCGGCAGGCCTTGAGCCACATGCTCCTGGGTAAGCCGAGCCGCCGCCGTTTCGTCATGTAGCAAGCCTGCGCTGTCCTTATAACCATAACTAAAAAAACCGAGGAACTGCCCCAGGGCGTCGCGCTGACGACCCACCGCCCAGGCGATGCTGCCCGAATCCATGCCTCCCGAGAGTTGCGCCGCGAGGGGCACGTCGGAGCGCAAACGCAAGCTGACGGCGTTTTCCAACAGGGCAGGGAGGGCTTCGGTAACGTCGGACAATCCAAGTTCAGGGTTGATTTCGGGCCAATCATGAAAGCGCTTACGCTCGATAAACCCGTCGGGCTGAACACACCATAACGACCCCGGTGGAACCTCGACCACACCTTCAAACAGGGAACTTGGGCGGTGATCGACCAGCCCCAGCATCAGGAAGTCGAGTGCTGCGGCCGGGTCGATACTTACCGGCGCCGCACTGGCGGCCAGAACGGCCTTGATTTCACTGGCGATGGCCAGGGTCGTGGCTGATTTGAAGCAATACAGCGGTTTTACGCCGAGCCGGTCACGGCTGACGTAGAGACAGTCGGAGGCGACGTCATGCAGGACCAGCGCCCACATGCCATTGAACCGGCGGAAGGCATCATGTTTCCAATGGCGCCAGGCGGCCAGGATGACTTCAGTATCCGAGCCGGTACGAAAGTGCGCGCCCAGCCGCTGCAATTCCTCACGCAGTTCGGGGTAGTTATAGATGGCACCATTGAATATCAGACTGTCGCCAGTCTGAGGATCGACCATGGGCTGGTGTGCCTGGGGGCCGGTATCGAAAATCGACAAGCGCCGGTGCCCCAACAGCAGGCGGCCGCCCCAGTGACTCGATTGTCCTTTTGCGTCCGGTCCGCGATGAGCCAAATGAGCCAGCGCTGCGTCCAATCTTCGAGGATCGGCCATGCCTGGCCATCGCGCCAGCGCCACTAAACCGCACATGACACAGTCTCAACATTGACTCTAACGGCTCGCCTGAGAGCCTTGCTTTGGGGGACAGAAGAAAGCAACCAGAGCATGTGCGATATCTCTTGCCTGAAAGGGATATAAACTTGACGCGCATCCTAGCAAGAAAATGTATCTTCGGTCGGACAACGAAAAACGTTCATTGGTTTGATTAATTACCCATTGGCTATCTACCGTCATTCGCAAGTGTGCAGTCTGTCCCAGATGCATATGTGCCT
>Ga0302262_10000790_pt1 | contig 13428 bp, 13 predicted proteins | sample II_Fen_E3_4_FD_194557 | JGI IMG/M metagenome (GOLD analysis project Ga0302262, IMG submission 194557) | Peat permafrost microbial communities from Stordalen Mire near Abisko, Sweden - II_Fen_E3_4 | ecosystem: Environmental > Terrestrial > Soil > Wetlands > Permafrost | place: Sweden: Abisko...
CTTTACCGGCGGTTCGACCCCGTTTGTGGGCGGCTTCAGCAAGATCTTCCTGATCGGCGTGAACTCGGGCACCTATGCGGCCACCTTCTCGAACAACGTTTACCTGCCTGAGCTGGTTTACGTGATCTTCCAGATGACCTTCGCCTGCATCACGCCGGGCCTGATCGTTGGTTCGTTCGCTGAACGCATCAAGTTCACCCCGCTGCTGGTGTTCGTGGTCCTCTGGGTCTCGTTCGTCTACTTCCCGATCGCGCACATGGTGTGGTATTTTGCTGGTCCCGACTTCCTGTCGGCGAACACGGCTGATGCGGGCTATCTGTATGGTCTGGGCGCGCTGGACTTCGCTGGTGGCACCGTGGTGCACATCAACGCCGGTATCGCTGGCCTCGTGGGCTGCATCTATCTCGGCAAGCGTCTGGGCTATGGCAAGGAAGCCACTCCCCCGCACTCGCTGACCATGACCTACATCGGCGCCGCGCTGCTGTGGGTGGGCTGGTTCGGCTTCAACGCTGGTTCGAACCTTGAAGCCAATGCCGTGACCGGCGTGGCCTTCATCAACACCTTCCTCGCCACCGCCGCTGCCGCTGTGAGCTGGGCCATTGTGGAGCAGATCCACCACGGCAAGCCTTCGGTGCTGGGCGCTGCTTCGGGCGCTGTTGCTGGCCTCGTTGCCATCACCCCCGCTTCGGGCTATGGCGCTCCCATGACCTCGATCGTGCTGGGCCTGCTGGTTTCGCCGCTGTGCTACTTCTTCGTCAGCTATGTGAAGAACAAGTTCAAGTATGACGACACGCTCGACGTGTTCGGCGTGCACTGCGTTGGCGGCATCTTCGGCGCTATCGCTACTGGCGTTGTGGCTGACCCTGCTCTGGGCGGTCAGGGCTGGATCGACTACACCGTGTTCCCCGCCAAGGCTGGCGCGTATGACATGGTTGGTCAGGTGATCACTCAGATCAAGGCTGTGGGTCTGACCCTCGCCTGGTCGGGTATCGGCTCGCTGGTGCTGTTCTTTGTGGTCGACAAGATCTTCGGTCTGCGTGTTTCGGAAGAATCCGAGCGCGAAGGTCTGGACATCACCGAGCACGGCGAACGCGCTTACAACTACTAAGTTTACCCAGTTTGGCGGGACCGGGGGGCTTCCTCCCTCTCCTCCACCCCTCGGACCCGCCATCCGACGTTCCTCCTGCGAACGACAAACTAAAAGGGCCGGAGCCAGCCGCTCCGGCCCCTTTTTTGTGGCCGCTATGGGGGAGGCGTTTACTTCGCCGATGCGGCGAGCATATCCATCAACGGGCGCACGCCAGAGACATCATAGCCCGCCGAGAGCGCCTGGGCAGTAATCGCCTCCAGATCAGCGCCCTGGCTGGCCTGTGCCAGCGCCCAGAGCAGCGTGGAGCGGGTGCCCGAGCGGCAATAGGCCAAGACCTTACCCTCACCCTGCCCCAGCGCTTCGGCCATGGCGGTGACTTGCCATTGGCTGAAACCGGCATGCGTGACCGGAATGGCGACATAGCCGAGGCCGGCGGCTTGCGCGGCGGCGGCGATGGATTCACCCGGCGTCTGGTCATCGCTTTCGCCTTCGGGGCGGTTGTTGATGATCAGCGAAAAGCCTTGCGTGGCAGCGGCGGCGACATCGTCGAGTGTGATTTGCGGGCTGGCCCAGACGCGGTCCGATACTTGGCGAAACATGGCGATGCCTCCTTGGGATCATGCCGCGATGGCTGCGGCGAAGTGCGAATCTGTGCCAAGGCGGGGGGGCGAAAACAAGGCGGGAGTGCACCGTAAGGCCCCAACAGCGATGTATTGCGATTTTTTGAGCGCGAGCCGCTGCGAATCTATTCGCTATGGTGCGGATTTTGGGTTATGTGACAAAATGCAGAGGAGAGGGCTACGCGCGGTGCGTGGTTGCTTGCCCTGTCGCAAGGCGCGATTCGTCCACGTACCTTGCGATTCGGTTCAGGGCGAAGCGAAGGTACGTTCGGGTTTATGGGTTTTGATAGAGGGCGTCGCGGCAGGGGCCGAGACAAGCGCGACGGTTTTGGCGAAGACAGCTTCGATCCGTTCGCAGGCGGCGGTGACCGTTTTGGCGGTGGCGGCGATCGCTTCGGCGGTGGCGGTGATCGCTTTGGCGGCGGCGGCCGTGGTGGCTTCGGCGGCGGTGACCGCGGCGGCTTCGGCGGTGGTGCGCCTCGCAGCGGTGGCTTCGGTGGCGGTGCGCCCCGTGGCGGCGGCTTCGGCGGTGGTGACCGTGGTGGCGCTGGCGGTGGTCTTCCGGCTCAGGTCGTTGGCCAGGGCAAGGGTGTCGTCAAGTTCTTCAACGGCCAGAAGGGCTTCGGCTTTATCCAGCGTGAAGATGGCGGCGAAGATGTGTTCGTGCACATCAGCGCGGTTGAGCGCGCCGGTCTTGAAGGTCTGGCCGAAGGTCAGAACCTGGAATTCACCCTGGTGGATCGCGGCGGCAAGGTGTCGGCCAGCGATCTGGTCGTGGTCGGCGAAGTGATCGCCGTGGCCAAGGCCGCCCCTGCGCCGCAGCGTCAGCTGACCGGTGACAAGGCGACCGGCACGGTGAAGTTCTTCAACGCTCTGAAGGGCTTTGGCTTCATCACCCGTGATGATGGCCAGCCTGATGCCTTCGTGCATATCAGCGCGGTGGAACGTTCGGGCCTGCGTGAGCTGGCCGAGGGCGACCGTCTGGAATTCGACATCGAAGTTGATCGACGTGGCAAGTACTCGGCGGTCAACCTGGTGCCGCGTCAGGGTTGATCCCGTCTCTCTTGTAGAGAACGCATAGCCTCCGGCGCAGACTTGATCCCCCAAAGGACAGGTTTGACCGGAGGTTAGCAACAGCATAAACGCGCGCAAATGGCGGCGAGTCCGGACGAATCGGTCCGGGCCAGCCGCCATTTCGCGTTTGTCGCCTTTGGCGCTTATCTTGAACTCTTTCGGCCACAGGGAAATTTTGACCGAAAGCACGGGAATGCAAAGGAACTATCGATGACTATCACGCCTCTGATGCCTGTTTACCCCCGGTGCGGCTTTCGTCCGGTGCGCGGTGAACACTGCCATCTGATTGGCGAGGATGGCCGCCGATACCTCGATTTTGCCAGCGGCATTGCGGTGAACGCGCTGGGCCATAGCCACGAAGGGCTGATCGGCGCGATCCAGAAGCAGGCGGCGACGCTGATGCATGTGTCGAACCTGTATGGCAGCCCGCAGGGCGAGCATCTGGCGCAGCGTCTGGTCGATCTGACCTTTGCCGACACGGTGTTTTTCACCAATTCGGGCGCCGAGGCGGTGGAATGCGCGATCAAGACCGCGCGCGCCTATCACTCCGCAGGCGGCAATCCGCACAAGTATGAGCTGATCACCTTCACCGATGCCTTCCACGGCCGGACCTTGGGCACGATCAGCGCGTCGAGCCAAGAGAAGATGCACAAGGGGTTCTATCCCCTGTTGCCCGGTTTCAAATATGTCGATTTTGGCGATCTGGAGGCGGTCAAGGCGGCGATTGGGCCGAATACTGCCGGCTTCTTGATCGAGCCGATTCAGGGCGAGGGCGGGATCAAGGTTGCGCCTGAGGGCTTCTTGCAGGCGCTGCGCGCGCTGGCCGATGAGCATGATCTGTTGGTGGTGCTTGATGAAGTGCAGACCGGCGTGGCCCGTAGCGGCACGTTCTATGCCTATGAACAGTTTGGCATCACGCCCGACATCCTCGCCAGCGCCAAGGGGCTGGGCGGCGGCTTCCCGTTTGGCGCCTGCCTTGCGACCGAAAAAGCCGCGCGCGGTATGGTCGCGGGCACGCATGGCAGCACCTATGGCGGCAACCCGCTGGCGGTAGCCGCTTCCGAGGCGGTGCTCGATGCGGTGGCGAATGAGGAATTCCTCGCGCATGTGAACGATATGAGCGCCAAGCTGGTGAGCCGTTTGGAGCAGTTCATCGGCAATTATCCCGATTTGTTTGAGGAAGTGCGCGGGCGTGGCCTGTTGCTGGGCCTCAAGCTGAAGATCGAGCCGCGGCCCTTTGTGGCGCATCTGCGCGACAATCATCAGTTGTTGACGGTATCTGCTGGCGATCAGACGGTGCGTGTGATCCCGCCGCTGGTGATCGACGAGAGCCATATTGATGAATTCCTTGATAAGCTCTCCGCCGGTGCGGCCAGCTTCACCGCGCAGGAGGCTGCGGAATGACCCGGCATTTTCTTAATCTGTCCGATGCGGGCGGCAATGCGCTGAATGCGATTCTCTCCGATGCCTTGGCCCGCAAGCGGGCGCGGGCGAGTTGGCCCAAGGGCCGCGTGGATGCCGATGCGCCGTTGACGGGCCATGTGCTGGCGATGATCTTTGAGAAGAACTCCACCCGCACCCGCGTTTCCTTCGACATGGCCATGCGCCAGTTGGGCGGCAGCGCGATCGTGATGGATGCGGGTGGCATGCAGCTTGGGCGCGGCGAGACCATCGCCGATACGGCCCGTGTGCTGAGCCGCATGGTTGATGCCATCATGATCCGCACCAATGACCACGCCAAGATCGAGGAACTAAGCGCTTACGCCACGGTTCCGGTGATCAACGGCCTGACCGATGATTCGCACCCCTGCCAGATCGTGGCCGACCTGCTGACGCTGGTTGAGCGCGGGGTGGAATTGCGCGGGATGGAGATGGCTTGGCTGGGCGATGGCAATAATGTGCTGCATTCGTTGATCGAGGCGGCAGGGTTGCTGGGCTTCAGCATCCGTGTGGGTGGGCCGAAGGGCTATGAGCCGCAGGCGCGCTTTGTGGATCAGGCGCGCGCTTTGGGCGCCAAGATCAGCTTCACGCAGGATGCCGCCGAAGCTGCCGCTGGCGCGCAGGTGGTGGTGACCGATACGTGGATCTCGATGGGGCAAGCCGGCGGGGAAGCCGTCATTGCCGCGATGGAGCCGTATCAGGTGAATGATGCGCTGATGGCCAAGGCGGCGCCGGGTGCGCTATTCCTGCACTGCCTGCCCGCGCATCGCGGCGAGGAAGTGACCGACAGCGTGATCGACAGCGCGCAAAGCGTGGTGTGGGATGAGGCGGAAAACCGCATTCATGCCCAGAAATCTGTGCTGCGCTGGGCCTTTGGGCAGATCTGATGGCGGATGATACTCTGGCGGAGGGCGCGGTCGGCATCGACTGCGTTCTCCACTTCACGGTCCCCTCGCGCGATGCGCGGGGGCGGCTGGTGCGGCTGGGGCCGGTGCTCGATCTGGTGCAATCGGCGCATGATTATCCGCCCGCCATCCGCAAGGTGCTGGCCGAAACGCTGGTGCTGGTGGCGCTGATGGGCTCGCTCCTCAAGGATCAGGATAGCCAGCTTACCGTGCAGGCCCAGACCGAGGGCGGCATTATCGACATGCTGGTGGGCGATTATCGCAATGGCGAGGTGCGCGGCTATATCCGCCATGATGCCGGGCGATTGGCCGAATTTGGCGGCGAGCCTAATCTGGAGGCCTTGTTCGGCAAGGGCTATCTGGCGATTACCTTTGATCTGGCGGTGACCAAGCAGCGCTATCAGGGGGTTGTGCCGCTGGAAGGCGAATCGTTGACCGAGGCGTGTCAGGCCTATTTCATCCAATCCGAACAGGTGCCCACACTGATCCGCTTGGGGGTTGAGGATCAGGATGGCCATTGCGTGGCGGGTGGCCTGCTGGTTCAGCATTTACCCGATGGCGAAGAAGGGCGCGAGCGGCTCCATGCCCAGATGGACCATCCACATTGGGAGCATGTGGCAGCGCTGGCCGGGTCTACCCGCGTTTCCGAGTTGGTGGATACGGCGCTGCCGCTTGATACGCTGGTGTGGCGGCTGTTTCACGAGGAGCAGGAGATCCGTGTGCAGGCGGATTCGCCGCTCACGCGCGGGTGTCGGTGCAGCGTGGAGCATTATCACAGTATTCTCTCACGCTTTGCGCCCGAGGAATTGGCCGAAATGCGCGATGAGCAGGGTGTGATCGCGGTGGATTGCGCCTTTTGCTCGCGGGTATTCCCGATTCCGGTGTAAGCCTTGTCTCCGGCCCCTGCGCGCGATAGCAGGGGCCTATGGCAAAAATTAGCGAAGCTCAGGGCCGCAAGGCTGTCGTGCTGCTTTCGGGCGGCTTGGATTCCATGGTGGTGGCGGGGTTGGTGCGCGAGGCGGGCTATCGCCTGTTTGCGCTGACCATCAATTATAACCAGCGCCATAGTGTGGAATTGCAGGCGGCGGGCAGGATCGCCGCGCATCTGGGGGCGGAACGGCATGTGACGCTGCCGCTGGATCTGCGCCAGTTTGGCGGCAGCGCGCTGACCGATGACATTGCAGTGCCCAAGGAGGGCGTGGGCGAGGATATTCCGGTCACCTATGTGCCCGCGCGCAATTTGGTGTTTCTCTCGCTGACGCTGGCCTGGGCCGAGGCGGTGGGCGCGCGCGACATTTTCATCGGGGTGAATGCGCTGGATTATTCGGGCTATCCCGATTGCCGCCCCGAATTCATCGAGGGCTTTGCCAAACTGGCCAATCTGGCCACCAAGGCAGGGGCCGAGGGCGAAGATTTCACCATTCACGCGCCGCTGCAATTTCTGGGCAAGGCCGATATTGCGCGCGAATCGGCGCGGCTGGGGCTGGATTCGGGGATGAGCTGGTCTTGCTATGATCCGCAGCCCGATGGCAAGGCTTGTGGGCTATGCGATTCATGCCGCCTGCGTTTGGCGGGGTTTGCCGATGCCGGGCTGGTGGATAATCTACCCTACGCCTAACGCAAAAAGGGGGAGGCAGGTTGCCCCGCCTCCCCCGATTTTCATCCAAGCGTAAAGCTTAGTTGCCCGAACCCGGACCGTAGGTGATTTCCACGCGACGGTTTTGCAGTTCACGCACGCCATCGGCGGTGGGAACGCGGGGGTTGGCTTCACCAAAGGCCTGGCTGCTGATCGAACCATCGGCAATGCCGTGACCGGTCAGGTAAGCGCGCACGGCGGTGTTGCGGCGGCCCGAGAGCGCCACGTTATACTTGGGCGTGCCCGAGCGGTCTGCATAGCCGGCCAGAACGATCGGAACCGAACCGCAATTGCCATAAGCAGCTACAGCACTGTCGAGGATCGAGGCGGCCTCAGGCGTGATGTCCGACTTGTTCCAGTCGAAGAACACGATGTAGGGGCCCTTGTTGCACACGGGAGCCGGAGCAGCGACAGGAGCCGGAGCGGGCGCCGGTGCGGCAACAGGCTCAGGAGCCGGAGCGGGCGCCGGTGCAGGGGCCGGAGCGGGCGCTTCGACCACAGCCGGCTTTGCAGCGGCACCGAAGTTATAGGTCAGCGTCGCCAGCAGCGAGTGCGACTTGAACTTGGCCGTTTCCGAAATGCCGGTCAGGCCGGTAAAGCTGTCGGCGCCCGTTGCGTTGAAGTAGCGATACTTCAGGCCAAGATCGAGGCTCTTGGTGATCGGCGCGCGGATGCCCGCAACCGCCTGCCATGCAAAGCCGGTGCTGGTGTCGCTCAGGCTGACCGCCGATACGGGGGTGAGGATCGAGGTCTTGACGCGGGCCACGCCGACGCCACCACCGACAAAGCCCTGCAGGCCATCATCGGGGCCGAAATCAAACAGGCCGTTTACGAGGAACGAAAGCGCCTCTGCGCCACCGCCAAGCTGCTTGCCGGCCTCGTAGGTTGCTGCCGCCGTGTAGTAGCTCTTTTCCTCAACGCGGCGGTAGCTTTGTTCGGCCTCAAGGCGGAAACCGCCAAAGTCATAGCCGATGATCCCGCCGACATCATAGCCGGTCTTGGTCTTGAAATTGCCGATGGCGGCGCCGGTTGCCTTGTTGGCAACACCTTGAGCTTCAGCCTTAACCGCGCCCAGATCGCCTTCGATATACCAGGACTTGTCCTTGGCGAGAGCGGGCGTGGCGAGTGCCGTGGAAGCCAGGGCCAAGCCCAATGCAAACTTACGCATAGTGTTTCCCCGTTGCGTTGTTGTGGGTGTTCAGTATGGTTAACATTACCCCCCCGCCCTACCCTAGGCAAGCCGAGATATGGAAAGGGGTGTTGCAGTTATATCACATTTGATGCGATATAACGCCAAAGCGCCTTGTTGGCATTTTGGGACTCTTTTGTTTCTTCGCCTTAAGATCAATCTTCTTACGCATTACTGATGAGGGACAGGCTTTGCTTTGGCGTCTTCTTCAGCCTGCTTTTTCTTGCGAGCCTCATAAGCGCGTTCGGCATCCTCGACATCCGATTGGGTCTTGGCCGCCTCTTCATCAATAACCGCTTGGCGCTTCTCGCGTTCGGCCTCGATCATTTTGGAAAATTGCACGTCGCTAGACTGCTTCTTTTCCGCATAGGCATCCTTGATGAATTGCCCCGCGCAGCCCGTCCAACCGCCAGCGCCCTGCGGCGAACAGCTTTGCGATCCGCTGGCGCTTACGCGCTCATAGGCCACCACGCGTTTGGTCCAAGCCTCGTTCTGCGGCCCCTTGGGGTTATCGCGAAACGGGGCGGGAATGCGATAGCGCTCGGCCTCATCCTTGCGGGCGCAAACGGTAATCTCATCCGGCTTGGAGACCGGGCATTTATCCTCCCCATAGATGATAACCATGTTCACCTTTTCCGCCGGAGCGGCAGCGGGCGCCGCCATGGCAGGGCCTGCTGTGGTAATCCCTACGGTGGTGATCCCCACGAGGGCGGCGGCGATCAGAGGGCGAAACATGGGATGCTCCTTGGGCAATCGGTCTGGGGCTTATGGCTGCTTATAGCCACCTTTGCGTGTGAACATGAGCTGAAGCGGCGGCGGTGGCCTTGCGCCACCGCAAATCGCCCGATCAGATTCGTTCGGAAAGCCGGATCGCGAAGCGGCAGCCGAGCCGGATGGCGCCCGCCAGCAAGGGATAGGCCGGGGCCTGCTCCGCGCCATTGGCGAAGGCGGTGTCGCGGTGCTCGCGCTCGTCATCGCGGGCGCGGGCGATCTTCTCGGCCAGCTCGGGGTCTTCCTCGCCCAGTTCTTCCAATTGCTGGGTGTAATGCAGGTCAATCTCGGTCTCGATCGCCGCGGTGCAGGCCATGGCGGCCTTTGGCCCGATCAGCGCCGTCGCCGCGCCCAGCGCAAAGCCCGCGACATGCCAGATCGGTTGCAACACGGTGGGGCGGGCGCCGCGCTCGATAATCAGCTTGTTAAACCAGGCGCGGTGATCAACCTCCTGCGCCTCCATCTCGCGAATCTTGGCGCCGAACGGGCCGCGATCGCCCATCACCGCCAGTTGCCCGGCATAGATGCGCACCGCGCCATATTCGCCCGCCTGATCCACGCGCACCATGCGCTTCACGCGTTCGGATGCCATGCTCACTTCTCCTTGCGCGCCAGCAGCGCGAAAATCACCAGCGCCACCGCGCCAGACACGAGAAAATCATAGCCCGCCATCGAAATGCCGAACATCTTCCATTGCACCACATCGCAGCGGATGACCGGCGCGGCCATGATCGCGCTCAAAGCATCGGTGCCAGCGCCGAATTTCACCGTGGTGGTGCATTCGGTGAAGCCCTTCCACCAGCCATATTCCACGCCCGCGTGAAACCCGCCAATCGCCGCAGCCACCGCCAGCGCCACGCCCGAGAGCCAGACCCACGCCCGCTGCGCGCCCATGGTGAAGCTGGTGATCACCAGCCCCAGCGCGGCGGCATGGGCATAGCGCTGCCACCAGCACATCTCGCAAGGGACCAGCCCGGCGATGAACTGAAACCCATAGGCCCCCGCCAACAGCGCCAGCGGGGTAACCAGCGCCAGCGCGCGGGCCTTCGCGAAATTGGTCATGTTACTTGCTCCGCACCAGCTTGCCCGCGCCCGCGCGGCGCAAGGTTTCGAGCGCATACCACATTTGGAAATCCTTGATGCCCTTGGCGGTCAATTCCTCAGGCGTCATTTTAAAGCGCGGATCGGCCTGCGCGTCGCTTTCCAGCTTTTTGTCGTCCACACCCTTCTCATTGATGAGATGGCGACGCAGATCGGATTCGCGCAGGGCGTTCTGGCTGCGCTTGCGGGCATCGGGATCGGAGATTTGCGGCACACGGATGTCCGGCTCGATGCCGCCGGCCTGAATGCTGCGGCCCGAAGGTGTGTAATAGCGCGCCGTGGTCAGCTTGACCGAGTGATCCTGGTCGATGGGGATCAGCGTCTGCACACTGCCCTTGCCAAAGCTGCGGTCGCCCATCAGCAAGGCGCGGTGTTGATCCTGCAAGGCGCCCGCGACGATCTCGCTGGCGCTGGCCGATCCGGCATCGATCAAGACCACCAGCGGCAGGCCATTGGCGGCATCCCCCGCGAAATAGGTTTCCGAGCGATAGACGACATTCTCGCCCGCCTGCCGCCCGCGCTGCGACACGACCACGCCGCTTTTCAGGAACAGATCGGATAGGGCCACCGCCTCGTCCAGCTCACCGCCGGGATTGGAACGCAGATCGAGCAAAACCCCGGTCAGCTTGCCTCCTGCCTCGGCGCGCAATTTGGCGAGACGACCGGCCACCAGACGGCCAACGTCGGCGCTGAACTGGTTAACGGTGATCACCGCGACCGATCCATCGAGTTTGCCGCCCACCGGCTCCAGCTCGATCTTGGCGCGGGTGACGGTGATATCCAGCGGCGCATCGCGGCCCGCGCGATAGACCGTCAGGCGGACCTGTGTGCCCACCGGGCCGCGCATCTGTTCGATGGCGGCATCAAAATCGCCATCCACGATATATTTGCCATCGAGATGGGTGATGTAATCCCCCGCCTTGACCCCCGCCTTTTCCGCCGGGCTGCCGCGTGTGGGCGAAACCACCTTCACAGCGCCATCCTCGGGCACCACCGATATGCCAAGCCCGGTATAGCCGCCATCGATCAGCGTGTGGATCTGTTGCAGACTGCCGCCGCGCAGATAGGCCGAATGCGGATCAAGGCTGGCCAGCATGCCATCAATGGCGCCCTCGATCAGCTTGTTGTCATCGGTTTGATCTACATAATGCGCCTTGATAAGATTATAGACCGTTTCCAGCCGCGCAAATTGTGGCGATACGCGCGCATCCACCGCCGCCAGACCCGCAGTGCCAGCGGGCAGCATCGCCACCGCACCCAGCAAAAGCCCCGCGCGGGCCAGCGCGGCAAATCGAAATCGCATTCAAGAACCTTTCAAGACGTCTTCGGCAGGGAATCTAGCGATTGTGGAGCCTTTGCGCCAGATACGCACAAGTGCAGGGGGGTGAGTTTTTGTGCAATTCAGGTGATTTCCGGGGTTATCTCGGGCCTATCGCGTGCGGAGCTGATCCAAAGGGTTCACCGGCACACCATCCTTGCGCAATTCCAGCGTGAGCACCGGGCGCCCCGGCCCGGTCTGGCCCAGCGGCGCGCCAGCCACCAGCGCATCGCCGACATGGACGCTAAGCTCGCTAAGGCCGGTGACGAGGCTGGTCCAGCCGCCGGGGTGATCGATGATCACGATATGGCCAAACCCGGCATAGCTATCGGCAAAGGCCACCCGCCCCGCCGCCGGAGACACCACCTGCGCATGGGCGCGCGTTTGGAAGGTGATGCCGCGCGTGGGCGCGCCATGCGAGGCGTCGCCAAAGCCTGTCAGCAGGCTTCCGGCCACGGGCAGCAGGAAGCCTGTCAGCGTGGTGGGGGCGGAGGTGGTTTCCATGGCGATGGGGGCGGGGGCCGCGATGGGCGAATCGGGGCGGAGAATTGGGCCGGGCAGGCTGGCCAGCTTATCGCGTAGGGCGGCAGCTTGCTCTAGATCGCCCACCAGCGCGCCCAGATCACGCGCCTTTTCGGCCAGTGCCAGCGCCCGCTCCGCCTCGCGCTGCGCGCTGCCATTGGCGTCGCGGGCGGCAAGGCGCTGGTTGACCGCCATCGCGCCCAGCGCCTGACGCTGCGCCGCCAAATCGCGCACCAGACCCGCCATTCGGGCAGAAGCGGCGCGGGCTTGATCCTGCAAGGCGCGGGCATGGGCCATATCCGCGCGCAGGGCGGCGGTGCGGCGGCGGACCTCGGGCAACAGGGTTTCCAGCAAGGCCCGCGTATGCACCGTTGCGCGCACAGAGCCAGGGCGCAGCAAGGCCACAACGGTCGGGCGGCGCGACAGGCGTTGCAGCGCGCCGGTCAATTCCACCAGCGGTTTTTGCTTTTGCGCCAAGCGGGCGCGCAAATCGGCGCGCTGGCGCTCGATCAGGCGGATTTGGGCCTCTTGCGCGGCAATATCCGCCTCGGCCTGCTGAATGCGCGCGGCCAGAGCTGCAGCTTGCTGGGCAGATTTATCAGCGGCGGCGGCGGCATTGGCGGCGCTGCGTTCCAGCCGCTCGGCGCGGATGCGGGCCTGATTGGCTTGGCGCTGGGCCTCAATCAATTCGCGGCGTGTATCCGCCGGGGTTTCGGGCAAGGGGGCGACTTGCGCGATGGCGCCGCTGGAAAGCGCTAGGCCTGCGAACAGGATCAGGCGCCGCCGCATGGGGCTAATTCGCCCGGTGATAGGGGTGCCCGGCCAGAATCGCCGTGGCGCGATAGATCTGTTCGGCCAGCATGGCGCGGGCCAGCAGATGGGGCCATGTCATCGCGCCAAAGGCGATCAGCGCATCGGCTTCCTTGCGCGCCTCATCGCCATGGCCATCGGCGGCGCCGATCACAAAGCGCGCCTCGCGCACGCCATCATCGCGCCAGCGGCCCAGCAGCGCGGCGAAATCCTCCGAGGAGAATTGCTTGCCGCGCTCATCGAGCAAAACCACGCGTGTCTGCGCCGGGAGCGGCGGGATGGTGCCGCCCCGGTCGGGCAGTTCGGTATGTTTGATGGGCCATGTGATCCGCTTGAGATAGCGGTCCAGCAGGTCGCCTTCGGGCGAGCGGGCGATGCGCCCGCGGGCAAGGATGTGGAGCAGCATCCTCGCGCCGTTTCCCTATGCGGCCCGTGCCTCAGGCTGCGCCAGAGGGGCCATCAAAGCCCCACATGCGCTCAAGGTTGTAAAAGCTGCGCACTTCGGGGCGGAACAGGTGGATCACCACATCACCAGCATCGATCAGCACCCAGTCAGCAGCGGGTAGGCCCTCGATGCGGGTATGGCCGAAACCGCCATGCTTCACACGCTCGGACAGCTTTTGCGCCATAGCGGCGACCTGCCGAGTCGAACGGCCCGATGCGATCACCATGTGATCGGCAATCGTGCTCTTGCCGGCCAGCGGAATCGAGATGATTTCCTGCGCCTGATCATCATCGAGCGATTGCAGAACCAGCGCGTGCAGCGAGCCGGGTTCAGACTCGGGAAGAGGGGTGGGGGCAGCGGCGGGAGACGGCTGCGGGGTGGATGCTTCAGTCATGTAGGTCAGATTAACTCCAATCTGGGGAACAGGGTCTTGCCGCCCGCGAGGGACGGTAAATATTTGGTTTGGCGTGAAAACGTTGGGGCGTTCATGCCGCGCGCCCGGATATG
>Ga0302262_10000791_pt1 | contig 13428 bp, 14 predicted proteins | sample II_Fen_E3_4_FD_194557 | JGI IMG/M metagenome (GOLD analysis project Ga0302262, IMG submission 194557) | Peat permafrost microbial communities from Stordalen Mire near Abisko, Sweden - II_Fen_E3_4 | ecosystem: Environmental > Terrestrial > Soil > Wetlands > Permafrost | place: Sweden: Abisko...
GACCTTCCAACTGGCCCCCAGCCACATCGCCAGCCATTGCGAACTGGGCGCCGTGGCCAATTCCCGCGCGCTGATCGCCAACAGTCCTAGCACCGGCAGGCAGGCTGCCCACAGCCAAGACCGAGAAATGCTATGGCGTGGCCAAGGCGGGCAAGAATGACTGCAAGGCGGGCGCGGGCAAGAGCTGCGCCGCCACATCCAAGCGCGATTATCAGGGCGATGCGTGGAAACTGGTGAAGGCTGGCACCTGCACCGGCATCAAGACGCCCAAGGGCAATGGCTCGCTGACCCCCAAGGTCTGAGCGCCGTTCGGTCCGGCGCTCGCCCCGCGCCGGACGCTTTCCTAAGGACACAAGCCATGGCCCCGCGCCTCACATTGCCCCAACCCCTCACCGACAATCTGGTCCTGCTGCTGACCCGCTTCGGCATCGCGCCGGTGTTTTTCCTGTCGGGCCGCACGAAGGTTGAGGGCTGGTTCACCATCACCGATGCCACTTTCGAGCTGTTCCGCACCGATTATGCCCTGCCGCTGTTGCCCCCTGTGCTGGCGGCATGGATGGCCACCATCGCCGAGCATCTCTTCTCCACCATGCTGGTCCTCGGCCTTGGCACGCGGATTGCTGCGGCAGGGCTGCTGGGGATGACGGCGGTGATTGAAATCTTCGTCTATCCTGATGCCTGGCCCACGCATCTGAGCTGGGCAGCTCTGCTGGTGCCGCTGCTGCTGCGCGGGGGCGGGCGCTATGCGCTGGATCATGTCTTGGGGCAAAGGCGTGTCTAAGGGCGCCTTCATCGCGGTCATTCACGGCACCAGGCTAAGCCGGAGAAACCAGTCATCCAGCTTTTAGTCACGTGAATGATCGTCACCGCCAGGCACAACGGCGCCGCATCACGGCAAAGCTTGATGAAGCGCGTCAATGCGGACTAATCTGGCATTCGATAAGATCCACAAGTTAGCAATTTCATGAAACAACTTTCCCTCCTCAAGTCCACCCGTCCCGATCCGGCGCGGGAAGAAACACTGGTCAGCCAGATCTACGCCGACTTGCGCGGCGGCATGACGAGCGGCGCGATTGCAACGGGCACGCGCCTTCCTTCCAGCAGGCGTGCGGCTGAAGTTCTAGGCATTTCGCGCAATACGGTGACCCACACCTTTGGCAATGATATCGCGCTGCATTCGCCGGATGGTGACCTGCAACTGGCGCTGATCTTCAAGGCGGGGCAGGATGAAGGCACCGCGCTGGCCGCTTTGCACGAAGCGGGCTTCTCGCCAGGGCGGCTATCGGCCTTGTGCCTAAGGGCCGAAAGACTGGTCTGGTGATCGGCATTGCCGATGCGACCATTCAGGCGCCAAGGCTATCGCGTCGAATGTCGTCGTCCGTTCATGTTCAGCGTTCGCAAGACCTATTTCGCCTGGCCCCTCATTTCCGCATAGGCCGCGTCACGGCCTTCATCCGTCAGTGATTGGAGGTATTGGCGTGCTTCCTTATACGTCAGGAAGGCCCTTCCATCTGCAACGATGGGGACGGAGCGGCCGTTGTAAATCCGGCGCAGTGATCGCCTCTGCGACCTGCTCAACACTTGTTCGTCTTCGCCCGTCATAACCATTTTTCATCCTATACAACAATGGGGGCCATCAGCAAGCTGGCCGACCGGCTGCTGGAGAAGGGCCTGATCGCGCGCGAGGTCAGACACACTGTGCGCCGAACGGCCATAACTGTGAAGCAGGTGGCCTAGCTTGCAGCGGCGGCCCCTTGAGCCAAGCCGATCAGGGCATAACTGGTGCTACGCCCGCCTGCGCCCTCCTTCGCGAGAATGCCCAGCGCGATCAGCCCCTCAATGTCGCGCAGAGCCGTGTCCTGCGAACACTTGGCGATCTTGGCCCATTTGGAAGTGTTCAGCTTGCCCTCGAACCCATCGAGCAGGCGGTTGAGCATCATCCGCTGACGCTCATTGAGAGGGGCGGCCTTGTGACGATCCCAGAACGCGGCCTTAGCCAGCACATCGCCCAGAACAGCCTCTGCCTGGCTGATCGCGCCGTCCAGGCAGCCTAGAAACCAGATCAACCAGCCAGTTGCATCCATCCCACCCTTTTGGGTCTGCTCCAGCACATCGTAATAGGCGCTGCGTTGCTGCCGGATTTCCGCCGACATCGAATAGAAACGCTCGGCCAGGCCTTCGGACCGAGCCAGCGCCATATCGGCGATCGCTCGGGCGATGCGGCCGTTGCCGTCCTCAAACGGGTGAATCGTCACGAACCAGAGATGAGCCAGCGCGGCTTTCAGCACAGGGTCGTGGGCGAAGGGGCTTTCAAACCAGGCGAGGAAACCCGCCATCTCCTCCGCCACGCGCCCAGCCGCTGGAGCCTCATAATGGACCTTCTCGCGCCCGAAAGGGCCGGAGACGACCTGCATCGGACCTTCCGCATCGTCACGCCAACCAGCGACCGTGATCCGCTGCAAGCCGCTACGTCCGGTGGGGAACAGCGAGGCATGCCATCCGAACAGCCGATCCTCGGTCAGAGGGGCCGCATAGTTCTGCGTCGCATCCAGCATCAGTTCGACCACGCCATCGACATTGCGATCGGACGGGATCAGGCCCTTGATCTCCATGCCCAACTGCCGGGCGATCGAGGAGCGCACCTGTTGGGTGTCGAGGTCCTCGCCTTCGATTTCGCTGGATTTGACCACGTCTTCGGTCAGGGTGGAGAGCATGGCTTCCGCGCGCAGATCGAAGCCCAATGCCTCCATGCGACCGATCAGGCGGCCTTGCCGATGGCGCGCAGCGGCAAGCGGGGCCGCGATAGCATCTTCGCGCCAGGTGAAGTGCGGCCAGTCGGCCTGCTGATGGATGTAGAGCATATTCTCCGCCTTTGTTGCGGCGAATGTGGTGCATATTCGCCGCAACGGCAAGATATTATCGCCGCATGACGTGCGGAAAATAAGAACGATATTCTCCGCAATTGCCGCAAACGGCCCAATTTGCGCAAGCGGTTAGGTCCGCTCGGCGCAGGCCGTGTGAGCGCTAAAGGCCAAGGTCCGACAGGCCGGGGTGGTCATCCGGCCTGCGGCCCTGTGGCCAATGGAACAGGCGCGCATCGGGCGTGATGGCAAGATCGTTGATGCTGGCGATGCGGCGGCGCATCAGGCCGACCGCATCGAACTCCCAAAGCTCGTTGCCATAGGAGCGGAACCATTGGCCGCCCGCGTCATGCCATTCATAGACGAAGCGCACGGCCATCCGGTTCTCGCGAAAGCCCCAGACCTCCTTGATCAGCCGGTATTCCTGCTCGCGCGCCCATTTGGCGGCAAGGAAAGCGACGATTTCGGCACGGCCGTTGATATGGTCCACACGGTTTCGCCATTGGCTGTCGGGCGTATAGGCCAATGCGACCTTTTCCGGATCGCGGCTGTTCCAGGTGTCTTCGGCCAAACGGGCCTTTTGTGCGGCTGTTTCAGGGGTGAAGGGCGGAAGCGGCGGGCGGGTCATTGGGCCTTCTCCATAAGGGCGGCGGCTTGGCGCGCCTCGGCTTCGCGCAGAGGCAGGATGGCGGCCATCCGCTGGTTGTAGGCCGCCAGGATTTCGGATGGCGCGGTTTCGGGCGTGCCAGCATCGAAGGGCGGCGCGGGGGCGTATTCAAGGCCTAGTTGCAGCGACTGCGCCAAGGCATCGCCGCCCAGTTCGGCCAGCACCGCCAGCGCGAAATCGATCCCCGCCGTCACTCCGCCGCCGGTGATCACATGGCCATCACGCACCACGCGCGCGCCATCCGGCGTAGCGCCAAACAAGGGCAGCAGATGACGCCACGCCCAATGACAGGCCGCGCGCCGGCCCTGCAACAGCCCCGCTGCGCCCAAAATCAGCGATCCGGTGCAGACTGAGGTGATATAGCGCGCGCCCAGACCAAGGCGACGCACCTGCGCGATGAAGGCCTCATCGAGCGCGGCTTGCGTGGCAGTCGCCCCGCCCGGCACGCAGATCAGATCGCAAGCGGCAATATCGGCCAGACGCAGCGTGCCCGCAAATACCAGTCCCTCGGCGGCCACATCGCCGCCATCGCGACTTGCCACCAGGGTTTCGCTGTTCGGCAGGCGCGAGAGGAACTGATGCGGGCCGGTGAAATCAAGCTGGGTCATGCCCGGGAACACGGCAAAGGCGATGCGGAAGGGTTGGTCGGCCATGGCTACCTCCTGTTGGGAACGTCCCTTCATCGCGCGGGACGTGGATTGACGAAATGCCAATGATCCCTCATTTCAGGCCATGCCTCGCGCGATTGCCCTTTACCTCTACGAGGATTTTCAGCTCCTCGACGCCTGCGGGCCGATCACCAGTTTCGAGATCGCAGGGCGCATGGCTGGCGATGCCTATCGGCTGATCCTGTTCTCGGCCAAGGGCGGGGCGATCCGCAGTTCATCCGGCGTGGCGCTGGAAACGCTCGCCGTTGATCGCGCCCACACGATCGACACGCTGATCGTGGTCGGTGGCAATGGCAGCCGCGATGCCATGCGGGATACGGCCAATGTAGCCTTTCTGCGCCAAGCGGCAGGCACCGTCCGGCGGTTATGCAGCGTCTGCTCGGGCGCATTCCTGTTGGCGGGTGCTGGCGCGCTCGACGGGCGGCGCGCGACCACCCATTGGCGGCGGGCCAAGCTGCTGACGCGGCTGTTTCCCAAGGTGATGGTCGAGCCTGACCGTATCCATATCCGCGATGGCCATGTCTGGACTTCGGCGGGGATCACGGCAGGCATCGATCTGGCGCTTGCCCTGATTGCGGAAGATCATGGCGAGGATCTTGCCCGCCGCGTGGCGCAGGATATGGTGGTCTATTATCGGCGCCCGGGTGGGCAGTCGCAATTTTCGGCGCTGGCGGACCTCGGCGGCGATGGCGCGCCATTTGCCCCCTTGCTCGACTGGATCCGCGCGCATCTCGACCAACGGCTGACCGTTGAAACACTGGCGGCACAGGCCGCCATGAGCCCGCGCAATTTCAGCCGCGCCTTTGCCCGAGAGATGGGCATGAGTCCTGCCAAGGCGGTCGAGCGCTTACGGTTAGAGGTCGCCCGCGAACGTGTCGAAAACAGCCCAACCCCTATCGAGCAAATCGCCGCAGCACTGGGCTTTCACGATCCCGAGCGCATGCGTCGCGCCTTCCTGCGCGCCTTTGGCCAGCCTCCGCAGGCCATGCGCCGCATCGCGCGAAAAAGCTAATCGTCAATGGACGCACCGCATCACGTTCTGAACTCTGCAAACAGGCTAAAGGCGTTTACCCCGCCAAGGGCAGGCTTGTTGGCCGCCAGCCAGAGTTTTGCTCGAGTGCAAAACTCTGGCTGATCACGTCCACCTTTTCCGCCGCCATCCGGGCCGCCCTGGCTGTTCAGGCCACTATGGCCACTTCCTGGATCAGAAGTCGTAGCGCAGAGAGATGCCCGCATAGCGCGCATCATCGCGTGGGACATAGCGCACAGTGCCGCCAATATTGCCATTGGCGAGATAGTTGGAATAGTGCTGATTGCCGATATTCTTGACATAGGCACGCAGTTGCCAGCCAGCCTTGCCCAGCAGGGCCACGCTGGCATTCCACACGACATAGGAGGGCTGGATCGTGTTGGCCGTTTCGGTCAATTGGTATTGGGTGGCCCCCTTCAGAGCAATGTCGCTCTGCAATTCCAGATCGGTAGCGCCGTTGAGCCCAAAGCGATAAGCGGCGTTTTCATACAGCTTCCATTTGGGCGCATAGGGCAACGGCTGACCGTCGATGTTGCAGCTGGCGGTTGCACCTGCGGGGCAGTTGAAATGCAGAATCTTGGCGTCGTCATAGGTCACCGAGGTATCGAACGACAGGCCAGGGACCGGATGCAAGCCGAATTCGACCTCCACCCCGCGCGTGCCGACACGGCCCGCATTGATCAGGCGGGTGATGATGGCACCGCCCACCAGATCGCTGAAATTGGCCTGATAGTTGTCGAAAACGGTGCTGTATGCGGCCAGCGCATAGGTGATTTTGTGATCGACCAGCGAGCCCTTGAGGCCAACTTCCCATGCCTTTGAGGTTTCGGGCGACAGCGCAATCTCGTCACGCGGAAGCATGTTGAAAAACACGTTGTAGGCCGGCCCCTTATAGCCGCGCGAATAGGTGCCATAGATTTGGGCATTATCGGCAATGTCGAACTGGAGGCCAAGGCGATAGCTGTCGCCGCGCCGCGAAGTGCTGCCGGTGCTGGCATGATAGGCCTGAATGCCGGTCACCGCCAAAGTCGACGAGCCTGAATTGGTCGGATCATTGCTTGATGTGCGGTTGTGATAATAGCTCAGATCGTCCCAGGTCGTACGATAGCCAGCGATCGCGCGGAAATTTTTGGTGAAATTGACGTTAGCCTCACCGAACAGAGCGTAATTGTCGGCGCGGGTGCCATAATAGGCCACGCCCTGATAGGGGGTGTTAACACCAGCAATCACCTTGGTCAGATCGCGCTCATAGCGCTCGTCGTCGCGGGCATGCAAGTAATAGGCGCCCACCACATAATCCACCAGCTTGCCCTTGGGGCTGGTCAGACGAAGTTCCTGGCTGAACTGGCTGGAGGACAGGTCACCATGGTCCTGCGCCTGATAGATGCTGGAGGAGAGGCCGTTGGTCTGGTCGAAATCCTGATGCTGATGGTTCTTCCATCCGCGCAGGGCCGTGATCGAGGTGATCGTATAACCATTGTCCAGCTTCAACTCACCGGTCAGAGAACCACCATAGTTCTTGTCGGAAACATCGCTATCAAAGCTGGAGTTGACATTGCGGTTGTCTGCACTTGGTGTGACGCCTGTGCCTGTCAGTGCTGAGGCCAGCGCGGCATTGTTGGAAACCGCGCCGCTGGGAAAGGCGGTCTGCGCGGTGCTGGCAAAGACGCCATTGGGAACCGTATCGTGCGATTGCAGGTAATCACCGGCCAGCGTCAGCTTCAGATTGGCGGAAGGCGTGAATTGCAGCTTGCCACGGCCACCATAGCGTTCAAAGCCGTTGACCTTGTCGCCGGTGGAGATGTTGTTCACATTGCCGCGATAATGCGTGTAGATGCCATCAAGGCTGCCCGCCAGATTTTCCGCAAGCGGGCCCGTGACGCCAGCCTTGACGCGGAATTCGGCATCGGTCGTGGCATCAGCCTCGCCATAGGCGTGGAAATGGTTGCTCGGTGCTTTGGTGACAACACTGATCACGCCTGCGCTGGCGTTCTTGCCAAACAGGGTTCCTTGCGGCCCGCGCAGCACCTCAACCCGTTCGATCTCGCCCAGATCAAAGGTAGCCTGCCCCGGACGAGTCAGCACGACGCCATCAACAACCGTTGACACGGAAGGCTCGACGCCCGGCGAGGTGGAAATGGTGCCGATGCCGCGGATGAACACCGTGCGGTCCTTGTTTGACGAACCATTCCGGAAATCGACCGTGGGCACGGCGGCGGCCAGATCCTGCAAGTTATGCAGCGCCCGGTCATTGAGGGAGGTGCCCGAAATGGCGGAGACGGCAATCGGCACCTGCTGCAAGGTTTCATTGCGATAACGGGCGGTTACGACGATGTCACTGGCATCGTTTGCGGGCTCGTCGGCCATCGCGGGCAAAGCGGGCAAGGTAAGAGCGCTAGCCAGCAAGGCTGTGCGCAGCCGCGGAGCGGTAAAGCGGATCATGGTTTCCTCCTCATAAGAACCTTTGATACGCGCATTAGTCTATCAAATAGGTAGAGAAAGAAACTTCATCTTTAGTGGCCAATAGGAGATGATGCCTGATCGCCTGCTTCAATCGGCTCGATGTGCCGGATCAGGCCGTGGATCCAGCCTAGCGCCAGCAGATAGGATACAGCCGCAAAGGTAAAGAGTGGCGCGTACCCCAGACCCGATGTCAGCACGAGGCCGCTGATCTTGGAAATCGCCGTTCCCCCCAGATTGCCGCAGAAGGAGCCAAAGCCTGCCACGCGTCCCACCCTTTCGTGCGGTACAATATCGGAGATCAGGCCAAACAGGCTGGTTGAGAAGCCCTGATGCCCGGCCAGCGCCAGCGCCATGATCGCCACCGCTTGCCAGATCGGCCCGACATGTAGCGCAAGAGGGACTGGCACCACACAAAGCGCGCTGGCCAGCATGACGCCCTTGCGCACACCATTGGCTGGAATGCCGCGTTCCAACAACCGCGCCGAAGCAAAGCCTGAGGCCAATGACCCTACGGCCGCCCCGCCATAAGCCAAGGCCAGCGGTAGGGCGAGGCCTGTGCCCGAAAGGCCGAACTGGCGGTGGAAATAGTCGGGCATCCAGAACAGGAGCAGCCACCATGTTGCATCTGACAGCACCTTGGCCACGGCGATTACCCATGTGCGGCGCTCTACTAGGAAGAATTTTTCGTCGATCGCCTTGGTTGCCTGATACCTGCCCAGGACCAGACCGCGCGAGGCCAGCAACCAAAGCGCCGACCAAACCAGTCCTGCGGCGCCTGCCAGTTCAAACGCGGCACGCCAACCATACCATGCCGCGACAAAGGGGATCGCCAAAGGCGCAAGCACGGCCCCGACGCTGTTTATGGCATTGGTCATGCCAAAGCCCGCACTGCGCTGATGGGCGGGAAAAATGGTGGTGATGGTTTTGATGCCGGTGGGTGTGCCCATGGCCTCGGTGATGCCAAGCGCTACGCGTGCTGCGGTGAATGCTGCCATCGAGCGGACCCAGCCATGCGCCATGGCCGCCACCGACCATGCCGCTACGCCCAAAGGATTGGCCCATTTGATGCCAATTCTGTCGACAATCCAGCCCGCTGCCAGAAAGCCGAAAGCTGCGCCCGCCTGAAACCATGCGGCCAGAGTGCCGTAATCATCGTCGCTCCAGTGGAGCTCAGCAGCAATAGTCGGTTTCAGCACCGCAATGATCTGGCGATCCACCAGATTGAGAATGCCCGCGCTTAGCGCAAGAGCGAAGAGCAGGTTGCGACGAAACGGGGATAGCGGGATCATGCTGGCGGGATAGGCGCGCAAGCCCCATGCCGCCAGCAAGATTTTCTACTTATGCGGTAGAGTATCAGAAGGGCGCATGATCAATGCGCGGCAAGACATAGCGGGCAAACAAATCCGCCTCACGCGCATGGGGATAGCCCGAGAGCACAAAGGCATCGATACCCGCCGCACGATAGGCGTTGAGTTTGGCCAAGACCTGATCGGGATCACCCACGATCGCCGCCCCGCAGCCCGAACGTGCCCGGCCAATGCCGGTCCAGAGGTTGTCTTCGACATAGCCATCCGCGCTGGCCGCCTCGCGCAGGGCCACCTGCGCCTGTACGCCCACCGATTGCGTATCAAGCGACTTGGCCTTGATCGCCGCGCCCGTTTCCGCATCCAGCCTGGAGAGCAAGCGATCCGCTGCCGCCCGCGCCTCGGCTTCGGTCTCGCGCACGATAACATGCACGCGATAGCCTTGCTTCAGCTTGCGGCCATACTTAGCGGCACGGGCGTTCATGTCGTCCACCACGGCCTTCACATTCTCGATCCGGTCGGGCCATTGCAGATAGACATCGCAGGCCTTGGCGGCCACTTCGCGTGCCGGTTCGGACAGGCCGCCAAAATAGAGCGGCGGGCATTGCGTCCCCTTCAGAATGCGCGCGGGTTCCAGCTTCAGATTATAGAACCGCCCCTGATGATCCACCGCCTGCCCGCCCAGCAATTGGCGCAGGATGGTGATGGCCTCCAGCGTGCGTTCATAACGGCTGGGGCCGTCCAGCACTTCGCCCGGCATATCGGACGAAATGATGTTGACGTTGAGCCGGCCGCCCAGGATCTGGTTGATCGTGGCGATCTGGCGCGCCAATTGCGGCGGCCAGAGTTCGCCCACCCGCACCGCCATCAGCAGTTTGATGCGCTTGACCTGCGTTGCGATGGCGGCGGCGAAGCTGGCTGTATCTAGTCCCAGCCCATAGCCGTTGGGCAGCAGGATATTGTCATAGCCCGCTTCCTCGGCGGCCAGCACAATGTTGCGGCAATGCTCCCAGGAGGATTGCAGGGCGGGTTCTGGCACCCCCAGGAATTCGTAATCGTCATCGCACAGGGCTGAAAACCAGCTGATTTCTACAGGATTGCTCACGGCATGGGTTCTCCGCGCGATGCTGCGAGCACCGCGTACCATTCATTGCGTGTCCATTGGACAGTGAACGCATCGCGGGAGTGGAGAATTCTCTCCGGCGTCTGCGATCCCACGATGGGCACGATTCGCGCCGGATGCGCCATGATCCAGCTCAAAGCGGCAGCGGCAGCATCCACCCCGAACCTGGCCCCTTGCGCGGCCAGCAAACCGGCAGCCGGGTGATCGCCCGACACCAGACGCCCTCCGCCCAGCGGCGACCAAGCCAGCACCGCCATCTCGCGCGCCATCGCCTGATCCAGCGTGCCATCATAGAGCGGTTGCCAGCGGGCGGCGGAAAATTCCGGCTGGGTAGACACCAGCGGGAAGGGCAGGAAGGCTTGTAGGGCTTCCGCTTCGGCGGGGCTGTAATTGGAAACACCCACATGGGCCACCTTGCCCGCCTCGACCATGGTGATCAAGGCCTGTGCCACCTCGCGCGGGTGGGTGAGGAAATCGCGTCGGTGGATCTGATACAGCTCGACGCTTTCCACGCCGAGGCGCGCCAGCGAGGCGTCAATGGCGCCCATCAGATAGTCTACCGTGGAATTATAGGGCCAACCGGGCCAGATACCGCCCTTGGTGGCGATGATCATCCGCGCGCGCAGATCGGGCCGCTGCGCCAACGCCTTGCCCAGCAGCGCCTCTGCCCCGCCAAAGCCGATGGGCTCACCCGCACCATAAATGTCGGCGGTGTCGAACAGGGAGATCCCTGCTTCCAGTGCGGCCTCGATCCGGGCGATTACCGCGCCGATGTCATCCTTGCCATCCGGATTGGCCAGACGCCACATGCCCCAGGCGATGGGAAAAATCGACAATCCGCTCTTGCCAAGCGGGGCGGGTTGCGTTTCTACGCAAATGGTTGAGTTTTGATCATGCATGCGCGCTTCATGTCATAAGGGACAGTGGAATGGTAGAGACGATCCGTTACGGCCTTATCGGCACTGGCATGATGGGGGTGGAGCATATCCACAATCTCAACATCTTGCCCGGCGCGGAGATTGTGGCGATTGCCGATCCGGTGGCCACCTCTTTGGGCTGGGCACGCGAGGCAATTGGCCATCCCGTGGCCGAATTTGCTGATGCCGCCGCGCTGGTAAAGGGCGCGGATGTCGACGCGGTGATCGTGGTCAGCCCCAATTACACCCACCGCGCCGTGCTGGAGCCCTTGTTTGACGCCGATGTGGCGATCCTGTGCGAAAAGCCTTTGTGCACCACGATGCAGGATGCGCGATGGGTGGCCGACAAGGCCGCCGCGCATGGGCGCCCGTTTTGGACTGCCATGGAATATCGCTTCATGCCCCCCGCAGCCGAATTTATCGCCCGCGTGCATGGCGGCGATGTGGGGCGGTTGCAAATGTTGTCCATCCGTGAACACCGCTTTCCCTTTTTGCAGAAGGTTGGCGACTGGAACCGCTTCGCGCGCAATACTGGCGGCACGATGGTGGAGAAATGCTGCCATTTCTTCGATCTCATGCGGCTGGTGGTGCAGTCTGAACCGGTGCGGGTCTATTGCTCGGGCGCGATGGATGTGAACCATCTCGATGAGACCTATGCAGGCCAGCGCCCCGACATCATCGACAACAGTTTCACCACGGTGGACTTTGCCAATGGCGTGCGCGCCATGCTCGATCTTTGCATGTTTGCTGAAGGGGCCGAGCATCAGGAAGAAATGAGCGCGACAGGTGACAAGGCCCGCCTTGACGTTTTGATCCCACCCGGTGATCTGGTTTATAGTCCGCGTGTCGATTGGCGCGGGCCAAAGGCGGTAGAGCGGGTGCATGTGGCGGTCGATGAAACTGCTCTCAAAGCCGGATCGCATCATGGTTCCACCTTTTACCAGCACGAAGCCTTTGCCCGCGCGGTGCGAGGGCAGGGGGCGGTGATCGTTTCGGCGCATGACGGGCTGATGGCGGTGGCGATCGGCACCGCAGCCGAAATCAGTGCGAGGGAGAAGCGCGTTGTCGAAATGTCGGAAGTCTTGGGGCAGGATCAGCACTGGCTTTGATCGAGCGGCTTGGCTGACGTCGCGCCACGTAGCGGTCACGGTCGCAACCTCCTTGATGATCGAACAGATCAAGCGAGCAAGTGCCCTCGTCGAGATCGATATTGGACGTCAGTACACGCGCCGAGAGAGCGTGTGCGCATCGGTCCTTCCCTGCGCGCCATGCTATGCAAAAGCATCGACGATCTCGGGGTAGCTACCGCGCTCGCCGTCCCTGGCGCCCATCATCGCCATGGCAGAGAGGAAAGGGATGCGAATTAAGCCATGGCGATCAAAGCGCTGCGACAGCATGAGCATTTTGCCGGCAACATGGACAAGTTCATGGCGCGGCGTTGCGATACCGGCTTGATTGGCAAGGCGTAGTGCGATCTCCTTCTAGGGCTTGTTGAGATTCAGGGTTTCTCCGGCTTAGCCTGGTGCCGTGAATGACCGCGATGAAGGTGCCCTTAGACACGCCTTTGCCCCAAGACATGATCCAGCGCATACCCCCGGTGCCGAATTTGCCGCGCTCGATCAATTGATCGGCGGAACCATCAATGTGAAGGCAATTGAGGACGACTGGAGGGAAGTTCTGCATCTGGCCGCGTCAATCCGTACCGGCACGGTCAGTGCCTCCGTCATGCTGAAGAAACTCGCTGGCTATTCACGGCAGAATTCATTGTCGCGGGCACTGCGGGAAATTGGTCGGGTTGAGCGGTCGCTGTTCATGCTCGATTGGCTTGATGACATCGACCTGCGCCGCCGCACCAACGCCAACCTCAACAAGGGAGAGGCCCGCAATGCCCTGGCCCGCGCCGTATTCTTCAACCGGCTTGGCGAGCTACGGGATCGCACATTCGAAAATCAGCGGCACCGGGCCTCGGGGCTCAACCTCGTATCGGCGGCGATCATCCTTTGGAACACTGTCTACCTGGGGCGAGCGGCCGATCATCTCCGGGGGCAAGGGCGCGATATAGACGATGCTTTGCTCAGCCATGCCGCGCCGTTGGGGTGGGAGCACATCAGCCTCACCGGCGATTATCTCTGGGGTGACATGAAATCACCGGAGGACGGCTTCCGGCCCCTGCGCACGCAAAACCGCCGGTCAGAGGCTTAGCGTACGTTTACGACCAGATTCTGCGATGCCCCCTACGACGACATCGTCGACCATTGCTGCTTCGCCTGGGTAACTGCTCACGAGGTTGGCAAAAAGGGCTTGCGCTGGGGATCGAGATTTAATTCAAACTGCCGATGGCACTGCCCCGCTTCATGTTCTGACCGAGGCCGAGAAGAACGATCTGCTGCTTGCG
>Ga0302262_10000793_pt1 | contig 13419 bp, 13 predicted proteins | sample II_Fen_E3_4_FD_194557 | JGI IMG/M metagenome (GOLD analysis project Ga0302262, IMG submission 194557) | Peat permafrost microbial communities from Stordalen Mire near Abisko, Sweden - II_Fen_E3_4 | ecosystem: Environmental > Terrestrial > Soil > Wetlands > Permafrost | place: Sweden: Abisko...
AGCGCGAACTCATGGACGAACTGGCCAAAATCCACCGCGTCCTTGGCCGCCTCAACCCCGCCGCGCCGCATGACGTGGTGCTGGTGCTCGACGCCACCAATGGCCAGAATGCCCTCTCGCAAATCGAGATCTTCAAGGAAGTCGCCGGCGTCACCGGCCTCGTCATGACCAAGCTCGATGGCACCGCGCGCGGCGGCGTCTTGGTCGCGGCGGCCGAACAATATGGCCTGCCGATCCACGCCATTGGCGTTGGCGAAACCATCGATGATCTGCGCCCCTTCGATCCCGATCTGGTCGCCCGCGTTATTGCAGGAGTCGCCGCATGACCCAGAAAAAGAAATCCGGCGGCCTGACCATGGCCATCGATTATGGCCCGATGCTGGTCTTTTTCCTCGCCTATCGCGCCTTCCGCCCCGCCGATTCGGCCAGCGGCCTTGGCGATATGGTCGCCATCACCAAAAGCACCGCCGCCTTCATCGCGGCCACACTGATCGCGCTCGCCGTCTCCAAATGGCGCCTCGGCAAAATCTCGCCGATGCTCTGGCTGTCGAGCGGCCTCGTGGTGTTTTTCGGCGGCATGACGGTCCTGCTGCACGATGCCACCTGGGTCCAGATCAAACCCACCGTGATCTATGTCGCCAGCGGCCTGGCCCTGCTGATCGGCCTCGCGCGCGGCAAAGCCCTGCTCAAAATCCTGCTCGAAGACGCCTTCGCAGGCCTGTCAGACGAAGGCTGGCGCCTGCTCTCGCGCAATTGGGGCTGGTTTTTCCTTGCCCTCGCCGTGCTCAACGAAGTGCTGCGCCACATCTACAACCAAGCCAACCACAATTTCGACACATGGATCGCGCTGAAGCTCTGGCTGTTCATGCCGATGTCCTTCCTGTTCACCTTCGCCCACATGCCGATGTTGCTCAAGCATGGGTTGGGGCAGGAGGATTCGGAAGAAAAATAACGATGCGAGAGGGTGCAGGGGGCATGACGCCCCCTGCTGAAAACCCTTACTTCTGATCCGCGCGCGAAGCACCCAGCCCATCAAGGTTGGCCGCCACGAAATCCCAGTTCACATGATCGAGCAGCGCATCGAGATAGTTCGGGCGCGCATTGCGATAATCGACGTAATAGGCATGCTCCCACACGTCGAGCGTGAACAAAGGCGCCACGCCTTCATAAGCCACCGGCGTATCGGCATCGTGATAGCTGGTCACCTTCAGCTTGCCATCTTCCAGCACCAGCCAGCCCCAGCCGCTGGCAAAATGCCCGGCGCTCTCAGCCTTGATGGCCGCCTTGAACGCGTCCACCCCGCCCAGATCCTCGTTGATCTTGGCCAGCAATTCGCCAGTCGGCTCGGTCTTTTCGGGGCTGAGGCCCAGCCAGTAAAAGCTGTGGTTCCAGATCTGCGCCGCAGCGTTAAACAGCTTCTTGTTGCCCGATGCCTTCGCCGCAGCGATCACTTCAAGCAAGCTCTTGCCCTCAAGCCCAGCAGCGGCAAGCTGGTCATTGGCCTGCGTCACATAGGCGTTGTGATGCTTGCCATGGTGATAATCAAACGTCTCGGCGGAAAGCACCGTGCCAAAGGCGTCCTTGGCATAGGGCAGAGCGGGAAGGGTGAAGGCCATGCACTTTCTCCTGTATTGTCGCGAATCCCCAAGGCCGGGGCTCGCAGACCATATGGGTATCTGACCGCATAACCGCCAGCGATGGCACAGAAAAATTCTGCGCCCACCGATGGGAATGCTTTATATCTCGACCTGGCTGCCCAATTCCACCACACGGTTCACCGGCAAGCGAAAGAATTCCATCGCACTGGCCGCATTGCGCATCATCCAGGCAAACAATTTCTCCCGCCAGATCGCCATGCCCGGCTTCGAGGATGCAATCAGCGTCTGGCGCGACAGGAAGAAGCTGGTCGAAACCATCTCGATCGGCTCCCCGCCCAGCATCACACCGGTGAGCGCGGCGGGAATGTCGGTGTCTTCCAAAAAGCCAAACTTGATGACCATTTTGTAGAAGCCCCGGCCAAAATCCTTGATCTCGACCCGGCTGTGCTCCTCCACCACCGGCACATCCTGAATGGCGATGGTCAACACCACCACCCGCTCATGCATCACCTTGTTATGCTTGATATTGTGCAACAGCGCCGAAGGCACCCCCCCGCGCGCCGCAGAAAGGAAGATCGCCGTCCCCGCCACCCGCGCCGCGCTCGAATGGGCGCTCTTGGCAAACACCTCAAAGGGGATCGCCGCCTCGGCCATGCTCTGCGTCATCAGGCCCCGCCCCTTGGACCACGTCGTCAACAGCGTGAAAATCGTCAAGCCCATCACCAGCGGCACCCAGCCGCCATCGGGGATTTTCGTCAAATTCGCCGCCAGATAGCCAAGGTCCGCCGCAAAGAACAAGCCCAGCAGCGGCACCGCAATCCACCGCTTCCACTTCCACACCGCAAACACCATCACGCCCAGCAGGATATTGTCGATCAACATCGCGCCGGTCACCGCCACACCATAGGTGGCCGTCAAATTCGAAGACCGCTGGAACACCAGCACCAACAGGATCACCGCGATCATCAAGCCCCAGTTGATCACCGGCACAAAGATCTGCCCCGCCTTCAGGCTGGTATATTTGATCGCCATGCGCGGCATGAAGCCCAACTGGATCGCCTGCTGCGTCACCGAAAACGCGCCGGTAATCACCGCCTGCGAAGCCACAATCGCCGCCATGCTGGCAATCGCCAGCAAGGGCCACTGGAACCACTCGGGCGCCAGAAAATAAAACGGGCTGGTCAAAGCCGAAGGGTCACGCACCAACAAAGACGCCTGCCCCAGATAATTGATCACCAGCGCGGGCAACACAATCATCAACCACGACACCCGGATCGGCGATCGCCCAAAATGCCCCATATCGGCATAGAGCGCCTCAGCCCCGGTCACCGCCAACACCGCCGAGCCCATCGCCAAAAACCCGCGCATCGGGTCCGCGATAAACATCGCCGCCGCATAATGCGGGCTAAGCGCGGCCACCACGCCGGGATGCGCCACAATGCTCATCGCCCCCAGCACCGTGATCACACAGAAATAGACCATCATCACCGGCCCGAAAAACGCGGCCACCTTGGCCGTTCCCCGGCTCTGGATGAAAAACAGCACGAAGAGGATCACCACCACCATCGGCACCACCGCGCGCGCCAGGCCCGGCTCATACACCGCCACACCCTCAATCGCGGACAGCACCGACACAGCCGGCGTGATCATCGAATCGCCATAGAACAAAGATGTCGCAAACACCCCCAGCAACACGATCCAGTTCGACCAGCGCCGGGTGGAAATATGCTGATTGACCAGCGCCAGCAAAGCCAGCGACCCGCCCTCGCCTTTGTTATCCGCCCGCATGATGACGGTGACATATTTGAGCGTCACAATCACCATCATCGACCAGAACATCAGGCTGACAATGCCATAGATGTGCAATTGATCGAGCGGCAGCCGGTGATGCCCGGCAAATGTGTCGCGCATGGCATAGAGCGGGCTGGTGCCGATGTCGCCAAACACCACACCAATCGCGCCAACGGCCAGCTTGGTCAGCCCGCCGCCCGATTGCCCTGCCCCATTTTGGTGAGAAATCGGAGATGCCGTTGCCGTATTGGCCCCTGCCGGCGTCTCCTGCCGTGCCACTTCATTCATGTGACGTATGCCCCTGAGTCGCCACGAAAGGCGACAAGGCCCGGCGCTTAGCAGCGCCCCCTGCCCACGGCAACACAGCTTACGCGCACACGCCCCTTATTGCGCGCCCTCAGCCGCCTGCTGCTTGGCAATCATCGCCATCAACTGGTCCAGCCGCTCCAGCCTTGCCGCCACATCCTTGCGCCACGGCGCATCGGCGGGGGCATGATCGATCAACCCCTGCCACAGCGCCTTCGTCTCATCAAACCGCCCGGCCCGCGCCATGGCCAGCCCCAGAAAAAACGAAGGCCCCGGCGCACTAGGATCAGCCGCCGCCGCATGGCGATAGGCATAGAGCACCGCGGGCGAAAGATTGCCCTGCGCATGCGCCGCCAAAGCATTGCCCAGCGACAGCCAGGCCTCGCTATTCTTGGGATTGGCCTCCACCGCCCCGCGCAAGACCGTCGCCGCCTCGGCATATTGCCCCTGCCGCACCAAAGCGTCGGCAATCACCTGCCACTTGTTCTGCGCCGGATCGATGCCCGACAGCTTCTGCCGCTCGGCCACCATCGCCTCGCCATTCTTGTCGGCCTGCTCGCCCGCCGCCTTGGGCGCAGATGCCACATGGGGCGCCCCTTGCAAGGCATAGCCCGCCAGCCCGACCATCAGCGCGGCCGCCACCACTTCCCAGCCCTCGCCCGCCCCCCGGCGCAGCACCAGCACCACCGCAAACACCGCCAGCGCCAAGCCGATCAACACCGCCCAGATCATGCCTTCGCCCCCCCGGCAAACCGCTTGCGCAGCAAAAATGCGGCCACCACCAGCAACACCACCGGCGCCGCAAACAAAGGCCAAGTCAGCGCAGTCACCCGCGGCTCATAGCTCACATAATCGCCATAGCGCTGGATCAGCCAGGCGCGAATCGCCTCGGGGTCTTCCCCCCGCGCAATCCGCTCGCGCACCTGGCTGCGCATATCCCCCGCAATCGAGGCATCCGAATCCGCAATCGACTGGCTCTGACACACCAGACACCGCAACGTCTCCATCAGCGCCTTGGCCTTGGCCTCCTGCGCCGCATCGGGCAATTGCCGATAGGCCCAAGGCGCAGGCGGCATCGAATCATCGGCCATCGCCGGCACCGCCAGCGCCAGCGCCAGCACGATCCCCAGCCGCTTCACTGCCCCGCCTCCTTCAGCTTGGCCAACATCTCGGGCACTTGGTCGGGCGTAATATCGCCAATATGCTGGTATCGAATGATCCCCTTGCCATCGATCACAAAAGTCTCAGGCACCCCGCTCGACCCAATCGCCAATTGCACGGCGGACACATCATCGGCGCCAATGCTGGCATAAGGGTTGCCATAGCGCTGAAGAAAAGCCGCCAGATCCTCCTTGTGATCGCGAATGGCGATCGCATCAATCTGCGCCCCCTGCCGCCGCAATTCCTCCAACACCGGCGCCTCGGCGCGGCAAGGGATGCACCAGCTCGCGAAAATATTGAGCAAACGCGGCTTACCCTTGGCCAGATCCGTGCTGGCCAGCCCCGGCCGATCATCGCTCGCCGCGCGCAAGGCAAAGGCGGGCAAAGGCTTGCCGATCATCTGGCTGGCAATGTCATTGTTCTTGGGCCGCACCAGCCCAAACACCACCAGCGCCACAAAGCCCAGAAACAGCGCCAGCGGCAACCACAGCGTCCAGCGCGGTGCCTTGGGGGTCTCGCTCATCGTCCCTGCTCCAGCTTGGCCACTTCGCCTCGGCGGAAATCGCCCTTTTCGCGCACCTTGCGGCGCTTCAAATCCTGCGCCACGCGGCTGAGCAAAGCCAGCCCCCCGCCCAGCGCCACCAGCAAGCCACCAATCCAGATCAGCGGCACATAAGGCTTCCACCAAAGGCGGAGCTGCCAACGCGGCGCACCATTATCAGCGGCGGTCTCCTCGCCCAACACGGTGTAAAGCTGCCCATTCCACCGCGTCAGCAGAGCCGAAACCGCATTGGTCTGCAACGGCGCCCAGAATGTGCGCGATTGCGGCGTCATCACCTGCTCGGCCCCGCCCGCATAGCGCACCTTGAGCACACCCTCCATCGCGGTCCAGTTCGGCCCGGCCACCGGCGCGACATTGGCCAGCGTGATCTGCCACGGCCCCACCTGCGTGCTATCGCCAATCTTGGCCGCCACCAGCCGCTCGATGCTAAAGGCGCTATCGCTGGCCATGCCAAACAGCGCCACGCCCAGGCCCACATGCGCCACCACCATGCCCCACACATTGAGCGGCACCCGGCGCAAAGACCGCCCGCGCAGCGGCAGAACACTGCCCACCACCACGCCCGGCGCCATCGCCAGCCCCAGCAGCGGCAACGCATGCCGCACCCCCAGCGCAAAAGCCGCCCCGCCCGAAGCCAGCATCACCACCAGCGGCAAAGCCAAAACCGGGCTAACCCGCCCGATCGTATCCCCCCGCCAGCGCAGCAAAGGCCCCACCAGCATCACCAGCAACATCGGCAGCGCAAACATCGCGGAAACCGGCGTAAAATACGGCGGCCCCACCGAAACCTTCTGCCCAAACGCCTCGGTCACCAGCGGATAGAGCGTGCCCAGCAGCGTAATCCCCAAAATCGAGGACAACATCACATTGTTAAACACCAAAGCGCTCTCACGGCTGGTCACCGCAAACCGCTCGCCCTCGCTCACCGTCCCCGCGCGCAGCGCAAACAGCAACAAAGCCCCGCCAATATAAATCGCCAGCAAGGCCAGAATAAAACTGCCCCGGCGCGGATCGACCGCAAAAGCATGAACCGAGGTGAGAATCCCCGAGCGCACCAGAAACGTCCCGATCATCGACATCGAAAACGCCACCACGCCCAGCATCACCGTCCAGGCCCGCAAAGCATTGCGCGCGGCGAGCACCGAAACGCTATGCAACAAAGCCGTCGCCGCCAGCCAAGGCATCAGCGAAGCATTCTCCACCGGATCCCAAAACCACCAGCCACCCCAGCCCAGCACATAATAGGCCCAGTACGACCCCGCCGTGATCCCGACAGTCAGGAAAATCCACGCCCCCAGCACCCAAGGCCGCATCGCGCGCGCAAAATCCGGCCCCACCTGCCGCGTAACCAAAGCCCCAATCGCAAAGGAAAACGCAATCGACAGCCCGACATAGCCCACATAGAGCGTCGGCGGATGAAAGGCCAAACCCGGGTCCTGCAGCAAAGGGTTCAACCCATTGCCATCCTCAGGCACCGGCGAAAGCCGCGTAAACGGGTTCGAAGCCAGCAGCAAAAACGCATAAAACCCAAGGCTGACAAACGCCTGCCCCGCCAGCGTCGCCAGCATGGTCGGCTCGGGCAAACGCCGCTCCACCGCCGCCACAAACGCCCCGCCCAGCCCCATCACCGTCACCCACAGCAACATCGAGCCTTCATGATTGCCCCATGTCCCCGCGATCTTGTAAATCAGAGGCTTGGCCGAATGGCTATTCTCCGCCACCAGCTTGACCGAAAGATCCGTCTCCACAAAACACCAGATCAGCGCCAGCAGCGCCGCAGCGGCCAAAAACCCCTGCACAATCGCCACCGGCCGCACAATCCCGGCCAGCCCCTTGCCCCCCTCGGTCAGCGCCAAAGCGCCCGCGATCAATTGCAAGCCCGCCAAAGCGGCGGCCAGCCACAGCATTCCAAGGCCAATTTCAGGAAGCACGGGTAATCCTCACTTGGTGTTCGCAATAGCCTTGCGGGCATCATCGGCGGACATGTTCTTCATTTCGCGCGGCACATATTTTTCATCATGCTTGGCCAGCAGATTGTCGGCCACAAATATGCCATCCGCGCCCAGCTTGCCCTCGGCCACCACACCTGAACCTTCAACGAACAGCGCCGGCCGGATACCCGCAAAGCGCACCGGCACCTTGGCCTTGCCATCCGTCACAGTAAACGTCACGGTCACGCCATCGGCGGCATTCTTCATGCTGCCCCGCTCCACCATACCGCCCAGCCGCACCGCGCGATCGGCCTCGGGCGGATGGGCCACCATATCGGCGGGCACATAGAAATAGCTCGCCTGATTGCGCAAAGCCCATGTCGCCAACAGCCCCGCCCCGATCAGCGCGACCAAAGCCACAAGGATCAGCACCAGCCGCTGATGTTTCGCCTTCAAACTCATGATTCCCTAGCCTTATCCCGGCGCCGCTCCGCCCTGCGCATCGCTATCCAGCTCCACGCCACCAGGCCCAGAGTCGCCCCGCCGCCTATCGCATAGGCCGCGATCACGAATTGCCATTGGTCAAAGCTTTCGGTCATCACCACTCGCCCTCATCCGCGCTGGCCAGCATCGCTTTGCGCCGCAGCCGCGCCTCGGCCTGCTCATCGGCCAAAATCGCCCGCATCCGCGCCAGCACCACCCCGCCAAAGATCAGCGAAAACCCCAAAACCGCCGCCAGCAAGGGCCACAAAAACGCCCCCGCCATGGCCGATTTGCCCATGGTGATGCTCGGCGGCTGGTGCAAAGAATTCCACCACACCACCGAATAATGGATCACCGGAATATTCACCGCGCCCACCAGGCCAAAAATCGCCGCCATGCGCGATTGCCCCTGCCCCGCGCCATGGCTCCCGCGCCCCGCCGCCTCCAGCGCCATATAGCCGCAATAGAGAAACAACAGCACCAGCATGCTGGTCAGCCGCCCATCCCACACCCACCATGTGCCCCAAGCCGGGCGCCCCCAGATCGAGCCGGTCAGCAAACACACCGCCGTAAACACCGCGCCGGGCAAAGCCGTGGCCCGCGCCGCAATTCCCGCCAAAGGATGCCGCCACACGATCTCGGCAAAGCTGGCAATGGCGATCGAAGACCACCCAGCCATGCCCAGCCAAGCGGTGGGCACATGCAGATACACAATCCGCACCGTATCCCCCTGCAACGAATCCGCCGGGCCAAACCCCACCCCCCACCCCAGCGCCAGACCGGCAATCGCCAGCCCCAGCAACAGACACAGCGGCGTCGCCCAACGGGCTATGCCTAAGAAACGGGCGGGATTGGCAAAACCATGCATAGGATTGTGGGTGCGTCGCAAACCAAAAGGTTCCCCGCCGGGGATCGGCGCGGATGGCGCCTGCTTTGGCAGGCCGCGCCCCGCCCCGCAAGAGGGCCGATAGGGTCATTTTGCCGCAACCGATGAGCAAAACCACGCAGACACGAAAAACGGCCCCGCAGGGCCGTCATCTCGCAACAGAAAAGATAATGGGGCGACTGAAGGGGTTCGAACCCTCGACCTCCGGTACCACAAACCGGCGCTCTAACCAACTGAGCTACAGTCGCCACAATCAAGGACATCTGCCCTTGCGGGAGCGGCCCTTTCCACCATGACCGGAAGAAAGTAAAGCGAAATTTTCGCCTTTCATCCAGTTTTTACACCGCCTTGTGGAAAGGCGAAACCGGGGGCGATGGTGCCCGCCCCCGGCCTGCAATCACGCTCAGTTCTTCTTGAGCGAGAGACCACCAAAGCGCTTGTTGAACTGCGCCACGCGGCCACCCTGATCGAGCAGACGGCCCGTGCCGCCGGTCCATGCCGGGTGCGACGTGGGATCGATGTCCAGCGCCAGCGTATCGCCTTCCTTGCCCCAGGTCGAACGGGTCTGGTAGGTCGTGCCATCGGTCATCTGCACGGTGATGAAGTGGTAATCGGGATGGATGCCAGCCTTGGCCATGACAATCACTTTCGTTGGGGGCGACCGGTTCCGACCGGCCTGAAACAGGAAGGCGCGCGCTTAACGCCGCGCGCCCCCTTTGTCCAGTATTTTACGCGGGCTGATCAGCGATCATCGCGGTAAAGTTGACCTCACAGGTCACCTTGTCGCCAATCGAGGCCTTGCCCCAGAATTTGCACACGCGCGAACGCTTCTGCACAAATCCCGCGCGCAAATCGAGCAACACGCCCGGCTCCACCGGATTGCGGAACTTGGCCTCATCGATGCTCATGAAATAGACCAGCTTGCCCGTGCCCGCCAGATTGAGCGCCTCGATGGCGAGAATCCCCGCCGCCTGCGCCAAAGCCTCGATCTGAAGCACACCGGGCATGATCGGGCGGCCGGGGAAATGCCCTTGGAAGAACCCCTCGTTGAAAGACACCGCCTTCACCGCATGGATTTCCTCGCCGGGCACCATGCCCACAACCCGATCCACCAGCAGCATGGGATAACGATGAGGCAAGGCCGCGAGGATCTTGCGAATATCATAATCCAGCGGCACGGCAGCCTGTTCGTCGCTCATCATTATCCCCTTGTCTTCCGCTTAGCGGCTCTCGGCCGGCGCGGCCGGCGCCTGCTGCTGGCCCTGCTGCTCGCGCGCTTCGCGCGGCAACCAGCCTGCGGGCGGCACCACCTGCACCGAAGGCACAGCCGCGTTCAGCTCATTGAGGATCGCCTGATTGAGGTTGTAACCATTGGTCGCCGCCAGAATCGCTTCCGGGTTGAGCAGCAAGGTCACGCCCGCCTTGGTCATCGCGGCCTGCACAGCGGCGGCGCGCTTGTCGAGGATCTGCTCCTGCACATAGGCTTCCGACAGACGAACCGGCTCGATGATCTTTTCCATCTCGGGCGCGGCGGCAGCCTGAAGCTGCTGCGCCTGCTGCTGCGCGGCGGCCTGCAAAGCGGCCACATTGGCGCCGGGCACCAAGCGGTCCTTCTGGAACTTGTCCGCGATCGGCTTGATCTGGGCTTCCAGCGCGGCGCGCTTGGCGTTGTAAGCGTCGATCTGGGCCTTGAAATTGGTCTCGCGATCCAGCTGCGCCTTCTTGTAAGCCACCGAATTGGCCAACACAGCATCCAGATTGGCCACCGCAATGCCATTCACGCCGCCCACCGCGACAGGCCCGGCAGGCTTGGCAGCAGGAGCCACCGGCTTGGCAGGAGCCGCAAGCGCGCCCTGAGCAGCACCAGCCAGCAGGCCGGCCACGACGAAAGTTTTAAGCAGGGTTTTCATCAGAACTGGGTTCCCACGTTGAAAGTGAAGGTCTTGGTGTCGTCGCCATCTTCGTGCAACAGCGCCTTGGCGATGTCGATGCGGAAGGGGCCAAAAGGCGAATTCCAGTTAAAGCCCACGCCCACCGAAACGCGCGGTCGCGGGCTGTCGCCGTAATAGAATTCCTTGAACGGGCTGATATTGCTGCCAATCGCGGTGTTGGCGGCCCCGGTCGCGGTGTTGGTGGCGCTGGTGGTGCTCACCACCGTGCTATCGGCATTGGTCTGATAATACAGCTTATTGCCGCTGCTATCGCGCGAAGGCACAAAGATCGAGCAGCCAACATAGCCGCAAATCGCGGTCGAATCCTGCAAGTTCGGCTTGGTAACCCCCCAAACCGCACCCGCATCCACAAACACCGATGGGCGAATCCCCATCTCCTTGGCGCCCGAACCCAGCGGAATTTCCACCTCGGCATGCGCCAGATAGTAATATTTGCCGCCCACCGAATCCTGCGTCCACGCATTCTTGTCGGTGGAAATCGTATAAGCCCCGGTGCTGTCGGTCACATAAGGCTTGCGCGTCACGCGCGGGCCAACCCCGCGAATGTCAAAGCCACGGATCTGCGGCTCGCCCAGATAGAACCGATCGGTCAGAAACACATCATCCGACCCCGAAATCCCGCGCGAACTCAGCGCCTTGATCGCGCCCGCCTCCCCCTTGAGCGAGAAGATGAACCCCCTGCCCAACGGATAGAATTGCGACCCGGTCGCCCGGATCTTGGCATAACGCACATCCCCGCCCAGCCCGGCCAGATCCACACCCACCGAACCCGCGCGCCCGCGCGTCGGGCGCATGCGATTGTCCAGATTGTCATAGATCAGCGAAGCGCCAACGATGGAAGACAGACGATTACCCTGCGCATCGCACAGATATCGCCCAGCCAACAGCGGATTACAGGTGTAATTGCCATTGGTATCGGTGGTGTAGAACTGGCTCTGCGACAGCGAAACCTTGTCATAATTGAGCGTATAGCGCCCCACCAGCGAGACATATTCCGTCACCGGCAGCCCCGCGCGCACCTGAAAACCGGTGGTGGATTGCTGATAGAGCGAATTGCGGTTGCTGCTGTAATAATTGGTATTGTTGAAATCGCGGCGATAGATATCCACCCCCAGCGACACGTTCTTGTCAAACAGATAAGGCTCGGTGAAAGACAGCATCACGCTCTTGGAATAGCGCGAGATCGATCCCGAAACGCCCACCGTCTGCCCACGCCCACGGAAATTGTTCTGCTTGACCGAAGCTTGGAAGATAAAGCTCTCCAGGCTGGAATAGCCCGCCGAAAGCTGCAATTCGCCCGTAGGCTTTTCTTCCACATTGGCTTCCAGAATGATCCGGTCGCGCGCCGATCCGTTGACCTGCTTGACCTCGAACTTTTCCTGAAAATACCCAAGGCTCTTGATGCGATTGGTCGACCGCTTCACCTGGATCGAGTTGAACGCATCCCCCTCGGCCAGACGAAACTCGCGGCGCACCACCTTGTCCTGCGTCAGCGTATTGCCGTTCACATCGATCCGCTCGACATAGACCCGCGGCGCTTCCTGCAGGTTGAAGGTGATCCCCATGGTGAGATCTTTGGCGCTGCGCTGATAATCGGGCCGCGCATCGGCAAAGGCATAGCCAAACACGCCCGCCGTCTCGTTCAGCTTCTCGATCGTATCCTCGACCTGCTTGGCGTTATACCACTCGCCCTTCTTCATCGGCAATTGCTTGGCCAGCAAGGCGCCGTCAAAGTCGCGAAGCTGGCTTTCCACCTTCACATCGCCAAACTTGTAGCGCTGGCCCTCTTCCACCACATAGGTGATGATGAAGTCGCGCTTGTCAGGCGTCAATTCCGCCACAGCCGACACCACGCGGAAATCGGCATAGCCCTGCGTCAGGTAAAACTGGCGCAACTTCTGCTGGTCATAGGCCAGCTTGTCCGGGTCATACGATGTGTTCGAACGCAGGATATGCAAAGGCCGCGCGGTCTTGGTGACCATCGCCGCCTCGATTTCCTTCTGCGAAAACTTGGTGGCGCCGATCACGTTGATCTGGCGCACCTTGCTCTTGGGGCCTTCGCTGATCTCAAACACGATATCGACGCGATTCTGGTCAAGCCGCACCATTTTCGGCTCAACCGTCGCGGCAAAGCGGCCCTGCCGCTTATACAGCTCGATGATGCGGGCCACATCGGCGCGCACCTTGGATCGGGTAAAGATCTGGCGCGGAGCCAGCTTGATCTCGGGGTTGATCTTGTCTTCTTTCAGGTGCTTGTTGCCCTCAAGCACAATCCGGTTGATCACCGGATTTTCCTTGATGGTGATCACCACCCGGCCATTGTCATTGCGCAACTGCACATCGGTGAACAGCTCGGTGGCGAACAGATCCTTGAGCACCTGATCGGCCAGCGCCTCGGTATAGACCATCCCCGCGCGCATCTGGATATAGGACAGCACCGTATCAGGCTCAAGCCGCTGGGCGCCTTCCACGTTGACACTCTGGATCACCGCCCCAGAAGGCGCAGGCGCAGGCGCAGGCGCAGGCGCAGGCGCCACCGGCACCACCGTCTTGGCAGGCGCCACAGCGGGCGCGGCGGCAACGGCCTGCGCCGCCTGCGGCACACCAGCCAACACCGTTCCGCCCATCAGCGCGATGCCCAGTTGGCGCAGGCTGTTTTTGCCCAGCCGCTGCGACCCAGTCTCTTGCGCTACAGTCCGATCCATCTTCGACACGGTGTTTCCCATTCCTTGCGGCCCATGCGTCAACA
>Ga0302262_10000796_pt1 | contig 13411 bp, 10 predicted proteins | sample II_Fen_E3_4_FD_194557 | JGI IMG/M metagenome (GOLD analysis project Ga0302262, IMG submission 194557) | Peat permafrost microbial communities from Stordalen Mire near Abisko, Sweden - II_Fen_E3_4 | ecosystem: Environmental > Terrestrial > Soil > Wetlands > Permafrost | place: Sweden: Abisko...
ATGCGTCGTCTTGTCACTCACGTCCAATCCTGCATAAATCGACATCGGTCACCCTCCTGCATTGAAGCGCCAAGGCGACTTCGTACCATGCACGAGGGTGGCTAAATCAATTACGCGGTGTCCCACGATGCGGTTAACCAAATGCCAGCTTCAGATTACGATACATTTGTGTCGTCGCAGTGGCCGGAACAGCGTACGGCCATGCCCAACCAAGCAGAGTTCTATGAAAGCATGGCTCAACACCGAACCGTATTCGGCCCCTTTGGCGGATACGACACTCTGGTGTCGATCAACTAAACCACGGCAACATTCCACTCGATGTCAATCATTCCCATTTATGGGTTCACGACCTAAAAAGAGCGCATGGCAAATTGCTCGAAGCACAATGTCCTTTGATCTGGGGTTCGTCCTAAAGCCCCTCGCCGCCCACCCAATGGGCATGGGTGAGATAGCGCGCCAAATCCCACACCTGTCGGCGGATATCAGGCACGGCGATGATTTCCCATGCCTCGCCCTTGGTCAGCGGGCCGACTGCGAACAGGCGATCCTGACGTCGCCCGGCAGCGTCTACCACGCGGCAGGTATGATCGACATCCAGCCCTAGGCCATGCACATCGCTGCGAGCCCGACCCTCGCGCAGCAGGCTCTGGAGCAAGGGATGGGCGCAGCGGCTAAGGTCGCCTTCGGGGCCGGTACAAGTGATCACACGCCCGGCTCTCAGCGTCTCTACCCTATCGCTGCCACGCCGGCGCCATGAGACGAGCGCCGCGCCATCCTCTTCCCGCGCGGCCACAATGCGCCCGCCCACAAATGCCAGCCGCCCCTGCGCCTGCATCATGGCGATTTTCTCGGCCACGGGAGGGGCAAGCCGATGGCGATGCACATCCCACCATGGCCGCGCGTGGCGCAGAAAACGCGCCTGCGCCGCTATATCATGCAGCCGCCACAGGCTTTGCGTGTGCGGGCGCAATTCGTCGATGGCATGGCGCCAACCCACCTCATTCGCGCGGTGGCGCAGCGCGCGCAGCAGCCAGGATCCGCGTGCCGTGGGCCGCATCACGGGCCCTGCCACCGGCCCCACCACCGCATGGGCGCGCGGCGTCAGCCCCCGGCGCGACAGGGCGGTGATCCGCCCGCGATAGCCCGCCTTATCGAGGCTGAGCGCCACATCCACCGCTGTCAGGCCGGTGCCAACCAGCAGCACATGATCAACACCCTCCAGATCCTGCGCCACCTGCTGCTGCCAAGGGTTGCTCACCAGCACAGGTGACTCCAGCCCGGCAAGCACCGGCAACCCGGCGGGCGCAAAATGGCCCAACGCCAACAAGACGCTGCGCGCCAGCACCCGCTCGCCGCTGGCCAGCACCAGTTCGGCATAGGTGGCATGCCAATCGATGCCGCGCGCCTCCTGCTCCTTGAGCAGCAAGCGCCCCGGTGCGCTAGCCATGGCTTTGATCAACTGTTCGCGCAGATAGCTGCCATAGGTCAGGCGAGGCACAAAGCGGTTCGCTTGATCAGCGTCGGAATAGCCCATCCAGCGCAGGAAATGCCCGGGATCATCGGGAAAGGCGCTCATGTTGGATGCGCGCACATTGAGCAGATGCTCCACTTCCTGCGTGCCATAAGCAAGCCCGCGCGCAAGGCTCTCGCGGTCGCGCTCCACCAGCACAACGCTCGCCCCCTGCCGCAGCAGATTGATCGCCAGCAGCGTGCCCGAAAAGCCAGCGCCGACAATGGCGATGGGCAATTCATCTGGTTTTTCAGGCATGTCGCAAGCTCCAATCGAACAGGGCCGCGCGGCCCTGCCGTTCAGCAATGGAGCATTTCATCGCAATACTCAATCATTTTAGTGGAGTATATGCAGGGAGCTTACCGGCAAACACCAATTGCTCCAGCTGCAGCCGCGAACTGGGCACCTCGCGCGCGGCCAAGCCAGCCGGTAGAGACGCAGCATCCCCGCGCCGCCCCACGGCCACGGCCACCTCAATGCGATAACGCTCGCCGCTGCCGGTGATAGCGGCCGCCTTAGTGGCGTCAAACCCGGCCATGGCATGGGTGACAAGACCCTGCTTGGCGGCCTGTAGCGCGAAATAGGCCCATGCGGCGCCCGTATCAAAGCTGGCGGTGGCGGCGGGCGCAGGCTCGCTCGCGCCGGGTGCCAGGATCAGCCGATCCGACAGCACAAACACCAGCGCCCCGGCCTCGGCTGCCCAAGCCGCGTTAAACGGCAGCAGCGCCGCCACAAAGCCATCCCACGCCGCATCACCGCGCAGGGCATAGGCAAAGCGCCAAGGCTGATAATTATAGGCCGAGGGCGCCCAGCGCGCGGCTTCAAACAGCGGGGCCAGATCATCGGCAGTGAGCGCGCTGCCATCAAAGGCACGCGGGCTCCAGCGCGCGAGAATATCGGCATCAATCGGATGATCGGCTAAGCGAGTTGTCATGGGGGTTCCTCCCAATGGGGTAAAGGCCTGTGCGATAGCCGCCCGCGTGGGCTGCGTCCTATGAGCCAGCGCGCAACTCCTATTGATAATTCTCACAAAAGCGCCCGCCACGTAACCCGCCTATGAGAAAGATTGATACGCGCTTTGCTTGAACGCATTAGAAGGCGCTGGCCTGACGGGCCTATGATTAGGGCAACCAACGACAAGGCATCGGGGAGAAACTGGCGCTGATCGGCGCCAGCCTTTGCCAATATAATCCGCCTTTATCAGGAGTATCCCCATGTCGATCGAATTCATCGGTTTTCTGCATTATCAGGAAAGCTCGGAAAGCCTTGCCCCCAGCGGCGCCATCGTCCAGCCCGATTTCATCCGCGATTTTGCGCGGGTTCAGGAAGAGGGCGATTTCGACAAGGCGCTGATCGCCTATAGCTCGGCCTCGGGCGATGGTTTTCTCGTGGCGCAATATGCCGCCGCCTTTACCGAGCGCCTTGGCCTGCTGGTCGCGCATCGCCCCGGCTTTGTCGCGCCAACGGTTGCCGCGCGCAAGTTTGCCACGCTCGATCAGATTTCCAAAGGCCGGGCCAGCGTCAACATCATCTCGGGCGGCAATGATGCCGAGCAGGCCCGCGATGGCGATTATCTCAGCCATGACGAGCGCTATGAACGCACCGGCGAATTCATCGATATCCTGCGTCAGACCTGGGCCGCCAAGGAGCCGTTCAGCCACGAAGGCAAGTATTACAAATTCGAGGACAATGTTTCCTCGGTGCGCCCGGTGCGTGATGAGATCCCGGTCTATTTTTCCGGCTCATCGGATGCGGCCATTGCCGTAGGCGCGCCGCGCGCCGACACCTATATGCTTTGGGCGGAATCGCTGGCCGGAACGCGCGACCAATTGTCCCGCATCCGCGCCGCAGCGCAAGCCGCAGGCCGCACCGACCCGCTGCGTTTCAGCCTCTCGGTCCGTCCGATCATCGCCCCCACCGAAGCGCAGGCCTGGGCCAAGGCCGAGGATATTCTGGGCAAGGCCAAGGCGCTGCAAGCCAAGGGCGCGGCGATCTTTGGCCGCCGCCCTCGCCCCGGCGCACCGCAGAATGTCGGCTCGCAGCGCCTGCTGGAAACCGCAGCCCAAGGCCCCGTGGTGGACAAGCGCCTGTGGACCGAAATCGCGCAACTGACTGGCGCGGGCGGCAATTCCACCGCTCTTGTCGGCACGCCTGAGCAAGTGGCCGAGGCGATCCTCGATTATTACGATCTGGGGATCGAGGAAATCCTGATCCGTGGTTTCAACCCGCTTGCCGATGCGCGCGATTATGGCCGCGAACTGATCCCGCTGGTGAAGAAGGAAGCCGCGCTGCGCAAGGCCGCCCAGCGCGCCGCCTGAACCCTTCATAATGTGCAATCCGGGCGGTCTTTCATCAGTGAAAGGCCGCCCTTTTTCATAAGCCTATCAGCAGCAATCGTTTTTTACCGCTCTTCCGCGCGCTTATCCTTGGATCAACAGCAAGCTTGGAGATCTATCATGAGCCAGACCCGTCAACTCCATCTCGGCGCCATCCTTGAAGGCGTGGGCACCGATCAAAATGGCTGGCGCGATCCCGCGCTGCCCGGTGATGCCAGCGTCAACATCGACTGGTATATCGAAAACGCGAAAAAGGCCGAAGCCTCGCTGTTCGACCTCGTGTTCATTGTCGACAGCCCCTATATCACCCCCGACACCGCGCCGCATTTTCTCAACCGCCTGGAGCCGTTGACGCTGCTCTCCGCCGTGGCCACGCACACCAGCAAGATCGGCCTCGTGGGCACGCTAACCACCTCCTATTGGGAGCCGTATAACGTTGCGCGGCAATATGCCTCGCTCGATGCCATTTCCAAGGGCCGCGCGGGCTGGAATGTCGTCACCACGGGCCTTGAAGGCGCGGCGCGCAATTACAGCCGCGATGAGCATTTCGACCATGCCGAACGCTATGACCGCGCGCTGGAATTTGTCGAAGTGGTCAAAGGCCTGTGGGATTCCTACGAGGACGATGCCTTCCCTCGCGACAAGGCCGCAGGCGTGTTTCTCGACAAGGCCAAGCAGCACAAACTCAATCACAAGGGCAAGTTCTTCCGCGTCGACGGGCCTTTGGCGCTCACCCGCAGCCAGCAGGGCCGCCCGGTGATTTTTCAGGCGGGCGATAGCAATGCGGGCCGCAATTTGGGCGCGCATATTGCCGATGGCACCTTTGCCGCGGCCCAAGATATCGAGAGCGCGCAGCAGTATTACAGCGACCTCAAGACCCGCGCCGCCACCCTTGGCCGCAACCCGGACGAGATCGTAGTGCTGCCCGGCCTGTTCCCCACCATTGCCGACACCGACGAGGAAGCCCAGCGCCTCCACGCCGAGCAGGAGGGCGCGCTCGACATCAACAAACTGCTGGTTCAGCTTGGCCGCGCCTTCAACTATCACAATTTCGCGCAATATGATCTGGATGCCCCCTTCCCTGATCTGTCGGGTGTCACGCTCAACAGCTACAAGGGCCATGCCGAAAAGATCATCCGCGTGGCGCGCGATAAGGGCTACACCCTGCGGCAGGCCGCGTGGGAACTGGGCCGCTGGCGCTCCCCCTTCATCGGTTCGCCCGAAACCATCGCCGATGAAATCGAACGCTGGTTCACCGCCCGCGCCGCCGACGGTTTCAATCTGCGCGTTACCAACCCGCGTGATTTCCAGATCTTCCGCGAGCGGGTTGTGCCGATCCTGCAACAGCGCGGCTTGTTCCGCACCCGCTATAAGGCCGACACTCTGCGCGGCCATCTGGGCATACCCAAGCCGGAAAACCGCTATGCCGCGCCTTTGGCCGAGGCGGCGGAGTGAAAGCCGATGTGCTGATCATCGGCGGGGGCATGGCAGCCGCATGGGCCGCCATCGCCGCCGCCGAGGCGGGCGCGAGCGTCATCGTGGTCGATAAAGGCTATATGGGCACCAGCGGCGTCACCGCGCCTGCTGGCCCCAACCACTGGTGGGTGGGGCCGGACAAGGCCCTGCGCAGCGAGGCTATCGAGCGGCAAAGCGCCAAATCGCTCGGCCTTGGCGATCCGGAATGGATGGAGCGCATTCTCGATATCACCTATCGTCATTTGCCAACACTCGCGCGCTACTATCCCTTTGGCAGCGACGGGCATGGCGGAACCTATTATTCGGGCATCCGCGGGCCGGAATATACACGCGCCCTGCGCCAATTTGCGCTGGCTCGGGGTGTGACGATCCTTGACCATCACCCCGCTATCGAGCTGACCGCCGATGCCGATGGCCGGATCACCGGCGCGCGCGGCCATGCCCTGCGGCGCAATGAAGCTTGGGAAATCCGTGCAGGCGCGACCATTCTGGCCACCGGCGGCAATGCCTTTCGCGCTGGCCTGCTGGGCAGCCATACCAATACAGGCGATGGTTTTCTGATGGCCGCCGAGGCTGGCGCGCACCTGTCGGGCCTCGAGTTCGGGCCGAGCTGGTCGCATTCGCCAGTCTGGGCCTCGACCCGCACCCTGCCCTACACCGGCGCGCGTTATTACAATGCGGCGGGGCAAGAGTTGGACATCCCACCCCTGCGCCAATCCCACGCCCATCATCAGGCGCTGGCCAGTGCCATCCTGCAAGGGCCGGTGCTGGCCGATCTGAGCGATGCGCCTGCCGAACTGCCGCCCATTCTCCGCCGTATCCAGCCATTCACCCCTGCCCCCTTTGAGCGTCGCGGGATCGATCTGTTCAAGCAACGCTGGCCCATCCGCCTGTGGGGCGAAGGCACGATCCGCGGCGTGGGCGGCATCGATCTGGCCGACCGCGATTGCCGCACCGAGGTTCCCGGCCTGTTTGCCGCAGGCGATGCGGCCACGCGCGAGTTGGTAGCGGGCGCAAACAGCGGCGGCGGCGCGGTAAATGCCGCATGGGCTTTGTCCTCTGGCCGGATAGCAGGTGCGGCGGCGGCGGCAGAAGCCCTGCGCCACACTGACCAAGGCGCGAGCCAAGGCTTGGGTCGCTATGGCTTGCACCCGACTAGCGAGGTGCGAGACTTCGATCTTGCCTCGATCAATGCGCAGGTGGGCGAGCATATCCATGGCTACACTCGCGCCTTCTGGAGGCAGGAATCGAGCCTCTCCGACAGCGCCGCGCAGTTGGACGCGCTGTGGCACCCCATCGCCGCCCATGGTCATGCGCGCGGCGAAACGTTGGTCGCCCTGCGCGAAAGCATCGCCATGCTGGCCACGGCCCGCTGGGCTACCGCCTCTGCCCTTGCCCGGCGCGAGAGCCGGGGCCTGCATCAGCGCGAGGATTATCGCCAAACCACCCCAAACAGGCCCCATCGCCTGCTCGTTTCCGCCTTCGACACGGTTATCGTCGCCCAGCCTCATTTGGAGTCAGCATGATCACGCCCATTCTTGAAGAGCGCTGCAATGGCTGCAACCAATGCGTGGCCGTGTGCCCCACTTTGGTGCTCGCCGAAGGCGCGCGAACGCCGCAGATCGTCCGGCTGGACGCCTGCCAGACCTGCTATATGTGCGAACTCTATTGCGAGCAGGACGCGATCTATATCGCGCCCAATCAAACCGCGCCCGAAACACTGGACCCGCAAACGATCCTTGCCAGCGGTCAATTGGGCCGCATCCGTCACGATCAGGGCTGGGACCGCCCCCATTCGGGCGAGGACCACCTCGATGTCTATTGGCGGCTTGGGCCCCTGTTGGGCGATGGGGTAGACAATGCGGCGCGCCGCTATGCAGCGCGCCACGCTGTTGATTAACCCTTGATCAAATCCGGCACCACCAGCCCCGCCACATCAACCCGGCGGGGCAGGATGGCATAATCGCTGAAGAACCGATCCGCCGCGCGCTGCACGCTGGCGATAAACGTGGCGTCGGGCGCATGTAGCCCCGGCGTCTGCCGCCGCACCAATTGGCCAACCAGTGCCTTATCCACACCTGTTTGGCGCGCATAGAGCGCGGCATATTGGTCCAGATGTTGCGCGCACCAGCTATCGGCCCGCTGCATCCTGCCCAGAACATCGTGCATGGCTTGGCGCTTGACCGGATCGGCAAGAGCGGCCTCGCTCACCGCGATCACGCTATAGCCCGGCCCGATCCCGCGCCCATCGCGCAAGATGCGCGCACCCTGCGCCTCGGCGCGCAGTTGATAGACGCCAAAGGTGGCCCAAGCCTCAATTTGCCCCGTGGCAAAGGCGCTGGCCGCCTCGTTTGGCAGCATGAAACCGATCTTCACCGTGTCCGGCGCCACGCCCGCCTCGCGCAGCGCCTCCAGCAGCAAATAATGCGCAATCGACCCGCGCGCGCTAGACACGATAACCTGCCGCCCGGCCAGATCGGCCACCTTGGCGATGGGCGACCCCTTGGGCACGATTACCGCCATAGCCTCGGGCGCAAACTGGCTGATCGCCGCGATTTTCAGCCGACACCCGGCCGCCGCCGCGAGGATCACCGGCAGATCGCCCGCTGGCGCTGTATCCACCGCGCCCGCGTTCAGAGCCTCCAGCAGAGGCGCCGCACCTTGAAAACTGGCCCACTTGATCGGTGTGCTCAGGTCATCAAGCGCACGGGCCGCCTCCAGCCGCCCCTGCACCAGATGGACCTGATCGCCCAGCACCAGCCCCTTGGCCCCGCGATGGCAGCCAGCCAGCCCCGGCATCATGCCGAGGCTGGCCAGTCCTCCCAACACGCTGCGCCGATTAGAAAGCAACCGCGAGGCGCCCATAATAATACCCTCCATTGGAATTATAGGGCGATGGGCCGTAATAGCCTTGGCCCGTCTGCGGGCTGCCGGGACCATTGGTGCCGGGGCGCGTGTTGAAGATGTTGTTCGCCCCCGCTTGCAGCGTTGCCCAGCGCGTGACCTTGGCCGAAACGCTCAAGTCGCTGACCCAGCTTGGGCCGAAGTGGCGATCATCGCCGCTAGCTTGCCGATACACATAGGCGCCATAGAGCGTGGTGCTGGCATTCACCGTGAAGATGCCCTTTTGCCAATTGCCATTGAAGGTCAGCTTCACATTGGGGTTGATCGCGGTGAGTTCACCCACGCGATCCCCGCCGAAAAACACCGATCCGCTCGACAGCGCCACGCCATTGAGCGCGGCGGGCAACGAAGCGCGCCAATCCAGCTTGGTCTTGGTATAGTTGAACGAGGTGGTCAGATTCAGCTTGCCATACTGGGCCAGATTGAGCCGATAATCGGCCACCAAATCGACGCCATACGTCGTGGTATTGGCCGCGTTGAAGAAATATTCGGCCTGAATGCCGCTGCCCGATATGCTATTGGCGTTGAGAATCGTGTCGATCCCGGTGCCATAGAGGCGGCCAGATCGCGCGATGCGGTTATGGATGCGGATCCAATAGCCATCCACCGTCACGCTCAGATTGGGCTGCGGCGCAAAGACCAGCCCCAGCCCGGCGTTGAGCGTGCGCTCGGCCTTCAAAGGCTGTGCGCCCAGCGCCCGGCCCAGCGCGGAATTGGCATTCACCAGCTTGGCCACCGTCGGCAACACGGTGGACACGCCATTGATCGAGACGACAGCCGTGCGCCCATCGGTCTGGGTATAGCCGGTCTGCGTGAGCGAGGGCGCGCGAAAGCCCGTTCCCACTGTGCCGCGAATGGCCAGCGTGGGGGTGAAATCATAGCGCGAGTTGAGCTTGACCGAGATCGGATTGCCCGAGGAATCGCTATATTGCTCGGCGCGCACCGCGGCGTCCACCAGCCACTTGTCGGTGGGGTTGAGGCTCACATCGACATATTGCGCCGTCACATGCCGCTTAGTGGTCTGCGCATCGCCTGCCGAGAGCACGATTGCCCCCTGCACCACCGGCGAGGCCAGCGCGCCAACGTTCCAGTCATAGGCCTGATCGCCAGCCTTGTAGTAATAGCTCGCATCCTTCCACGCCAACTCGTCGCCCGCCCAGGTCTGGAACGCATCCTCGCGATATTCGAGGCCTGCCGAAACCGTCACCGGCTTGGCAAGGCCCAGATCGAAATCGCGCGTCAGATCAAGGTTGTTGACCCACTGGCGCGTTTCAAACGTGGCCAGATTGGGCCAGAAGGTCGGGCTGGTCGGCCCCAGCGCGGGGCGCAGGTTGACGCCCGACCATTCGTGGTTGCGGTTCTTGCCATAATCGGTGGACAGATCCACGTTCCACCCCGCCACCTTGCCGCGCAGGCCCAGCGTGGTTTCAAAGTCATGCTCGGTAAAGTTGATGACCGGATAATAACCATCGGGATAGATGGCCGAGAAATTGGCGGTGCCATTGGCGCGACGGTAATTGTTGCCGATGGCCGATGTGCGGTGCGAATAGGTGCCAAAGCCGTAGACTTCCAGATTACCCAGCGGCAGAGCGGCAGTCAGCACGACATCATGGGCGGCAATTTGCGGATCGCCATTATGCGCGCCATCGCGGCTCCATGCGGCATTTTGCGCGGTGGCGGTGGCGATATTGGCGTTCACCTGTGCGAGGCTCAGCCCGCTTGCCGCCGCCACGCCTGCCGCCGTCTTGCCAGAGGGCAGGCCGAAGGCGTTGGTGTCGGTTGCCAGCAGCGTCCACCAGTTCATGCCGCGAAAGCGCAAATCCCCCGCAATGTGGATATAACCGCCATCGCCCAGTTCATGCCCATAGGCGGCCTGTGCCTTCCAACTCCCACGCTCGCCCCGGCCATTATAGCCCTCGCCATAGGTGAAATCTGCCTTGAAGCCCTTGGAGTGATCCAGATTGAGGTTAAACACGCCCGCTATCGCGTCCGAACCATATTGCGCGGCGGCGGAATCCTTCAGCACCTCGACCTTGCCCACCGCGATGCCGGGGATCAAGTCAAGATCGGGCGAGTTCGCGCCGCTGGTGTCTTTGGGCGCGGCATTGGCCATCAGGCTGGAATTGTGGCGACGCTTGCCGTTGACCAGCACCAGCGTATAGGCCGCCGCCAGCCCGCGGTTGTTCACATTGCGCACGACCGAGAAAAAGCCCGCATCATTCGCGCCAAAATTGAGCGAGGGCAGCAGCTTGGTCAGCCCTTCGGTCAGGCCTACGCTGCCGGTCTGGGCAAAGCGTGCGCCATCGACCACCTCGATCGGCGCGGGACTGTCGGTCACGGTGCGCGGGATGCCGCGTAGGCCAGTGACGACAATGTCCTTGGCCGGCGCCTCGGCGGCGGGTGCGAGCGCTTCATCGGCCATGGCAGCATGGGGCAGCGCCAGAATGGCAAGGCTGGCGCTGGCCAGCAATAGGGGCCGAAACCCTTGCGTGGTGATCATACTCTATCTTCCCTGTTGAGATTTTTTCAGACCTCTAGAGATCCGTGTTCTGCCCCACCAATGCTACTTGGCGAGGTTGTCTTGAGTTTTGCCAATGATGGGTGATGCGCGCGTCAGGCGCGGGGCAATTGCCCCGCCAGCACATAAGCATCGGCCAGCGGCCTGCGTGCCACGAGCGCTCCCCCGCGCGCAAAAATGTCGAACACGGCCTGTTGTGAGGCCACTATTTGCGGCGTGATCGGCGTGTCACGCTGCGCAGCGATTTCGGCGGTTTGGCGCGCGATGGGCAATGGCAAGCCGGTTTCTTGCGCCAGAACCTTGGCATAAGTATCAAGATGCGACAGCCGCCATTCCAGTGCGCGGCTTTCGCGGGCAAGGTAGTCGGCAAGGATGGCAGGCTTATCCTTCAGCACATTTTCATGCACGACAGCAAAGCCCAAGCCGTCGTGATAGTCATGCCCATCGGCCAGCACACGATAGCCCTCGGCAAGGCCGGTGACGACATACGGCCCCCATGTTGACCACGCCTGCACCGATCCTGCATGCAGCGCGGCTGCGGCATCTGCGGGGGTGAGAAAGACAAGATCGACATCTTTGACCGCCAGTCTCGCCTTCTCCAGCGCCTCCAGAATCAAGAGATGGCCGATGCTGCCGCGTGTCGTGGCAATTTTCTGGCCCTTAAGGTCTGGCACCCCATGCAGAACCGATCCGCCGGGCACCAGAATGGATATGGCATGGCGGGGCTTGGGCTGCACCATGCGCGCGGCCACCGCTTTCAGCGGCTTACCGGTCTGATAGGCGAAGAGATAAGGCGCATCGCCAATCAGCCCCACATCCACCGCATTAGCAGCCAGCGCCTCCAGCAAATTTTGGGCGGCGGGGAATTCGGACCATTCGACAGCGTAATCCGCCCCCGCCAGCGCGCCAGAGGCCAGCATCAAGGCCTTGGTGCCGCCCTTCTGGCTGCCAACTTTAAGCACGCGCGGCCTGCCGCCATGGCAGGCGGACAGGGCCAAGGCCCCGCCCCCCACCACCATAGCGCGCCGCGAGATCACGCTGCGCTACGCGCGTTGCGCGCTGCGGTGTAGCGGTTCACAGGCTTGTCCAGCCCCAGTGTCTCGCGGAAGGTGGCGCCATATTCAGTCTTGTAGATCCCGCGCTGTTGCAGGATCGGCACGACTTCATCGACGAACACTTCCAACTGACCGGGCAGCGATTCAAACAGGTTGAACCCATCTGAAGCGCGGTTTTCCAGCCACTGCTGAAACTTGTCGGCAATTTGTTCGGGCGTGCCACTGAAATGGTTGCGTGGGGTGGCCACCTTCAGCGCGATCTCGCGCAGGGTCAGGCCTTCATTGGCCCAGCCCAGAATGCGCAAGGAAGCCGATTGGTTCGACTTCAGCCCTTCCTCGGCCACTTCGGTTGGGAAGCGACCATCGGGATCATAGGTGCTGAAATTGTGATCATTAAATGATCGCCCAAGCGCGCGCAGGGCATTTTCAAGGCTCACCAGCCCGGCCAGTTCATCCTGCAAGTGCTGCACTTCTTCCTCGGTGCTGGCCACAATCGGCCGCGCACCCGGGACGATGAACAGCTTTTCCGGATCGCGCCCAAAGCCGCGCGCCCGCGCCTTCACATCGGCGTAGAACTGCTTCGCTCCCTCAAGATCGTCCTGATGGGTGAAAATCGCCTCGGCGCTCTTGGCGGCGAAATTGCGACCATCCTCGCTCGAACCGGCCTGGAAAATCACCGGCTGCCCCTGCGGGCTGCGCGAGATGTTCAAGGGGCCCTTCACCGACAGGAACTCGCCCTTGTGGTTCAATTCATGCAGCTTGTCGGGATCGAGGAACTGGCCGGTTTCCTTGTCGCGCACCAGCGCGTCATCTTCCCAGCTATCCCACAGGCCCTGCACCACATCGAGGAATTCTTCCGCCAAGCGATAGCGCGTATCATGCGCCAGATGCTCGGCCTTGCCATAATTGGCCGCAGAGCCTTCAAGCCACGAGGTGACCACATTCCACCCCGCGCGGCCCCCGCTGATATGGTCGAGGCTGGCGAACTGGCGCGCCAGATTATACGGCTCGTTGTAGGTCACGGTCGATGTGCCGACGAGGCCGATATGGTCCGTCACCGCCGCCAGCGCCGACAGCATGGTCAGCGGCTCGATCCGGTTCAGGTAATGCGGGCTGGAACGCGCGTTGATCGACACGCTATCCGCAATGAACAGATAGTCGAAGAAGCCCCGCTCGGCGACCTGCGCCTGCCGCTTGTAGAAAGACAGGCTAGTGGAGGCATCGACCTGCGCATCGGGGTGGCGCCAATCGTCCCAACCGGGGCCGACGCCATGCAGGATAAAGCCAAGGCGAAGCTGGCGTTTGCTGGTCATCGTGTCGTCTCCTTAGGCATCAAAGCCGGGCAGCGTGCGCTGCACCTTGCGCAAAACGGCTTCCCAAGCGAGCTGGCCGTGGCTGCGGGTGCCTTGCGCGGCGCGGGCGGCGGCAACTGGCGTTGCGATCTGGCGCTTGGCTTCCTCCACGGCGAAATCGGGGGCCAGCAGCACATGGTCGCGCCCACCGGCCAATGCGGCTACCTGTGCCGAACAAGCCTCTTCCAACTGATAGATCGCCGCCCAAGCATCGCCCGCCGTGCGGCCAAGCGCCAGCGTGCCATGGTTGCGCAGCAGCA
>Ga0302262_10000797_pt1 | contig 13407 bp, 8 predicted proteins | sample II_Fen_E3_4_FD_194557 | JGI IMG/M metagenome (GOLD analysis project Ga0302262, IMG submission 194557) | Peat permafrost microbial communities from Stordalen Mire near Abisko, Sweden - II_Fen_E3_4 | ecosystem: Environmental > Terrestrial > Soil > Wetlands > Permafrost | place: Sweden: Abisko...
TTTATGACTGGTCTCTTCGAGTGTACGGCTAATCGTTTGAAGGGATGTCGCATGCTGAGTTAAAAGCTCTGATTGCTGATTGTTGATAGTAGCTAATGCCACCTTATCTTGATCATAGTGCAAATCTAAGACGGTATCTCTTTGGATAACATGTGTCAAAAAATGACCAAATTGTTCTTCATACCCCTTTTGCTGATGGGTAATAGTCTGCAATGTTTGATGCTGTTCTTCCATCACATTTTTGATAGAAGAGAGTGTTTGCGCCATCCCCTGAAAGTTTTCATTCGATTTTGTCAGTTTTGAAACTTCGTGTGTGAAACTTGTCATCTGTTCAAGGAAAAGATCAATAAAACTTCTACGTTGCTCAGGCAGAGCAACGGTTGAACCGGCGGTTGCTTGACCTAATGCTTCTGGCGCTATATCAATAATTCTATCTTTCAGCCAATCCTCAACGCCACTAATCAATGTATCTTGTGATCGAAACAGAATGTAACCATTGATGCCTAAAATAACAGCCGAAACAACACCAAACAGTGAAGCACCAAATCCAATAGCCATACCTGAAAGTGGTCCTGAAAAATCTTGCATAATCTGCTTGATATCAATATCGCCATTGAGTCCTAAAATAATTTGTCCCATATTATCAATCGCTTCAACCAGTCCCACAAAGGTACCCAGCAAACCAATCAACATAGACGTATTGATAAAAAAGTTAATATACGATTTTTGTTTGCGAAATTTACTATCTAGCCAATCAATAATATTACGAGATTCATCTTGGGTAAAAAGCATCTGCTGTTGGCTTTTTCGAGTAATCAGCATATGGGCAATATTCGCAGGCAAAAGAGAATCGATACTTTTAATGTAAAATTCATACCCAGTTTTCTTATACGCTAGTGCGCCAAACGTTCCGCCCAACATCATGATGCCATAACCACTCACAATTTGATAAAGGGTTCCAACGATCAATAATCCTAAAATGGAGGTACTAAAAATAACCGTTGCCATGAAGAAAACAGTGAGTAGTTCAGCATTTGTATAAACAATGTAAAGGATGAAGAGCCAGATAATCAAATAAGCTTTAAGGACTTTAATACGTTTCATATGCTTTTAAATTCTTCCTTTTTTCAAAATAAATTCAAATGTTAAGGGGATAGGGATCGAGTGTATTAAACTAGGCTATTTTGACTCTATGATGGACAGTTACAGCGCTAATACTTATAATTCTATCAATAGTTATGTAGAAGATCCCTTAAAGAAAATAAAAGCAGCATAAATAAACATAACTAAACAATTTAAGGCAAAATAAAAGCTTTACATGTAACGTTAACGAAGCAACGTTTTTTCCGCCCCCTCTAAAATCATTTTCATCTCATCGTCCGATACATCGTAGCGGTAAAACGTTTTGTAAAACTCTTTCACCGCTTTCTCCATCGAAATATCTGCGAAACGTTCAGGGTAAAACATTTTCCCAAGCCACAAGGGTTGTAAAGCGCCCTCTGCACTACGGACTGACCAGAGGTAAACGCCTGTGGGGACAACATAAACGCGTCTGTTTTTGATAGCGCCCAGTGTTTGAAAGGCGGGATTGTTGACAATCACATCGCGACTGGGGTTGCTGTTGGTGATAATGACATCAGGATTCCACATCAAGATTTGTTCAGCGTTAATCATCTTCACCATCTCTTTGGAGTCAATAGCATAGTCACTCGCTACATTTTGCCCGCCTGCCATTTTAATGTAAATAGCACCAATGTCACTGTCATTGATGGTAGTGTAATTACCTGCTGAAAAGTTAAGCGCTAAAACATGGAGCTTTGGAGAAACGGTGGAAGTTCGTTTTTGAACCTCGTGCATCATGGTGTCATAGTAGTCGTTAAATGCTTGCGCTTTTAGGGGCGCATCCTCCCCTAAAATCTCTGCGATCAGGCGCACACTCTCTTTAATCTCCTCTACGGTTGCAAAATGACTGATCTTGACAACGGCGATACCTGAAGCTTGGAGTTGCGCAACATTGGCGTCACTGAGAAAAAACGATGTCGGTCCAAAAACGACTTCTGTTTTAGACGCAATCAGCGTTTCGATACTAGAAGAAAGTGTCGTACTTGGACTATTTCGCTTCAAATAGGGGAAGATGGTGTAAAACATTTCAGAGAGTCTAGGAACACTGGAAGCTATTTTTTGCTCAGCGCCTAACATACAAGTCACTTGCGCAAAAGCGCCAATGAGGGGTGTGACTCTTTTTACATGTAAAGGAACAGCGACCTCTTTTCCATCGCTGTCTTTCACAGTACGAAATCCCTCATCGGCATAACCAGACGAAACAAAGAGCAACCATACTAAGAGAATAATAGAACGAAATATTAAAGTTTGATTTCGCATGGTTTCCACCACATAACATAGGTTTTTGTTTTGCGCAATAAATGCACACGCCCATCGTCCAATACATCCAAATAACGATCGACATTTGCGCGATACCGCTCTTCATGTTCCGGTAAAATGGTTCCCAAAAAACGCAAATCTTCATACGCCTCTTCTTTAGACGTATAGAATCGTTCAAACCCATCATCCAAAACGACGACACTAGGATTAGCGCCCATGTCATAGATCATATTAAAGGTAATGTTATAGTCGAACATGCGTGCATCAGGGCGTGGCTTTGGAGAGGGAATATCGCTAATACCTTCTAAAAAATCGAGTTGAATTTCGCGAAGACTTGGTGCATTGGCAAAGCTCATGACAAAGACATATTTAGTCGCAAGTTGATTGAGTTTGATAAGATCAAACATCCCCACAGAGCGTGAAGCGATAGCAATGTCGTGCTTGCCAATTTTTTCAACCGCATCCTCATCAAGCCAGCTTTGAAACAGAGGCCTGACATTCTCAAGCCCCTCGTTTTTAGCGTTGAGCATACAACGCTCTAACATTTTTTCATAGGCATCCACGCACGTAACCGATTTAGCTTTTTTAGCCATCGGTACGGTTAATCTCCCCGGTCCACAGCCGATATCAACAACCGTGTCGTCTTTGGTAATCGTCATAGCCTCCACCTGTTTTTGCGTAAACGCCTTTTCAAGTTTTGCCATACCATCGTACATCTCTGTAATCGTATTCCAATTAATCCCTGAAGTTTTAGGATCTCCTTGTGTTGCAAAACGATTGCGATGGAGGAGTTCCCAGTTGACTAAGCCATTCATGCGTATCCTTAAAATCTAACTTCGACTGAAGCGGTAATATTGCGTGGTTCACCGAGGAAAAGACTGGTTGAGCCTGCAGCATTATTCCCATCTAAGCCAGTATTGGCAAAAATGCCACCCCAATATTTTTCATTGGTAATGTTATTCACAGAAAATCTAAAAATCGTTCGATCGCCAAAAAGTTTTTTCGTGGCATAGCGTGCTCCTAGGTCAATCGTGAAATACTCATCTGCCCACTGCGTATTGGCAGGATCAATCGCTCGCTCACCGGTGTAGTGAAAATTACTGCTTAGCACGAGCTCTTCAAAGCTTGGAACCGTGTACTCCACCAAAAGATTGGCTTGCCATTCAGGCATCCCCAGCGCTTGTTTATTATTGATATTCGCTATTTTTGCACCGCTGATTTCGGTGTCCATAAAGGTAATGCCTCCAAAAAGAGCAATAGCATTGCTCAGCTTTCCTGAAGCCATAAATTCAACACCCTTGTTTGTTTGTTCACCTTGTTCTTCAAACACACCATTGGAGCCTGTGTACGCGGTTGGTCGCTCAATTTGGAAAAGGGCGGTGGAAAGATCAACGTACTCAAGAGCAAGCTTAGCGCCCACTTCATATTGCTTACTTCGATACGGATCAAGGGTTCGAATCACGCCAGAAGAGTCTGTTCCAGAATCACCCGGTTGAATACTATCCGCATAGGTAATGTATAAACTTAAATTTTCAATCGGTTGATAAATCACACTAGCCGCATAGCTGTATCCACCTTTTGAGACATCTGAAGTCGTTGTTCCAGCTGGATTGTACGCTTCAGTACCAATCCAACTTTTATTGACCGATAAAAGTGTTTGCCATTGGTCATTGAGTTTAATCGTATCACCTAGGGTTAAATTTTTGACATCGGTTGTAGAGGAGACATAGCGTTTACCATTATTTGTACTGTAAATATCCCAAATATAGCCGTTTCCACCCATCGCAATATCATTTTCAAAGCCTAGTAATTCTTGTTTGGTTTTAACATACCCCATGTAACTATCAAGCTCAAATCGTCCAGCAGAAGTTTGAGGGGTTACGGAAGACGTGTATGTTCCACTATTGGAATTAAACGTATTGGTTAATCCATACAGTGCCCTATCGGCTCTTTGTGTCAGGTACCCACCTTCGGCATACCAATTATCGGCTATATCGTATTTGAGTTTTCCGCTGTAGGTTGTTGTGGTAAGCTCTCTTCCAGCACTTTTTTGCGCATACGTCTCATCTGAACCATCATACGCATCAGGAAGCGTGTACCTAGCAACACCCAGTGCCGTATAAGGCATATTAAACTGCCCTGTATAGCCTTCTTTAATGTACTTATAGTAACTAAAATTCGTCTCCAATGTCAGTCGATCGCTCAGGTAAAAATCAAGCCCTGTAGAGATGAGCTGTCGCCTGAGATTACTTCCTTCAACATACCCTTCACCATCACCTCCAACAAATACACCTCTGTAGCCTATTTTATCGTTGATGCGACCACCCACATCGGCTTCAGCTTCGCCATGCCCACTTTCACCATAGGTGAAAAGCAAAGAGTTTTCATACTCTTTGGTCGGACGTTTTCGTTCAAAATTATAAATGCCCGAAGGATTAGCCGCACCGTAAAGTGAACCCGCAAGTCCATTTTGAATTTGAAGGCTATCAAACATCGCCATTGGTGTTGCCGTTGTAGAGACAACATGCAAACCATCCCAATAACTATTGGCAACCACATCACCTCGCATTCCTCTGGTTTGAGGACGACCTACATCGGCACCGCCACGCCACTCAATTTGGGCAGAAGGAATATACTTGATAACATCTTCCAAGCCTTGTGAACGCTGGTTTTTGATAATTTCTTTGGGAATCGTATTGACCTGATACGGAACATCAAACGCTCTTTTATCGCCAAGAGGTCCCATGTTCACATCTTTGGTTAGAAACCCATCCGCAATGCCACCTTCTAACTCCTGAAAACGTTGCGTTGAAACAACGACACTTTCGAGTGTTACACTTGTTTTATCTCCTGTATCCTCACAAAAAGCACTTGTAGTGCATAAAGCAGTTACAAGTGCAACGCTCAACCCCTTCAAACAGTCATTTTTCACCCTAATCTCCTCTGTGCCATTTTATATCTATATAAATTTATATATAACGTATGCATGCACTTCATATATAAATATATACACCATATAGACGATAATTAAAGCCAAATTACTTACTAAATATCACCATTTTTCGTTATTTTAAAAAAATATAACGGTTATTTAACTCTAAAGCTTCTTAAGAGTGTGTTAAAGAAATATTAAATGTCTATAAAAAAATCACAAAAATGAATAAAATTTAATCAATTATTTTTCAAAAAGACCTATTATAAAAGTAATCTTTACATGTAAAGATAGTCCAATCCATGAATGTTATAATATATCCAGAATGAGAAAAATCACCCTAAGGAGCTAAAGCGTGTCAACCAGAATCGAACATGATCTAATCGGCGATAAAGAGATTTCCAATGAGTGTTATTATGGTGTTCAAACAGCGCGTGCTGCTGAGAACTTTCACATTACAGGGGTCACTCTTGGTAGTTTTCCGACCTTTCTTGAGTCCATTGCCAAAGTCAAAAAAGCGGCCGCTTTAGCCAATTTTGAGTTAGAACTCCTCGCAGAAAATAAGAAAAATGCGATCGTTGAGGCGTGCGATGCGATCATTGCAGGTAAATTCCATGACCAGTTTGTGGTCGATATGATCCAAGGCGGAGCTGGAACCTCGACCAATATGAACGCGAACGAAGTGATCGCCAACATCGGTTTGGAGATTTTGGGGCACCACAAAGGCGAATACACATACCTGCATCCCAACAACGACGTCAACCTTTCGCAATCTACCAATGACGCGTACCCCACCGCACTTCGCGTGGCACTTTATGAAAAACTTGGCGAGCTGGGTGAATCCATGGGCATCATCAAAAACTCGTTTGCGAAAAAAGCGAGTGAATTTAAAGATGTCATCAAAATGGGTCGAACCCAACTGCAAGACGCAGTTCCTATGACCTTGGAGCAAGAGTTTCGAACCTATGCGGTCATGATCGGCGAGGACATTCAGCGGGTGCATGAAGCAAGGCAACTGGTGCGCGAGATCAATATGGGCGCTACAGCGATTGGAACAGGCATTAACGCCCATCCACTGTATGCCAAAACGGTGGAAGCCAAACTGCAAGAGGTAACGGGACGTCCGTTTGTAACAGCGGGTGATCTCATCGAAGCAACCCAAGATACGGGTGCTTATGTGCAAATCTCAGGAGTTTTGAAACGCGTCGCGACCAAAATGTCTAAAATCTGCAACGATCTTCGCCTCTTAAGCTCAGGCCCACGCACGGGTTTTGGCGAGATCAATTTACCTGCGATGCAACCTGGAAGTTCCATCATGCCCGGTAAAGTCAATCCTGTCATTCCGGAAGTGGTCAACCAAGTCTGCTTCCAAGTCATTGGTACCGATATTGCGGTAACCATGGCGTGTGAAGCGGGACAACTGCAACTCAATGTCTTTGAACCACTGATTGCTTACAACCTTTTTAACTCCGTCAATATGATGAAAAACGCCTTTGAAGCACTCGCGTACACCTGCGTTGATGGCATCACCGCCAATAAAGAGCGCTGCCTCAATCTCGTACTCAATAGCATCGGCTTAGTTACCGCTCTTAATCCTTACTTGGGCTATGAAAACTCCACGATTGTTGCCAAAGAAGCGTTAGAGACGGGTGGATCGGTGTATGACATTGTTTTAGCCAAAGGCTTTTTAGCTAAAGAGCAACTCGATGAGATCATCAAACCCGAAAATATGATCCAACCTCACAATTTCGGTCTTTCCGAAAAAAGTAAGTTCGAAAAAGCCTAATTCTACAGGGGGAGTTTCCCCCTATGCTTCATTTTACATGTAAAGCCTTTTGCCTCTGCATTTTTATATCTCATTATTAATTCTATTCTTTCAATATTTTTTTAAATTATTTTCTTAAAAGTCATTTTCAAATCTCTTTAGAGGTTTAAACTTCCACTACCTTTAAATCTTAAGGAGACAAAATGTCAACTAGAACAGAACACGATCTAATCGGTGATAAAGAAATATCCAATGAGTGTTATTATGGCGTTCAAACTGCTCGTGCAGCTGAGAACTTTCACATTACTGGAATTACACTTGAGAAATTCCCAACGTTTATTACTTCGCTTGCTAAAGTCAAAAAAGCAGCAGCACTTGCCAACTTTGAACTTGGACTTTTAGCAGAAAACAAAAAAAATGTGATTTGTGAAGCATGTGATGAGATTATTGGTGGTCAATACCATAACCAATTTGTAGTCGATATGTTCCAAGGTGGAGCGGGTACGTCAACCAATATGAATGCGAACGAAGTGATCGCAAACATCGGACTTGAAAAAATGGGTCACAAAAAAGGTGAATACAAATACCTTCACCCAAACAATGACGTTAACCTTTCTCAATCCACCAACGACGCTTACCCAACAGCACTTCGTGTTGCACTTTTTGAAAAACTAGGCGAACTTACCGTTTCTATGAGCATCATCAAAAACTCTTTTGCTAAAAAAGCGCTTGAGTTTAAAGATATTATCAAAATGGGTCGTACCCAACTTCAAGATGCCGTTCCAATGACACTTGAGCAAGAGTTCAGAACCTATGCCGTTATGATCGGTGAAGACATTCAACGTGTTATCGAAGCGCAACAATTGATGCGTGAGATGAACCTTGGTGCCACAGCGATTGGTACAGGTATCAATGCACATCCAGACTATGCAAAAACCGTTGAAGCAAAACTTCAAGAGGTAACAGGTCGTCCGTTTGTAACAGCAGGTGATCTTGTTGAAGCAACGCAAGATACAGGTGCTTATGTACAAATTTCGGGTGTTCTTAAACGTGTAGCCACCAAAATGTCAAAAATTTGTAATGACCTCCGCCTTCTAAGCTCAGGTCCAAGAACAGGCTTTGGCGAAATCAACCTCCCAGCAATGCAACCAGGTAGCTCTATTATGCCAGGTAAAGTCAACCCTGTTATCCCAGAAGTCGTTAACCAAGTATGTTTCCAAGTGATTGGTACAGACGTTGCGGTTACGATGGCATGCGAAGCAGGACAACTCCAACTCAATGTTTTTGAGCCTGTGATTGCTTACAACCTTTTCACCTCTGTTAACATGATGAAAAATGCGTTTGAGACACTTGCTTATACATGCGTTGATGGCATTACGGCTAATCCTGAGAGATGTAAAGAACTTGTACTTAAAAGTATTGGACTTGTTACAGCGCTTAATCCATTTATCGGTTATGAAAACTCAACGTCTGTAGCGAAAGAAGCCCTAGAGACAGGAGGATCTGTGTATGACATCGTTCTTGCTCGTGGTCTTTTAGAAAAAGCAGAACTTGATGACATCATCAAACCAGAGAACATGATTAAACCTCGTAATTACGATAAAAAATAGTTTTCACCGTGCCACAAGGAAGCCAATAACTTCCTTTCCCACATGACTCACCTCCTTGTGGCACCTGATTTTTTTGATCGCTTAACGAAGCGATGAGAGAAGTTTATTAAGAGATACATTAAAAGGAGTTACCATGTTGTGGTTGGAAATTATCGTCGTTCTTGGCGCCATCTATTTTGGAGCAAGACTGGGGAGTATTGGTATCGGTTATGCGGGAGGTTTGGGTGTTTTAGTCCTTACCTTAGGTCTTGGTCTTAAATTAGGATCGATTCCTATCGATGTTATTTTGATTATTATGTCTGTTATTGCAGCCATTGGTGCAATGCAAGTAGCAGGCGGACTTGATTATATGGTCAGTATCGCAGAGAAAATCTTGCGTAAGAACCCTAAACAAATTACGCTTCTAGCGCCTATCGTAACCTATGTTATGACCTTCTTTGCGGGCACTGGGCATACAGCGTTTTCAACCCTTCCTGTTATTGCAGAAGTCGCGAAAGAGCAAGGCATTCGTCCTTCTCGTCCTCTCAGCATCGCGGTTGTTGCTTCTCAAGTTGCGATTACCGCGTCTCCTATTTCAGCAGCCGTTGTCTTTTTAAGCGGTGTGATGGAAAAACAAGGTGTTGGTTATTTAGAGTTACTCGCAATTTTAATTCCTTCTTCATTCCTTGCATGTATGTGTGCAGCGTTTGTTGCTAACTTCTTGGGTAAAGATCTTAAAGACGATCCGATCTATCTTGATAGATTGGCTAAAGGCTTGGTCAAAACAAGAGGTACCACCAAAGTTGAGATCAAAAAAGGGGCTAAACTCTCTGTTGCCATTTTCCTTATCTCTATTCTTGCGGTTGTCACGTATGCAACATTGATTAGCGATAAAATTGGTATTATTAAAAACCCTGTCCTTCCTCGTAATGAAGCGATTATGCTTTTCATGTTTGCAGCAGCAACCTTCATCTCTTTCTTTACGAAAATTGATGCGGCGCAAGTGCTTAATTCTGCAACGTTTAAATCCGGTATGAGTGCATGTATTTGTGTTCTCGGTGTTGCGTGGTTAGGTGATACGTTTGTTGTCAATCATATTAAAGAAATTAAAGAATTTGCGGGCGATTTACTCAACGTCTATCCATGGTTATTGGCAGTCGTTCTTTTTTGTGCGAGTACCCTTCTTTATTCTCAAGCATCTACGGCTAAAGCGCTTATTCCAAGTGCGATTTTACTCGGTGTTTCACCCCTTACCGTGATTGCTTCTTTCGCAGCGGTCAGTGCACTGTTTGTCCTTCCAACCTACCCAACACTCATTGCAGCCGTTGAGATGGATGATACAGGTTCAACTCGTATTGGTAAATATGTCTTCAATCACCCTTTTGTAATACCAGGTGTGATTGCTATCTCTCTCTCTGTTCTTTTTGCCTTTGTTATCGGTGGCATGATCTTATAAGAGAGTTCTTGAGAAATTATTAACGGCTTTGGGGTCCAGCTCCAAAGCCTACATTAGCCACTTGGCGCAAAAACTTGCCTCTTTGAGACAGCGTTTTTTAATTAATTTTTGCCTTCTTATCGGCTCTTTAGAGAAGCCGATCCTTTTTACATGTAAACCAACTTTTTAAAGGAGTATAAGAATGAATTTTTTACGCACTTCACTTATGGTGGCACTGATTGGTGTCTCTTCACTCATGGCAAAACCAACCATTGCTATTTTAGCAACGGGCGGAACCATCGCAGGTTCTGGTACATCAGAACTCAAAAGCTCTTACTCAGCGGGCGCTGTTACGGTTGATAAATTGCTGGCTGCGGTTCCTGCCATCAATGATATGGCAACCATCAAAGGCGAGCAAATCTCTAGCATTGGCTCTCAAGAGATGAACAATCAAGTGTGGCTCAAACTGGCCAAACGTGTCAATGAACTTTTGGCACAACCTGATATTGATGGTGTTGTTATCACCCATGGAACAGACACCGTTGAAGAGACATCTTACTTCCTAGATTTAACCGTTAAAAGTAAAAAACCGGTCGTTTTTGTAGCCGCAATGCGCTCTTCAACTTCAATGAGTGCCGATGGTCCGATGAACCTTTTCAATGCGGTCAATGTTGCGATCAACAAAGAGACAGCAGGCAAAGGTGTTGTCGTTGTCATGAACGATGAAATCCACAGTGCGCGTGAAGTCACGAAAGTCAATACAAGTTCTGTTAACGCATTTGCGTCACCTAACAGCGGTAAAATCGGTACCGTGTATTATGGCAATGTTGAGTACTATATGCAACCAACCCGTAAACACACCGTTGCATCTGAATTTGATGTGAGCAAACTCGAAGATTTACCACGCGTTGACATCGTTTACGCCCACCCAAATGACACCGATGTCATGGTTAAAGCAGCCGTAAGCGCAGGTGCTAAAGCAATCGTGCATGCGGGTATGGGCAATGGCAATCCTTTCCCACTTACCCAAGACGCTCTTGCGGACGCGGTAAAAAAAGGTGTTGTTGTCGCTCGTAGTAGTCGTGTCGGCAGTGGAAGTACCACGCTTGAAGGCGAAGTGGACGATGCCAAATACGGCTTCATTGCAACCACCACGCTCAATCCTCAAAAAGCACGTGTGCTTCTCATGTTGGGTCTCACCAAAACCAACGATAAGAAAGCACTTCAAAAGATGTTCTTAGAGTACTAAAAGGATTCTCCATCTCTCTTTGGGGAGATGGAGCACTTTACATGTATGCTATAATAGTTATTAAAAAGAGACCATTGACATGAAAACATTTGCCCTATTCTTAATGGTTTTTACACTCTTTTTCCAGACGGCTCTTTTTGCCGATGAAAAAAAAATCCTTATCATCAACTCCTACCACAAAGGCTTTCAATGGAGCGATGATATTCTTTCTGGCATGGAAGAGGTTTTTTACAATAATCCTGACATTACCACCAATATTTTATACATGGACTCCAAGCGCATTAGCTCAAAAGAGTACTATGACAAACTGCTTGAACTCTACAAATTGCAACTCAAAAATCACGACTACGATCTCATCATTGCGGTTGATAAATTTGCTTATGATTTTCTGGTAGAGTACTACCATGAGCTCTTTACCGACGAGCCGATTCTCTTTACGGGCATTGAGCAATTTGAAGTGGAAGATGTCCAAAAAAAAGGGCTAGATGACCGCGTTTACGGCATCTTAGAGAGACGCTCTATCCCCGAGACAATTCCCATGATCGCTCACATGATGCCCAATCTTAAAAAACTTTACATCGTCAACGACGCCAGTGCCAATGGCGATGACAGCGAACCCTTCATTCGCCAAGCGATGAATGAACACAAAGGACAATTTGAGATCGAATACATCCGTCAGTCCACACTCGAAGAGCTTGAAGAGCGCTTTTCCAAGCCCAATGATGATGAAGCGGTCTTTTTTATCCGTTTTTACAACGACAAATACGGCAATCTTTATAAAAACAGTCAAATCGCCTCCATGATTAACAAAAGCGCTTTGCCTGTTTTTATCACCGATACACTTTTTATCGGCAAAGGGGCACTTGGTGGCAAACTGGTTCCCATCAAAAACGTCGGCGTTACCACGGGCGAGATGGCAATCGATGTTTTAAAAAACAAACTTCAACCTTTACATGTAAAAACCATGATAGAGTACCAATACCAGTTTGACTCCCGAAAAATCAACCAATTTGAGCTCTCGCCTCACGCGGCATCTAAAGAGTTTGAACTGGTGAATACGCCTCCCACGTTTTTTGAAAAACACCGTAAATTCATCGACGCGGTCTTTTTGATTTCACCTTTTTTACTCATTTTAATTATGGGGCTTGTTCACAATATTCTCAGACGCGTGCGCAGTGAAAAAGAGCTGAGAATCATTGAGCTTCAAAAAAACAAGCATCAGCAGTTCATCATCCAGCAGTCTAAACTGGCTGAAATCGGGGAAATCTTCTCTTCCATCGCACACCAATGGAAAAACCCTTTGGTTGAGATCGCCACGATTGCGCAGGAGCATGTTTACAGCTCAGCGGAGCAAGGCGATGAACAGAGCAATGAGTACGTCAACGCCATTATGGTGCAGGTGCGCTACATGACCGACACGATTAACGACTTTCAAAAGTTCATTATGCCTTCCACGCAAAAAACCGTTTTTGATGTCAGTGAAGCGGTAGAGACGATGCTTAAGATTATTAACCATACGATCAAATATAACTACATTGATGTCACGATTGATAAACAAGGGGCTCGAAATTTGATGGTCAGCGGGTATAAAAATGAGTTTATGCAAACCCTACTCAACATCGTCAACAACGCCAAAGAGCAGATCAAAGATGCGCGTGAGGCCAAAATGATTAAACGAGGAAGCATTGCCATCAAAATTTACAACAATTCTAAAAAAGTCATTATTGATATTTGCGATAATGGCGGTGGCATTGCGCCTGAACAACTGCCCAATATCTTTCAAGCCTATTTCACCACCAAAGAGCATGGGCATGGCATTGGACTTTACATGACCAAGCTCATTATCGAAGATAAAATGGGCGGAAAAATAAGGGCAAGCAATACCTCTGAGGGGGCTTGCTTTACCATCATACTAGGAAACATATCATGAAAATATTGGTTTTAGAAGATAACGAACGCCTTGCCAATGTCATCAAAAGTGTCCTCACCAAAGAGGGCTACACGGTCGATCTTTTTATGGACGGTGAAAAAGCACTGGACGCGCTCAACCGAGGC
>Ga0302262_10000799_pt1 | contig 13398 bp, 8 predicted proteins | sample II_Fen_E3_4_FD_194557 | JGI IMG/M metagenome (GOLD analysis project Ga0302262, IMG submission 194557) | Peat permafrost microbial communities from Stordalen Mire near Abisko, Sweden - II_Fen_E3_4 | ecosystem: Environmental > Terrestrial > Soil > Wetlands > Permafrost | place: Sweden: Abisko...
GCCTTGGCCATGGCAAGCCCAAATGCCTTGTCGAGATCGACGGGGTCAGCGTGCTGGCGCATCTGATGCACCTGCTGGCCGATGTGCCCGATGTGCGCGTGGTGGTGGGCTTTATGGAGCATGCCGTCATCGCCGAACTCGCCCGCATCCGCCCCGATGCCATCGTGGTGCGCAACCCCGCCTTCCGCTCGACCACCACGCTGCACTCCTATGCGGCGGGCGCGCGCGGACTGGCTGGTGATTGCCTGTTCATGGATGCCGATCTGCTGGTCGTGCCCGAAACCTTCCACGCCTTCCTCGCCACCTGCCGCCCAAGCGAACCGCGCCTCGCCCTCACCCCCGCGCGCACCGTCGATGCCGTCTATGTCGAAATGGCGCATAACACCGTCACCGGCTTCCGCCGCGAAGGCGCGACCAGCTTTGAATGGTCCAACATCTCCTGGCTCCCCGTCAGCCTGTTCGCCGACATCGGCCCCACCGCCGTCTATGAACACCTGCGCCAATTCCTGCCCATGGCCAGCGGCGAGCTGGAATCCTTTGAAATCGACACCGCCGAAGATCTCGAACGCGCCCGCATCCACGCCGCCATGTTCCAGCTCGACCGCGCCCGCCCCGATCGCCGTGCCCAGCGCAACGCCGCCTAGGCTGGATGCCGCGCATAGACTCCAAACGCGGCGATCGCACCATAGCACACGGCCGGCAGCGCAAGTGCAAGGCTCAGGCTGCCGCTTGCATCCGCCATGGCCGCCGTTAACAGCGGGACCACCGCGCCACCAAAAATCGCCACGTTGAGCATTCCCGAGCCATCCGGCGCACGCGCCCCCAGCTTCTCGCAAGCCAGCGAGAAAATCGTCGGAAACATGACCGAGTTCATCAAGCCAATGGCCAGCAGACTGTAGCCCGCCACGATCCCGGTGCTATGCGTGGAAATCACCAGCAATGCCAAAGCGCCCAGCGCAACGCCCGCCAGCACCTTGCCGGGGCTGACCACGCGCAGCACGGCCGAACCGATGAAGCGCCCCGTCATGGCTCCGGCCCAATAAAGGCCGATCATTTTCCCGGCGGCTTCCTGCTCAAGCCCCAGAACAGTCGGCTGCTTGAGATAATTGACGATCAGCGAGCCGATCGAAACCTCTGCCCCCACATAGAGGAAGATGCAAAGCATGCCGAAGCCGAAGCGCGGGCGCCGCAGCAGATCAAGCCCGGCCAGGCCACCGCCCGCCTCGTGGCTCTCACCTTTGAGCGCATCGCGAAAATACCACACGGCGGCCGCCACCAGCGCCAAGGCCACGGCAAGGCCCAGATAGCCATGGACAATCGCCTGACTTTCCGAAGTGCGATAAGCATCAAGCGCCTTGCCGGAAAGCGCGCTGGCGCTGGCCGTTTGCAGGCCGCCCAGAATCAGGATCGCCCCGAAATAGGGAAAAACCGTCGTGCCCAGCGAATTGAAGCCTTGCGCAAACGTCAGCCGACTATGCGCTGTTTGCGGCTTGCCCAATAGCGAGATCAGCGGATTGGCCACCACCTGCACAATCACCACACCACTGGCCAGCACAAACAGCGCGGCCAGAAACAGGCCATAGGTCGCGGTCTGGCTCGCCGGGATGAACAGCACGCACCCCGCCATCATCGTCAGCAGGCCTGCCACCGCCCCGCGCATATAGCCGATGGCCTTGACCAGTCTTGCCGCAGGGATGCCCATGACGGCATAGGCGGTAAAGAAGCAGAACTGCACCAGCATGGCCTGCGTATAATTGAGGGTGAAGAGTTCCTTGAGCTTGGGAATGATCACGTCGTTAAGGCTGGTGATCCCACCAAAGCAAAAGAACAGCCCCATCACAAATCCTTGCAGATGCGGCGCATCAACCGATGCGGCATCCTCACGGCTGATATTGGTGGCGCCTGCCGGGCCGATTGCCATGGATATTACTCCCTTTATCTGTGGATCTTGGGATGGAAAGATGGTCGCATGGTCGGCAGGCCCGTCATCGGGCTGGCGCAACCTTGCTCCGCGATCGTCACGGAGAGGATCCCGGACAGAGCCAATCGCGATTGGGGGCCAATGTGCGGCCAAGCCTTGCCGCCATGGTCCCTACCTCGCCCAGAGCGTTCTTCACGCTTTGGGCATCAGGCAGGCCCGTCACCACACCTTCAGACGGCGGCAGCGAGCCCATGCCATAGAGGATATATTGATAGCTTGCCGCACCAAACAACTGACAATTTTGGGGAAAGTCCCCCATGATCGGCGGGCGATTTTGCCACAGGCGCAGATTATCGCGCAAAGATGGCGGCAGCGAGCATGGATCGCGGTTGGCGGCCCAGAACGGCTCGCTGCGGTCGCTCAGCGCGTAATGGAGTTTGAGAAAATCGATGGCATCGCGCCACACTTGATCGAGCTTGCGATTGAAGCGACTGGCCTCAATCGCCATCGCCTCACGATCAAATGTCAGATGCTCGGCCAGATGGCTGGCCGATACCTCGATCATCGCGATGCTGGACGCCTCCAGCGGCTCGACAAAGCCCGAGGAGACACCAATCGCCACACAATTGCTGACCCAGAACCGCTCGCGATAGCCCGAATTGATGGCGATCCGGCGCGGCGTCGCGGGCAAAGCCTTGCCCGAAATCGCGCGAACATAGCCCTCAAGCTCGCCCAGCGCCTCGTCATGCGCAATATACTGGCTGGAATAGACATAGCCCACGCCCCGCCTTGTGGTGAGACCGATGTCCCAGATCCAGCCCGCGCTTTGCGCGCTCGCCAGCGTGACCGAGGCGATCGGGCTATCGGCTTGGGGATAGGGAACCTGAATGGCCAGCGCCGTATCGACAAAGAGAATATCGCGACAGTCGACCAGCGGCACCTGATAGACCCGGTCGATCAACACACCATGCTGGCCGCTGCAATCAACGAAGAAATCGCCCGCCATTTCGCCATTGTGCGCGGTGCGAAGCGCGGCGATCGCGCCATCTGCATCCATGACGCATGCCATCACATCATCAGACAGATGCCGCACGCCTAGCCGGGCGATGCAATGCTGCTTGAGGAAACTGGCCACCTTGCCCGCGTCAAAGTGATAGGCGTAATTGCCGATGCCCTCGAAATCCGCACTGCCGCGTGTCTTCGGGGCGAGACCCGCGCGGCACAGGGCTGTCTGGAAGCATACCGCCTCGTCAAAACCGGAAGATGGCGCGGCAAGCCATGCCGAGGCAAGATCAACCTCGCCAAAACGGTGCGGTGGCGTGAAGGGGTGGAGATAGGTGTGCTCACCGGCGGGCGAAGCCTGCTTCCAGCCAACAAATTGCGAACCCTGTTTGAAAGTGGCATCGCAAGCGGCAAGAAAATCACCTTCGGCTATGCCCATGAGCTGAAGGTTGTGGCGGATCGTGGGCCAAGTGCCCTCGCCCACGCCCAGAATAGGCACGCCGGGCGATTCCACCACCGTGATGCTCAGATCCGGGCGCGAAGCCAGATCAAGACGCGCAGCCAGAATGCCCGCCGTCAGCCACCCCGCCGTGCCCCCCCCCACGATGATGATGGAGCGCACCCGATCAGCCGACATGGCCCGGCCTCGCCCGGTTCTTGCGCGAAATGAGATTACCGATCTGCCCCACCGAAGCGGCCTGCTGGTAAATCCAGCCCAGAAAGCCCTGATCACGCAGATCGGCCAGCGTGGCGGCAGGCAATTGTGCCAGACGCGCCTCCGCGATGGAGAAAAGGCCCGAGGGATTATAGCTGACCCCGCCGCCCAGATCGATCCGCACATCGACCGGCTCAATCAGGCCGAGCGCATCAAGCGTCGCGGCATAGGCGCTGGCCTGCTGCGCGCCTTTCACCAGCGCCTCGAGCGCATCGATAATGCCCTGCAACCTTTCGGACGGCCTCCCATCAGAGAAAAACAGCACATCGCCGCCTGTGCGGGTAAGGCGAGGACTGTCGAGATCGATCATCAGAGTGTTGCGATCAGGGTGGGTCGGGCTTTGCTGCACCGCAAAGGGATCGCAGCGGCGAACAAGGGGGACATAGGCCGCATCCCAGCCCTCGTCGGCCAGAAACAGGTTTTCCTCGGCCTCAAAGCCCAGCATCGCGCCCAATTCAAATCCGCCTGTCAGAGGAGACACGCGGAAAAACAAAGGGTAGCAATTGACCAAGGCTGGAATTTCCGTCGGCACCACCCCCACCATGCCCAGCCCATCGCCAAACGATACGCCATGGCTGGCAACCAGGCGCAGCATCCTGTGTTCTGCAAAATCAAGCTGAACAAAATTCGTCATATTCTATTGACCCACCCAGAAAATGCAATATTGCCCATGCAGTTAATTTGAAAAGACAGCCTTATGAAACAGATTGATCAGTTTTATAATGTAACGCCAGAAACATTCCTGAATGATATAAAGCCATTGGAGCGACCAGCTCTTCTAAAAGGCATCGTATCATCATGGCCTTGCGTGCTCCATGGTGGCGAAGCACTGCTTGATCAGCTTTGCATTATCAGCTCTGGCCTTCCAATCCCGCATTTTTCGTGCGCACCCATTCATCGTGGCCGCTTTTTCTATGAAGATGGCTATACCAGCTTCAACTACCGACAGGAACTGGCCCCCATCGCCGACTTTGCCGCGCGGCTGCGCGCCGAGGCGGCAAACCCCTCGCCCACCGCACTTTTTGCCGGATCGCTGGCGCTCTCGGGATATTTCCCTAGCTTCGCTCAAACGCATGACCTCGCCGCCTACATCCCCGCCAGCCAGTTTTTGCAATCCATCTGGATCGGCAATCAGACGATGACCGCGCCGCATTATGACAATGTCGAAAATATCGCCTGCGTGGTGGCAGGACGGCGCAAATTCACCCTGTTTCCCATCGACCAACTGCCCAATCTTTATATAGGCCCGCTCGATCTGACACCTGCTGGCCAACCGATCAGCCTCGTCGACATCCGCGCGCCCGATTATGAGCGCTTCCCTCGCTATCGCGAAGCGCAGGCCCATGCCCTGACCGCCACGCTGGAGCCAGGCGATGCGATCTATATCCCCACCCTGTGGTGGCATGGGGTGGAATCGCTCGATCCCATCAATGTGATGGTCAACACCTGGTGGCGCGATGTGCCGGGCTATTTCGGCTCGCCGATGAGCGCCCTGCTGCATGCCGTTCTCGCGCTGCGCGATCTGCCCAAAGGCCAGCGCGCGGCTTGGAAGCACGTGTTCGACACGCTGGTCTTTGAAACCCATGGCCCCGCGCTCGATCATCTCCCGCGCGCGGCGCGCGGTGCCTTTGGCGAATTGACCCGCAGCAGCGCCGCGCAGATCCGGGACATTCTTTCGCACAGCACCCCCTGAGAAAACCGGAGCCGCTCCGCCCGAAGGCAGAGCGACCCCCATCTTGGTCAATCGATGATCATCACAGCTTCATGCGCACACCCACCTGATACCGCCCATAGCCCTTGGCGGCATAGATGAACTGGTTGGTGTAACGGCCATACTGGCTCTGCGATGCGCCCAGAATGTTCACCGCATCGATGAACACCGTGGCCCGCTTGTTGATGTCATAGCTCGCGCTGGCATCCAGCTGGCCATAGGCCGCCGTATAGGTCGGCTGGTTGGCATAGAGCGGCTGCGACAGCGCAGCCAGGAACGCATCGCGATGGTTCCACGCCACACGGGTCTGGAAGCCGTGCTTTTCGTAGAAGCCCACGATGTTGTACGACTTGCTCAGGCCCGGCAGAGCAAATTGCTCAAGGATGTTGTTATTGTCATAATGCGCCCCACCCGCAGGCAGCGAGACGTTGGCCTGAAGCCCGAAGCCCGTATCGCCAAACACATATTGCCCGGCAAATTCAAAGCCATGGATGTTGACGGTCGGGCCATTGCTCGGCTTGGTCAACTGCCATGTGATCAAGGGATCGCTCGACTGGCCCACAAAGGCCTGCTTGCCGGTATCGGTCACCATTTGCGCAAAGATGTTCTGCGGGCTGGCCTGCTGACCAGCGGCCAACACTTCAGCCGTCGCCCTGGCAGCCAGCGCACCCGCCGAAGCATCGGTCAGCCCCGGAATGGTGACATTGCTGGTGGTCTGGGTGATGAAGTTCGACACTTGCTTGACGAAATAGTTCGCCGAGAAATAGCTGTTGTTCTTGATGTAATATTCAAACGACAGGTCGAAATTCTGCGACGTATAGGGCAGCAAACCCGGATTGCCCGACGAAATCGTGCGGTTGCCCGCATGCGGATTGGCATTGACCACCTGCGTGGACACCAACGAGTTGAGATCCGAACGCGTGATCGTCGTGCTATAGGATGCACGCCCGATCAGCCGCTTGGTGATTTGCAGGCTCATGTCGATGGCCGGCAGGAAGTCGTTATAGCTGCTGCCCGCGGTATAGACCTGCGCACCGGGCAGGAACTGGGTCTGGAACTCGGTGGGGTTGTTCCATGTCACCGTCAACGGGGTCTGCTGAAGGCTGGCCGAGCTGACGCTGGTATGCTCATAGCGCATACCCGCCTGCGCCTTGAAACGCATGCCATTGAAATCACCATCGAACTGCATCTGCGCATAGGCGGAGAAAGTGCGTTCCTTGATGAGATTGTCCGTCGCCGGGATCGAGCCATAGCTATAGCCCGCCGGATAAGACGGCGCCGGGCCGGTGCCATTGTAATTGGGCAAACCGGCCAAAGCCTGCGACACGGCCAACGGGTTGAAGCTGTAGAAATAGGGCACCAGAATGCCCGCACCACCGCCCGACATCCCGCTCAGGATCGAAGACGAGTTGACCTTGGTGAACAGCGAAGACGACAGGGCGCCATCCAGACGGGGATCGTAATAGCCGTTCGAGATATTGCCACTGTTGTAGACGGTAAAGCCGGTCTTGGTCTGCTTGTAATTCACGCCCACCTTGATCGCGCGCAGCCCGCTGTCGCCATCATTGCGCCATTCGGTCTCCAGCTTGGCCTCGTCGATCGCGGTGCGCTGGCGGTTGAAATTGTGCTGCCCAAACAAGGGCGTGATCAACGACGTGCCCAGATTGCCGACATTGAGCGGCGACAGGAAGGTCCAGGTCGTGGTGGGGATGGCGGTCTTGGTCGAATCATAGATCTTGTGGACCGAATAATTCTGATCCTGACCCACGATGTAGAACTGGGCATCGTCGGTCGAGGTGCTCACCGAATGATGCGCGTCGGCCACGATGGTCAGGTTGTCAAACGCCTGCCACTTCACATTGCCGCCCAGCGATCCAAGCTGGTTGCGCTGCTGATCATCGGTGCCGGTGTAGGACAGATCCGACCCCGCATCGACAAGGTTGGTCACCGTGCCATTTTTGTCGATGGTCGCGCTGCTCAGCGCGCCGCCATAGCCAAACCACGCGCCAAAGCTGTTCTTGAGCGCATGATCCTTATACAGCGCATAGGTGTAGTCCACCGTGCCCACAATCGTGTCGGTCGGCTTGAACTGCAACACAGCCTGCCCGTTCAGACGGGTGCGATGATGGTTTTCCACCGCCCAGTTGGCATCCTGCGGTGCCCAGACATGCCCCAGCGGGTTGGTGCTGTTGTTGGTGATCGTGGCGGTGCCCAGATCAGAGCTGCCCAAATTCAGCCAGCCACGCGTATAGGCCGATTGCGTCTGGCTATCGCGCTCGGAATAGGAACCGTTGAGCAACACGCCAATGCGATCATCGGCAAAGGTGTCGCTGATCAGCCCGGAAACTTCCGGCGTGATATGAAAACCCGAGCGCGACGTGTCGTCGGTGGCCTTCACCTGCGCCGATGCGCGCAAGCCATTGCGATCAAACGGGCGCGCGGTGTGAATGTCGATGGTCGAACCAATGCCGCCCGAGGCCACATCCGCGCGGCCGGTCTTGAACACATCAATGCCCGACACGCCATCGGCGGAAATGTTCGAAAAGTCGAAAGAGCGCGTGCCACCGGTGCCGCTGCCCGGCATCGAACGGCCGTTGAGCGTGACCAGGTTGAACTCCGGCCCAAAGCCGCGCACGGTCACGCGCGAGCCTTCATTGTTGGCGCGGTCGATCGACACGCCGGGGATGCGCTGGATCGATTCGGCCAGATTGGTATCGGGCATCTTGCCGATATCTTCCGAGGTGATCGCATCGACCACACCCTGCATGTTGCGCTTGATGCCCACCGCATCGGCAAGCGACTTGCGCAGGCCCGTCACGACAATCACATCGGCTTCCGGCGTTGCGGTGGCGGCTGCCTGCTGCGCCTGCGCGGCGCTCGCCCCACAGGCCAGAACGATAGCGATCCCAGCCATCGAGGCAGCAGTTTTTTGCATTTTCCTCATAATCATCCTCTCGTTTAAATTGTTGTTTCCCAATTTTACCAAAAGCCAGGCGTCAGAATGGGCCGGTGCAGCCCCCCGCGGCCCCACCGGTCCGCACTTCGATGGTGGCGATTTTCATGCCGAGCGGCGCTGCCGCGGCCAGATCGACGCCCGCAATCGCGCTACCCCCCAGACAGGCGAGCGAAATATGCGCGCTCTGCCAGCCGCGCCCGGCCGCAGCCGCCAGCGTCGGCACAAGATCGACCTGCGCCCCGCCTGCACCAGTCAGCGTAACCGCACCCTTGGGCGCCTGATCGATAGTATAGCGCAACACGATCTCGCCCGAAGCCGCGCCCGCAAAGGGCTTCATCGCCTCGACCGGCCAACTCAGACGCAGGCCAGCAGCCCCCTTCCAGATCAGCTCGCGCGCATCTTCCTGCGCCGAATAGTCAAAGCCCAGCACACTCAGCTGCTTGCCCTTGCCCACAAAGCCATGCAGCAGCGTTTCCTCCGCGCCTTCGCGGATGCTGGCATCCACGCCTGCCGCCAGACGCTTGTGAAACACCTCAAACGTGCCACCGGCGCTGACATTAAGCGCAGCGCAAGATTGCCCAAGCGCGCCCAGACGCGGCGCGGGATGGCGATAGCTGCCGCCATAATTCACCCCGAACAAAGGCTTGCCGCTATCATCGCAGGTCGCAGGCCAATGAAAGCCCAAGCGCCCGGTGAAATCCCTGCGCCCGCCGATCAACACATCGGCCACGCCCGCCCCCTCGCTGCCCGGCAGCCAGGCCGCCACAAAGGCATCGGCCGCCTCCAGTTCACGATTGACCCACAAAGGCCGCCCAGACAGCAGCACGGCAACGGTCGGGATATGCGCCGCCTTGAACTTGCGCAGCAGGCTCAGGCCTTCCTCATCATGCAGCGCATGATCAGGCCGGTCGCCCACGAATTCGGCATAGGGCTGCTCACCAAACACCACGATGGCCACATCTGGCCGCGCAACAAACTGGCCATCGGGTGACAGCGTGGCGCTGCCGCCTGCGGCCTTGGCCGCCGCCGCAATCCCGCCATAGATCGAGGTCGCACCGGGGAAATCGGCATTGGTCAGATCGCCACCCCCCTGCCAGGTGATCGTCCAGCCCCCCGCTTGCTGCGCGATCGCATCCGCCGCGCGCCCGGCCACCAAAATCCGCGCCGAAGCCTTGATCGGCAACACGCCATCATTTTTCATCAGCACCAGCGATTTGGCCACCGCCTCACGGGCCACAGCGCGATGCTCGGGTGATCCGAGCAAGCCCCACTGCCCCGCCAGCTCGCGTTGCGCAGGAGCGGGCTTTTCAAACAACCCATCGCGCAATTTCACGCGCAGGATGCGCCCCACCGCCTCGTCCAGCCGGGCCATGGGGATCGTGCCATCGCGCACTTCGCGCAGCAGACTGTCATACAGGCCGCGCCAATCATTGGGCACCATGAACACATCAAGGCCCGAGAGCAGCGATTTGGGGCAATCGCTGTTGCTGCAACCGGGCACCTGCCCATGCGCATTCCAATCGCCGACCAGCAAGCCGTCAAAGCCCATCTTGTCGCGCAACAGGCCCGTTAACAGCGCCTTGTTGCCATGCATCTTCTCGCCATTGATGCTGGAAAACGAGGCCATCACCGTCTGCGCCCCCGCCTTGATCGCGGGGATATAGGCGCGGCCATGGGTGGCGATAATCGTGTTCAGATCGCCGCGCGTATCCCCCTGATCGACGCCGCCCGTGCCGCCATCGGCAAAGAAATGCTTGATGCTGGCCAACACATGGCGCTGATCAAGGAAAGCCTTGGTGCCCAGCTTGCCCTGCAAACCTTCCACCTCGGCCACACCCAGCCGCGCCACCAGATCGGGGTCTTCGGAATAGCTCTCGTAAGACCGCCCCCAGCGCGTATCCTTCACCACCGCCAGCGTGGGCGCGAAGGCCCAATCGATCCCGGTGACCGCGATTTCCTCCGCCGTGGCGGCGCCAATGCGCTGCACCAAGGCAGGATCATGCGCCGCGCCCAGCGCGACATTATGCGGAAACAGCGTGGCCCCGATGATGTTATTGTGCCCATGCACGGCATCCGTGCCCCAAAAGGGCGGGATCACCGGCTCACCCGCCGGCAAAGGCTCGGTGCCCGCCCGATACATCGCATCGGCCAACGCCAGCCATGCCGGGGCAAGAGCCTTGTCATTGGCATCAGGGCCGCTGTTGCCACCATTCAGGATCGTGCCAAAGCGATAGCGGCGCATATCCTCTGGCGTGATCGAGCCGATGTCAGGCTCAACCAATTGCGCAACCTTGTGCTCGACGCTCATGTGGGCAAGCAGATCGGCGATACGCTGCGGATCGGATGCAGCCTGCGCAGCCATGGGCAAAGCCAAAGCAACCAAACTCAGCCCGATGCTCAGCCCTGGGCGGGCCCCATGCTGTGTCATTTCACTCTCCCATGCCGCCGCTCCGAGAGGGCGAATCATTGTGTGGTTGAATCAGTAGCCAAGATTGGGAGCGTTCACAACATTTATTGTGAACGCTCCCAATTGGCTTGCGGCGCGCGCCATTTGTGGGAATAAGCCCCCAAAGGGACAGAAATGCGCAAACCTGCCAAAGTCACGATTGAAGATGTTGCCACTGCGGCCGGCGTTTCACGCCAGACGGTGTCGCGCGTCATCAACAATGGGCCCAATGTGAAGCCCGCCGTGCGCCAGCGGGTAGAGGAGATGGTCAAACAACTGGGCTATTTCCCCAATCTCTCGGCCCGACGGATGGGCGGTGCGCGCTCCTATCTGATCCTCTCGATCAACGACCGCGCCCGCACCTTTGAAAATTGGACCTCGGGGCGCGGCAACGACTGGGTCGATCAGATGCTCTATGGCGGCATGAGCGAATGCGAGCGTCATGATTACCACCTTGTGCTCGAATTGATCGACACCGACGCCGCCTCCACCATCCCACAGATCGCGCGGGCAGTCGGCTCGCTGCGTCCCGATGGCGTAATTCTCACCCCACCCCATTGCGACAATGCCGAACTGGTGGCCTGGCTCGACCAGCAGGGCATCCCCTGCGCGCGCGTCGGCCATCAAGAGGGCGGCGGCTGTGTCGATGTGTTCATGGATGATGCGGGCGCCATGCGCGAGGTAACGCGCCATTTGCTCGATCTGGGTCATCGCCGCATCGGTTTTCTGGCCGGCCCGCCCAGCTACGGCCCCTCGCAACACCGCCGCCTCGCCTTTCGCGAAACTCTGGCCGCAGCGGGGCTGCCCGAAGAGGCCGGGCCGATTGGCGCTGGCAATTATTATTTCGACATGGCAGCCGATGTGCTCGAAACCATGCTCGACGGGCCAGAGCCACCCACCGCGATCATCGCCGACAATGACAAAATGGCCTTTGCCACGCTGCATGTCGCCGCCAACCGGGGGCTCAAGGTGCCCGATGATCTCTCGGTCATCAGCTTTGAAGACACACCCGGCGTGCGCTTTAGCGTGCCCCCACTCACCGCCATCCGCCAACCCACTGCGGCGATGATCGGCAAAGCCTGCGCCCATCTCATCGCGCTGTCCAAAGGCGAGGAAGGCCTGGGGGCCTTCGAACTGCCCTATGAATTCGTCGTGCGGGCCACCACCCAAACGCCGCGCGGCTAGGCCGGTGGGCCATACCCGCCCCCTTTCGGCAAGCGCGGCCCTCTATGTCCTCGCCTATGTTGGGGCGCATGTTGCTTTCATGCCCTTGCTGGTGCTGCTGCTGCCGCGCCGCGTGGCGCACATCGCAACCGCAGGCGGTGGCGAACACCTGTTGAGCCTGCTGGTGCTGGTCGGCGGGATCACGGCCAGCCTCGCCAATATTATCGCCGGCCACATGAGCGACAAAACCATGGCCCGGCAAGGCAACCGACGCCTGAGCGTAGCCCTCGGCTTGGCCTGCCTGATTGTCACCTATGGCGTTCTTGCCCTGTCCTATGATCCGCTCATGCTCACCGCGGGGGTGATTGCCTTCCAGATCGCGGTCAATCTGCTGCTATCGCCCATGGGCGCCCTCATAGCCGATCATATCCCCGACCAGCACAAGGGCCGGGTTGCCGGCTTCCTCAATTGCGCCATGCCGCTCGCCACAGGCACAGTCGCGATGATTGCCTGGGCCGCGCCTATCGACGGCTTGTCTGGCTTTGGAATGACCGCCGCCTTGGTTGCGCTTGCCGTGTTGCCCCTGCTGGTGATGTGGCCCTTTGCCCCACATGCCCCGATCACGGCCGCATCGCCCGCCATCATGAAGCGACTTCCGCTACGCAATATCATGCTGGCATGGTGGGCGCGCTTCTTGTTGCAATTGGGCGCGACTTTGCTGACAAACTATCTCTACCCATACATCGCCATCTTGATGCAGGGAACAATGGCAACCAGCCGATTGACCCCAGATGGCGCGGTGGGCAGGTTATCACTATGGGCTGCGCTGGCCGCGTGCTGCGGGGCTGTGGTGTTTGGCAGACTATCCGACTTGCTGCCAGACCGACGCAAACTGATGGCATTCAGCGCCCTACTGGCGGCACTGGCTCTAGTTGGCTTTGCGATAGCGCCCAACTGGCGCTACCTGGCGGCGGCCTATGCGATGCTTCATCTGGCACTGGCGGGCTTTTTCTCGATCGAGGCCGCTTTCGTCGCTGAAATGATATCCTCTTTCACCAAGCGAGGACGATTGTTGGGCTACATGAACCTTGCCAACACGTTGCCCGCCATTCTCATATCGACGCTTGCGATGCAGACAGACCCAAATGCCTTGCTAGCTTCTGCGATGCCCCTCGCGCTGCTGGTTTGCACGTCAGCCTGTGCCATTGCTGTGGCGCTATGCTTGGCGATGACCGATCACCCCCGCTCAAGTGGCCAAGCTTAGGGCAGGCCCCTTCGTGCAGACAGTCCGGTTTTTCGTCCCCACAATCGTCCACCTCTGCCAGAGGCAGGATGCCCGAGGGCAAAGATCATTTCCGATTTCAGACTGTTTGGTGCGGTCGAGAAGACTCGAACTTCCACGGGCTTTCGCCCACAACGACCTCAACGTTGCGCGTCTACCAATTCCGCCACGACCGCTAAATCAAAGGGTGGTCCGAAAAGT
>Ga0302262_10000800_pt1 | contig 13366 bp, 13 predicted proteins | sample II_Fen_E3_4_FD_194557 | JGI IMG/M metagenome (GOLD analysis project Ga0302262, IMG submission 194557) | Peat permafrost microbial communities from Stordalen Mire near Abisko, Sweden - II_Fen_E3_4 | ecosystem: Environmental > Terrestrial > Soil > Wetlands > Permafrost | place: Sweden: Abisko...
GTTCGCGATCTGGCTGCCCGCCACCAGCGCCATCCCGGCCGAGCCGCGGGTCACCAGCGACGAGCTGGTCACGCCGCTCGAAGGCACGATCGTCCTGGTCGAGGACGACGAGCTGGTCCGCCGCGTGATCCGCGACATCCTCGAGCAGGCCGGGCTCGACGTCATCGAAGCATGCGATGGCCTCGAGGCGCTGCGCGAGTGCCGCGCCCGGCCAGGCCAGATCGACCTCGTGCTCAGCGACGTGGTCATGCCCAAGCTCGGCGGCGGCGAGCTGGCCCGCGCGCTCGCGCTCGAGGCCCCCAACACCAAGCTCATCTACATGTCGGGTTATCCCAACCGCGCGCTCCCGGGCGGCCGGACCCAGGACGTGGGACCGGTGCTGCAGAAGCCGTTCACGCCGGAGCAGCTGCTCGACTGGATCCGCGACGCGCTGCAGTCCAAGGCGGCGTAGCGCCGCCGCGCGCTCGGCGCGCCGGTCGGTTCGCGGGTGGCGAGCGCCCGCCGCGCGCTCAATGCGCAGGTCGGTTCGCGGGTGGCGAGCGCAGCAGTACGCCGTTGATGTGCCGGGCGGGGTGCGGATCTGCCGGCGCGGCGCTGCCGGGCGCGGCGGATCCGATCGCGCTGCCCGGTGGCCTCGCCGGCACCGGCGGCTTGCCCAGATCGGTGAACACCGCGAGCACCAGCAGCACGAGCACGATGCCGCTCAGCACCAGCGTGACCAGCACCTTCTCGCTGGGCCGCGCGTTGTTGCGCGCGATGATGTTATCGAGCCTGCTCAAGACTTCGCACCATACCAGGCTGCTCAGGGCTTGAGAATCACCGCGCTCCGGACGATGGGGTGCTTGCGAGCCGCCGCGGCAGCAGGTTACGCTCGACGCGCGAGCGATGACGGAGGCCGAGGACGACGAGCGAGAGCGCTACGAGTTCGAGCGCATGTCCGAGCCCGCGCGGCTGCCTCCCGCCCGGCGCAGCCGCTCCGCCGCCGCCTTGGCCCTCGTGGTGCTGCGCCGGCGGCTGGCGGTGCCCGATGGGGTCGTGTTCGCCAAGGACCTCGACAAGCTGCTCCTGCGCTATTGCTCGGAGACGATCCTCAACATCGCCTGGTACGAGCAGGCCAGGCGGCGCGAGCAGCGGGCCAACGCCATGCGGACCCGCCTGATGATCGTCCTCATGGCCATCGCCCTGGGCCTCCTCTGCGCGTCGGCGTTTCCTCCGCTGGATCGGCCCCAGGCGCCGAGCGCGACCACGCTCCCGATCGCCCTGCTCGCAGGGGGTGCGCTCACGGTGCTGCAGGTCATCGCGGCGCTCGGCGACGGCAGAGCACGACTCGCGATCTTCTGGAAAGCAGGCGCCGATCTCAAGGAGGCGCTCTACAACTTCGAGCACCGGTGGCGCGGCCGCGTCGTTCACCCAGGCGGCGTCGCGGACGCGTTCGAGGACGAGCTTCACGCCGAGCTCAAGACCGCGCGGGCGGTGACCCGGGTCGAGCGACTCGAGTTCTTTGCCAATCTGCGGTCGCCGTCGGACGTGGTCGGCGTCGCGGTCACGGCCGTCAACAGCCTGCGCGCGTCGCGCGCCGAGGCCACCACCGCCACGGCGCTGCACACGCAGCAGGTCGCCGCCGCCCGGGCCCGCGCCGCAGAAGCGCGCGCCGACGTGCTCGCTTCCGAGTACCGCCTGCGCGCGGTCAGCGATGGCGCCGAGCATGCCGCCAGCGCAACTGCGCTGGTCAACGCGCACGCGGAGGTCGTGCGCGCCGAGGCGATCCTGCACGAGCTCATCAGCGGATAGCGCCGCTGACCTCGGCGCCGGGCCATCACAAGCAATCTGCCGCGGCTGATTGCCATTTTACGCCAAGCCACCGCGGCCGCGAACAGGTCCGCGTGGATTATTCCAGCGTTCCTCCGTCGAGCGCCGCGGCGGCCCGGTTCATGTTCACCGCCGCCGCGATCACCCGATCGACGTAGAACGGCGGCATTCCCGGCGGGCCCGGCGGCCGCGGCGGCGGCGAGTGGATCGAGCCCATCATCACGAACGACCGTCGATCCAGCGGATCGGTCGTCGAGGCCGCGTACGACCGCGTCGCTTCGGCGATCAGCGGGCCGATGTCGTTGGCGGTCAAGCGATACAAACCAACGACCTCCGTCCCGTCGGAGACAAGCCACGCGTAGTGTTCCCCGTTGGACCAGCCTGGCGTGATCACGACCTGCAAGTTTTTGACCGAGCGCGGCACGAGCGGCGCTGACGGATCGCGCTTGGCCCATTCGACCGGCTGGGTCGCCAGCGCCGCCGGCGAGGCCTTGGGGGGAGCGGCCGTGCGTAGACACGCCGCCGCCATCACGACAACCAACAACATCGACCATCGAAAATTCACCAAGATCATCTCCTCATCATCGAAAGACCATCAACGAACGCACCCACCCCGCCTGGGGATGGGCATGGAGCCACTCGGTTCGCGCGTCGCGTAGCGCGACGGCGACGGACGCGCCGCGCTCGATCCGCGCGCGCACGTCGTCGAACAGCCCCCCCGCATCGGCATCCTCGATCACCTCCGGCGAGGCGATCACGGCGCGGGCACCGGCCTCGACGAAGGCCGCCGGCAGGCCCCACCGCTCGTGGCGATAGGACGCGGTCGCCCCGGCGTGGCACGCGGCCAGCACGACGACCGGCTTGCCGCGCAACGGCTGCTTGCGAAGATCCGCCGCGGTCAGGGCGTAGCGGCCGTCCGGTTCGGGCGAGAGCATCAAGAAGGCGGCGTCCGAGACGGCCGGGTTGACGGTCCCGTGCGCGTGGATCTCGACGAACCCAGCGTCGGCGAGCGCGGCGAGCGCGCGCGACGGCGTCGCGGCGGCCCCCTCGAGCAAGACGTCCGGACTCGTCCTGGACGTCCACGGGAGCAAGCGTGGCACGCCGATCTCCGCCGGCGGCTGGGTATTGGCGATCACGAGCCGCGAGGTGCCGGGCGGAGCCGCCGCGTGGCCGGGGTCGCTGACCGGGGCTTTGCGTGCGCGATAGCTCCACGCCAGCTCGCCGGGCAGAAGGCCCGGGAGCCCCTCGCTCGGAGGCCGCGCGATCACGTCGATCTCCGCGCATCCGTCCAGCTGTCGGAGGATCATCACCGGCACCAGGTGCGAGCCATCGAGTTCGGGGCCCTGGCGAGCGTCGTCGTAGGCCCCGGCGATCGCGCCGGTGGCACCACGCGCAACGACGACGCTGCGGCGGCCTTCGATGGCGAGGCCGAGTCCGCAGCGCTCGACGGTGAGGCCGGTCTCGTCACCGAGCAGCTGCCAGACCCGCGGCCACTCGGCGGCGCGACCGGCGTCGAGCGCGAGCAGGGTATACGCGTACGACCGCGCCTTGTGCCCGTCGACATCGCTGCGGGGTAGGTCGCGCCCGGCGGCGATCGCCCGCTCGAGCAGCGCCGCGCCGGTCCGGCGATCGCGATCGATCAGCAACCGGCCCTCGACCTGATCGAGAAACGCCTCGACGCCGGGGCGCGTCGCCGCCGCCCGTGCCCGTGCGATCTGCGCGCGCACCGCGGCGACCTGAGCATCGGTCGCCACCTGCGCCTTCACGAACACGCCCCGCGGGCTCGCGGTCGCCGCCGGGCAGCTCGCCTCGAGCGCGAGCACCTCGGCCACCAGCTCGCGGGCGCGGCCGAGTTGCTCGCGATTGATCATCAGGATCGCGAGCTGCTCGCGGCTCCAGATCTGGGTCGTGCACCGCGGGTCGCGAAGCTCGAGCTCCCCCAGATACGCGCGCGCCAGCGGCAGGGTGCTGGCCGAGACGTCGTCCGCGAGCATCTCGAGATCGGCGCGCTGCGACAGGAACGCCTGTTCGAGGAACCATTCACCGCTGCGCTCCACCATCGCCGCGCCGTCGCCGAGCACGCGGCGCGCGTCGACGAGCCGCAGCACGGCGAGGTAGCTCTCCCCCAGCACCAGCGCGAGCCGGATGCAGCGGAACTCGAGCTTGAGGGTGCGGCAGGTCTGGAGCGCGGCGCGCACCGGCAGCTCGACAGCTTCGGGCTGCCCGCGGTCGATCGCCGCGCGCGCCTCTTGCTCGGTGGCGAGCATCGCGAACCACGGATCGGCGGCCGCGTCCGCCAGCCGGCGATACTCGGCCAGCAGCGCCGGCGCGACGTTGCGGCCCGGGCCGGTCCAGATCAGCGCGCCGAGCAGGATGTCGGCCTGGCCGGCGGCGCGCAGCTGGGCGAGCAAGCCGCGCGTCGCGGCGTCGTCGAGCTGCGCGCCCGCGACGAGGGCGGCGTAGCGCGTGGCCAGCGGCCCGCGCCTGGTGAAGTCCGCGCGCGCGGTGCGATCGACGTAGGCGGCCAGCACGTGGTCGCCTGCCACCGCATCGAGGGTCCGGGCGAGCGGCGCGAGCGCACGCACCGCATCGGCGGTCGCCGCGGCGCGCACGGCATCATAGAAATAGAGCCGCGTCGTGCCCGGCACCTCGCGCGCCAGCTCGGCGGGCACCCCGTCGGGCACGGTCGCGAGCCGCGGACCGGCGGCGACGAGCCGGTCCAGGCGCCCCGATCGCGCGGCGGCCTCGTCGGCCAGCGCCTTGGCGCGCGCGCGCGCCTCGTCCGCCCAGCCCGGATCGCCCGCGGCGGCGGCGGCGGTCTCGAACGCCGCGGCGGCGAGCCGCACGAGGCCCAGATCGCGCAGCGCGAGCGCGCGGTTCCACAGCGCCTGCGGATGGCGCGGCACGCGCTCGAGCACGCCGTCGAGCGCGATCAGCGCCTCGGCCGGATGCCCGGTCGCCAAGAGGACGAACCCGCGGTCGGCGGCGACGTCGGCGCTCGCCGGTGCGCGCTCGAGGTACGCGGTCGCGCGCGCCGGATCGCCGAGCAGCAGGTAGCCCGCGGCGACGCCGTGCAGGTCGCCGCGCTGCTCGAGCCGGGCCAGCGTGTCGAGCGAGATCGCGTCGCTGGGCGCCGCCGGACCCGCGGCGCGCACCACGCTGTAGCGCCGGTAGCGATCGGCCGCGGCGTAGCTGACCCGGCCCTCGATGGAGCGGGTCTCGGCGGTCGCCAGCACCGCGGGCGCGACCGGCGCGAGCGCCACCCCGCCGCCGCCGCGCAGGCCGACGACGACCACCGCGGCCGCCGCCAGCGCGATCACGGCGCCTGCGGCGGCGAGCTTCGAGCGCTGGTTCCACCGCCGCACCCGGTCGCGCGACGGCCGCGGCGCCGCCTGGCGCGCCGGCGCGCCGCGCTGGGCGCGCGCCTCGAGCGCGGCCAGCTGCAGCGCGTCGTGCAGGGCGGCGCGGCAGATCGCGCAGTCGGCGAGGTGCAACGCGAACGCCTCGGCCGTGGCGGCCTCGAGCTCTCCGTCGACGTACGGCGCCAGCTGGTCGCCGTGCTCGGTGCACTCGCTCATGAATGGCCTCCTCGGAGTTGGGCAGTCAGCAGCTCCTTGAGCCGGGCCCGCGCGCGCGATAGCCGCGTCCCGACCGTGGCCTTGGGGATCCCGAGCGCCAGGGCGATCTCGATGTACGAGCGGCCCTCGAGCGCGAACATCACGTAGGCATCGCGCAGCTCGGCCGGCAGCTCGGCGGCGGCGCGGCGGACGTCCTCGGTCGTGATCGACGCCCAGATCGGCGCCTCGCGCGCCTCGGGGGCCGCCAGCGGCACGTCGTCGTGCGGCACGTGGGGCTTCATCCGCGCGCGCTGGCGGCAGCGGTCGATGTGCAGGTTGTGGAGCACGGTGACCATCCAGCCGCGTGGATTCGCCGTCAGGTCGATGCGGTCGATCTGGCGCAGGGCGCGCTCGTAGACATCCTGGACCAGATCCTCGACTTCCATCGAGTTGCGTGCCAGGTTGCGGGCGACCGCGCGCAGGATCGGCAGCTGCTCGGCCAACAGCCGCCGCGCGGCGGCGTGCGCACCTGGCACGGCCACTGCATTCGGCGCTTCGATCGAGCGCTGATCCGTCGCTTCGGCCGCGGGCACGGACGAACTACGATCACTGGGCGGGATCTTCGCGCTCAAAGCACCACCGCAACACCACGGTAACACGACACTAAGTAAGCATTCTCACGTGAGGCGGCCCCCCCGATCTGCCAGGCGAGACTCACTTGACCCGAATGGTCGTCAGGCGGAGCCTGTCCACTCGAAAAAGGTAACATATGAAGCTCGACATCAACGGCTCGGTTCATGAGGTCGAGGCCAGCCCAGACATGCCCCTGCTCTGGGTGCTTCGCGATGTGCTCGGTTTCACCGGCACCAAGTTCGGCTGTGGGATGGCGCAGTGTGGCGCCTGTACCGTCCATCTGGACGGCCAGCCGGTCCGCTCCTGCGTTACCCCGGTCTCGTCGGTCGGTGCGCGCAAGGTCCGGACGATCGAGGGGCTCTCGGCCGATGGCTCGCACCCCGTGCAGCGCGCGTGGGCGCAGGCCGATGTCGTGCAGTGCGGCTACTGCCAGTCAGGACAGATCATGACGACCGTGGCGCTGCTCGAGCAGAAGGCAGAGCCCAGCGACGCCGATATCGACGCCGCGCTGTCGGGCAACATCTGCCGGTGTGGAACCTACGTGCGGATCCGCGAGGCCGTGCACCTCGCCGCCAAGCTTCAGCGAGGAGCTGCCAAATGACGATGAACCGTCGCGAGCTGCTACGCAACGCCGTCGCCTCGACCGCCGGTCTGGTCGTGGCATTTCAGGTGCCGCGCGCGCTGCGCGTCGCCGAGGCCGCGGGCGCGCCTCCGCCGCCGCCCGCCACCGCCTTTCTGCGGATCGGCACCGATGATTCGGTGACCGTGCTGCTCGCGCACTCCGAGATGGGCCAGGGCATCTGGACCGGCCTGGCGATGCTGATCGCCGAGGAGCTCGAGTGCGACTGGTCGAAGGTGCGCAGCGAGCACGCGCCCGCCGCCCCGGTCTATGCCCACCCCGCGTTCGGCATCCAGATGACCGGCGGCTCGTCGACGACGTGGAGCGAGTTCGATCGCTACCGCACCGTGGGCGCGACCGCGCGGGACATGCTGGTCCGCGCCGCCGCCGCCCGCTGGAAGGTCCCGGTCGCGAGCTGCCGCGCCGCCAATGGCCACGTCATCCACGGCAAGCAGCAGCTGTCGTTCGGTCAGCTCGCCGAGGCCGCGATGGCGCTCACGCCCCCCAAGACCGTCCAGCTGAAGGACGCCAAGGAGTGGAAGCTGATCGGCACGCCGGTCCGCCGGCTCGATACGCCGGAGAAGATCAACGGCACGGCGATCTTCGGGATCGACGTCCAGTTCCCCGGCCTGCGCGTCGCCACGGTCGCCCGCCCGCCCGCGTTCGGCGCCAAGCTCGGCAAGTACGACGCCAGCGAGGCGCTCAAGGTCCCCGGCGTCGAGAAGGTCGTGCCGACGGCCAACGGCGTCGCCGTGGTCGCCAAGCACTTCTGGGCCGCCAAGGTCGGGCGCGACGCGCTCAAGATCGAGTGGCTGGCCCCCGAGGGCGGCGGCATCGACACCGCCAAGCAGATGGCGGACTTCCGGGCGACGGCGAAGCAGCCGGGCACCACGGTCGCCGAGCGCGGCAAGGTCGCGGACGCGCTCGCCGGCGCCAAGCTGAAGCTCACGTCGGAGTACGAGGTGCCCTACCTCGCGCACGCCTCGATGGAGCCGCTCAACTGCACGGTCAAGATCGACGGCGACAAGTGCGAGATCTGGACCGGCACGCAGTTCCAGACCGGTGACCAGGGCGCGGCCGCCGCGATCCTCGGGATCAAGCCGGAGCAGGTCACGATCCACACGACGTTCCTCGGCGGCGGCTTCGGCCGGCGCGCGAACCCCGCGGCGGACTTCGTCGGCGAGGCCGTGATCGTCGCCAAGGCGGCCGGCGTGCCGGTCAAGGTGGTGTGGACGCGCGAGGACGACATGCACGGCGGCTACTACCGCCCGGCGTATGTCCACCGCATCCAGACCGGCCTCGACGACAAGGGCCACCCGGTGGCGTGGGATCACGTCGTCGTCGGCCAGTCGATCGTCGCCGGCACGCCGTTCGAGCCGATGCTGGTCAAGCACGGGATCGACGGCACCTCGGTCGAGGGGCTCGCCGATTCGCCCTACCTCGAGGCCACGGGCGCGCTGCGCGTGTCGCTGCACTCGCCCCGGACGCCGATCACGGTGCTGTGGTGGCGCTCGGTCGGCAACACGCACACCGCGTTCGCGATGGAGAGCATGATCGACGAGGCCGCGCACGCCGCGGGCCAGGATCCGCTCGCCTATCGCATGATGCTGCTCAAGGAGAAGCCGCGCCACGCCACCGCGCTGGCGCTCGCCGCCGACAAGGCGGGCTGGAACACGCCGCTGCCGGCGGGCCACGCGCGCGGCCTGGCGGTCCACGAGTCGTTCGGCAGCATCGTCGCCCAGGTCGCCGAGGTCTCGGTCGAGCACGGCAATATCCGCGTCCACCAGGTGACCTGCGCCGTCGACTGCGGCCAGGTCGTCAACCCGCTGGGCCTCGAGGCCCAGATCCAGGGATCGATCGCGTTCGGCCTGTCGGCCGCGCTGCACGGCAAGCTGACGTTCGCCGGCGGCCGGGTCCAGGAGAGCAACTTCCACGATTACCCCGTGGTCCGCATGTACGAGATGCCGCGCGTCTCGGTCCATGTCGTCCACAGCAAGGCCAAGATGGGTGGCATCGGCGAACCGGCGACCGCGCCGATCGCGCCGGCCGTCGCCAACGCGGTCTTCGCCTTGACCAAGCAACGACTCCGCACGTTGCCGCTCCGGCTTGCATGAGGATCCATGAAGCGCTCATTCAGCTATTTGTTCGCGACGGTCATGACGATGGCGACGATGTCGGCCTGCGGTCATCCGGCGCCAGTGACGAACTCTGGTACTGGTACGGCATCACCGAGCCCGGAGGCGGGCTTGGTTGCGTTCGAGACCGTGCGGAGCGTGCTGCAGCACCCGCGGTGCCAGAACTGCCATCCCAAGGACGATGTTCCGCTGCAGGGCGACGACAGCCATCCGCACCCGCAGAACGTGCAGCGCGGTCCCGACGGCAAAGGCATGGTCGGTGAGCGCTGCATCACCTGCCACGGCCCGAGCAACCTGCCCGCGACCTACGGCGCGCACGTGCCGCCCGGTGTGCCGACCGGCTGGCGGATGCCCACGGCCGAGGAGCGCCTGACGTTCGTGGGCGTCTCGCCCCACGCGCTGTGCGAGCAGGTCAAGGACCCGGCGCGCAACGGCGGCAAGGATGCCGCGGCGCTGCGCGCCCACCTCGAGGATCCGCTGGTGACCTGGGGCTGGACGCCCGGCTACGGCCGCGCGGCGATCCCGGTGCCGCGCGATGCATTCGTCGCCGCGTGGGTCACCTGGACCGCGGCCGGCACGCCCTGCCCGCCACAGTAGTAGCCGCACGGCGCGAGCGTCGGACCGCCGCCGTCCTGGGTGGCGATCCGAACCCGCGCATCATCTCGTCGAGCCCGGCGCGAAACCTGGCGCCGAGCGCGGCGCGGGCCGCCGCATCCGGCGGATCGGCATTGAGGAACGCGACCACTGCGTACACGTAGAGCGCCAGCACGTTGGCGGCGGCCGCGTCGCTGCGCGTGCGCGAGCTGACCTCGCCGCGCGCCTTGGCGGCGTCGAACAGGCCCGCCAGGTAGCGCGAGAACCGCGCGACGTGCTCGTCGTACACCGCCTGGGCGATCGGCTCGGCGAAGAACATGACGCCCTTCAGGAACACGCGCGAGAGCCCGGGCTCGCTCGCGTAGAACTCGAACAGCCCGTCGAACACGTGGACCAGCTGGGCGACGATCCGGCGGCCCGGCAGCGACCGGCCGCGCGCCAGGACCACCTCGCGCAACCGCTCCTCGAGCACCTTGACCAGCAGCGCCTCCTTGGTCGCGGCGACCAGAAACACGGTGCCGTGCGCCACCCCGGCCGCCTCGGCGATCTGCTTGGTCGTGGTGGCCTCGAAGCCGTGGGCGGCGAACAGGGACAGCGCGGTCGCCTTGATCAGGCCCTCGGTCTGCCGCCGCTGCAGCTCGCGGCGGCCGACGGCAGGAACGGACGAACGCGACCCGGGCACGTGCGCAGCGTAGCAATTGTGTTGCGCGAGTCTACTCACTGAGTATACTCACTCAATATGACGACCGGCCCGCATCCGCATGCCCAGCTGATCGAGCAGTTCTACCTGGCGTTCCAGCGCCGCGACCCTGGGGCCATGGTCGCCTGCTACGCGCCGGACATCTGGTTCTCCGATCCGGTGTTCCGCGATCTGCGCGGGCCGCGGGCTGGGGCGATGTGGCACATGCTCGCGCAGCGCGCGGCGTCGCTCGAGATCAGCTTCCGCGATGTCCGCGCCGATGACGCGACGGGCAGCGCGCACTGGGAGGCGCGCTACCTGTTCTCGGGGACCGGGCGCGCCGTGCACAACGTGGTCGAGGCGCAGTTCGAGTTCGCCGACGGCAAGATCGTTCGCCACGCCGATCGCTTCGATCTTTGGCGGTGGGCCGGCATGGCCCTGGGCCTCAAGGGCAAACTGCTCGGCTGGGCGCCGCCGGTGCAGAACGCGATCCACCGGACCGCGCTCCGCGGGCTCGTGGCCTTCGAGGCCCAGCAGCCGCCCCCGGCGCATACCGCATCGCCGTGAACGATGGATCGAGCGGTTCCCGCCCCGCGGTTCAACCGGGGATTCGAAGCCGCAGGGTCCGCGTGACCGCGATGTGCTCGCGAAGCAGCTGTGCGGTCGTCTCGGCGTCGCGCGCCAACGCGGCGTCGACCAGACGCTGATGTTCGTCGGTTTCCTGGTGCGGCACGTCCAGGACCTCGGGCTCCGACCAGCGTCGATACAGCTCCGCTCGCTCGCGAAGCGCCTGCGCCGCGGCCAGGAGATATCGGTTGCCGCATCCCTCGATGAGCGCGAGGTGAAAGTCGGCGTGCGCCACGTGCCAGGCGTCCGACGGCGGATCGCGGCGGGTCTGCGCCAGACGATGCGCCGCCGCCACCAGCTGTGACTCCCAGGCAAGCGAGCCGTCCGCGATGGCCCGCCGCACCGCGAGCGCCTCCAGATCGGCGCGCGCATCCGCGAGTTCGAGATGCGCCTGCAGCGAAATCGGCGTCACGCGAAAGCCGAGGTTGGGTTCGAAGCCGACCAGCCCTCGCTCGGTGAGCCGCACGAGCGCCTCCCGGATCGCCCCTACGCTGGCGCCGTAGCGGCGGTCCAGATCCGGAAACATCAAGCGATTACCGGGAATTAGAACTCCCGTGAGGATGTCTTGGCGAAGCCGCTCGTAGACGTCCTCTGCACGCGAGCGCTTGCCAGAACGGCTCATGCCCCAAGTATGCGAACTATCGAAACAACCGTCAACTTTCGAAACTTGGTTGCATATTCGAATAAGCCGACTATATTCGGCGGAACTCCCCCACCTACGAGGCATGATGAGACCCTCCCCCTACGACTTCCTCCCGCCGGTTCCGCCGCTGCACCTCCAGAGCGACGACGTTGCAGACGGCCAGCCGCTGGCGATCGCGCACTACGCCGCCTTGAGCGGCCTGCCGGGCGCTGATGACGTGTCACCGCACCTCGCCTGGTCGAGCGCCCCCGCGGGCACGCAGAGCTTCGTCATCACGATGTTCGACCCCGATGCTCCGACGCCTTCTGGCTTCTGGCACTGGGCGATCGCGGACCTGCCCTCCGAGATCTCGGCGCTGGGTCGAGGGGCTGCGCGAGCCCGCCTGCCGGGCACGGCGTTCCACGTGCCCAATGACGCGCGCGTCCCCGGATATGTCGGCGCCGCTCCACCACCAGGCACCGGGCGTCATCGCTACCTGATCGCGGTCAGCGCGCTCGACGTGCGGTCCGTCGCCGAGCTTGGCTTCGTGAACGACGGCACCCCCGCGCTGCTCAGCTTTCAGCTGTCGGGGCACGTCCTGGCGCGCGCCGTGATAGCGCCACACGCCGGCGTTTGACACGCAGTCACCACTACAAAGGATGTCGCGATGAAACTGTACATATCACCGCTCGCCTGCTCGGGCGCACCTCACATGATCTTGATCGAGCTCGGCCTGCCTCACACCATCGAGTTCGTCGATCTCACGGCGCAGCCTCACGTCGTCACGAACGGCGGGGCGCTGTACACGACCGTGAACCCCAAAGGAGCCGTCCCGGCGCTGATGCTCGACTCAGGTGAGCTGCTCACCGAGGTCGCCGCGATCTTGCAGTACCTCGGCGATCAACGACCCGCGTCAGGGCTGCTTCCGGAGATCGGCACGATGGCGCGGTACCGCGTGATGGAGTGGTTGAGTTTCGTGGGCTCCGACGTTCACAAGACCCTGGGCCCGTTGTGGAATCCAGAGATGCCAGAGGCCGCCAAGGTCATCCACAAACGCAACCTCGACCGGCGACTCTCTCACATCGAGCAACATCTCGCGAACCAGCCCTATCTGACGGGCCAGACCTTCAGCGTGGCTGATGCCTACTTGTTCGTCATGATGGGCTGGGCGCCGCATCTGAAATTCGATCTATCGCCCTACCCGAATCTCCAAGCGTTTCATGAGCGGGTGAGCGCGCGGCCATCGGTCGACCAGATGCACAGGGCCGAAGGCCTGCCGCGCCTAGTTCGCGAGCGCGGCGACGTGGGTGCAGACGACCGCCGGTAGCAGGAACGCGTCGCGGCCCGCGCGCGCGGGGCAACCGGTCGGGCGCAGCGCGCCGAGCTCGAGGACGTGGTGCGACGGCCCTCCGATCGGCGGCGTCACGGTGATCGCGACGCGGTGGACGATCACCGGCGGATCGATCGCGGCGTCGGCGCGCGGCACCGCGACGAGCGCGGCGAGCGCTTCGACCTGGGCGGCGGCGAACCGGCCGGCGGGCTCGCGCGCCCAGTCGCCGAGCACCGCGCCGCGCGTGTAGCGCACGCCGTCGATCTGCAGCGCCGCGACCGTGGTCGGCTCCTCGGTCCACAGCGCGAGCTCGCGCAGCGCGCGCGACGGCCGGGTCAGGAGCTGCCAGGCGCCCGGCGCCGGACGCAGCGCGATCGGCTCGCCGTGGCGCGCGACCAGCCCGCCGGCGAACACGTCGAGCGTGAGGCTGGCGCCCGCGCGATCGGTGACGACCAGGTGATGCGTCGCCGGCGCCGCGGGCAGGGCGGCGGGCTCGGCGGGCAGCGCGAGCGCAGCGTACAGCTCGGCCGCGCGCGCCGGATCGGCCGGCTCGCCCGCGACGCGCAGCGGCTGGACCTCGAACGCGGCGCCATCGGCGAGCACCACGCGCTGGACGTCGCTGGGGATCGGCCGGCGCTCGACCACCGCGCCCGCGGGCCCGGCGAGCCGCGCGGCCGCGCGCGCGACCGCGTCGGCGGCGGCGCGCTCGACGCAGCCATCGCCGGCCGAGGTCGCGACCGCGACCCGCGCGGCGTCGCCCG